>Ga0207640_10000710_pt1 | contig 19310 bp, 19 predicted proteins | sample KBSCornC42_FD_184300 | JGI IMG/M metagenome (GOLD analysis project Ga0207640, IMG submission 184300) | Corn rhizosphere microbial communities from Kellogg Biological Station, Michigan, USA - KBS Corn C4-2 (SPAdes) (version 2) | ecosystem: Host-associated > Plants > Roots > Rhizosphere > Soil ... | reverse complement strand
CCGCCGCCGAGCTGTTGCGCGGCTTCGCGATTCCCGTCGGCACCCAGCTCGGATGACACGCTTCCGCCTGACGGTGGAGTTTGACGGCAGCCCCTTCATGGGCTGGCAAAGGCAGGCGCACGGGCCTTCGGTCCAGCAGGCGATTGAGGAAGCGGTCGCGGCGGTGACGGGCGAGCAGGCCGTATCGCACGCCGCGGGCCGCACCGATGCGGGCGTGCACGCGCTGGCGATGAGCGCGCATGTCGATGTCGAGAAAGGGATCACGCCCTTTCGCCTGATGGAGGGCGTCAACGCGCTCATCCGCCCCAACCCGATCGCGATCATCGGCTGCGAGGTAGTGCCCGACGACTGGCATGCGCGCTTTTCCTGCGTCGGCCGCGAATATCTCTATCGCATTTCCAACCGCCGCGCGCCGCTGACGCTGGAACGTGGCCGGGCCTGGCGGATCGCCAAATCGCTGGACGCGGATGCGATGCATACGGCGGCGCAGCTGCTGGTAGGCCATCACGACTTCACCACCTTCCGCTCGGCGCATTGCCAGGCGGAAAGCCCGGTCAAGACGCTCGATCGGCTGAATGTCCGCCGGGAAGGCGATGCGGTGCTGGTCGAAGCGGCGGCCCGCTCTTTCCTTCATCACCAGGTGCGCTCGATGGTGGGGTGCCTGGCGATGGTCGGCCAGGGTCAGTGGACCAGGGCCGATCTGAAAGACGCGCTCGACGCTCGGGATCGCGCCGCTTTGGGGCTCAACGCACCTCCGGACGGTCTCTATTTCGTGAAGGCCAATTATTAGCCTTTGCGGTCAGTGGCAGTCGCCGAGCCGGCGGGCGGCCATGGTGGTCGTCATCCGCATATGCTGCGCGCCGCTCATTTCGGCGCTGCTCGTGGCGTCAAAACTGACCGGCGTAAAATGCCCCTCGCTGCGTGCGGTCGTCGTCATGCCACGCTGACTGCAGACCATCTCCGACGAGAAATGCCCGCCCGCCATCATATAGTGGGTGAAATGGCAGGCTTTGGACGATTTGAGCATTTCCTGTGGGCCTTGCGCGACGTCCTTGGCAGTCGCGCAATGCTTCACGACCGTCTTACGCCCACGCATCATCTTGACGACCGACGGAGGCGCGTTCGGCATGTCCACCGAGGTCACGGTGACGGACGTCTCCCACAGGCCGGGCAGGATCGGCGGCGCCGCCCATAATATTGCGGGGACCGCCATCGCGGCAATCGTCGACAAAGCCAGTTTACCGCGCATCCCCGTTCTCCCTTTGCTATTCGGCGGCGATCGTCTCCGCTTCCTCTTCCTTCACCGGAAAATCCTGTTCCTGCAGGAAACGCTCGGCATCGAGCGCGGCCATGCAGCCGGTGCCCGCGGCGGTCACCGCCTGGCGATAGATCTTATCCATCACGTCCCCGCACGCAAAAACCCCTGGAATGCTGGTCTTCGAAGTGCCCGGCGTGACCTTGATATAGCCCTCGTCCAGCTCGAGCTGGCCGGTGAACAATTCGGTTGCGGGATGGTGGCCGATCGCGACGAAGCCGCCATCCACCTCCAGCGTCGACAGCTCACCTGTCCTGGTGTCCTTAAGCTCGATCGCGACCAGCCCGGTCTGCTGATCGCCGATGAAGCGCTCGACCGCCTTGTTCCAGAGCGGCGTAATACCGTGATGCGCGAACAGACGATCCTGCAGGATCTTTTCGGCGCGCAGCGAATCGCGGCGATGGATCAGCGTCACGTCATGGCTGTGGTTGGTCATATAAAGCGCTTCCTCGACCGCAGTGTTGCCGCCGCCGATCACCGCGACCTTCTTGCCGCGATAGAAGAAGCCATCGCAGGTCGCGCAGGCCGAAACACCCTTGCCGCCCAGCTCGATCTCGCCCGGAACGCCGAGCCACTTGGCCTGCGCGCCGGTCGCGATCACCAACGTGTCGCAGACGTAGAGCGCGCCACCATCGCCCTTGAGGCGGAAAGGCCGCTCGGAGAGGTCAACCTCGACGATCGTGTCCCACATCATCTGCGTGCCGACATGCTCGGCCTGCGCCTGCATCTCCTCCATCAGCCACGGGCCCTGGATGACGTCGCGGAAGCCTGGATAATTCTCGACATCGGTAGTGATGGTCAGCTGGCCGCCGGGTTGCAGGCCTTGGACGACGATCGGTGCGAGGCCGGCACGCGCGCCATAGATGGCGGCCGACAGGCCAGCGGGCCCCGAGCCCAGGATCAGCATACGCGTGGAATGAACGGCGGACATTATTCATCGAACCCCTAAAACTGTCCTGAACAGATAGGGGCTGGATGCGTCCTTTATCAACCCGCCGATCAGCGGCGGCGCTGCAGCCGTTCGAGATAGGTGTTGCTGTGCGGTTTGTAGGGGGTCTCCTCCAACTCGGCGCACTCTTTCTCAAGTTCGGTGCGTATCTCCTGGATTTCCTTGTCGGTCTTATGCTCGATACCGATGAATTGCCCCCGCGCCTGCTCGAGCGCACGGATCAGTTCGTCGAGCTTGGCCTGCATCGCCGCGGCATCGCGGTTCTGCGAATTCTGGATCAGGAACACCATCAGGAAGGTGATGATGGTGGTGCCGGTATTGATCACCAGCTGCCAGGTATCCGAATAATGGAAAAGCGGGCCAGTGATCGCCCATACCACCACCGTCGCGACCGCAAGCACGAACGCCACTGGATCACCGACGAAGCGCGCGATCGTGTTGGCAACCGAGGTAAAGAATCGATCCATTTCAGTCCCCTTGTTCGGGACGGGGACGAAACATGCGGGAAAAAGTTGCACGGCCGGAGGCCACGACGCGCCCGCTGGGGAGGCGGCAAGATCGAAAATGTCGCGCTGGTAGCGGAGGAGGGACTTGAACCCCCGACACGCGGATTATGATTCCGCTGCTCTAACCAGCTGAGCTACTCCGCCCCGATAAGCGAGTTCGCCAGCGCGAGGCGCGCCTATAGCAGTGCTTGGAAGCGGGTCAACCGCGGCTTTGCTTGCGGCCAAGGAACCGCACTCTACTTTCCACGTTCGCGTAGGGAAACTGGGAGAATGGGCTGAGATGGACCTGTCGACGCCGCTTGAAACGATCTGCCGCCTGATCATCCGCGCCCGCGAGATGGAAGCGCAGGTTCCGTCGATCGAGAATGACGACGAGGACGATCCCACCGACTCGGACGACGAATTCGCGGTGCTCGAAGATGAGGCGAACGAAGCGGTCGAGGAAGAGATCGTCGCCTTGCTGGACGATCTGGGCGACGATCAGGTCCAGGAAATCTTGGCGCTCGCCTGGGTCGGACGCGGTACTTATGACGCCAGCGAATGGGAGGAAGCGCTGGAATCGGCCGCCGACCCTGACACCGAGGATCCGGTGGACCAGTTGCTCGATATGCCCACCCTGGCGGCCTATCTGGACGCAGGCCTCGCCGCGTTCGACATGAATTGCGAAGGTATCGGCCAGATCGATTAGCTTCCGCGAAACATGCAGCGCGACAGCGGCTGCCACAGGCCGTCGCGATAGGCGAACACCGCCAGACCGTCGATCCGCACCGAACGAGGCCGGAAATCGGCTTCCAGGCGGCTTTTGAGCGCGCGGGCTTCGGCGGGAGCAACCTTGTTCTGGATAGTGACATGCGGCCGCCAGCCCGCGCGGTCCTGCGGGGTGAGCATGCCATGGAACGATTCGGCCAGATTGGCGCGGATATCTTCCAGCTCGGGTGATGCGATGCGTACCGCCACCCCGCCGCCCAGATCGATCAGCCCCGCCGCCTCGGCGCGCGGCGGCGCGATCCGCACGGCGTCGCCGAGCCTGCGTTTCAGCTCGCTGAGCAGGCTTGGCGGCAGATGGTGGAACAAGGTCAGATGCGCGGGTAGCCGGTTACGATCGGGCGGGAAGTGCGCGCGACGCAGCCCGTCCAGCCAGGAAAAGTCCTCCGGCCCCAACAGCGCCGCGACGATCAGCGGCTCGGCGTCAGCCGACACCAGCCGCCGCCGCGCTTGCCGGCCATTGTCCGGGCGCCAGCACCGGACGGCGCGCGAGCCGAGCGGGAGAAAGGCTGCTCAGAAAAGCGCCATCGCTCACCCGCACCTCATCCCAGCCAAGCGCGTGAAGACGCTCCCCGACCCCGCCGACGCCTCCCTCGCGTATAACGAGATAGGCGATCCGGCCGCCCTCGCAGCTTGCCATCGCATCCACGGTGGTTGCGATCGTTTCCCCGCTAGGGTCACGCACCGCCATGCCCTCGAGCCCGGCTAGCGGGAACAGGGTCGGTGCAGATGTGGTGGCGCTCCGTTCGCTCGCGGCCTCCGCGGCTATGTCGTAGCGTGCGCGCTGGCCGAGCCAGCGCCAGACGCCGACCAGATCGACCAGCAGCAGGAAGGCGTTGCTCCAGAGCAAATTGTGCTGGCCAGTCTGCGCGCCGACCATAATCCAGGCCAGCGCCCCGACCGCGAAGACCGCAAAACCCCATCCGGTAACGCGCGCACCCAGATTGGCGGCGGTCATGATCGCGGCGATCATTGTGGCGGCGGGGGCGATCCATCCGGCGGCATCCAGCATCGCAATCTCCTCAAGGCTCAATGCCGCTGCGAACGCCGGCCAAGGCCGCACGATCCCTGGCGCCGCACGAGCCGGAGCGCTTGCGGCGTGTCCACGTCCAGGACATGCCCGCGCGCGCCGCGCACGAAGGCGGTGCGCAGCGTGCGGCCGAGGCCCGTATCGCCCTTCCCCACCCTTTTTTTGGCCGCCAAAGCGCGCACCAGCATCGGGTGGCCCGGTTGCCCTTTGAAAACCGGCCGGACCGCGTCCATGCCCGGCCGAAGCCGTAAGCGCGGTGCACGCGCGAAAGGCATGTCGGCGAGGAAGATCAGCACCTCGCGTTCGATCGGCCGCAAAGCCGCCAGGCCCGCTGCCAGGCTGGCCCCCAATCCCGATCGGGCATCGCGCGCACGAACCGTGATGATGTTTCGCGCCTGCACCGGCATGGATGTGACCAGCAGCACGCGCTGCACGCCGGATGCGCGCGCATTGGCGATGGCGTGATCGATCAGCCGACGCCCCGCCAGTCTTTCCTTGAGCTTGTCGCGCCGTCCGAAGCGGCGCGAGGCGCCCGCCGCGAGCAGGATCGCGGCGCGCATGCCCGGCCTAGATCTCGACCTGGCTGCCGAGTTCGACCACGCGATTGGTCGGCAGGCGGAAGAATTCCATCGCGCTTTCCGCGTTGCGCAGCATCCAGGCGAACAGTTTCTCGCGCCAGATCGCCATGCCCGGCCGGGCCGAGGCGATCAGCGTCTGGCGGGCGAGGAAGAAGCTGGTGTCCATCATCTTGAACTTGGCGCCGCATTCGGTCGCCAGCGCGAGCGCTGCGGGCACGTCGGGCTCTTCCATAAAGCCATAGCGCACGACCAATCGGAAAAATCCTGCCTCGAGATCCTCGAACCAGATCCGCTTGATCGGATCGACATAAGGCACATCCTCGATCTTTACGGTCAGCAGGATCACGCGCTCGTGCAGCACCTTGTTGTGCTTGAGGTTGTGGAGCAGCGCATGCGGCACGCCGCCCGCGCTGGAGGTCATGAACACCGCGGTGCCGGGCACGCGCGTCGCCGAATTGACCGCCGACTTGATGAAAACCGGCACCGGGATTGCGGCCTCGCGCATCCGCTCGATCATCAGGCCGCGGCCGCGTGCCCACGTCGTCAGCAAGGTGAAGATGATGAAGCCCATCAGCAGCGGGAACCAGCCGCCATCGGGCACCTTGGTCATGTTGGCGGCGAAATAGGCGCCATCAACCATGAAGAACGCGGCGACGGCGAGGCCGGCGACTATCTTGTTCCACTTCCACAGCGTGAACAGGACCACGGCAATCAGGCAGGTATCGATCAGCATCGCGCCGCTGACCGCGATGCCGTAGGCGGCCGCCAGATTGGATGAGGTGCGGAAGAACAGCACCAACAGCATGACCATGATCATCAGCGCCCAATTGACCGCCGGGATGTAGATCTGCCCGGCCGAACTAGCGCTGGTATGCTCGATCCTCAGCCGCGGCATGAAGCCGAGCTGGATCGCCTGCTGCGTGACGGAGAAGGCGCCGGAGATAACCGCCTGGCTGGCGATCACCGTCGCCAGCGTCGCCAGGATCACCAACGGCAGCCGCACATTTTCGGGCGCCATTAGGAAGAAAGGATTGTGAATGATGTGCCGAAGATTCTCGGGCGACGCAGATAGGAACATCGCGCCCTGCCCAAGATAGTTCAGCATCAGTGCCGGCAGCACGAAGACCAGCCAGGACATGCCGATCGGGCGGCGGCCGAAATGCCCCATGTCGGCATAAAGAGCCTCGGCGCCGGTCACGGCCAGCACGACCGACCCCATCGCCAGGAAGGCGCGGATGCCATCGTCGACGAAGAAGCGGAAGGCATAATAGGGATTGAGCGCGGCGAATACGCCGGGCGCGGCCATGATGTTGACCACGCCGAGCACCGCCAGCACGAGGAAATAAAGCAGCATGATCGGGCCGAACAGCAGGCCGACCTTGCCGACTCCGCGCGACTGGATTGCAAACAGGCCGACGAGAATTCCGACCGCGATCGGGATCACGAAACTGCCGAAATGGTGATTGACGACGGCGAGACCCTCGACCGCGGTAAGCACCGACATGGCCGGGGTGATCATACTGTCGCCATAGAATAAGGCGGTCGCGAACACGCCGAGCAGGATCAAACCCTTGGTCCAGCGCGCCTTCGTCGATCCCGAGCGCGAGATCAAAGCCAGCAGCGCGAGGCTTCCGCCTTCGCCCTTATTATCCGCGCGCATGATGATGGTGACGTATTTGATCGTCACCACGATCATCATCGACCAGAAAATCAGGCTGAGCACCCCCAGCACATTGGCCGGGGTCGCGTCGAGTGTGTGATGCCCGGCAAAGGTTTCGCGGAAGGCGTAGAGCGGGCTCGTACCGATGTCGCCGAAGACGACGCCGACCGCGCCGAGCGCAAGGCGCACGAAGCTCTGATTGCCATGACCATGCGATTCCGAGCCGAGAGACGGCGCGAGAGGATCGGCTTGATTCTGAACGGCGGTGCCGGATGTCATTGAAACGAGGGTACCTTAAGTGAAGGCGGCTGCTTCATTCACGCCCGGGCTTCCCTCTCCGGTGGCAGCGGGGGCGCGCGTTAGCATTTCCATATGGGGGCCGCAACCGCAGCGCGGAAGAGGCGCTCCTGAACGTCATTTGAACAGAGCGTCCGCTTCGCTGCGCGTGGGCACGGCACGGAGCACGAAGCTGCTGCTGATCGTGGTGACGCGCGGCAGGCGGCCGAGATGCTCGCGGTGGAGCCGCTCATAATCGTCGAGGTCGCGGCAGATGATCTTGAGCCGATAATCGTGCGCGCCTGAAACCAGCATGCATTCGACCACGCCGTCGATCTCGGCGACCGCGCGCTCGAACTGCGCCAGTTCTTCCTCAACCTGAGTCGAAAGCGTGATGTCGACCAAAGCGGTCACGTGGAAGCCGAGTGCCCGATGGCCGAAACGTGCGCCATAACCTTTAAGCCGCCCCGATGCCTCCAGCGCCTGGATGCGGCGCGTACAGGCGGATTGTGACAATCCCACCTCTTCGGCAACGCGGCTGACCGAGGTCCGCGCATCGCGCGCGAGTGACAGCATGATGGCGCGGTCGGCTCGATCTACTTCCTGCATGGATTCCTCCAAAACTGCATTAATGACGCAAAACTCATGCGTAAACAGGTCGCTTAGGTAACGTCTTTGCACGGATTTCTCGCGTGAAAATGCATATGATTGCCGCGAACGTAATCAGGAGCGGATCAGATGCGCATCGGCGTGCCCAAGGAAATCAAGAATCACGAATATCGCGTCGGCCTGACGCCGCCGTCTGTGGCGGAGCTGGTTGCAGCCGGCCATCAGGTGGTGGTCGAAACCGGCGCCGGCAAAGGGATCGACTTCGAAGACAGCGATTATGTCGAGGCGGGTGCCACGATCCTGCCCGATGCCGACCAAGTGTTCGAACAGGCTGAGATGATCGTGAAGGTGAAGGAGCCACAGCCGGTCGAGATCGCGCGCCTGCGCCCGCATCATCTGCTCTTCACCTATCTCCACCTCGCCGCCGACAAGCCGCAGGCGGAGGGCCTGATGAAGTCGGGTGCGACCTGCATCGCCTATGAGACGGTGACCAGCCCCAAGGGCGGTCTGCCCCTGCTCAAGCCGATGTCCGAGGTTGCCGGCCGCATGGCGGTGCAGGTGGGGGCGCATTATCTGGAAAAGGAGCAAGGCGGCCGCGGCGTATTGCTTGGCGGCGTGCCGGGCGTGGCGCCCGCGCGCGTTGCGATCCTGGGCGGCGGCATTGCCGGCGTGAATGCGGCGCAGATGGCGGTCGGCATGCGTGCCGACGTGACGATCTACGACATCAGCAACGACCGGCTGGCCGAGTTGGACATGTTCTTCTCGAACCAGATCAAGACCGCCTACGCCTCCAAGGCGGCGATCGCCTCGGCGGTAGCCAAGGCGCATCTCGTGATCGGCGCGGTGCTGATTCCGGGTGCGGCAGCGCCCAAGCTGGTCACGCGCGACATGCTCAAGACGATGAAGCGCGGATCGGTGCTGGTGGATATCGCGATCGACCAGGGCGGCTGTTTCGAAACGAGCCATGCCACCACGCATGACGACCCCGTGTTCGAGGTCGACGGCATCATCCATTATTGCGTGGCGAATATGCCGGGCGCGGTCGCGCGCACATCGGCCTTCGCGCTCAATAATGCGACGTTGCCCTTCGCGCTCAAGCTCGCGAAGCTTGGCGCCGAGGCGGCAATGAAGGCCGACCCGCATCTGGCGAACGGCCTCAACGTCTCGAGTGGCAAGATCCGTCATGCGGCGGTGGCGGAAGCGCTCGATCTGCCGCTCAACTGAGGAAATGGCGCCGCCGGTCAGCCTTGCATGAAAGGTGCGATCGGCGGCGCTTTCACATCTCCCGCGGCAACAAAGCCAGAATTGAAGAAGCGCGGCTTGCCGTAAGCCATCGAGCTCCCATCCGGCGCGGAGAGCGTGCCGCCGGCCGCGCGCAGGACGGCATCTCCCGCAGCGATGTCCCATTCCATCGTCGGCCCGAGGCGCGGATACAGGTCGGCTTCGCCGCACGCGACCATGCAGATTTTGAGCGACGACCCGCGCGAAATACGCGAGGCCACATCGAACTGATCGAGATAGGCCTCGGTCGCGGGAGAATTGTGCGAGCGCGACGCCACCGCCGCCAATCCCTCAGCCGGTGCTCTGCGGATGCGTAGCGGCTCGGCCGCGCCGATCGTGCCGAGCGGATCGACACTTGCAGTCCACGCCTCGCCGGCGCGCACGTCGCCAACGAACAAGCGTCCTTCCACTGGTGCGAACACCACGCCAAGGCTGGGTGCATGATCCTCGATCAATGCGATATTGACCGTGAAGTCGCCGTTGCGGTGGATGAATTCCTTGGTGCCATCGAGCGGGTCGACGAGAAAGAAATGGCCGTCGGTATCGGGAATTCGGCCCGCGGCGGCCTCCTCCTCCGCCACCACCGGTATGCCGGGCGCGATCCTTGCCAGCGCCGCCAGAATGACGGCTTCGCCCGCGGCATCCGCCGCCGTCACGGGCGAGGCATCCTCCTTCATCTCGACCGCGAAATCGCTGTCGTAGATTGTCATTATCGCCGCACCCGCGGCCACGGCCGCCTGCGCCAGCCCCTGCAACAACGTTCCCCGGTCGATGGTCATGCTAATCCGATATGCCCGCCTGCTGATCCCAAACCGTTCGTGTCGAGTAGGTTCGAGCTTGTCGAGAACCCTTATCGAGACACCCAGCCCCGAACCCCTAGATATGCCGTCTCGACAAGCTCGACTGCTAGTCGGGGCGAACGGATTCTGTTTGATCCGGCCCGCCGTTAAGGCATGTAGCACATTGCCGCCGCAAAGATTTTGTGTTGCGACAAGCGCGGATGATCATGCTTGAGACCGCCGCAACATGACTGCATCGCTTACCCACCTGCAGCGGCTCGAAGCCGAGAGCATTCATATTTTACGCGAGGTCGTCGCCGAGACCGAGAAGCCGGTGATGCTCTATTCGATCGGCAAGGATTCAGCGGTGATGCTGCACCTTGCGCGCAAGGCCTTCTACCCCTCGCCCCCGCCCTTCCCCTTGCTCCATGTCGATACGACCTGGAAGTTCAAGGCGATGTACGACTTGCGCGATCGCGCCGCGCGCGAAGCCGGGATGGAGTTGTTGGTCTATCAAAATCCGGAGGCCAGGGAGAAGGGCATCAACCCGTTCGACCACGGCAGCCTGCACACCGATATGTGGAAGACCGAGGGGCTCAAGCAGGCGCTCGACCTCCACGGCTTCGACGCGGCGTTCGGGGGCGCGCGGCGTGACGAGGAGAAGTCCAGAGCCAAGGAGCGCATCTTCTCCTTCCGCTCGGCCAATCATCGTTGGGATCCCAAGAACCAGCGGCCCGAATTGTGGCGGCTCTACAATGCCAGGAAGGCGAAGGGCGAAAGCATCCGCGTCTTCCCGATCTCGAACTGGACCGAGCTCGACATCTGGCAATATATCCATCTCGAAAATATCGAGATCGTGCCGCTTTATTTCGCGGCGCCGCGCCCGACCGTGGAGCGCGACGGGCTGATCCTGATGGTGGACGACGATCGCTTCCGGCTGAAGCCGGGCGAGGTACCGGTGGAGCGCTCGGTTCGCTTCCGTACCTTGGGCTGCTATCCGCTCACCGGCGCGGTCGAGAGCGAGGCCACGACCTTGCCCGAGGTCATCCAGGAAATGCTGCTCACGACCACCTCCGAACGCCAGGGCCGCGCGATCGACCACGACCAGGCCGCCAGCATGGAGAAGAAGAAGCAGGAGGGCTATTTCTGATGGCCAACCCTTCTTCCTACGAAGCCGACGCGCTCATCGCCGAGGATATCGACGCCTATCTCGAGCGGCATCAGCATAAGAGCCTGCTGCGCTTCATCACCTGCGGATCGGTCGACGACGGCAAATCCACGTTGATCGGGCGGCTGCTCTACGATTCGAAGATGATCTTCGAGGATCAGCTCGCCGCGCTCGAGGCGGATTCGAAGCGGGTCGGCACGCAGGGGCAGAATATCGATTTCGCGTTGCTGGTGGATGGCCTTGCCGCCGAGCGCGAACAGGGCATCACGATCGACGTCGCCTACCGCTTCTTCGCGACCGACCGGCGCAAGTTCATCGTCGCCGACACGCCCGGCCACGAACAATATACGCGCAATATGGTGACCGGCGCCTCGACGGCGGACCTCGCCGTGATCCTGGTCGATGCGCGCAAGGGTGTGCTGACCCAGACGCGGCGGCACAGCTATCTTTGCCACCTGCTCGGTATCCGCAACATCGTGCTGGCGGTGAACAAGATGGATCTGGTCGACTACGACCAGCATGTGTTCGACCGCATCCGGCTGGCCTATTCGGCCTTCGCCCAGTCGATCGGCATCACCCATTTCACCCCGATCCCGATCTCGGGCTTCGTCGGCGACAATATCACGGCCAAGAGCGACAAAACGCCCTGGTATGATGGCGCGCCATTGATGGAGCTGCTCGAAACGGTCGAGATCGATGCCGAGGCGGATCGTGCCAAGGCCTTCCGTCTGCCGGTGCAGTGGGTCAATCGCCCCAATCTCGATTTCCGCGGCTTCTCTGGCCTGATCGCGGGCGGCACGGTCAAGCCAGGTGACGCGGTGCGCATCCTGCCTTCTGGCAAAACCTCGACCGTGGCGCGTGTCGTCACCTTCGATGGAGATCTGGAGCAGGGTGTCGCCGGTCAATCGGTCACGCTGACTCTGGCCGACGAGGTCGATTGCTCACGCGGCGACGTGATCGCGGCCGCGGGCGATCCGCCCCAGGCCGCCGACCAATTCGAGGCGACGATCGTCTGGATGGCGGACGAGGAAATGCTGCCGGGCCGTTCCTATTGGCTCAAGCTCGGCACGCAGACCGTGACCGCCAATGTCCAGCAGCCCAAATATCAGGTCAATGTCAACACGATGGAGCACACGGCGGCGAAGACGCTGGAGCTCAACGCGATCGGCGTCGCCAATCTGTCGACCGACCGACCACTCGTGTTCGAAGCCTATGATGCGGGCGCCAACGCGTCCCCCAACCGCGACCTGGGCGGCTTCATTCTGATCGACAAATTCACCAACGCTACTGTCGCGGCGGGCATGATCCACTTCTCGCTGCGGCGCGCGCAGAATGTGCATTGGCAGGCGACCGACATCACGCGTGAGGCGCGTGCGGGCGCGATGCGGCAGAAGCCGGCGGTATTGTGGTTCACCGGGCTTTCGGGCGCGGGCAAATCGACCATCGCCAATCTGGTCGAAAAGAAGCTGGCGCGGATGAACCGGCACACCTTCCTGCTCGACGGCGACAATGTGCGCCATGGCCTTAATCGTGATCTTGGCTTCACCGATGCCGACCGGGTCGAGAATATCCGACGCGTCGGCGAGGTCGCCAAATTGATGACCGATGCCGGGCTGATCGTGATCACCGCCTTCATCTCCCCCTTCCGCGCCGAGCGCGAGATGGTGCGGCAGATGCTGCCGGCCGGCGAGTTCATCGAGGTGTTCGTCAACACCACGTTGGCCGAAGCCGAAAAGCGCGACGTGAAGGGTCTCTACGCCAAGGCGCGCAGCGGTCAGCTCAAGAATTTCACGGGGATCGACAGCCCCTATGAGGCGCCGGACGATGCGGAGATCCGGATCGATACGACCGAGCTTACGCCCGACGAAGCCGCCGACCGGATCGTGGACTATCTACTGGACCGCTGATCCGGCCCGGCGCCAACGGGCGAAATCGACTACCTGGCGCGCGACGAGGCCGATCTGGTCCCCGATCTTGGCATCGAGCGCGACGCCGTCATTGTCGAATACCTGACCCTGCGCGAGGAAGGCGGCGCCATAAGGCGTGGGCCAGGCGCGCAACGCATGCGCGATCGAGCGCAAGGTGACGAGCGTGGTACCGCAGGCGAGCCAGCCGAATGCGCCGACGATCGCGCCGAACGCGCAGCCATCGAGATAGGGGCGCTCGTCGCGGGACAGATCTTCCAGCAAATCGAGCGCATTCTTGATCGGGCCGGTGATGCTGCCGTGATAGCCAGCCGAGGCGACGATCACGCCGTCGCACTCACGCACCGCGTCGATGAAGGCACATTCGTCCGCCGTGCGCTCGGTCCGGCCGGGCACGTAAAGCGGAAGGCCCGAAATCAGCGCGCCGTCGATCAGTTTCGTGCGCGCGCCCATCGCCTCCGCCGCGCTGAGGGCGCAGCGCACCGCGAGCTCGCTGGTCGAATTGGGGCGCGACGTGCCGCCGATGCCGAGGATCAGGGGTGAAAATGAGCTCAAGACGGTCTCCCACTCCCGCCTAGCCGGGCGCCTATCGGGGTGCAACCGCTGCTAAAGCGTCACGCGTTCCCTTGAGCGAACAACGCTAAAGCGTCACGCGTTCCTTTGGGCGAACAACGTTAAAGCGTCACGCCGCGCTTCCAGATGGCGATTTCGCGTTCGCCGTTGCGCTCGGCGGCGGTTTCTTTGCCGGAGGCGATGGCGACGACCGTATCGAGCAATGTCTCGGCGGCTTTATCCATCCCGTCGTCGAGCACCTTGCCGGCGTCGAAATCGATCCAGTTGGGCTTACGCGCGGCGAGCACGCTGTTCGATGCGATCTTGATCGTGGGCACGGGGAAGCCGAGCGGCGTGCCGCGGCCGGTGGTGAAGAGGATCGCCGTCGCGCCCGCCGCCGCCAGCGCGGTCGAGGAGACCGCGTCGTTGCCCGGCGCTTCAAGCAAGGTCAGCCCGCTCTTGCGCACGCGCTCGCCATAATGGCGCACGTCGGTGACGATCGCCCGGCCCGATTTCTGGACCGCGCCGAGCGACTTTTCCTCCAGCGTGGTAATGCCGCCCGCAATGTTGCCGGGCGAAGGATTTTCCGAGACGGGCTCACCATGATCGGTGAAGTAACGCTTGAAGCCGTTCACAAGATCGACGACCTCGCCGAACACCTGCTCGTCGGCGGCGCGCATCATCAGAATCTGTTCGGCGCCGAAGATTTCGGGGATTTCCGTCAAAACCGAAATGCCCCCTGCCCCGGTCACAGCATCGCTCATCCGGCCAACCAGGGGGTTGGCGGTAAGGCCGGAGAATCCATCCGACCCGCCGCACTTCACGCCGAGCACCAATTTGGACAAGGGAACCTCGGTCCGCGGAGTCCGCGCGGCCTGCTCGATCAGTTGCTCGACCAGAGCCACGCCCTCTTCCACCTCGTCGCCAGCAAGCTGCGCGGTGAGCGTGCGGATATGGTCCCGCGCCTTGGGGTCGACCTCCTCCAACAACCGCTGGATCTGGTTGGATTCGCACCCCAGCCCGACGATCAGCACGCCGCCAGCATTAGGATGGCTGGCGAGAGCGGCGAGGATGCTGCGCGTACCGTCGAGGTCCTCACTCAGCTGCGAGCAACCGAACGGGTGCGGAAAGGCATGGACGCCGTCGACGCGGCCCGCGACCGCACGCCCGGCAATCTCGGCAATCTTGCTCGAGGTGCGCGCGACGCAGCCGACCGTGGGCAGGATCCAGATTTCGTTGCGCGTGCCCACGCGGCCATCGGCGCGGACATAGCCCTGGAAGGTCGGGGCAGCGCTGGTCTCCGCAGGGTCGAGCTCGGGATGATAAAGATAAGCGCCCGTGCCTTCGAGCGAGGTCGCGATATTGTGCGTATGGACATGTTCGCCGGCCGCGATCGCGCGCGTGGCGTGACCGATCGGGAAGCCGAATTTCAGCACGGGCTGCCCCTCGGCGAGGTCGCGGAGCGCGAGCTTGTGCCCCATCGGAATATCCTGAAGCGCGATCACGCCAAGCAAAGTCTCGCCCGCCTTGATCTCGCGCAGGGCAGCAGCGACATCGTCGCGCGGATCGACCTGAAAAGCGGCGAGCGTCATTTTACCAACATATCCCGATTTAGGTCGCGGACCGAGGTGCAGCCGGTGAGCGCCATCGCCACCTTCATCTCGGCCTCGAACAATTGCAGCACATGCGCGATGCCGGCCTCGCCGCGCGCCGCCAGCGCATAGACCCAGGCACGGCCGAGCAACACGCCTTTCGCGCCGAGCGCCATCATCCGCAGGACATCGAGCCCCGATCGCACCCCGCCATCCGCCAGCAAGGTGAGCCGGTCCCCAACCGCATCCGCGATGGCGGGCAGCGCCTGCGTGGTCGAGGGTACACCATCCAGCTGGCGCCCGCCATGGTTGGAAACGATGATCCCGTCGATGCCGACGCCGGCAGCGGTCCGCGCATCGTCGGCATCGAGAATGCCCTTGATCAGGATCGGCCCGTCCCAATGCTGACGGAGAAAATCGAGGTCGGCCCAGGTGCAGGTCGGGTCGAAATTGTCGCGCATCCAGCCGAGGAAGTCCTCCAGCCCCGAATTCTTGCCAAGCACCGGCGCGACATTGCCGAGCTGGTGCGGGCGGCCATGAATGCCGACATTCCAGGCCCAATGCGGCTTGCCCAGCGCCTGCATCGTCCGGCGGATGTTACCGCGCAGACCTGGCGCGCCCGCCAGTCCCGAGCGCAGGTCGCGATAGCGCGAGCCCGGCAGCGGCATATCCACCGTGAAGACCAGCATGCTGCAGCCCGCCGCCTTCGCCTGCGCGATCAGGTCGATCATGAAGGCGCGGTCGCGGATCATGTAGAGCTGGAACCAGAAAGGTGCCGGGCTGGCTTGGGCGACCTCGCCGAGCGGACAGGCGGAAACGGTCGAGAGGCAGAAGGGAATACCTGCCTTGGCGGCGGCGCGCGCGGCCTGCGTCTCGCCTCGGCGCGCGGTCATGCCGGCGAGCCCGATCGGCGCGAGCGCGATCGGCAGGCGCATGTCGTGGCCGAACAAATTGGTCGAGAGGTCGATCGCGGACACATCGCGCAGTACGCGCTGGCGGAGCGCGACCGCCTCCAGATCGGCGACGTTTCGGCGCAGCGTCACCTCCGCATAGGAACCTCCGTCGATATATTCGAACAGGAAGCGCGGCAGCCGGCGGCGGGCCAGTTCGCGATAATCGGAGGCGGAAGCAGCTTTTGCCATGGGCGCTTGTTGGGTGGGTCGTGCGGAGAGATCAAGCAAAGATCATATTATGATTGGAAAGTTGGTGGCGGGTTCGCTCTCCGGCCTACGCGGAAGTGAGGGGGTTGAGAGGAAGCCGTCATGCCGGACTTGTTCCGGCATCCACTCAGCGGCTTGGCGCTTGCCTCCCGGTGGACCCCGGAACAAGTCCGGGGTGACGATGGATGTATCGGGGGCCCGCGGTTGAAAGTCTCAGTTCGGACGGAGAAGGGCCGGCTAAGTTTCACCCGGCTCAAGGTCGGGGTGACGAGAGGATTCGGGGGTCCCTTATCCGACCAAAGCACCGGTCGACGGCGCGCTTGTGCGTGTTACACCCGCCGCCATGATCCTTTTCCCCATCGCCGCCGCCGTCGCCCTGCTGATTCTGCTGATCGCCGCAGGCAAGGTCCCGCCCTTCGTCGCCTTCATCGTCTCCGCTCTGGCGGCGGCGCTGCTGCTGGGGATGCCGCTCGCCAAGATACCGGGGAGCATCGAACATGGCGTCGGCGATCTGCTCGGCGGACTCGCGGGCGTGATCGTGTTGGGGGCGATGTTCGGCAAACTGATCGCGGACAGTGGCGCGGCTGAACGGATCGCGGAGAGCCTGACGCGCCTGTTCGGTGAGAAACGGCTGCCGATTGCGATGACCTTCACCGGCTTCATCGTCGGCATCCCGCTTTATTACAATGTCGGCTTCGTGCTGATGGTGCCGCTGATCTTCTCGATCACCTACCGGGCCAAATTGCCTCCGGTTTATGTCGGGATGCCGTTGCTGGCGGGCCTGTCAATCGCGCACGGCTTCTTGCCGCCCCATCCCTCGCCCACCGCCTTGGTCACCCAGTTCGGTGCCGATCTCGGCACGACATTGATGTATGGGCTGATCGTCGGCATCCCGACTTTGCTGATCGCCGGCCCGCTCTTCTCGATGACGCTCAAGGGGATCGTCGGCGGGCCCTCGACCTTGTTCACGCCATCGGAGAACAAAAAGGAGGCGCTGCCCGGTACCTTCAACAGCTTCATCTGCGCGCTGCTGCCGGTGATCCTGATCGGGATTGCGACCGCGCTCAATTATGCGCCCGGCCTGACGCCCGGACAGAAGGCGCTGCTGACGCTGGTCGGGAACCCCACGATCGTGCTGCTGATCTCGGTCGCGATCGCCACCGTCACGCTGGGCACGATGCGCGGCCGAGGGATGAGCGAGGTGATGGAGAGCTTCGGCGTGGCGATGCGAGATATCGCCACGATCCTGATGATCATCGCCGGCGCGGGCGCGCTCAAGCAGGTGCTGATCGACAGCGGCGCCGACGTCCAGCTCGCGGCCTTGCTGCAGAATGTGCCGTTGCCGCCGCTAATGCTCGGCTGGCTGATCGCCTTCGCGATCCGCATCGCGCTCGGCTCGGCGACGGTCGCCGGCCTCACCGCCGCCAGCCTCGTCCGGCCACTGGTCGTCGCCAGCCATGTCGATCCGAACTTGATGGTGCTGGCGGTCGGTGCGGGCAGCCTGATGTGCAGCCATGTCAACGATAGCGGCTTCTGGATGTTCAAGGAGTATTTCGGTCTAAGCCTGAAGGATACGTTCCGGTCATGGTCGTTGATGGAGACGATTGTGGGGGTGTTCGGGTTGGCGTTTGTGATGGTGTTGAGTTTGTGGGTGTAAAGCGCTGCCATTTGAGCGTGTGATTTCGATTATTGCGGACGTAGAGCCGTCCTCATCGAACACCCGAAAGCTGCCATGGCCTAACAGCGAGGCTGGTTTAATATCGGGCAGTGAAGGATTGCTCTATGCCGAACGCACACCGATACGAAGGTCTCCATATAACAGCGTTCGCAACCTCGGCGGCTATCGTCTACGGCATATTGCACGATCAGGTCACCGCGCACGTATGCGTTGAGTATTTCACCATTGCACATCCACCGGTGTTCCCTACGACCTCGCCTTTCCTGTTGGCGATTGGTTGGGGTGTCATCGCGACTTGGTGGGTCGGACTGCCGCTGGGCGTCGCCCTTGCTCTTGCTGCTCGAGTGGGCGGGGCGCCACGCCTCACGCTGCTCGAACTGCGTCTGCCGATACTCGTATTGATGCTCACAAGTGGAGTGCTTGCGTTGATTTCTGGCCTTGTGGGCGCCGCTTTGGTGGCATCTGGCCTAGCTGAAATACCAGGCGGCTGGGCTGAAACCATTCCGCCCGCCAAGCATGTGGCATTTTCGGCGGATGCTTGGGCGCATGTGGCAAGCTATGCTTCCGGCGCAGTTGGTGGTCTCATCTTAATCGCCCATACGGTATGGAGACGCCACGTAAGGTCTACTTCTGATCGTTCGACCTTCAAAGTCGACGGCCTGTAGCACCGATGGCGGACCTTCGGCGCGTTTGGGCCGAAACATTTGCAAGCGCGTCTTCAGGCATGAAAAAGCCCCGGAAAACTCAATGGTTTCCGGGGCTTGATCTGGTGGGCGTGGCAAGGATTGAACTTGCGACCCCTGCGATGTCAACACAGTGCTCTACCACTGAGCTACACGCCCACTGAGCGCGGGTTGAATCGCGCTCGGAAAGGGGTTCGGCGCTGTTAGCGGGGGGAGTTGGGGTGCGCAAGTGGATTGGAGCGGGGTTTGTGCGAAAGGTTGGGACTGGATTGCGGCATGGCTTTCCAGCTCGCGGTGAGCAGGCGTCGTGGTGGTGGCGAGTTCCTTGTTGCGCTGACGCGCGTCCCCTCTCTCCAACCTCTCTCCCACAAGGGGAGAGAGGCTTTTAGCCCCTGCCCTTAGAGGTCGGCGGCGCTGCCCATCTGGAACATGCGGTCGACTTCGAGCACCAGGTCGCGCAGGTGGAAGGGCTTGGACAGGACCTTGGCATCGGGCGGCATCGATCCGCTCTGCAGCGTGACCGCGGCAAAGCCGGTGATGAACATGACGCGCATATCCGGATAGAGGGCAGAGGCGCGCTGGGCGAGCTCGATGCCGTCGAGTTCGGGCATGACGATATCGGTCAGGAGCAAATCGAAGCTGCCGAGCTTGAGATGATCGAGCGCGACGATCCCGCTCTCGCACGCGGTAACGCTATAGCCTGTGCGCTCGAGAGCGCGCGCGAGATATTCGCGCATCGAAGCATCGTCCTCGGCAAGAAGGATACGAACCATCTGTAACTCCGAACGATCGATTGGGCTCATG
>Ga0207640_10000706_pt1 | contig 19362 bp, 18 predicted proteins | sample KBSCornC42_FD_184300 | JGI IMG/M metagenome (GOLD analysis project Ga0207640, IMG submission 184300) | Corn rhizosphere microbial communities from Kellogg Biological Station, Michigan, USA - KBS Corn C4-2 (SPAdes) (version 2) | ecosystem: Host-associated > Plants > Roots > Rhizosphere > Soil ... | reverse complement strand
ATGCCGAGGATTTCAGCGGCCGAGGCCACGCGCTTCGCACGCTCGGGCGCGGGCACCTTGCGCATGCGCAGGCCGAACTCGAGGTTCTCGCGCACGCTCATGTGCGGGTAGAGCGCGTAACTTTGAAAGACCATGGCGATGTCGCGGTCTTTCGGCGCGAGGTCGTTGACCACGCGTCCGCCGATCGAGATCGTCCCGGCGCTCACCTCTTCGAGGCCGGCGATCATGCGCAACGCGGTCGACTTGCCGCATCCCGAGGGGCCGACGAGGACCATCAGTTCGTGGTCTTTGACGTCGAGGTTGAGGTGCTCGATGACGGAGACATCGCCGTACCGCTTGGCCACTTCGGTGAAGGTCACGCCGGACATGGCGTTAGGGTAGCGGAAAAGGGGGTGGGGTGTGGGGGGTGGGGTGTGGAAGGTAGCGGAGGATTCGGCGAATCGATGAGCTGCTTCCACCCCCCACTCCCCACCCCCCACTCCCTCTTGGCAGGCCGCTCGCAGTAAACAGGCTCATGCTGTCCCGTCCGCGCAAGCCGTTGCTCATCGTGCCGATCCGCGACCGGCGTCAACGCCGCCGCATCCTGACGATCCGGAACTGCGCGATTTCGATGCTGTCGGTGGCCGTGATCTTCGCGGCGGTTTCGATTTACAACGAGGCCCGCCACGCGCCGGCGGGGGAGTACGGCCGCCTGTTCGGCAGCCAGGTGCCGGCGACGAATACCGCCATCTCGCGCAAGGTGGACGTCGTCAAGGAAGGTCCCGTCGATGATCAGCGCGCCGCCGATCCGATGCTGATCGCGCCGGCCGCGCGCGAGCAACTGCTGCTCGCGAATACGAATGTCCCTGCGGCCGCGCCTGCGCCGCAGACGGTGACCGTGCCGGTTGCCGCGCCGGTTCCGGCGCCGTCAGCAATCGGCAACGTCAGCGGTCACGGCACGACGATCGTCGGCGACGGCAACGGAGTGTCGATCGTCCACGCGTCGGCGACGTCGACCACATCGACCGCCGCGCGCCCGGTGCTTTCGGGCGGGATTTTCAAGCAGCAGTAGCGAAAATTCGGCCGATGTCCATCATAAATGGTGGAGGTGTCGTCATGGCCGCACGTCGATTTCTTTTACTCGCTGTCGCATTTCTCGTCGGGCACCCGGCCTTTGCGCAAGTTACCTACGACGGGTGCCGCGATATCAATGGATTCGCTGTCGCATCGATACGAAATGACGCCATCGATGATATCGCTATGGCTACGATCTACAACGGCAGTCCAGTCATCTTCTACAACGTGCGAGTGCTGGCTTGGACATCCCCTGCCACGCGACGGTTCTTTTATGCGCATGAATGCGCACATCACGCACTCGGTCACACGCTAGGAGCCAGCTACCCAACGTTACGTGAACAGCAAGCTGATTGCTGGGCGATTCAAACGCTTGTCGCCGCGCGTCAAGTCAGCGCCGCAGATTTGCAGGCGATTCAATTCGACATCTCGCGACTGGGGCGCGGAGACTGGTCACACTTGCCCGGACCGCAACGAGCGATCAACCTCAACAGTTGTCTCGATCAATCTCGATCGCAACCGCCGCCCTCGACACCACCGCAGCCACTGTACTGCTGCAATGCATACGGATATCGAGTCTGTCAGGTTGGCACATCGCCGCCGGCCCAATCCGGCGCCGCGTGTTGGTGCCCGGGAATGCCGTACGGAAGGACCTGCCGCTGATGATGGCTATGACCGATATACCACAGAGTCTAAGCAGCGCCACGACCGCAACGCCCGACACAGATAGCGCAGCCACGCAACTGCTGTCGGCTAACACGTCGCTGCCTCCGAGTTCTGAGGATGAAGGTCTCGAGTCTCGCGTCGAACTGTTGCGCGACGAGGTAGGTTTGCTCCAAATCTCAGTCGCGGAGCGCAAGCGACCGTGGTTTCGAACACCGCCGACACTGATCAGTATTCTTGCGCTTCTGTGTTCCGCCATCTTCAGCATTCAAACGCTATTGCAAACACACTACGCCTCTGAGTTAAACGAAAGGAGTAAAGCGGAAGCTGAACTGAAAGCCAAGCGCGAAACACTCAGGCAGCTAATGGTGCAGGTAAACGACATCCGAAGTGACGAGATCCAGGAACAGTCCTCATTGGCGAACTCAAACCCGGCCCTCTTTGCATTGCGTAGCGGAGTACGAAACTCGAAACGACACATTCTCCTGGAAAGTGCGGACGCACTTGCATCAGAAATTCTGCCGGCGCTTAGCGCGACTGTGCTCGTATCACTTGGATTTGAGCACTTGATGGATAGCAGCTTTCGGGACGCGGAGCACTACTATACTCTTTCGCTCAGCCATGCGACTTCTGATGTGACGAAGATTGCCGCTTTAGTCGGTTTATGTAATGTGCACATGACGCCGGGAAGTCCCCTGCACGATCTGAGGAAGGGGCGCGACTTTGCACGCCGTGCGCTGGCTCTTCTCGGTACTCGCCGAGACGAATATGCCCGCCAACAGCGCGTCGAAAGCTACATGCAACTCGCTTGGGAAGAGACGGTCAATGGAAACGTGGCAGAGTCTGCGCGGTGGGTGCGCGCCGCCAGAGAAGAGGTAGCTCGTATGTCTGCGATGAATCCGGCGCGCAGTCAGTTCGAATCGACAATCGGTACGTATTACGACAACACTGGCATGCCGGTGAAGGTACCCGATCACGCGGATTCATTAATGAGGACGCTTTCCGGCGAATGGATCGTTAACTTTGTGGGCCAGCACCCACTTGTTGGCCATTTGCACGTCTTCGTCACGCCGCAGGCCGGCGCCACGATGGAAGTATCTGACGGTACGGTGCTCGTTCGAAAATATGCCGGGTCGATCGTTGCTGAAGGTGCTCGAGTCGTTCGAATCGACTGGATCGGCTCGCGCTTCCATCCCATGGCTGGTGTGGTGGGTGCGGCAGGCGTCACGCGACTACGTCTGGAATGCACAGGTCGTGTGAACTGCGGTACCGAAGAAGCCGTTGGCGAGGCGGCCACGTCGTTTACTTTCGCGCGCAATTAGTCACCTTCTAACGCGGTATTGGCGACGTTCAAGCGTCAATCCTTGCCTTCCGCCTCCTCGCGCGGATTCCATTTGCCGTCGCGGCGGCCGGGGCTTGCGGGCGGAGGTTGGTCCGCGCCGAGGTTGTCGGAGCGGACGTCTGCTTTGACGAAATTCTCGGGGGGAACGGGCGAGCCGGAGAGGCGGCGCAGCATAGCCAGTTGTCCGGCGTGCGTCATCGCGTCGGAGAACGGGCCCTGGAGGATCGATTCCGCTGTTGCGCCGGCGAAGGTCTCGCCGGCCGCGAGCCGCGTGCCGAGGTCTTCGAGCATGGCGTGGAAGCGGGCGATCTCGCTTTGCATGTCGGGCAGCGGGTCGGCCTTGTACATGCCGCCGATGAGGAATGTACGGGCGTAGCCGAGGACGCTGGTCATGTGGCGCAGCAAATCCTTTGGCGTGCGCACGCCTTCGCCGGCGTAGAAATCGGCGAACGCCTCGGGTGCATCGCGAAGCGCTTTCTGCGTGCGATAGGCGAGTGCGGCCAGGAAATGGCGAAGCAGATCGCGCGTCTTCGAATCCATCGAGAGATCGTACGACATGGCAGAATGCGCGCGCATGTCGCAGGCCATCACCTTTGGAACCGACGGCTGGCGCGCCGTCATCGCGGATGGATTCACGTTCGACAACGTGCGCCGCGTGAGCGACGCCATCGCCGTCGCCGCGCGGACGCTGCAGCCGCCGGACGGCATCGACCGCAACGCGCTCGTGGTCGGATTCGACCGGCGATTCCTGTCGCGCGAATTCGCATCGCTCGTCGCCGAGATGCTGAAAGCGAACGGCTTCCGCGTCGTTCTCTCGAACGCGCCGACACCATCGCAGACGATTTCCTTCACCGCGTGGCGCCGCAAACTTCTCGGCGGTGTCGTCGTCACTGCCAGCCACAATCCCGCGAAGTACAACGGATTGAAATTCAAAGCGTGGTACGGCGGATCGGGGCTGCCGGAGATGTACGCGTCGATCGCGGGCGCCCTTGGACAATCGTCCCCGCGCGATGGCGGTGCGATTGAAGAAGAAGATCTGCTCGACGACTACGTGGCTGCGTTGCGTGCGCAGGTGTCGGTGGCGAAGAGCGTTCGCATCCTCCACGACCCCATCCACGGCGTTTCCTCTGGCCTCCCGTCGCGCATCCTCGGCATCGACGTCGCCACGATCCGCGGCGAGATCAATCCATCCTTCGGCGGCGTGAATCCCGAACCGATTGCCGAGAACCTCGGCGCGTCGATGGCGGCGATGAACGGCGACTACGACCTGGCCATCTGCAACGACGGCGACGCCGACCGCCTCGGCATCCTCGACGAAAAGGGCGCATTCGTATCGCCGCAGAAAATCATCGCCCTGCTCGCGCTCTACCTCGTGCGCGAGAAAAAGCTGACCGGCGAGATCGTGAAGACGTTCTCAACCTCGCGCCTCGTGGAGAAAGTCGCGCGCGCTCTCGGCAGCGGTTTTACAGAAACAGCGATCGGCTTCAAGTACGTGGCCGACCTGATGCTCGCGCGCAACATCCTCATCGGCGGCGAGGAAAGCGGCGGCATCGGCTTTGGTCATTTTCTTCCCGAGCGCGACGGCATCCTCTCCGGCCTGCTCGTCGCCGAGTGCGTCGGCCATTACGGCAAGCCGCTGTCGGCGATCGTCGATGCGATGGATTCCGAGTTCGGCGCGCTGCACTACGACCGCCGCGATCTGAATCGTCCGATGGACGTCTGCGCACGGCTGATCGATCGCGTGAAAGCGGGCGATCTCGATACGGCATTCGGTCCCGGCTTCGCGAATCGCGAAGAAAAAGACGGCGTGAAGATGAACTTCGGCGATGAGTCGTGGATCCTCTTCCGCAAGTCGGGTACGGAGCCGATCATCCGGATCTACTGCGAGAGTCCGTCCGCGGCGAGGGTAGGGGAGATGCTCGATACTGCGGTTCGCGAACTCGATCGCGCCACGTAGGGCCGGCGGCGCGTTAGGGCGCAATGGAGCGCTGGCGTCCTCGCCGGCTGGCCCGGCTGCGTCCTCGCTGCCGAACCGGCAAACCCTCAAATCTCGCTTGATAACCGCGACCCGCGCAAGCCTCCCATTCGGCGGCGAGGACGCCGCCGAGCCAGCCGCCGAGCCGGCGGCGGTACAGCCGTCGAGCCGACGGCGCTACGTCCGCGACCTACGCTACAGTTCGGACAATGACACCCTGGCGCCGCGCGACCTTCGTGGTGGTAATTGTCTGGATCGCGGCGATGGCGCGGCTCTTCATCGCCGACGTCTGGGATGAAACGAGCGCGCTGGTTGTCTTCGGCGATGCGCATCAGAGCGCGATGCAAATCGTGGCGATGATTCTCAAAACGCCGCTGCCGTTCTGGCGTCCGATTCCGACGATCTTCGCCGCGTTGACCATTCATGCGTTGCCGGCGAACGTCGCCTGGCCATTCCTGAGGATCGTCAACATGTTGACGATTCTCGGAGCAGTGGCGTTGCTGATTCGCGCGGTAACCAATTGGGCCGGACGCGACGACCGCCGCGATTTTTTCTTCGTATTCGCCATGCTCTTCTCCGCCGGCGCCATCATCGTGGCGGGCTGGTTCGCGAACATCTTCGACGCCTCGGTGCTCCTCCTCGCCGCGTGGGGACTACTCCTGGTCACGCGCCGCTGGTTCCTCGAAGCCGGCTTCGTCTTCGGGTTCGCGTTTTTCTTCAAAGAAACCGGGGCGATGGTCTTGCCGCTGCTCGTGATCCTCGTCGCCATCGATCGCATCAAACTTCGTGACGCCAAAAGGGTCGGCGTTCCAACGATCGGTATCGGCATCCTTTACTTCGGCTTGCGCAGTCTCGTCGTGCCGTTCGGGTCGGCCGCCGACACGCATCAATTTCAACTGTCGATGCTCCTCCCGACCGCGAAGGGACTCGTCGAAAGCTACTGGCGCGAAACGCTCTGGGGTTCGCCGGGCATCCTCGGCTACATCGTCTTCGCCTTCTCGCTCGCCGCCATGCGCACCTGGCGCGCGCGCGCCGCGTTCGCCGCGTATGCCGGCGCGGCGGTCGTTCTGTATCTATCGATGTTCGCCTCGTATCAGGGACACGACCTCATTCACTATCTGATGTTCGTTCCGCGGCTCTACTTCATCCCGGTCACGCTCACACTTTTCGTGTTCGCCGTCGATCGTCGCTGGTGGGCCGTCGCCATTCTCGCCATACCCCTACTCGTCGGCGCGATCGGCACCTACACGCGCTACGAGCGTTTCCAGCGCAGCTATCGCAATCTCTATCGTTACGCAGCGACCGCCGCGAAGCCGGTGAGGATCGACTACGCCATGAAGCCGCTGCACGATCCGCGGCGCGGCATTGAGATCGGCGATTTCCCCGATGCGCCGATGAAGCTCGATCCGATGAACGGACTGCTTGTTAAGAAGCAGCCTTGAACCGCTCCCGAATCGTCGCCTTCGGTGGCGGCGCGGGCCACACCTTCAGCACGCGCAGCATCCAGTGATCTGTCACCTTGCTGCGGAAAAAGAATTCGTGTTCCCACTCCACCTCGGCCATTGTCAGGATGCACTCGACCATCTCTTCGTGTCCGCAGTCGCGCGCGAAGATCGCCGCGTCTTCGTACTCGACGATGTTGCCGCGCTCGAGCCGTCCCGCACCGTACATCGGCGCGAACCAGCCGCCGACGAGGCAGAATGCGCCGATCGCGCGGCCGATGCACCAGAAGATCACTTCGCGGATGCGGCTCGGTTTTCCGCCGAGTTGTTGCAGCAGTCCGCCGACCAGCTCGCGGTGATGCCATTCTTCCGCTTCGATCTGCTTGATCCGTTCGCGATCAGGACCCGGCCGCACGCTGCGCCAGTGCCCTCGGTACGCGTAGCCGGCCGCCAGCTCCCCCGAGTACGCGCCCTGCAGTTGGCGGAGGAGTTTGGCGCGCGCGTCGGACGTCATTCGCGCGGATTGTAGCCGTGTATGATTCCGCGCCGATGGAGCACGAGACCGCGTTCGTTTTTCCGGGGCAGGGGAGCCAGTATTCGGGCATGGGCAAGGACGTCGCCGACGCCTTTCCGGCCGCGCGCCGCGTTTTCGATGACATCGACGCCGCGCTTGGATTCCCGATTTCACAACTTTGCTTCGAAGGTCCCGACGAGCAACTCAAGCTCACCGAGAACACGCAGCCGGCGATTCTCGCGGTCTCGTCCGCGATTCACGCCGTGCTCGAAGAACGCGGCGCCACTCGCCGCGACGTCGTGGCTGGCCACTCCCTCGGCGAATACAGTGCGATCGTCAGCGTCGGCGGATTGACGCCCGCCGAGGCCGCGCAGATCGTGCGGATGCGCGGGCGGTTCATGCAGGACGCCGTCCCCGCAGGCACCGGTGGCATGGCCGCGCTGATCGGTCCCTCAGCCGACGAAGCGCGCGCGATCTGCGAAGAAGCAGCCGAGGGCGATGTGCTTTCGGTCGCGAACATCAATGCGCCGGGACAGATCGTCATCGCCGGCACGAAAGCGGCCATCGATCGCGCCATCGTCGTCGCGAAGGCGCACGGCGTTCGTCGCGCGCTTCCGCTGCCGGTTTCCGCGCCGTTCCATTGCGAACTGATGAAACCGGCCGAGGAGCGGCTGCGGCCACTGCTCGAAGAAGCGAACTTCAAAGATCTCTGGATGTCGCTCGTCTCGAACGTCGACGCCTCGCCAATCGGAACCGCGACTGCAGTCCGCAACGCGCTCGTGCGCCAGGTCGCGTCGCCGGTGCGTTGGGTCGAGTCGGTACAGAAGATGATCGCGATGGGCGTGAAGCGCTTCGTCGAAGTCGGACCAGGCAACGTGCTGACGGGACTGATCAAGCGCATCGACTCTTCCGTCGAGTTGATCAATGTGTCCGACGTCCCGTCGATCGAAAAATTCTTGGGGTGATTTGCGCGTGCTGCGACGATCGACATCCGCGCGAAGTCAAAAGCACAGACAAGAGTGTCTGTGCCACACCAGCCGCGTCTTCTCCCGACAGATCTTGTTACAGGCGCAGCCTGTGTGGCACAGACACTCTTGTCTGTGCTTGAGACATACCGCAGAAGGGAAACTATGAAGATCGATCTCACCGGCCGTACTGCCCTCGTCACCGGCGCCTCGCGCGGCATCGGCGAAGCGATCGCCATGCGGCTTGCCGAAACCGGCGCGCTAGTGCTTTGCGCGGCGCGCAATCTCGAGCAGGTCGAACGCGTCGCGGCATCGATCACCAGCGCCGGCGGCAACGCCCGCGCAGTGCAACTCGACATCACCAGTGACAACGTCCGCGAGCGCATCAAGTCGCTCATCGAAGAACAGCCGATCGACATCCTCGTCAACAACGCCGGCATCACCGACGACGATCTCTTCATCCGCATGAAGCCGGAGGCGTGGACGAGCGTGCTTCGGACGAACCTCGATTCCGCGTTTCACATCACGCAGGAAGTGGTGAAGAAGATGATTCGCGCGCGCTGGGGACGCGTGATCAACATCTCCTCGATCGTCGGCCTCTCCGGCAATCCCGGCCAGGTGAATTACGCGGCGTCGAAAGCGGCGCTGATCGGCTTCACGAAATCGCTCGCGCTCGAAATCGGATCGCGCAGCGTGACCGTCAACGCCATCGCGCCGGGATTCATCCGGACCGCGATGACCGACGCGATGACCGACGAAGCCCGCAAATCGCTCGAAGGCCGCATCGCCCTCCACCGCCTCGGCACCCCCGACGACATCGCCTACGCGGTCGCTTTCCTCGCCTCCGAACAAGCCGGCTACATCACCGGCACGGTGCTGAACGTGAGCGGCGGGTTGTACACGTAACCTGACCGGCAGCGAGACGCAGCCGGTCAGCCGGCGGGGACGCCAGCGTTCCATCGCGTGCGCGGTTCAGCGCGGAGCGCCGGAGCGCTGGCGTCTCGCCGGCTGGCCTGGCTGCGTCTCGCTGCCAGGATTACGTGCATCCGCGCCGCGTCACCACGCGCGCGGCATGCTTCATCGCGCAACCCCAATCGTGCAGGCGTGAATCGAGCCGCGCGATTTCGAACTCGGGATGGAAGAACTCCTCGACCGGCCGCGCGTACGACAAAAATCGCGTCCGGCTCAACACCAGTTGCGATTGATGGCACTCGATTGCCGCCCGTTTCTTCGCGGCTTCGTCGGCATTCAGATCGAGACGAAACGACAGCCGCTCGTGCGGCTGATGTCCGTGGATGACGTACGTGACGACGCCATATCCCTTCGCAACATCGTGCGCGAACCACCCGATGGCGCGATGGTCGGGATGGAGATCGAATGCCGAGGGAATCACGAGAAGCGACGGAGCAAAGGATTTGATGGAAGCCGCGAGCGCATCGCGAACGCGAAGATCGCCGCGTCGTGCCATCGATGTCAGCAGGCGATCGGGATAGCCGAGAAAGATCGAGTTACTGGCAGGCACGCCGAGCGTCGCCAGCGCGCGGCGCGATTCCTGGCGACGCAGCGCGCCCCATTCCGCGCGGTCGGCATTGCTCACGCGCACCTTCTTTTTCAGATAGCGCACCGGCCACGGATTGTTGTCGCCGTCGGTGACGACGATGACGCACACCTCGGCGCCGGCAGCGATGGCGCGCTGCAGCAAGCCGCCGGCAGCGATCGATTCATCATCCGGATGCGGCGCAATGACGAGCGTGCGGTTCAGGTCCATCAGAAGTCGAGATCGCGCAGGTGGAATGGCGAGAAGCCGCGCCACCACGCCGGAGCCCAGAGGCAGGCCAACCGCTCATCGGGGCCGCCGATCGCAAACTTGAACGTGTGCACACCCGCGGCCAGCTCGCGCGCTTCGCGGTACGGCGTGCCGTCGAGCAACCCGCGCGGCGAGCCGTTCGCGCCGATGATGACGTACTTGCCTGGGATGGCGATGCGGAACGAACCGTCCGCCGCAATCCACTGCCCCGACGCGCGCAGGCGCCCGAGGTTGAGGAAGTTGGCGTCCATGAAACCGCGCGCGCGGTCCGGCCACTGCGACCCATCGGCCTGAGCGACGTGACACCTCGCGCGCACGAGATCCTCGGGGACCGTGTCGGGGATGAGGCCAGCCACGATGGCGTTGCGGGTGATGAATTCGAGGATGAAGTAGTACGGCCGGCGGCGATAGATCGTCTCCCCCTTGTAATCCATCACCGGCTCACCGGGCCGCGTGAGGTTCAGCACCTGCCGCTCCATGGTGATGAACTCGCGCGTGCGATTCCGCAGCCATTCGGCGTAGTAGCCGACGCCGATCAACGACACGATCATCAACACGGCCACGTTCCGCTCGAAGTGCGGACGCCGCACCAACGCGGCCACGGCGAAGATCGATGCGAACGGAAGGAACGGCAGAAAGTCGCGCGGCGAGATCAGGATCCAGAATCCGCACAGCGTGCTGAAGAAAATAGCCGTGGCCATGGCGAAAAAGAAACGCGCATTCGTCGTCCCGTTCCGATGCCGCCAGGCAATCCGCAGCACGACAATCATCAGCGGCACGTACAGCAGCCGCGGCGTCCAGACCATGACCGGCGATCGCGTGACCGCCACGAGCTCGTTGAAGCGGAAAGCGCAGTCGATGAAGTTGCTCCACGCGCCGCGCGAGACAAAGTACCAGGCGATGATCGACGGAACGATGACGATTCCGGCCGCGAAGGGGAGGATGTGCACGCGCTCTTCCCGCCGTCGCATCACATACGTCACGATCGCCGCGCCGGCGAGCGTGATGAGCAGCAGCGTCGTCTTCAACGAAACCCCGAGCGCACCGCCGAGGAGCAGGCCGGCGACGAAGAACGCCGCTGCCGATCGACGTGACAACACGAGCACCGCCACGGCCAACATCCAGAACGCGTTCCAGAGATTGTCGGTCCGGAACTCGATCGACTTCAGAAAGAACGGCGGCAACACGTTGAGCAGCAGCACCGACCACATCGCGATCCGGACGTCATACAACCGCCGCGCGATCGCGAACGTCACGACACTGACGATGACCCACAGCACGAGCATCGGCGCGCGCATGTAGAGCAGGATGTCCGGCCGCTCGCCGAGCGCGCGCAGCAGCGGCGCCATGGCCATGTGAAAGAGCGGCGCGTGGTTGTCGAAGACGTCGCGATACTGCAGCAGTCCCGCCGTCCATCCCCACACCACATGCAGGTGCTGCGGCTCATCGGAGTCGAAGCGGTAGTGAAAAAAAGCGATCGCCCGCATCGCCAGCGTCACCGCGGCGACAGCCATCGCGAGCAGCCGTTCCGAGCGCGAAATCGTCATCCTCGACCGGCCGCGGAGTCTATCCTCTCGACACCTGACGCCACCGTGAATAGAATCGCCATCCCCTGCGTTCTTCAGGGCCGCATCCCGATCGCCGTTGTAGCTCAGTTGGTAGAGCAGCTGATTCGTAATCAGCAGGTCACCGGTTCAAGTCCGGTCAACGGCTCCAGGGTCGTATCCCAAGACGCTTGAAACAGTGCCGTCATTCGTTCCGGGCCGCTGTTTGCGAAGCACGGGTCCGGGAAGTTTGGGATCGGCGTTTGTTATCTTTGGCACAGGAGCGGGCGCGCCTTTCTCCAGTCCGCCCCTGTGCCGTTCGAGGCGTGATTTACACCCCGCCGCTGAAGAGTGCCGGAAGACGGTAGCTGATGCCCAGATGGGCGCCGATGCCCGCGTTCTTGTCGGTCAGGAACTCGCGCTTGTTCGCGTATTGGATGGTTACTGGTATGGTGATGCTCTTCCCGAGCGGGATAGAGAGCGTCAGTGCTCCCACCCAGCGATTTTCCTTGCGGTGGGTTCCTTCAATCGAGCGGATTCCCTCTATAGAGAGGTCGGCGTGAATCGGCTGATCGGTCACCATGCCCCCGAGCTGGCGTCCGCCTTGGACTTTGACGTTCAACTCCGAAGTTTTCGGCAGGCTGACCGGCATGAAGCCGACGACCGGCGTCGTCCCGTCGGTCGTCAGCATAGCCACGTCGTACTTATTCGACCGGTTGTAGGCGGCAGTCAGTACGATCTTGTCGGTAAGGAGGCCGCCGTCCGCCATCAGGTCGAGCTGCTGTTTCAAACAAGTCCCGATCGCCTTCTCCGTCGTGAACGCCTGGCAGCTCTTTCTCAGCGAGTTCATGTTGTTCCGGCCGAAATGAACCTCGATCGTGGCCGTGCTGCTCTGCGCGCCGCCTAGGCGGCCGGGGGAGCGAACGCTCGCCGTTCCCGAGACCTGTGGCTGGTTGTCGATTAGCGTCGGGACGATGTCAAGGTGATGCGATTCATAAAAGGCCTTCAACTGCCGGCGAGCGGCCTGATCGAGTGCGGCCAATTCCCGAAGCTTTGCCTTGAGTGCCGGAACGTTGTTGGCGGCATCGACTCTCTCAGCGAACGGCGATGAACTTCCCGGATAGAAACCGATAAGTTCTCGCGCAAACTTGATCTCTTTCCCGGGATCCACCCCGACAGGAATGTCCGACAGAAGAGCGGAAACAATCTCGCGGTACGCTTTGGGTGTTCGCCCGTAGCATCGACTCGCGTCATCGCTCCAGTTGGCCGGGCATTTCACAGTAGCCAGGGAGTAAGAGGCGGACCAAGTCAGATCGTCCGTATCGCTCAATTGTTTTTGCAAAGTGGTCACGGTTGATGTCCGAATTGTCTCGGGGATTGCGTCGGATACGGACGTTGCCAGTTGCGGCTTGCTCGCGGTCAATGTGAAACCGAGAAGGTGATGTCCTTCCCGCAGCGGGTTGAACCGGACGACGACCGCCTTGCCGTCCGACGACTCCTTGACGTCGTTGATCGCGAAACTCAGCAGATTCAGATAATCCTGATAGGAATTGTGAAGGCGACGGGCGAACTCGTCCGGCGGGGTCGTCGCCTTATTGGTATTCGTGACATCTTCTTTAACTTGGTTTTGGGCTCCGGTCACGACGGCTGGATGGAGAAAGAACTCATAGGCCCCCGCGACCGTGCAGGGTTTTGTCGTGTCGTCTGGGTCGCAACGGTCGGCTGTAGTCGTTGTTGACGACGGCGTGGTGACCGGAACCGTAGTGATGGATTGAGCGGCAGCGGATAGCGCCGTGCTCAGGAGTACCAGACACAGGAAGAAGCGTCTCATGCTCCACCTTCCTTGACGAATACCCAGTCGCGTTGCTGAAGGTTGCCATCAGCGATCGGAAGCGGTACGTCATAATGTCCCGGCGCAGGCGGAGCGGGCGTGTAGGTAATTTCCACCACGATCGACGCATCTGATGAGATTTGCAAGACCAGTCTGAAGACGAACCCTGCGGCTCCCGGGTCAAAGACGAAGGAGACGCCGGCCTCCAACTCTGCAGATGACCATTCGTTGACCATCGTCGCGTCTTCTTCTTCCGGTTCTCGAAACAATTGACCGCGGTAGCCGAGGATGTTTTCGTCGGGATGGGTCGTAATGGCAATGACTTTGGGAGCGGTTACTTTCTTGATGTCGACTATGGACATGACGTTGCCTCCTTCTCTGGCGCGGCTCTTTAAATCGCCGTTGTTGTCAGTGGACGGACGAGGCAAGGAGTTTCCGGAAGGTAAGGTATGGCGAGCAGTGTTCGGAGAGTTCGCGCGGCCACCCGCGGATAAGCGCAACGAATCGATTCGCGGCAATCTTTGGCGGAGGCCATCTTGCCCGTTTCGCGAATGAGGCAGGGCACGGGTGGCCCAGGCGCTGGGATCAGCCCTTCAACGTTTCGCCTCGAAGATCGTGATGGTCAATTTCTTCGGCGCCGCGGGAGGTGGGGACTGGAAGCAGGGCTGCTTGGCGCTGATCAGATTCATCCCGAGGAAGAGGGAGTAGCCCAACTTGTTATCGACGTTGACGACGCACGCGGAGCCTGCCAAGATGATGTCAGCCGGCTTCGACTGTGCCAAACCTCCACCCAGTTTCGCGATCAGCATTCCCGGCAGGGCCTCCGTCGTCAAAGCATCGGCGACCGGGATGAAGGGCGAGCCGTCCGGCCCGCATTCCGTTGTAGCTTCCTGCGGAACGGTCCATAGGCCTGAGGCCTCGATCTTCAGAACGCAGTCCTGGACGTAGTCGAGAACCATGGTCCAGGGTGCGCGGGACGGATAGAACTCGAAGATTTTTTTTTCTGCGTTTGGTCCTTCAAGCGGCAATGTAATGGGTCGCCATTCCGGGGTGTTCATGACGGCTCCTTCTTCTCGTTGGTGGTTGTGGAGTTTTTCTTTTTCGTTGTGGACTCGGCGCCCGGCGGTTGGGGCTGTTGCGTCGCGGTATCTCCACCGGCCTTGGGAGCGCAATTCTCGGTGGGGATGGACCCCGTGGCGAACACGGCGATCGGCTCAGTGACCTTCGCGCCAGCGATTGCTGCCGCACATCTGAACGGTACCTCGACAAGGGCACACCCGACGCCGATTGCCACGATTTGTCCACTTGCTTGCGATTGCCCCGGCCCGGTGATTGTCACTACTTCGCCGACGTCGAAAACACTATTGAGCCTGGACGTATCGGGGTACAGGGGAATCTTGACGAAAGCGAAGTCGGGCTTCGGTGCGCGTCTGACGAAAAAGGGGGTCGCTGCGACGTCAAGCTCGGTGACTGGTTTGCCTTTTCGAACGTCGTGCCTCAGAAATCTCTGCAGGACTCCTGCTGGCGGGGGATCGACCTGCGAGGATGCCGGCAGTTTCGGCGGCTCCAGGTCGCCTTCGAGCAAATAGTGATTGGCGGGCAGGTCGCGGCGTGCAACGTAGTGCATCTGCTGAAAACCCGGGGCCGCCCACTTGTAGCCGGCCAGGCTCGCTAGCCGGTCGGGATACCGGAAGGCTCTCAGCGAGATGATCGTACCGCCGGCCGTGACGAGCGCCAGTCCTATCAGCACGGCCAGTAGACGAACGTCGAGCGTGTCTCTATGCGCATTCATCGTCGATCCTCAAGATTGGCCGGTGAGGCCGGACATCAGCCCGGTCGGTGGAGCGGGTGTGTAGCGGATGTCGGCTTCCTCGCCGAATTCGAGTCGGCGGCGCACCTTTTCCCATAGAATTTTTTCGGCGATCGGTCCTTCCGGGCGTTGGATATTCAGCGCCTTGAGTAGGTCGAACCGATACATGTCGACGATGCTTCTTACCACCTCGGCGAACGCGGCGTGGGCGCCGGCCGTGACGTTGTAGAGCGAGTAGCAGGCGATCCACCCTCCGATCGATGCGAAGAGGAAGAGCGGGAGAGAGATGGAGAACGTCGTGAGTGCAGCCGACCAGATCACGGAGGTCGCCAGGAGGAGCCAGAACAACAGGACTGCCGCATCGAGGCGCGACTTCACGTCGGACAGGAGCTCGTTATATTTCGAAGAGGGGGAATCGAGCAGGACCTTCTGAAACCTGCCCCAGGCCAGCTCGAGACTGAATCCGTACCGGACCTCGCTGTACGCGGCAAGTGCGTTGGCCTGGTTTCCCAGTCGGGTCGGCGCGGGCGTACTCCCGTAGCTTCGATGAATCTCGGTGAAAAGCTCCACGGCTCGCGTTTCACAGCGCCTGATCGCATACTCGACGAGATCGGCGAACTCGCGAACGACCTCTTTTGTACTCACCGGAAAGTCGCCGGTCGGCGCTCTCGATTTAAGCTCGTCCAACATCGACGAGAGATTCGTGTATTCGAGCACGCATGCACGCAGACGTCGCTCGCGGAGCGATTGCAGGTTCGCATACCAGACGTCGAACTCCCTTGACGGATTAGGCCCCTGAGCTTCAATGACTGCGGCGCTCTTGACGTCCCGTATCCATGTCGGGGAATCCTCTCCGAGCTTTCGCCGGTCCTCCCGTACCTGGTTCAGCTCCCTGCGTAGGCTTGCGGCGTGAAGCGCATGTTTTCGCGTGAGCAATCCGGCCAGCCCCAGCGGAAAGTGTTGTCCCTCCATCCACTCCCGCAGATAGGGAGTTACGGTCGAGAGCACGAAACCGACCGTGACCAGGAGGAGGATTGCACACCCGAGCGTCGAGACGGAATCCCAGGCCGTGTTTGGCTTCTGGGTTTGCATCCATCCACGAAATCGCGCATTGCTGATGTACAGGAGTGAAACGTTGATGAGGAACACGGCGAAGACCGGGAGCATCGTCGAGATGACGAATGCTTTCGAAAAGATGCTGCCGATCTTGTCCAGAATGGAGAACATGGTCAGTCGTTCTCGTGCCCACAACGCACGCGCGTAAAGTCATTGGGACAAATTCGGGACTTCGGAACCTCCCACTGTTCCCAGTACTCTCCCATTTCGCAGCGGCAGCCGGCGGGGTAGATGTTAAGAGCTTTGGTGATGCCCTCATGCACCGTAGCCAGCACAGCCTCGCCGAATTGGAGCGAAACGAGGGCGAAGGGATAGTCTGTGCCGCCGGGAAGGGAGAGGGGCGCCGCGCCTGGTTTTCGGCGAATCCCTCTGGTAGAAACCTGCAGATCGTCAGGTGGCCGTACCGAAGAGACATCCGACACTTCCGCGATGCTCTTTTGATGCGCGCGCAACGCTTCCACGACCGATGTCGCGGTGATCACGTCCAGCTGTTCGCCGGCAATGCGAACCACGCCCGACTGCTTGCGGGCACGCATCGCCACCCATGCAGAGACGAGGGGTGTGTCGGCGGGTAGGACACACAGAGTTATTTCTTTCACGGCCGCTCCTCCAGTTCGCCTGCAGACTGTATAGATGGACACAGCTGCAAAAATCCGCGATTCATTAATCGCAGTTCGTCTCGCGATGCATGTCGAAGCGGAACGCCTGCTAAATCCCTTCTCCGTTCATCCTTAGATCACTCTAAGTTGCGATGAACCGCCAAGCATTGAAAGGGAGACTCGCCAGGGTTTCCGGAATGCTCGAACATCGATGAGAAGACTCGGAGTGATCTTCAGCAGGCGGCGGCGTTGGCGCGCGAATCTGATGCAGGCGCAGACGATGCGACGCTACGGGCGGGCGAGTCCTCCGCGGAAGTGTTGATCGGTCACTTGGGACGCGGTGAAGAAAGGTCCCCTTCGCTCCACTTCTCTTTGCGACGCGTTACCATCCCCGCGTGCGGCGCGGCGTAATCCTTATCCTTCTTTTCATCAGCGCCGCGTGCGGGCGGCGCGAGCGGCATCCTCCTGTCATCGTCATCTCCATCGATACGTTGCGCGCGGATCACGTGTCGGCGCAGGCGACGCCACGGATCGAAGCGCTGGAGCGCGAGGCTATTGTTTTTCGCAATGCTTGGTCGCATTCGCCGCTGACGCTTCCGTCGCATCTTTCGGTTTTCACCGGACTCCTGCCGCCGGAACATGGGGTGCGGGACAACGCGGGGTATCGGTTTGACGCGTCGGCGCATCGGACGTTGGCGGGGGTGCTGCGCGCGAATGGGTATCGCACCGGGGCGGCGGTGTCGGCGTATGTGCTGCGGGGAGCGACGGGGGCTTCGGCGGGGTTCGATGAGTATGACGATGCGATTGGGATTGTGGATGGGGCGCCGGCGGGGGCCCTGCAGCGGGCGGGGGAGGTTAGCGAGGGGATTGCGGAGAGGTGGATTGCGGGGCAGGGGGAGAAGCCGTTCTTTTTCTTTTTGCATCTGTATGAGCCGCATACGCCGTACACGCCTACCTACGAGGCCGACGTCGCGCATGCGGATCGGATCGTGGGGAAGTTCCTCGACTTTCTGCGGACGCGTGGTTTGTACGATCGGGCGGTGATCGTGCTGCTGTCGGATCATGGCGAGGGACTCATGGATCACGGCGAACAGGAGCATGGGGTGTTGCTGTATCGCGAGTCGCTGCAGGTGCCGTTGATTGTCAAGCCGGCGGGGACGCGGGAGCATCGTGTTGTCGATGCGCCGGTTGGGTTGATCGATGTCACGCCGACGATTCTTGAACTCGCCGGTTGTCCCGCACCACGTACCCGAGGGCGGTCGTTGATGAGTGCGAGTGTGGGGGCGCCGATCTACTCCGAGTCGTTGTACGCGCGTATTCATTTGGGGTGCGGCGAGTTGCGGTCGATCGTCGACGGCGATCGGCATGTCATCGATGGGGCGCATGGCGAGATTTACGACTTGCGCAACGATCCGCGAGAACACGTGAACGTCATCGACCGCGAGCGGCGCGCGTATGCGAATGCGCGAACTGCCATCGCGCAGGTCGGTGGCGCGTTTGTGACGCCGGACGCGATCGATGCCGAGGAGGCGAAGAAGCTGGCGGCGCTGGGGTATGTGAGTGGGGGGAGCGACAGCGGCGCGGCGACGCGCGATCCGCGCGAGTGTCTCGGCGATCTGGCGCGGTTGAAGGAAGTGGCGACGCTGAAAGGATCCGATGCGATCGCGCGGCTCGAGGCGATGCTGGCGGCCAATCCGCGCTGGAGCGACATTCGCGATCAGCTCGGCGCCGCGTACGACGAAGCCGGCGATCATCTTCGCGCGGCGCGGTTGTACGAAGATGGGATTCGCGCCACGCCGCGGCTGGCGGGAGCGTTCGCGCTGTCGGCCGCGTCGTCGCTCTTCGATGCGCATCGGCTCGATGATGCTGCCGCGCATGCGCACGCGGCGGAGTCCACCGAGCCTGCCGGCGCGCATCTCCTTCTCGGCGAGATCGCGCTGGCGCGCAACGACCTCGCGACCGCGGCGCGCGAGCAGAGCATCGCCGCGTCGTTTCGGAGCAGCCGAGGACATGCGATGTTTCTGGCGGCGCGGATTGCGGCGGCGCAGCATGACTTCGCGCGGGCGATCGATTTGTTAAGAGTGACCGGCGAGGCGTGCCGCGAGTCGGGCGAATCGCTGCCGCGCGGATTTCACTACGCGGCCGGCGACGCGCTTGCGCACATCGGACGGACTGCCGATGCCGAGCGCGAATTCGAGGCGGAGATCGCCGCCGATCCGCACGACGTCCAGCCGTACTCGGATCTGGCGCTGCTGCAGATCATGCGTCGCGATCGCGTCGCCGCGTTGCGGACCATCGATCGGATGGCGACTGCGAATCCGAGCCGTGACACCTACCGATTCGCCGCCGACAGTCTCGAACGATGGGGCGAGCATCAGGCTGCGGCGCAGTGGCTGGCGAAGGCTCGCTGAGCGGTCGAAGACGCGTTTCCGGGTCGTTGGCTGAGCACGAGGGTCGTAAATTGATCCGACAAATCGAGCCTTCTGGATCATAAACGTACCCGTCGCTGGAGTTCTTTTCCGTTAAGTCGTTTGTTTTCAATAAGGAGACAGATGGCTTAGCCGTTGCTCTTGCGCTGCCCACCTCATACAACCCCGGAAACGATTTGCAACGAAACGGAAAAGGGAAAAGACTGCATGAAGAAACTGCTCACGGCCACGCTCCTCTTAACGGCAACCCTCGCGTTCGCGAAAACCCCCAC
>Ga0207640_10000705_pt1 | contig 19383 bp, 13 predicted proteins | sample KBSCornC42_FD_184300 | JGI IMG/M metagenome (GOLD analysis project Ga0207640, IMG submission 184300) | Corn rhizosphere microbial communities from Kellogg Biological Station, Michigan, USA - KBS Corn C4-2 (SPAdes) (version 2) | ecosystem: Host-associated > Plants > Roots > Rhizosphere > Soil ... | reverse complement strand
GCTGTTCAATTTCGCGTTCCGTGGCGATGCCGTTGTTCAACAGGTCATTTCGGATCATGCCTATCGTCGCGATCTCCAGCGGCACGCACTCAGGCATGGCGACCGGGAAGTACGCTTCGGCTGATAGGCCAGTCATGCCGGCGTTGCGAAACATTCGCGGAAGCCGTCGCCCAAAGGAAATGTCTGCGCCCCGGCTTGACAGCAGCGTCCTAAAGCCTTGCCTGATCCTGTTGGCCAGTTCCTGTTCAGGGCCATACGCATCAATGCAGCTCAAAGGTTGAAGTGCGGGATCGGCGTCTTCTAGCACCAGCCAACCACCCGGTTTCAGGGCAGATACCATGTTTTGGAACGCACGTTCCCGTTCTGGAACGTGGACCAATACAAGTCGAGCGTGTATCAGGTCAAACAATTCATCAGGGGGAGGGGCTTGCGCGATGTCGTGGGTGCGCACTTCGACGTTATGGGATGTGGCTTCTTTCGCCCAGGAAGCATCAATATCGGTAGCTAGTACGCTGCCGGTATTTCCAACGCGTTCTGCAATCTTTTGTACCAGGGTGGGGCCGCCAGCCCCGACCTCCCAGCACCGCCAGCCCTTCCTCATGCCGCATGCATCGAATTGCCGCAGCGACGTGGGATCAAACAATGCAGACAGTAATGCCAGACGTTGTGCAGCCTCTTTCTTCCGATTTTCGAGAAGGTAACCAGCGTCGGCCATCAAAGTCTCCCTCGTTTGTGCGTTGTGGCGGGCCATTCTAGAAGTGGAAGTACAAACTCCGCTCGAGTGCTCCGCTGCGCTGGCAAACACCGGAGGAATTGATGGTCAGTGGGGATATCGCTCACTCGCCGAGCAGGGCAGACAAGTTGATCGCCTCGGCCATGGCACGATTGTCGGCGTCATCCGGATGCAGGTGGTCGCCGGAATCGTACGCAGACCGCAGCCTGGTCGGGTGCGTCGGATCGCGCAGAATGGCGTCGAGCGCGTCACCTCATCACACTTCATCACGGTCGCTTCGGTCCATTCCCAGCCGAGCGTTTGAGCGGCGAGGCGGCGTGGTCACGTTCCTGGAGAACTGCACGCGCCACGCACCCGAGACTGTCGACGGCATGTTCCGGACGAGCGTCTCCGGTTTCGATGGTACGATGAGGGAAAGGTCCGTGGTGGCGGGCACCATGATCGGGGTTGACGAACGAATTTCAGGCAAGCTCTTTGGCGAATGCGCGCATCCGGGGTCTGAAGAGTAGATCGCTCGCTGCGACCGCTGACACGCTACACGCGCGAACGAATCGCCTCACAGGTACGCAGTCGGGCGCGTGAGTCGTAATCTCACCTAGCCCGGCTCTTTGAGACAGCGAGTCGACACCGACACAAGAATCGCTACTTCCGCCATCGACCCGTTGCTGACGGTCGCGACCGTCTGCTTTGGGGAAGTCTGGTCACAAACCTCCATGCTCAGCTGCCGGCACCGCACGCCATCGCGTGCCGCCTGGCGACGGACCTCGAAGGACAACCGCTACTACCATTCCGTCAAACTCGACGCTCCGTCCTTCACCGCGCCGATCTACGCCAACCTCTTCGAAGGAGAAGAGAATCTGTGCTCTCAAACCAGCATCGACTGCTGGGCGAAGATACCCGCCATCGCGCCTTGCCATGATGCTGTGGTGACCGAGGGCATGAGGGGATTGGCGAGGTCGCCGGCGGCGTAGATGCCGGGCATGCTGGTTTGGCGGCGCTCGTCGACTTTGAGGACGATGCCGTCGGGCCTATCGACCGTGGCGAGGCCCAGTGATTCATGCAGGCTTGCGGACGGCTTGTTGCGCGGATGCGCGAACAGGATGTCGACCGCGACATTGGGGCCGGTCTCGAGCTTGACAGTGGCCTTATGGCCCCCGTGACGGGCGATCTCGATGATCCGGCCATCGACAACCGGTACGTTGCGGCGCGCCAAATCGGCCCGGATATCGGGCGGAATGTCGTGACCATCGGCGAAGAGCGTCAACGTGTCGGTCCAATCGTGGAACAGCCTGACATGATTGTGCGACTGCGGGCCGGACCAGACGAGGCCCCAATGCTGGCCGGCGACTTCAAAGCCGTCGCAATAGGGACAGGGCACGATGGACGTGCCCCAGCTTTCGGCAAAGCCCGGAACATCAGGCATCTGGTCGGCGACGCCATAGCTCAGGATCAGGCGGCGCGCCTCAAGGCTTTCGCCATCGCCGGTGAGGACGGAGAAATCGTCGATGGCGCCGGAGACGCTGTCGGCCCGCGCATTGACCAGCCTGATCGTGGGATAGCGCGCCAGTTGCTGCCGCGCCTCGGCCAAGATGTCCAGCGGTGGCTTGTGATCATGGCCGAGCAGGCCATGCGAGTGGCCGGCGAAGCGATTGCGCGGCAGGCCGGTATCGAGAACGGTGACCTTGCGGCGGGCACGGCCGAGCTGCAGGGCGCCGGCGAGACCGGCAAAGCTGCCGCCGATGATGACGACGTCATTCATGGTGGTGGGCTCCGTGTTGTGGATGGAGGGGGTGGGCCTGGCGCGCAATATCGTCTAGCGATACGCGCTCGAGACGGGCAGCAGGCAGGGCTTTGGGCGTCCGCTCGACGGAGGGGTTAGGTCTCAGAGCCACCGACGGACCTTGGCTTTGTACGCCGAGTACTCGCGGCCGAACAGAGAGGCCAAGACTCTCTCCTCTGGCGCGATTTGGAAGCGAGCGATGTACGCCATGAAGACGATCGGACCAAGTAGCGCCCAAACCGACCACAGGAACACGGCCCAGCCGAGGAGCACCAAAGACAGGCCGAGATACATGGGGTTGCGGGTGATCTTGTAGACGCCCGCGATGACAAGCGCGGATGCCGCCTGCGGCTTCATCGGGTTCTTGGTGGTCTTCGCCCTTCGAAAAGCAACCGCTCCCGAGACGCTGAACGCGACCCCGACGGCAGCAAGAACGAGAGCGATAGCAATGCGCACCGAAGGCTCATCGGCGGCCGGTGCGAGACGAGCGATCCCCCACATGGCAAGTGCGACGAGCAGTGCCACAACCGGCGGTGGGATTTTCAGTTCGAGAGAAGACATTGCTACTTTCCTCTGGGGGTGGCGAGTACCGGCGCCTGCGTCCACCGCTTACACGCATACGCCTTGGCAGCAAATTTCATCGCAGCGGCGCGCCCGATGCCTGGTGAAACACCGGTGATGACAACTACTTTTAATGTAGACATGGCGGTTCCTTTACGAATGGGAGAGGTTGGGCAATGAACGATCAGCCTTGCGCAGGGGCCGGCCTGATCTTGAACCAGATGGCATACATGGCCGGCACGAACACCAGGGTCAGGATCGTCCCGGCGAACGTGCCGCCGATCAGCGTGTAGGCGAGGGTTCCCCAAAATACGGAATGGGTCAGGGGGATGAAGGCAAAGATCGCCGCCAATGCCGTCAGGATCACCGGACGCGCACGCTGCACGGTCGCCTCGACCACCGCATCGAAAGGCGCCAACCCTTCTTCCGCGTTGTGCTTGATCTGTCCGACGAGGATCAGGGTGTTGCGCATCACGATGCCCGAGAGCGCGATCAGGCCGACCAGCGCGTTGATGCCGAACGGCTGGTTGAACAGCAGCAACGTCGGCACGACACCGATCAGCCCGAGCGGACTGGTCGCAAACACCATGACCATGGTCGCGATCGAGCGCACCTGCAGAATGATGATGAGGAGCGTCGCCGCGATCATGATGGGCAGGAGCGGCACGATGGCTCCGTTTGCCTTGCGAGACTGTTCGATGGAGCCGGCTTCTTCGATCCGGTAACCATCCGGCAGCTTGGCGATGATCGGCTTCAGTTGCTTCAGAATGGCCGTAGAGACGTCTGGCGGCTGCAACCCGGTCGCAATGTCGCCGCGCACCGTGATGGTCGGCGTGCGGTCACGCCGACGAAGAATGGGGTCTTCCATCTGCACATTCACGGTTCCGACCTGCGAGAGCGGAACGCGCTGCCCGGCCGATCCCTCCAACGTGAAGCCGTTGATCTTCGCCGGATCCAGACGGATGTCGCCGGCTGCACGTGCCACCACCTGCACCGAGCGAATGTCCTCGCGAACGGCAGTGATCGGAACGCCGGTCAGCAGAAACTGGAGTTGCTGGGCAACCGCACTCGAACTCAGCCCCACGGCCTGCAGCCGGTCCTGGTTCAAGGTGATATGCAGAGTGGGAACGCGCGGCCCCCAGTCGGTATTGACGGTACGCATCATCGGACTGGCGCGCATGACCGCCTTGACCTGCGCGGCGATCACGCGAAGCTTGTCCGGGTCCGGCCCCATCACGCGGAATGCCACGGGATACGGCGAAGGCGGACCGAACACCAGTTGGGTCACACGCACCTGCGCCTCCGGCGCGAGGCCATTCGCGATGGCTTGGCGCAGCCGGACTTTGAGGGCATCGCGTTCTTCCGCATTGTCCGCCCGGATCACGATCTTTGCGAAGGACGGATCGGGCAGTTCGGGCGCCATTGCGAGATAGAAGCGCGGCGCACCCTGCCCGATGTACGACGTGACGATCTTTGCCTCCTTCTGCTTCGCCAGCCAGGCTTCGACCTTGGACGTCGCAACGCTGGTCTGCTCGATGGAGGACCCGTAGGGCATCTGCACCTCGACCAGCACCTCCGGACGGTCGGACGTCGGGAAGAACTGCTTCTTCACCAGGCTCATGCCGAGGCCGGCGAGCAGCAGCGCTCCGACCACGATGCCCGCGACCAGCCACTTGCGCCGGATGACCCGACCCAGCACACGCCGGAAGCGGTTGTAGTTCGGGGTGTCGTAGATGGTCTTCTCGCCGCCCTCGATTCTCGGTATGTCCGGGAGCATCTTCACACCGAGGTACGGCGTGAAAACCACGGCGACGATCCAGGAGGTGATCAGAGCAATGCCCACGATCCAGAACATGTTGTGGGTGTATTCGCCTGCCGTGGACCGCGCGAAGCCGTTGGGCAGGAAGCCCACGGTCGTGACGAGGGTGCCGGCCAGCATGGGCGCGGCCGTGTGGCTCCACGCGTAGGCAGACGCATGGATCCGGGTGAAGCCTTCCTCCATTTTCACGACCATCATTTCGATGGCGATGATGGCGTCGTCGACAAGCAGGCCCAAGGCGAGAATCAGCGATCCGAGGGTGATGCGGTCGAAGTTCTTCCCCGTGGCCGCCATGACGACAAACACACCGGCCAGCGTCAGGGGAACGGCCGCGGCGACCACGACACCGACACGCCAGCCCATGCTCACGAAACACACGACCATCACCACGAGCAGGGCGACGAAGAACTTGAGCATGAATTCGTTGGTTGCCGACTTGATGTTGACGGACTGGTCGGTCACCTTCGTAAAGCTCACACCCAGCGGTAACCCGGCATTGATTTTGGTAACTTCGTTATCCAGTGCCTTACCCAGCGTCAGGCCGTTCCAACCTTCACGCATCACGATGCCCAGCAGCAGTGCCGGTTTGCCATCGTTGCGGACCAGGAAAGTCGGAGGGTCTTCGTAACCACGCTTCACCTGCGCGACGTCCGACAACTTGAAGGTCCGGCCATAGGCGACGATGGGTGTGTCGCGAATCTGTTGTAGCTTGTCGAAAGCGCCATCCAGGCGAATGAAGACTTGTGGTCCCCTGGTGTCGATCGAACCCGCCGGGGAAAGCAGGTTCTGTTGATTGAGTGCTGCGAAAATGTCCTGTGGCGTCACGCCCAATGTCGCCAGGCGATCATGGGAGAAGGACACGAAAATGCGTTCGGGGCGCTCGCCGATGATGTTGACCTTCTTGACGCCCGAGACGCGCAACAGGTCTTGACGCAGAACCTCCGCCTCACGGACCAGCAACCGCTGTGGCTCGCCCGGGGCCTGCAAGGCGAACAGCGCAAAGGTCACATCCGAATACTCGTCGTTCACCATCGGGCCGATGACGCCGGCCGGCAGGTGCGCGGATTCGTCGTGGATCTTCTTGCGCGCCTGATAGAACTGCTCCGGCACTTCGGATGGCGGCGTATCGTCGCGCAGGTTAACCACCGTGAAGGCCAAGCCGGGGCGTGTATACGTCTGCGTGTAGTCGTACCAGCGCAACTCCTGCATGCGCTTTTCCAGAGGATCAGCAACCTGATCCTGCATCTCCTGTGCGGTCGCTCCCGGCCACGCGGTGATGATCGTCATCTGCTTGATGGTGAACGGCGGGTCTTCGGCACGACCCAGTTTGAGGAAGGCGATGACGCCCGCCACCGAGATCAGGATGATCAGGAACAGCGTGATGGAACGTTCGCGGACCGCGAGCGCCGAGAGGTTGAAGCCGCTCATTGCAGCAGCCCTCCGCGTTCCACGATCGTGGCCGCATGCGTGGCGAGGGGCGCGGGCCGGACTTGTTCACCGTCGTGCAGCAACTCGGCACCGAGTGCCGCGACCTTTTCTCCCGTCTTGAGGTCATCGTCGACGCTGGCAATACGCGCGCTGTCCTGGGTCAGACCGAGCACTTTGATGGAACGCCATGCGGCGTGCGCGGGATGGCCGGTTATCACCCAGACACCCGCACCTTTGCCCGGATCGAAGATGGCACCAATGGGCACCTGCATGGCAGGTTGTGCGGCTCCCTCGTGTTTCGGTATCCGGATAGTGACCGTCGCGCCTAGCGGCGCCTTGGCCAGCGCGCCCGTAAGGACGTACCGCGCCTCGTAGGTGCGCGTCAGAGGGTTTGCTGCATCCGAAAGCTGCCGCAATCTCGCGGACTCGGCTGGTTGGTTTCCCCCGTACAGCGTTGCCTTTGCCTCGGAACCGATGACCGGACGCAGCGTTTCGGGCAGGTCGACAATGGCTTCGCGCGGCCCGGCATGTGCGAGGCGCACCACGACCTGCCCGGCGCTGACGACCTGGCCGGGCTCGGCTTGCGTGTCCACGACAACGCCGTCGGCGTCGGCCCGCAGCAGCGCGTAGCTGGCCTCATTTTGCGCCACGCCGGCCTGTGCTTCGGCTGCAGCGAGTTGGGCCCGGGCGGAATCGGCCGCCGCCTTGATCTGATCATAGGTCGACGCGGACACCGCACCGGCAGCCACCAGGCCGCGATAACGGGTTTCATCTTTGGCGGTTTGCTTCGCTCGAGCGCGGGCCGCCGCGACCGATTCTCTCCGTGCCTCCGCATCCAGCCGCAAGTCGATCGGATCGATGCGCATGAGCACCTGGCCACGCTTGACCGTCTGCCCCGTATCGATCAGACGCTGCAGCACCTTTCCCGAGACACGAAAACCCAGGTTGCTCACGACCCGTGCGCCGACGACGCCGGTGAACGACAGCGATTCGGTGGGCGCCGCCGTGACCGGCGCGACCGCAACCGTCGGTGTCGCGGTACGCGGGTCGGGAGCGGACTTGTTGCCGCACGCCGCCAGAGCAAGGGGCGCGAGGCATACGACGGACGAAATGATTTGGCGGCGATGCATGAGGTCCTTCCTTTCCAGGCAGGACCGTATTCTTATACCTGTGACCGAATAAGTCAATAGTCACTATTTGGTCTGAATCATGGCGCCAGACTGCGCAGGATCAGGCTGGAAAGCTGGACCGTGGCTTCGGCAGCGAAGTCGAGATTGTGTTGGAGCAGGAGCGGGTTGACGTAAGGGTGCATCACCAGAAGGATGGCGTTGACGGTCTCATCCAGAGGGGTTTTACGCTCGAATTCACCTGACTTTCGACCTTCGGCGATGATTTGCTCGATCAACTGCCTGACCTGTCCTTCGTAGGTGCGCACCGACGGCCACTGCGCACCGGCGGCCGCCGCAGCAAGGTCATGGAGCTTGCGCTCGTGGAAAAACAGGTCACTGCCAGCCTCCACAAGCGCTCGAAACATTCGACGCAACCGCTCGGAAGCGCTGGGAGCCGTGGAAGTTGCCACGCCCACCGCCTTCATGATCTTGCCCAGGCGGCCGGAACAGATCACCTCGCCGATCGCCTGTTTCGAACCGAAGAACTTGTAGATGTACGCCTTGGAAAACCCGATGGCCTTGGCCAGGTCGGAAACGGTCGTCTTCTCATAGCCGTAATGGCTGAAATATTCCTCGGCAGCTTCGACGATCTGGGTACGAACGTCGTGGTCCAGTGGTCCGCGTAGTTCGGGGTTGGAGGTTGGCTTGGTCGGTTTTTTCATGCCATGAGCTTACCGCGAGGGAACGCGCTTGACAACTAGTGACTAATTCATATACTAGTCACACGACAACCCCCTGTCCTCGACGAAACCCATGCTCCTCAGCCGCTTCCTCGTTCTTTTTCTGTGTGCCTGTGCCACGGCCGGTTGCGTGGTCGGCCCAGACTATCAACGGCCTGACGTGCCGCTTCCGAATCACTACATGGGGCAAGTGGCGATCAAACAACAACACGCCGCCCCGGCGGCGGAGCTTGCGAAATGGTGGAAGGGTTTTGATGATCCCTTGTTGACACACTTTGTATCGCTGGCTCTTGAACAGAACCTGGATCTGGCGCAAGCAGCGGCGCGTGTGACGCAGGCGCGTGCCGCGCTTGGTGGAGCCGACGCTGCGCTGCTTCCCTCGGGCAATATCAGTGGCTCGGCCGCCCGGGCACACCAGTCGATCGAAACTCCGCTCGGGCAGTTGCTCAACGCCACGCCCAACTACGATCGATGGGGCAACGCTTACGAGGCCGATTTGGGCGCGAGCTGGGAGATAGACATCTTTGGCGGACTAAGGCGCGGACGCGAGGCCGCACTCGCGGACTATCAGGCATCGCAAGCAGGCGTGGTTGCCACGCGGCTGGAAGTCGCGGCCCAGACCGCGGATATCTATATCGCCATTCGGGGCCTGCAGACCCGTCTTGAGATTGCCCGGCGGCAGGTCAAGATCGAACAAGAATTGTTGTCGAGAGTCAGCTTGCTTTACGGCAAGGGCCTCGCCGCTGAATATCAGGTCCGGCAAATCGAGGGCGAACTCGCCCAGGTCCAAGCGACGGTACCAATCCTCCAAACCCACCTCGATGCGGCCATGAACGCGCTGGATGTGATGATGGGTTCGCCACCGGGTACACACCGAACCGAACTTGCGGCGGCGGCACCGATACCGGCTACACCGAAGATAGCCTCCCTGGGCTCGCCCGCAGATCTGCTCCAGCGTCGGCCCGATCTCATCGTCGCCGAGTGGCATCTCGCTGCAGCTAATGCAAGGATCGGCGAGGCCATCTCCGAGTACTTTCCGAAATTTTCACTCCGCGGCCTGTTGGGCAGTGCCACGGCGATCTCGACCGGCGATCTGTTCACCAGTGGAGCAAACCAGGCAGCGGGCGTTCTGGGTCTGCATTGGCGTTTGTTCGATTTCGGTCGAATCAACGCGCAGATCAAGCAAGCCAAGGGACGGAATGCGGAAGCCTTGGCTGCTTATCGCCAAGCAGTCCTTCGCGCAACCGAAGATGTCGAAAACAGCTTCTCCGCATTGATCAACCGCGAAGAACAGGTCGACACGCTGGCTCAGGGTGAGGCATCGCTTGGCCGGGCGTACCAATCTTCATCGATCGCGTACCAGCATGGCGCCGCGAGCCAGATTGATGTGCTGCATGCCGACGAAACGCTACTGCAAGCCTCAGACGCGCGAGCGGAGGCGCAAACGGAATCAGCACGCGCGGCAGTCGCTGTCTTCAAGGCGCTCGGTGGCGGTTGGCAACCCAGCGAATCTGAGGTGGCAATCAAGTAACAACAACACGCGTCAACATTGAACTGAACGGCCCCGGGGTCTCCGGAGGCTGTTTGGTGTGAGTCACTCAGCGGCGTGCTCGCTGAGTTTGGCCCACCGGCGCGAGTTCAGCGACCGCTTTGAAGCAGTCGGGTGGCGAGTGGGAATGACCGGAGTTGGCCGTCTGGTAACCGACGAGCCTCGACCGAAATCGGAAATTCGCGAGGACTGCGGTGAGATGATGAAGCACGCTGCTCGCCGGCCGCCTGACTTCGCTCTTGCTTGTCGTTCGCGACATGTACACACGCTTCGACTGGCGCATCTGGGGAATGCAGTTGAAGCCACTCGCCTCACTGCATGGGGGTAAAGTGGCGTGCTCGAGGGCGAGCCGCAGGATTTGTGGCGGTTATGGAGCAGCCTCTCATAGGCTCGCCCGCCTATCCGCGCGACTCGAAAAGGCGGGTATCGGCAACCCGGCCGGGCACGGGACGTTCTCTCTCACCCTTACCTGAAACCTCACCGGCGCGCCTGCGCCATGCCAAAATGCCGCCGCGGAACGAGCATGGATGACGCGCTTCCGCTCCCTGGCGCATCGACATGGCCCATAGTGGCTTCTGGCGGGAGCTTACACGTCGCAACGTGCTGCGCGCGGGAGTGCTGTACATCGGCGCTTCCTGGGCGTTGGCGCAGGGCATCGCGCAACTGACTCCCGCGATCGGCTTGCCGGATGTCGCGGCGCGCTGGTTTCTGGTTGCAGCATTGATCGGCTTTCCGTTCTGGGTCGCGCTCGCGTGGTTCTACGAGTTCACGCCGCAAGGTTTGAAGCGCGAAAGCGAGACCGCTGTGTACGCGCCGAGCCGGCATAGCGCCGCGCGCAAGCTGGATTTCGCGATCATCGGTGTGCTGGTTGTCGCGGTGATGCTGCTGGGTTCCGGTTATTTCATCCGGCGCCAGGCACCGGCTGTTGCGCCTGCGCTCGCGTCCGTCATCCCCGCCAAATCGATCGCCGTGCTGCCGCTGGTCAACGAGAGCAGCGACAAGAACCAGCAGTACTTTTCCGACGGACTGTCGGAGGAGATGATTTCCGCGCTGGGACAGGTGCATGACCTCAAGGTGATCGGCCGCAACTCCTCATTCCAGTTTCGCGGCGACGCGCAGAACGACAGTGCGGGGATCGGTGCCAAGCTCGGCGTAGCAACCCTGCTCGAAGGCACCGTGCGCAGACAGGGCGACCAGGTGCGCATCGTGGTATCGCTGATCAAGGCCTCCGATGGCAGCCAGATCTGGTCGCAGACGTACGAGCGGCAACTCAAGGGTGTATTCGCGGTACAGAGCGACATCGCCACCTCGGTGGCGAGTGCGCTGAAGGCCGGCGTCTTCGGCCAATCCATCGAGGCGACCGACAAGCCGCCCAGTGGCAACCTGGCTGCGTACGACGCCATGCTGCAAGGGCGCTATTACGCCGAGCGCCGCACCCGTCCGGACCACGTCAAGGCGGAACAGTATTACCAGCGCGCCGTCCAGCTCGATCCGGATTACGCGCTGGTCTACGCACGCATGGCGATCGCCGAGCAGTGGTTCAACGACTGGGAGGCAACGGCAGACGAACGCAAGGCCGTCAGCGCCAGTGCCCGCGCCCATGCGCACATGGCCGTCGCACTTGCGCCACGCTCGGCCACCGCGCTGGGGGCGCTCGGCGTCACCCAGGCATGGCTCGACTTCAACTTTGCCGCCGCAGAAACGACTTTGAAGAAAGCAGTTGCGCTCGATCCTTCCAATGCGGAAATGCTCTATCAACTTGCCGATGTCACCGCTGCCCGCGGCCGCCTAGAAGAAGCCATTGGCATGATGCGCAAGGCATTGACCATGGAGCCGCTGAACGCCTCCTTCCACTTCTACATCGGCCAGTATCTGAGCGCCGCAGGCCAATATGTCGAGAGCGAGAAGGAATCCCGGCGCGCACTCGAACTGCAGCCTAGCGCCGATGGATTCGGCTCGCAGCTGGCCTTTGCTCTGATGGGGCAAGGCAAATTTGATGAAGCCCTGGCGGCGGCAAAAGCGGATCCGGACGAAGTGGATCGGCTGCAGGCGCTCGCCCTGATCTGGTATGCACGCGGCGACAAGGCGCAAGCACGATCGATACTGGACGAGATGATCCGCAAGGACGGCAAGGACGGACCGGGCCTGGTAGCCGAGGTCTACGGCTACGAGGGCGCTCTGGATCAGGCATTCGCGTGGCTGGACCGAGCCATCGCGGCCCGCGATACCTCGGTCACGACGCTTTACGAAGCACCCATCAACCTGCAACTCCTGATCAAGGATCCGCGCATTGCAGCGTTCTGCCGCAAGGTCGGCCTGCCGACGCCCGACGAGGTGAGGCGTTCCATCGCACAAGGGCCGGATCATGGGTGACTTTTGGGCGCGACTGAAGCAACGTAAGCTGATGCAGTGGGCACTGGCCTATATCGCCGCGACGTTCGCGTTTCTGCAGGGTATTGACATTGTGGCGCAGCGTTTTGGCTGGCCCGATGCCTTCGAACGCCTCAATGGACCGTACTCGAGGTGCCGAGATACGGATCGATGCCGCGCTGGCAGGTATTCACGCTGATCGAATGACGGCTATCGGGGAAATTGAAGCTTGGACGTGACCGACCGGTTATGGCCGCTTCTGGCCGACCGTCGCCCCATCGTGCGAAATTTCGGCGCCCGCGAGTCCAAAGGTCGCTGTGCGACCCGTTGCAGCCGATCGCTACCGTCCGCTTTCGGGAAGGCTGATGGGCCCTTCCCCTCTGTGCTGCCCGATGCAGAGGCGCATTTGGAGTGTCGGTGGACTGCGTGCCCGGGGGGCAGGTTTCGTCATGCTGCAAAAACGGGTGCGGCGCCTCCGATCCACGTATCCACAGGCTGCGCCTTCGAATACAGAAACCCCTGGACATGACGGCAACCGAGCTCGCGCAGCAGATCGCGCTGCGCCGTGGTTTCAACCCCTTCGGCGACCACCTGTATCGAAAGTGCATCAGCCATTGCCAAGATGGCACGAATAACGGCTACACCGCCGCCTTCATCGCCTTTAGTGAGATCGGCGATGAACGAACGATCGATCTTGAGCATTTGCAACGGGTACTGATGCAAGTAGGACAGCGACGAATACCCGGTGCCGAAATCGTCCAGGGAAATGCCGATACCGGCGTGACAAAAGGTCTGCAGGGCGCGTTTGACCTCAGGTGTGTTTTCCAAGAGGGCGCGCTCGGTGACCTCCACTCGGATGCGCGATGCCGGCACTGCATACTCGGCAAGCAGCCCCAGCAGGCGTTGATCGAGCTTGGGATTGCGAAAATGGTGCGCTGAAAGGTTGATACTCACGAAGGCACCGTCGCTTCCGGCCAATCCGTTTGCATCGCGGCATGCCTGCGTGAAAATCTGCCAATCCATGGCTTCGGACATCCCGGTGTCCTCGGCGACGCCGAGAAATTCTCCCGGCAGCACTATGCCGCGCCGCGGGTGGCGCCAGCGCATCAGCGCCTCGTAACCGATTACGCTGCCGGTGTCGAGGTTCACGATCGGCTGGTAATACGGCACAAACTCGTTGCGTGTCAGGCCGCGGCGTAGATCGCTTTCGACCTCCAACAACGAAACCGCTTCCTTGCGCAGGTCTTCGTCGAACATCACACAACGGTGACGTCCTTCGGCCTTGGCACGGTACATGGCCGAGTCGGCGTCACGCAGCAACTCGTCCGGGCTTTGGTAGTGCGGCGCGGCCAACGCAATGCCGATTGAGGCCGAAGTGAACAGCTCCTTGGAAGAGATCAAGAATGGCGCATTGAGGGCGTTGATGATGCGCCCGGCGACGCGGCCTGCCGTATCCGCATCCGCAATGCCCTTCAGCAGTACGCTGAATTCGTCACCGCCCAGGCGTGCAACCATGTCAGTGGGCTTCAGGCAGGTGCTGATGCGCCTGCCGACCTCGAACAACAGATCATCGCCCATCAAGTGACCGACTGAATCGTTGATCACCTTGAAGCGGTCGAGGTCCATGAACAGCACCGCGAAACCACTGGTCGGGTCCGTGCGATAACATTCGAGTGCGTGCGCCAGCTGCCTTGTCAGTTGAGTGCGATTGGGTAGGCCCGTCAGCGAGTCGTGCATGGTCTCGTGCTTGAGGCGCGCCTCGACGCGCTCGCGCTCGGCAATCTCTGCACGCAAGTCACGGTTGGCCAGCGCCAGTGCACCAGTGCGTTCGTCCACACGGCGCTCGAGGTCGGCATAGGCGCGCCGTAGGGACTCGGCGGCACGTATTCGCTCCATCGCGTTGGCGATGTGGTAGGACACGAAGGTCAGCAGTTCTTGGTCGCGTGGCGTATATCGCCGTTCCGGGGAATAGCTCTGAACGACCAATGCTCCGACCGTGCGCTCCGAACACACCAGCGGCACGCCCAGCCAGTACTCCGCGTCCGGTCCATGTTGCGCCACTTCGCCTGCGGCGCGCAGTCTGGAAACTTCGGCCGAATCCGCGAGCAAGGCTTTGCCGCGCCGCACTACGAATTCTGTCAGGCCGTTGGCGAGTTTGCGCGGCTGACGCTGATCGTCGCGTTCGTCCACCCGGTACGGGAAGGTCAGTTCGGTACCATCCTCGGACAACAGCGCAATATAGAAATTGCATGCGTACAGGAGATCACCGACTACGGTATGTACGGTGGCATAGAAGGTTTCGATAGTGTCAGTGGTACTGGCGAGCTCGGCGATGCGGAACAGTGCCGCCTGCAACCGTTCGCCCCGCTGGCGTTCCAGCACCTGCTGTTGCAATTCCGCGGTGCGCTCGCTGACGCGGTGTTCCAACTCGGCGTGCGCCAGGCGTCGTTCCAGCGCGGTCTGGATATGCTGGGCCACATAGATGAGAAGGGTCTTGTCCTGCTCGGAGAAGTGGTGCGCATCGTCGTAACTCTGGACGACCACGCAACCGACCACGTCGGTTCCGCGAAGGAGTGGCACCCCCAGCCAGTCCTTGCACACGGCGCCGACCATGTGGAACGGACCAAGGACGCAGCGGCTCATCAACTCCGGCGCACCCATCAACGGCTTGCCCTCATGGAGCACATACCAGGTCGGGCCGTGCAAGATTTCCGCCATCGAAATGTCGCTGTGCGGATCAGGGATGCTCGAATCGGCGACATCGGCATAGTAGGCAAAGCGCACGCTGTCGCGTGCAGCGTCATACAGGGCAATGTAAAAGTTCTCTGCATACATTAGGGAGCTGACGATGCTGTGAAGCGCCTTGAACATCGTGGTCAGGTCGTCGCCTGCCAAACTGGCTTGGTCAGCGATGGCGTAAAGCGCGCGCTGCAAGCGTTCGGACCGGCCGAGATGCTCGACGGATTCCGCCAGTGCCATCTGTTTGCCGAGCGCTTCGACCCGTGCTTCGATCAAATTGGCTGCCGGCTTTAGCAGCGCGACCCCAGGATGATTATCTGGTGCGGTAACAATGAGAATCTCTCGCTTGGAAAGCGAAATTTGCAATTGTTGCCCAAAGGCACCTGCAGTGACCGGTGTTCCGACGCCCCGGGCGCAGCGCCGAATCCCGGCTCCCGGCACCAAACTGCCCAGGAGCTCGTGGGCAGCTCTCACCACGGCATCAAGATCGGTGGCCGCCAACAGCTTGCCATTGGCTTGCAACAAGGTAATCGCGTCGAGTGACCGGCCGGCTGTGATGGGTGCCGATGCTGGATGGAAGTTGCCGGCCATTGGAGTAGTCCCCGTGTTTGCAACAAGGACAAAGCAACATCCGTTCCAAGCAAAGGGACGCGTTTCACAAAATGCGTGGGCTCCTGTAACTTTTAGTTACGGCTGAACCGCCCGGGGTCTTCGGCGGCTGTCCTTGCGCAGGATCTCGTTGGCTTGGCGCAATGTACCTCGCGTTCCGGCGCCCCTTGATCCGGTTGCGCTCTTCGGTCGTTGCCCGTCACGTCAACAGCGGGCACACTCGGTTGCCGCACCAAGCGCCGCAATGTCTCCGGCGTATAGCCGATCTGGCCATCCATAGACGCGATCGCGGTCCGCTGCAAAGCCACGCAGGCCTCAATGATCCGGTCACCGCCACGCTCTACCGACAGCTGAATATCGCTTCCCTCGTGTTCAAAGGTTGGAGCCTCCGAGAAAGCCGGAGGGTTGCTGCCCGGACAACGGTACCCGTTGTCCTGTTCACGCCACTCGAACTCGGATCGGGAGAACGTGCCGTCTTTGTGCTCAACTCTTCTCTCATATCGGCACGTGCGGCTCGATGGCCTTTTTATCAATCATCCGGCCCTGGCGATGATCAGTCATAGGTAATCAGCACTACTCGCACGCCGGACTGGCGAGGCGGCAGCACGACCACGGTTCGCAGCGGATCATGTCTCTCCGAATCGGCGCTCCCACGGCGAATGATTCGACCAGGTGACAATAAGGAGGCGTTGTGCACGTCGGCGACGGCGTGAGACCCTGCTGGCACCAGGACGGCGCCACTGAACCGGATCTCGCTTGGCGGAGTAAAAACCGCATCGTCCTCGCTGGGTGCAGCGTCGATACCATCAAAAGCGACCAAGGCGACAACCATCAACAGGCCGGGTGCCAAGCGGTTCACGACAGAAGCCAGCGAATCACCGCTTGCAAGCGGTTCGGCGACCCCAGCCAATAGCGTGTTCCGCCTTCATCCCGGATGTAGACCTGTCGACCGCTGATCAACGGCTCAAGCATGAAGCCCGTTGGCGCACCCCCGGTTCGGATGATGCGACCGTTACTGTCGATGCCCAAGTCATCCGGTGCCAGGGCATGCCGTGCTTTACTGCGCCAGTCCATGAGAGACGACGACATACCATGGGCGAGCGCGCAACCTGCCTCATCCCACTCAGAAGTGGACTTTTGTTGGCGCACGGGGACCGCGATCCTCATTTGGCCTCCTCGCTCAGGGCTTGAGCCACAAAGAATCAACGCATAACCCGTAAGCATGGCCGACGGGCAGGCAAGATTGCGGCACATGCGGAATACGGGTGTCGAGTGCAGCTGCGGACATCCAGAACACCAAGACGTGCGGTTTCAATTCCCTGCATCATGGCGAAGCGATCCGCAGCCATTATCTGTGCCCAATCACGAAGTCACTTTTTTTAACGATTGCTTTGCATTCGACCCCCCGCTTGGTCGCCTTCTCTTTTTCCCGCGGATCGGTACCGCGAACTTTGGACGGGCGCCATTTGATGCGCGAGTTCTGCATCCGCGCACAAAACAACGTTTGCAGTCGTGTTATCTAGCGTCGGTGCAACGGGCAGTTGGCCGCGACTGAACCGCAGCTGCGTTCCGTCCGAGAGGTAGACCACCGATGTCTGGTACGCGAGGAGACGCAGTGAATTGGGCAAATGCTGCAGGGTTGGTCCTGCGAAGTTTCGAAGTCAGCGTCCATCCCAACATGATCGTGTCGTTGACGAGCCCGGGCTGCCCGGTCGTGCGCGTGAATGCCGCGCTCGAGGACTTGCTTTGCCTGAATCGAGACGAGCTGATCGGCCGCTCCTGCCGTGAGATTCTGGACTCGTCGGGTGCTGCGACGGACATCGACCTGCATGTGTCTTCCGATGCAGTCCTGACTTGCCGGGCAGGCCGACGCGAGCCATTCTTGTGCCAGCTGGAGGTGCGCCCAGTGCCCGATGCGGAAGGGGGCGCCACGCATTCCCTGTGCACCCTCCGCGATATTTCCGGGCAAGTGTCCCCGCAGGACACCGGCGCACACCGGGCTTCCCAAGACTCACTTTCGGGGCTGATCCTTAGCCACGTCCTGGAAGAAAATCTGGCGGCCGAGCTTGTGCGCGCAGTGCATGAATGCTCGCGCATCATCGTCTGCTATCTGCGCATCGATCGTTTCGACATGATCGATGAAGTCTGCGACTTCAGCGTTGCGGCGAATCTGACGCGCATGATCGCCGAGCGGTTGATCCGGTGTGCAGGAGACCCTGGCCGGGTTTCCCGCACTGCAAGCGGCGGGTTTGTCGCGGTGTTCGTGGGCCAGGACGCAGCCACCGATCAACTGGATGTGGGCCAAAGCGTCGCCGCGGCACTGGAACCGCCGTTCGTATTGGGCTCGATGACGCGACGGGTAACCGTCAGCGTGGGGGTATCGTGCTTTCCGGATACCGCATCCGAGGTGCGCGAACTGCTGCAGCAGGCCTCCGCGGCGGCCTATGTCGTGAAGCGCACCGGGGGCAACGACGTCCATGCGTACACCGCGATCCTCGATGGTGATTTGGGCAGACAACTCAGGCTTGCCGACGAACTCGATGGCGCCGTGCAGCGTGGCGAGATGGAGTTGGTCTATCAGCCGGTCCTCAGCGCTGCCAAACGCGAAGTCGTCGGCATGGAGGCCCTGGTGCGTTGGCGCAGCCCGAAGCTCGGCTTCCTCATGCCGGATCAATTCATCCCTTTTGCCGAGAGCCTCGGGATGATCGAAGAGATCGGGCGTTGGGTGCTGCAGGAGGCTTGCGCCCAGGCGCGCCGCTGGCTGGACCTGGGCGTCGGCGACTTCACGTTGTCCGTCAACGTCTCTCGCGCGCAAATGCGCGGGCGACAACTTCTGGAAGACGTGCGTCGTGCGCTCGATGCTTCGCGCCTGCAAGCGAGCTTTCTCGACCTGGAGCTCACCGAAACCGCCATCATGGCGAACGTCGAGGAAGCCACCTGGACCATGCGCGAGTTGCGCAAAATGGGAGTCAAGCTCTCCATGGACGACTTCGGGATCGGCCAATCCTCCCTCGGCCACCTGCAGCGGCTGCCGGTCAACCGCATGAAGATCGACCGTTCGTTCGTGGCAGCCGTGCCGGATGACGTGAACGCCGCGCGCATCTGTCGCGCGATCATCGGCTTGGCGCACGAGTTCGGATTCTCGGTGGTGGGGGAGGGCGTGGAGAAGGCGGTGCAGCTGGCCTTCCTCGAACGCAATGGCTGTGAGTTCGTACAAGGGTATCTCTTGAGCGCGCCGGTATCGGCCGACGCCATGCTAGCGATGCTGCGCGAACCTGTGCTGTATCCCCGCGAGACGGATGGCAAGAGCCAGAACGGTGCTGTCCTGCTCGTGGATGACGAGCAGAATGTCCTGCGCGCCTTGGCGCGCCTGTTGCGTCGCGACGGCTACCGAATCTTTACCGCCTCCTCATTCCAAGATGCGTTCGAGATCCTGGGCACCGAAAATGTGCACGTGGTAATGTCGGACCACCGCATGCCGGAAGGCAAGGGAACCGAGTTCCTGAGCCGGGTCAAAGCCACGCATCCGCACACGATCCGCCTGATCCTGAGCGGCTATGCAGACTTGGGCGCAGTAACCGAGGCCATCAACGGTGGAGCGGTTTATCGATTCCTGACCAAGCCCTGGAACGATGACGACCTGCGCGAGACGCTCCGTGAGGCGATGCGGATGGCGCAGGTCGCGGGCAGCGAGGCATAAACCAGCTTCCCGCTTACAGGTAATGCTCGTCCAGCACGATTGCACCGGCATCATCGCGCTCGACGCGTGTGATGCCCGGACATTCCGCCTCGAGTTCACGCAATCTCGCATCCTGCTCTGACAGCTGGCCGCGCTGCACACGAACCTCGTCCGCCAGACGCTGGTTTTCGCATTGCATCGCACGGGTTTGCAACGCCAAGGCCAGCGTGACCTGCAGTTCGGCGTCGTCCCAGGGTTTCGCAATAA
>Ga0207640_10000691_pt1 | contig 19634 bp, 20 predicted proteins | sample KBSCornC42_FD_184300 | JGI IMG/M metagenome (GOLD analysis project Ga0207640, IMG submission 184300) | Corn rhizosphere microbial communities from Kellogg Biological Station, Michigan, USA - KBS Corn C4-2 (SPAdes) (version 2) | ecosystem: Host-associated > Plants > Roots > Rhizosphere > Soil ... | reverse complement strand
ACGCCCGCACGACCAAGCTCGGCGACGAGGAGATCACCCGCGACATCCCGAACCGCTCCGAGGAGAGCCTGCGCAACCTCGACGAGAAAGGCATCGTCCGGGTCGGCGCCGAGGTCGTCTCCGGCGACCTCCTGGTCGGCAAGGTGACGCCGAAGGGCGAGACCGAGCTGACCGCCGAGGAGAAGCTGATCCGCGCGATCTTCAAGGAGAAGGCGCGCGAGGTCCGCGACACCTCGCTGAAAGTGCCGCACGGCGAGGGTGGCGTCGTCATCGACGTCCTCACTTTCAGCCGCGACGACGGCGACGACCTGCCGCCCGGCGTCAACGACCTGGTCCGCGTCTACGTCGCGACCAAGCGCAAGATCGCCGAGGGCGACAAGCTCGCCGGCCGCCACGGGAACAAGGGTGTGATCTCGAAGATCGTGCCCGAGGAGGACATGCCTCACTTGGCCGACGGGACTCCCGTCGACGTCATCCTCAACCCGCTCGGTGTGCCGAGCCGGATGAACATCGGCCAGATCCTCGAGACCCACCTCGGGTGGGTTGCCGGGCAGGGCTGGTACGACGACGGCTCCGAGGCCTACAAGCAGGCGCATTCCCAAGATGGCGACGGCCGTGTCTACGTGGCGACGCCGGTCTTCGACGGGGCTACCGTCGAGGATGTCGATAAGGCGCTGGTCAAGTGGCAGGAGGAGAACGAAGAGCGCGGGATCGACCTCGGGATTGACTCGAGCGCCCGCGCCGGGGCCCAGGCCTCGGGTACCGCCCAGCTCTACAACGGCCGCACCGGCGAGCCCTACGAGGGCAAAGTGACGGTCGGCTACATGTACATCCTCAAGTTGCTGCACCTGGTCGACGACAAGATCCACGCTCGTTCGACCGGTCCGTACTCGCTGGTCACCCAGCAGCCGCTGGGCGGCAAGGCGCAGTTCGGTGGGCAGCGCTTCGGCGAGATGGAGGTCTGGGCGCTGGAGGCGTATGGCGCCGCCTACACCCTGCAGGAGATGCTCACGGTCAAGTCCGACGACACCGTCGGGCGGGTCAAGGCCTACGAGGCGATCGTCAAGGGCGAGAACATTCCCGAGCCCTCGATCCCGGAGTCCTTCAAAGTGCTGTTGAAGGAGATCCAGAGCCTCTCGCTCGACGCCAATGTGGTCTCCGAGGGCTCCGACGTCGAAATCTCCGACGAGGAAGACGACCTGCTGAAAGCAGCGGAGGAGCTGGGGATGGACCTGACCGGCGTTCGCGCCGACTCCTCCAACGGAGCCGCCGACGAGCAAGAGGAGCAGGTGGTCGCCGAGGGCGAGGCAGGAACTGATGGTGATGGTGCCGGAGCAACCGAGAAGGCCGCGCCGGCCGAGGTGGAGGACTGATGATCGACATCAACAATTTCGACGCGATCGAGATCGGGCTCGCGTCCTCGAAGAAGATCCGCTCCTGGAGTTGGGGCGAGGTCACGAAGCCCGAGACGATCAACTACCGGACGCTGAAGCCCGAGAAAGACGGGCTCTTCTGCGAGCGCATCTTCGGTCCGACCAAGGACTGGGAGTGCTATTGCGGCAAGTACAAGCGGGTCCGCTATAAGGGAATCGTCTGCGAGCGCTGCGGCGTCGAGGTGACCCGCTCCAAGGTCCGCCGTGAGCGGATGGGGCACGTCGACCTCGCTTCGCCGGTCTCGCACATCTGGTTCTTCAAGGGCGTCCCGAGCCGGATCGGCTACCTGATCGACATGGCTCCGAAAGAGCTCGAGAAGGTCCTCTACTTCGCTGCCTCGATGGTCACCTGGGTTGACGAGGAGGCCCGTGACAAGGACGTCGGGAAACTCGAGAAAGAGGTCAAAAAAGTCGTCGAGTCCTATGAGTCCGAAAAACAGAAAAGGACTCAGGAACTGAGCGAGTCGCTGGAGCGCCGGATCGCCTATCTGGAGAACGGCACCCAGGACAAGTTCGACGACGAAGACCACATCTGGGCCGACTCGCTGAAACTGACGGCTGCGCAGCTGCGGAAGCTCAAAGACGAGGACCGCACGAAAATGATCAAAGAACTGCGCAAACAGTTCGACGCGGAGATCTCCGACACCGAGGCCTACCTGGAAGAGGCCGCGGAGCGGATGCAGGAGGTCTGGAAGATCTTCACCGAGATGAAGCCGAAGGACGTCATCAACGACGAGACGGTCTTCCGTGAGCTCAAAGACCGCTTCGGATCCCCGTTCGGCTGGGGCGAGTACTTCCGCGGTGGCATGGGCGCCGAAGCGGTGCGCGACCTGCTCGAGCAGGTCGACCTCAAAGCTGACACCGAGGAACTGGAGCTGATCATCAACAGCTCCAAAGGGCAGAAACAGGCCCGCGCGGTGAAGCGGTTGAAAGTCGCGAGCGCCTTCCTGCACTCCGACAACAAGCCCGAGTGGATGATCCTCGACGCGGTGCCGGTGATCCCGCCGGAGCTGCGCCCGATGGTCCAGCTGGACGGCGGCCGCTTCGCGACCTCCGACCTCAACGACCTCTACCGCCGCGTGATCAACCGCAACAACCGACTGAAAAGGCTGCTCGACCTCGGCGCCCCCGAGATCATCGTCAATAACGAGAAGCGGATGCTGCAGGAGGCCGTCGACGCGCTGTTCGACAACGGCCGCCGCGGGCGTCCGGTCACGGGCCCCGGCAACCGGCCGCTGAAGTCGCTCTCCGACATGCTCAAGGGCAAGCAAGGCCGCTTCCGGCAGAACCTGCTCGGCAAGCGCGTCGACTACTCCGGCCGCTCGGTGATCGTCTCCGGCCCGAGCCTGCGGCTGCACCAGTGCGGCCTGCCGAAGCTGATGGCGCTCGAGCTCTTCAAGCCGTTCATCATGGCCCAGCTGGTCGAGCGCAAAGCGGTCCAGAACATCAAGGCCGCGAAGAAGATGGTCGAGTCGATGATCCCGGAGGTCTGGGACGTGCTGGAGGAAGTCATCCACGAGCACCCGGTCCTGCTCAACCGGGCACCGACCCTGCACCGTCTCGGTATCCAGGCCTTCGAACCGGTCCTGGTCGAGGGCAAGGCGATCCAGGTTCACCCTCTGGTCTGCCACGCCTTCAACGCCGACTTCGACGGCGACCAGATGGCGGTCCACGTGCCGCTCTCATCCGAGGCTCAGGCCGAGGCGCGGATCCTCATGCTCTCCGCCAACAACATCCTCTCTCCGGCCCACGGGGCGCCGCTGGCGACCCCGACCCAGGACATGGTGCTCGGCATCTACTACCTGACCTACGGGCCCGAAGCGGATGAGCTGGCGCAGATCGACGAGCAACTGAAGAGCGGTAAGGGCAGCAACGGCTCCGGGCCGGCGGTGAAGACGTTCCGCTCCGCCCAGGAGGCCGAGCTCGTTTACGAGAACGGCGGCTGCAAGCTGCACGACAAAGCGGAGTTCCGTCGTGCCGGGCACGAGCACTTCCTGACCACGGTCGGGCGCATCATCTTCAACGAAAAGATCGAGCGTGCCCTGGCCGAAGCGCTGGAAGACGACTTCGATCCGGAGCAGTACGAGTTCGTCAACCGCTCGCTGAAGAAGAAGGACATCAATCAGATGGTGTCCGACCTGGTCGTGGCCTACGGGGCGCCGGCGGTCTCGCAGGTGCTCGACGCGTTCAAGGACCTGGGCTTCCAGTACGCAACCCAGGCCGGGATCACGGTCTCGAAGAACAACGTCGTTTCACCGCCGGAGAAGGCGGAAATCCTCGATCGCTACGAGAAGGAGACCGAAGCGATCCAGAGCCAGTACGACGACGGCTACATCACCGCCGAGGAGCGTCACGAGGCTGTGACGTCTCACTGGAACCGCGCCACCGACGAGGTCGCGCAGGCGATGGAGGACAACCTCGAAGAGTTGAACCCGATCTTCATGATGGCCAACTCGGGCGCTCGCGGATCGTTCAAACAGATCCGCCAGCTGGCCGGGATGCGCGGTCTGATGGCCAACCCGAAAGGGGAGATCATCGAGCGGCCGATCAAGGCCAACTTCATGGAGGGGCTCTCGGTTCTCGAGTACTTCATCTCCACCCACGGCGCGCGAAAGGGTCTCGCCGACACGGCGCTGCGGACGGCCGACTCCGGCTACCTCACCCGGCGCCTGGTCGACGTCGCCCAGGACGTGATCGTCCGCGAGGAGGACTGCAAGACCAAAGAACACATCGAGATGGACCTGCGCAAAGACGACGGCTCCCTCAACGACAACCTGTACGGGCGATTGGCGGCGAAAAAGCTCGAGACCAAACGCGGTCGCGAGCTGCTCAAGCGCAACCAGCTGATCACCAGTAAGGACGTCGAGGAAATCGCCGAGGCGTTCAGCGACGAGGAGGAGGTCAAAATCCCCGTCCGCTCGGCGCTCAAGTGCGAGGCCGAATCCGGGGTCTGCCGCTCCTGCTACGGCATCTCGCCGGCGACCGGCTCGATGGTCGACATCGGCGACGCGGTCGGCATCATCGCCGCGCAGTCGATCGGCGAGCCCGGGACCCAGCTGACCATGCGCACCTTCCACACCGGAGGTGTCGCCGGCCAGGACATCACCCAGGGTCTGCCGCGGATCGTCGAGCTCTTCGAGGCGCGTAAACCGAAGGGTCTGGCGCAGATGGCCGAGGCCGAGGGCAAAGCCTCGATCGAAGAAACCGACAAAGCGCTGAAAGTGATCGTCACCGAGTCGAGCGGCGAGGAGCACTCCTACAGCTTCCCGCTGCGGACCCGGCTCCACGTCTCCGACGGCGACCGGGTCGAGGTCGGCGAGCAGCTGAACGAAGGCTCGCTCTACCCGGCCGACTTGCTGGCGATCCGCGGGCGCACCGCGACCGAGGTCTACCTCGTCCAAGAGGTGCAGAAGGTCTACCGCGCCCAGGGCGTCGACATCAACGACAAGCACATCGAGCTGATCGCCCGGCAGATGCTGAAGAAGGTGCGGATCGAGTCGAAGGGCTCGACCGGCCTCCTCCCGGGCCAGCTCGAAGATCGCGGCAGCCTCAAACGGCTCAACAAAAAGGTCAAGGAAGAGAGCGGGACCCCGGCCAAAGGCGAGGAGGTCATCCTCGGGATCACCAAGGCCTCGCTGGCGACCGAGTCATTCCTCTCGGCGGCCTCCTTCCAGGAGACCACGAAGGTGCTCACCGACGCTGCCCTCGAGGGCAAACGCGACCGCTTGGTCGGCCTCAAGGAGAACGTGATCATCGGCAAGCTGATCCCGGCCGCGACCGGCCTCAAGCACTACCGGACGGTCGCGATCGAGCCGGCCGAACCGATCGAACCGCCGGCCGACGACGACCTGCTCGAAGACGATGAGCTCGCCGCCGAACTTGGTGTCGACGGCGTCGACGCCCCGGTCGAGGGCTTCGGCACCTCCTTCGCGGAGGAGCTCGAGGAGCTCGCGCAGGAGATCGAGTCGACCTCCGAAGAGTCGAAATAAGTAGTCGGGAGAACCCGGTTGGTGGGGAAGTACGGATGTGTACTGACCTGCCAGCTGGGTAAATAAGAAGTACCCCAAGACAAGAACTTCCATCTTGAGGTACTTCATTTCTCCTTGAACACCGAGAGGCCGGACCCCTATTCCGGCTTCTCGGTGTTCTGCGTTCAAGTGGCTAGCCGGCTAGGCAGAGGGCGAAGACGGTGAGGGTGTCTTCTCCGCCGGTGTTGTTCACGGCTTGATAGAGCCAGCCTTCGCCGGAGGGGCGGCTGCTGGTCATCTCGGTGCCGAAGTGCCCGGGCTGGCCGCCACCGCCGAGCACCTGCTCTCCGGGCGCGCAGCTGACGCTGACGCCGGCGTTAGCCCCTTTGGCGACTTTGGTCGTGTTGGTGCGGACGGTGACTCCAGCGAGCTCGCTGGAGGCGACTGAGTCCCGCCCCAGGTCGTTCGCCGTCAGCGACTGGTCGGCGACCTCGGAGGAGGTGACCGAGGCGTCACCGAGGTCTTGGTTCGTCAGCGAGTCCGGCGCAACCTCCGGAGAGCTGACAGCGTTTTCGGCGATCTCCTCGCTCCCGACGGAATCGGGGGCGATCTTCTGGGCGTTGACCGCGTTGTCACGCAGGTCGACGGTGCGAACGCTGCCGTCGACGATCTGCGCCGAGCGGACGCTGTTCTTGGCGATCCCCACTGCGAAGGCGCTGCCGGTAAGGGCGAGGAACAGTGCCAAGCAGCTGATTACGAGGGCGGGCGAGGGACGGAATGAACGGGTCTTGCTAGTCATCGGGGGCTCCTTTCGTTTGTTGTCAATCCCGATGGCCCCAGCTTCCGTTCGAACGCGCCCCGCCACTACGGACCCCAGGGGTGAACCTCCTCACCCCCTGGGCCGAATTGGCTAAGTAGCCAGTCCGATAAATTGCCGCCATGCCCTCTTCGCAGAAGGTCTGCATCATCGGCGCCGGCAGCTCCGGCATCGTCGCCGCCCAAGTACTCGATGCGCGCGGGATTGCGTTCGACTGTTTCGAGAAGGGGTCGCACATCGGCGGCAATTGGCGCTACGAAAACGACAACGGGATGTCGTCCGCCTACCGCTCGTTGCACATCAACACCTCGCGGCGGGTGATGGCCTTCAAGAGCCTGCCGATGCCCGATCACTTTCCGGACTACCCCGACCACTTCCAGATGGCCGCCTACTTCGACGAATTCGCCGACCACTTCGGGCTGCGGGAGAAGATCGCGTTCCGGACCGAGGTGACGAAGGTGGAGCCCGCCGACGGCGAATGGGCGGTGACGACGAAGGGGGAGAGGGGTGGCGAGAACACCGAGCGCTATCGGGCGGTCCTCGTCGCCAACGGCCACCACTGGGACCCGCGCTGGCCCGAACCTGCCTTCCCGGGCTCGGAGGAGTTCGAGGGGGAGCAGACCCACGCTCACCATTACCGCGAGCCCGACGTCCTTCGCGGCAAGCGCGTCCTCGTCCTCGGGCTCGGCAACTCGGCGACTGACATCGCGGTTGAGTCCTCGCGGATCGCCGATAAGACCTTCCTCGCTGTGCGTCGCGGCGCCTACGTCATCCCCAAGTACATGAACGGCAAGCCGATCGACGAGACGGCCACGCCCCTGATCTCCCGCCTGCCGCTCTCGGTCCAGCGCTTCTTCGCGATGAAAGGGCTCGAGATCGCCGCCGGCGACATGACCACCTACGGCCTCCCCAAGCCAGACCACAAGCTCTTCGAGGCCCATCCGACTGTCTCCTCGGAGCTGCTGCCCCGACTCGGCCACGGCGACATTGCGGTGAAGCCGAACATCGACCGCTTCGGCGGCGGCCGCAGCATCCGCTTCGTCGACGGCAGCGAGGAGGAGATCGACCTCGTCGTTTACTGCACCGGCTACAAGATGACCTTCCCCTTCTTCGACCCGAAGGTCCTGGCGGCGCCGGACAACCGCTTGCCGCTCTACCGGCGGGTCGTCTCGGTCGAGCGCCCCGACCTCTACTTCATTGGCTTCATCCAGCCGCTCGGCCCAATCATGCCGCTGGCCGAGGCGCAGTGCGAATGGATCGCCGACCTGCTCAACGGTCGGGCGACGCTACCGGCGGCGGGAGAGATGAAGCGGGAGATCTCGCGGGAAGAACGGAAGCAGGCGAAGCGCTTCGTTTCCTCTAAGCGTCATACCGTCGAGGTCGACTTCCATCCGTATCTGCGCGAGATCCGGCGCGAGCGAAAGCGGGTTGCGCAGCCGGCTTGACGACCCGGGTGCGCCCGCCGGGCGGGCAGGGGGGAGCAGGGACGGCAGCTCCGCCTCCGTGGGGACCGCGGCGCGGGCCCTTCGGCAGCCTGGGTGGCGGGCGACGCTTGAAGCCGCCGCCGTCCTCGTCGGTTGCCGTCTCCGGTTCGTCGTGCTGCTTGGCTGCCCACCAGACGAGCCACAGCGACCCCAGGACCGGGATCTTGAGGACCACGAGCAGGAAGAAGATCGGCCAGAACCCCGTCACCCACTCCAGTGTAAAGACCTGTCTCAGCGCAGCGACAGCGCCCAGCTCTCGAGCGCGGCGACGTGTCCCTCCTCCAGCCCCAGGTGCGGCTCGGTCGGGACGAGCAGGGTCGGCGCGGACCGCCGCTCCGCCCACTCGAAGCAGCTGTCGTCGAAGTTGTCGTCAATCCAGGCGATCGCGCGCTCGCCGGCATAGGCTTCCAACGCCGCCAGCTTCCAGTGCGCCCCGCCGGCGGAGGGCCGGCTGTCGAAGGAGACGTGGGGGAGCTCGGGCAGGCCCAGGACGTCGGGCAGGTAGAAGTTCGCTTTGTCCTCCCAGCCGCTGGCCCAGACGAGGTCGTAATGCTCCGCCAGGCGCAGCAATCGCTCCCCGGCGGCGATCGAGAGGTAGTGCGGAATTCCGTCGACGAGCTGAAACCGACAGGATCCGTCCACCGGCCGCTCCTCGAAACCAAACAGGCTGATCACCCCGTCGATATCAACTGCCAGCAGCGGCCGGTCGAGGGACGGGGGATGGCCCTCGGGCTGGCGGATACTCAAAATGACGGCCTAATTAGGCCGTCATTTGTCAGAACGAGGGCCATCCCCCGTCCCTTACCAGCGGTAGTGCGCGAACGCTTTGTTCGCCTGCGCCATGCGGTAGATGTCGTCCTTCCGCTTCCAGGCGCTGCCCTGCTGCTGATTTGCGTCGAGGATCTCGGAGGCGAGCCGCTCGGCCATCGAGTACTCGCGGCGCTGGCGGGCGAATTGAACGAGCCAGCGGACCGCCAGGGTGCGGGCCCGACGGGCGGGCACCTCGACCGGGACCTGGTAGGTCGCACCGCCAACGCGGCGGGAGCGGACCTCGAGCACCGGGGTCAGCGTTTTGATCGCCGACTCCAGGACCTCGACGGCGTCTTCGCCGCTGCGCTCGCCCACGATCGCCAGGGCGTCGTAGACGATCCGCTCGGCAAGGCTCTTCTTGCCGTCGGTCATGACCTTGTTGATCACCTGCTGGACGAGGCGGTTGCGATGCCTGGCGTCCGGTTCGATCGGCCGGATCTGTGCTGCTGAGCGACGGGGCATTACGAAGCTTTGACGCCGTAGCGGGAGCGGGCTTGCTTGCGGTCGGAGACCCCGGCCGCGTCGAGGGTGCCGCGGACGACCTTGTAGCGGACGCCCGGCAGGTCCTTCACACGACCACCCCTGATCAGGACCACGGAGTGCTCCTGCAGGTTGTGGCCCTCGCCCGGGATGTAGGTGGTGACCTCCATCCCGTTGGTCAAGCGCACACGGGCGATCTTGCGCAGGGCCGAGTTCGGCTTCTTCGGCGTCACCGTGGCAACGCGGGTGCAGACGCCGCGCCGCTGCGGGGCGGCTACGCGCTTCTTGCGACCTTGGCCCGACTTGAGGCCCGGCGTCGTGGTCTTCTTCTTCGGGCGCTTGCGGCCCTTCCTGACAAGCTGATTCGTATTCGGCACGGCCGCGCATAGTAGAGGAGTCCGGCCAAAACCATCCCCCCGGCCGCTGCTAGCTCTGCGAAGAAGCCGTCCTCGAGCACCGCCGTGGCCCCCGCGAAGCGAGAGCTTTGGCTCCCCACGTCGAGCCCGGCGGGCAGGTCGACGAGGAGGATTACGGCGATCGCGACCAGCCCGAGGCCGGCTACGAAGAGCCCGTAGCTGCGTTGCTCCCGCACCAAGCCCAGTAGCCCGAGCACAGCTGCTGCCACCCCGATCGGCACCAGCAGGTAGGCGTGCGCCTCGCCGGCGGTCCTCACCTCGACCGTGGGCGCCTTCGCCACTTGCGGCAGCCCCGCGTAACCCGGCTGGCCGATCTCGACTCCGCGGTAGTCGATGAACTGGGAGGCGACGAGACAGATGCCGGCGGCGATCAGCACGAAGGCAGCAGCCCGCCCCGGCGTCACCACCCGGCTGAGGGCCGTTGCCGCTTGCACCAGCAGCGCGCAAATCCAGCGGACCGCTCGCTCGGCCGCGGCCATCCCCTTGAAGAAGAGGGCGAGCAGGGGACGCAGGCGCGGCCACAGCCAGGCCCAGCTCCGGCGCGCCGCCAGAGCGCCGTAATGCTGCGCGCGCACCACCCCCGGATAGGCCCGCTCCAGCCCTCGATTCGCGGCCCGGTCGACCTGGCGCGACCGACGACGAAGCGCTGCTATCATCGCCCGTCGCTCAGGCAGTTTTCGCTGTTTCTTCGCAGGACGCTTCGCCGGGCCCCCTGGGGCCTTTTTTTGCGGCTTATCACCACTACTCGAATTAGGGACCATGGCACGCAGCTTTCCACTGGAGAAAACCCGGAACATCGGCATCATGGCGCACATCGACGCCGGTAAGACGACGACGACCGAGCGCATCCTCTACTACACCGGGCGCACCCACAAAATGGGCGAGGTCCACGAGGGCGCCGCCGTCATGGACTGGATGGAACAGGAGCAGGAGCGAGGGATCACGATCACCTCGGCTGCGACCGCCTGCGAGTGGAAGGACCACCGCATCAACATCATCGACACGCCCGGCCACGTCGACTTCACGGTCGAGGTTGAGCGCTCGCTGCGCGTGCTCGACGGCGCGATCGCCGTTTTCGACGCCGTCGCCGGGGTCGAGCCGCAGTCGGAGACCGTCTGGCGCCAGGCCGACAAGTACGGCGTCCCGCGCTTCGCCTACATCAACAAGATGGATCGCACCGGCGCCGACTTCTTTAACTCGGTGCAGACGATGACCGACCGGCTCGGCGCCAACCCGCTGCCGATCCAGCTGCCGATCGGGGCCGAGGACAACTTCAAAGGCGTCGTCGACCTGGTGAAGATGAAAGGCCTTATCTGGACCGACGAGCTCGGTGCCGCCTACGAGGAAATCGAGATTCCGGAGGACCTCGTCGACCAGGCCGAGGAATATCGGACCCAGCTGATCGAAGCCTGCGCCGACTACGACGAAGAGCTGATGGAAGCCTTCCTCGGCGAGGAAGAGATCCCCCAGGACAAGCTGATCGACTCTCTGCGCAAGGCGACTCTCTCGACCAAGCTGACCCCGGTCCTCTGCGGCACCTCCTTCAAGAACAAGGGCGTGCAGCCGCTGCTCGACTCGATCGTCGAATTGCTGCCCTCGCCGCTCGAGGTGCCGCCGGTCACTGGAGTCATTCCCGCTGGCAAGGGGCAGCCCGAGGACGTCGAGGCCGAGCGCGAAGCCAGCGATAGCGCTCCCTTCTCCGCCCTCGCCTTCAAGGTCATGTCCGACCCCTACGTCGGCAAGCTCACTTACTTCCGCGTCTACTCGGGCAAGCTCGAGAAAGGCGGTCGCGTCCTCAATGTGAAAACCGGCAAGACCGAGCGCATCGGCCGCTTGCTGATGATGCACGCGAACAGCCGCGAGGAGATCGATGAGACCTATGCGGGCGACATCTGCGCCGGCGTCGGCCTCAAGGACACCGGCACCGGCGACACCCTCGCCGCCCCGGACGCGCCGATCGCGCTGGAGAGCATCGAATTCCCCGAGACCGTGATCGCGGTTGCGATCGAGCCGAAAACCAAGGCCGACCAGGAGAAGATGGGCAACGCCCTCCAGCGCCTGGGCGAGGAGGACCCGACTTTCCGGATCGAATCCGACGAGGAAACCGGCCAGACCCTGATCCACGGGATGGGCGAGCTCCACCTCGAGGTGATTGTCGACCGGATGCTGCGCGAGTTCAAAGTCGAGGCCAACGTCGGCAAGCCGCAGGTCGCCTACCGCGAGACGATCCGCAAGCGGGTCGAGAAGGTCGAGGCGCGCTTCGTCCGCCAGACCGGTGGCCGCGGCCAGTTCGGCCACGTCGTCATCAACCTCGAGCCGGCACCCGAAGAGGGCTTCGTCTTCGACAACAAAATCAAGGGCGGCGTCATCCCCAACGAGTTCATCGGTCCGGCCGAGCAAGGAATGCGCGAGGCGCTGGAAAATGGCGTCAAGGCGGGCTACCCGATGGTCGACGTCAAAGCCGAACTCGTCGACGGCTCCTACCACGACGTCGACTCTTCGGAGATGGCGTTCAAAATCGCCGGCTCGATGGCAATCCAGGAAGGCGCCCGCAAGGCGAGCCCGGTCCTGCTCGAGCCGGTGATGGCAGTTGAGGTCGTCACGCCCGAGGACTTCCTCGGCGACGTAATCGGTGACCTCTCGCGCCGCCGCGGCAAAGTCCAGGGTCAGGATCAACGCGGTAACGCCCTTGCTGTCCAGGCTTTCGTCCCGCTCGGCGAGATGTTCGGTTACGCGACCGAACTGCGGTCGATGACCCAGGGTCGAGCGACTTACACCATGCAGTTTGAGCGCTACGAGGAGGTCCCCTCGAACATTGCTGAGGAGATCGTCGAGCACCGCTCAGGTGACCCGGTGGGTGCAGCTTCGTGAGCCCAACCGCAGACAGGCACTGAACCTGGCTATATTTCCCGGGTTGCCCGCAGGCGTTTTTCCACCTGCGACTGAGCCGCCCACAAACTCAAGCAACTAGATCAGACAGAACACCAACTTTCGAAAGGCAAACGGAGAGAATGTCGAAGGAGAAATTCGAGCGCGATAAGCCGCACGTGAACGTCGGGACCATCGGTCACATCGACCACGGCAAGACGACGCTAACGGCCGCGATCACGAAAACGCTCTCCACCGTGGGCGGTGCGGAAGCGCATAGCTTCGAGGAGATCGACAACGCTCCCGAGGAGAAGGAACGCGGGATCACGATCGCGACCTCCCACGTTGAGTACGAGACCGAGAACCGGCACTACGCCCACGTCGACTGCCCGGGCCACGCCGACTACGTGAAGAACATGATCACCGGCGCCGCGCAGATGGACGGCGCGATCCTGGTCGTCTCCGCTGCCGACGGCGTCATGCCTCAGACCCGCGAGCACATCCTGCTCGCCCGTCAGGTCAACGTCCCGCACGTGGTCGTCTTCCTCAACAAGATCGATCAGGTCGACGACGACGAACTGGTTGAGCTGGTTGAGGAGGAGGTCAAGGAACTTCTCGACGAGTACGACTTCCCGGGCGACGAGACGCCGATCATCAAAGGCTCGGCGCTGAAGGCCCTCGAAGGCGACGAGGAAGCCCAGAAAGCCGTCTTCGACCTTGCCGCGGCACTCGACTCCTACATCCCGGAGCCGGTCCGCGAGCTCGACAAGCCCTTCCTGATGCCGATCGAGGACATCTTCTCGATCACCGGCCGCGGCACCGTCGCCACCGGCCGTATCGAGCAGGGCGTCGTCAACACCGGCGACGAGGTCGAAATCGTCGGGATCCACCCCGAGACCTCGAAAACCACCGTCACCGGCGTCGAGATGTTCCGCAAGATCCTCGACGAGGGTCAGGCGGGCGACAACGTTGGCTGCCTCCTTCGCGGCACCAAGCGCGAGGAGATCGAGCGCGGCCAGGTTCTCTGCAAGCCGGGTTCGATCACGCCGCACACGAAATTCAAAGCCGAGGTCTACTGCCTGAAGAAGGAGGAGGGTGGTCGCCACACTCCGTTCTTCTCGGGTTACCGGCCTCAGTTCTACTTCCGGACCACCGACGTGACCGGGATCGCCAACCTCCCCGAGGGGACCGAGATGGTGATGCCGGGCGACAACGTCGAGATGACGATCGAGCTGATCCAGCCGATCGCGATGGACCAGGGTCTGCGGTTCGCCATCCGCGAGGGTGGCCGCACCGTCGGCTCGGGGGTCGTCTCGGAGATCATCGAGTAACGACTCCGGGGCGGGCCTCCACCCGCCCCAACCCCGCCCACGGGTGGGGAGGACAACTACAAGGACATACGACCGGGGCGGCGCCCCACCAAAGGGGCCCCGCCCTCTTTGCGCGGTAAAGCGAAAAAAGACAAGAGAGAGACGGCAGCGAAGTGGCCACCATTGCGGCACAAAAAATTCGAATCCGACTGAAGGCGTACGACCACGACGCCATAGATCGGGCTGCCAAAGAGATCGTCGAGACCGCCGAGCGCACCGGCGCCACTGTCTCCGGTCCGGTGCCGCTGCCGACCGAGAAAAACGTCTACTGCGTGATCCGCTCGCCGTTCAAGGACAAGGACTCGCGCGAGCACTTCGAGATCCGCACCCACAAGCGGTTGATCGACATCCTTCAGCCTTCGCCGAAAACCGTCGACTCGCTGCAGCGGCTGGACTCGCTGCCCGCCGGCGTCGACATCGAGATCAAGCTCTAGGAGTGAGTGGTGGCGGCGATCCTCGGCAAGAAGCTCGGCATGACGCAGGTCTTCAAAGAGGACGGGACCGTCGTGCCCGTGACCGTGATCGAGGCCGGTCCCTGCAAGGTCACCGCCGTCCGCGACTCTGACCGTGACGGCTACCAGGCCGTCCAGCTCGCCTTTGGCGAGGTCAAGCAGGGGAAGCTCTCCAAGGCTGAGGAAGGCCACCTGAAAAAGGCCAGCGCGGCACCGATGCGCCACCTGGTCGAGTTCCGCGACGAGGATCTCGGCGCCGAGGAAGGCCCGAAGGTGGGCGACGACGTCACCGTCACCGGTTTCGAGCCCGGCCAGAAGGTGAAGGTCGCCGGGATTTCGATCGGCAAGGGATTCCAGGGCGGGATCAAGCGCCACAACTTCTCCCGCGGCCCGGTCAGCCACGGCTCCCACAACGTTCGCGCCCCGGGCTCGATCGGCGCCAGCGCCTTCCCCGCCCGCGTCTTCAAAGGGATGCGGATGCCGGGTCAGATGGGCAACAAGCGCGTCACCCAGAAGGGCCTTGAAATCGCCGACGTCGACGCCGATCGCAACCTGCTGCTGATCAAGGGCTCGGTCCCCGGCTCACGCAACGGCATCGTCGAGGTGAGGACTGATGGCTAGCGCCAAAGCAGTTGTCCTCGGCAAAAGCAGCAAAGCCGACCTGCCGAAAGAGCTCTTCGCCGAGCCCTTCCACCAGTCGCTGGTCCACGAGGCCGCGCGCGCGGATCTTGCAGCGCGGCGCCGCGGTACCGCCTCGACCCTGACCCGCGGTGAGGTCTCCTTCACGACCGCCAAGGCCTGGCGCCAGAAGGGCACCGGCCGCGCCCGCGTCGGCACGCTCGGCGTCCCCAACCGCTTCGGCGGCGGCGTTGCCTTCGGTCCGAAGCCGCGCAAGTACACGGTCAAGGTCAACCGCAAAGCGCGCCGGCGGGCGATGCGCTCGGCGCTCTCGGTCCACGCCGAGCGCGGCTCGATTGCCGTCCTCAATGCTTCCGACTTCGAGACGCCGTCGACCAAAGGCGCCGCTCAGGCGCTGGCGAAATGGGGGGCGAAGAGCCCGCTGCTGGTGATCGTCGCCGCCGAAGAGGTCGGGGCGATGAAGAGCTTCCGCAACCTGCGCCGGACCAATGTGCTCGAGGTCGGCGCGGCCGGGGTTGCCGACGTGATCGGCGCTGCCGCGGTCGTCGTCTCCGAATCCGCTCTCGAGACGCTGAAGGAGAGGCTCGCCTGATGGACGCGCGCACGGTCCTCATCCGTCCGGTGATCTCGGAGAAGAGCTACGCTCTGATCGCCGAGGGCAAGTACACCTTCCGGGTCGACGATCGCGCCCACAAGACGCAGATCGCCCAGGCGGTTGAAGAGGTCTTCGACGTTCACGTCGCTCAGGTGCGGACCGCGAAGGTGCGCTCAAAGCCGAAGCGCCGCGGGCTGACCAAAGGTCGCAGTCGCGCATGGAAGAAGGCGATCGTCCAGCTCGCCCCGGGCGAGCGAATCGAGTTGTTTGAGGGCGCCGAGACCGCCTAGGAAGACTTAGAGATGCCGAACCGCAAAACCAAACCGACCAGCCCCGGGCGCCGCTTCGCGACCTACCCGCTGCGCGAGCAGCTGACCGCCTCCGAGCCGGAGCGGAAGCTGACCGAAGGGCTGAAAAAGTCCGGTGGCCGCAACGTCAACGGCCGCGTCACCGCCCGCCACCGCGGCGGCGGCGCCAAGCGGCGCTACCGCAAGATCGACTTCAAGCGCCTCAAGGACGGCGTGCCCGCGAAGGTCGCCTCGATCGAGTACGACCCCAACCGCACCTGCTACATCGCCCTGCTCCACTACGCCGACGGGCACAAGGACTACATACTTGCCCCGTCGCAGCTGGCGGTCGGCGACCTCGTCAAATCGGGTCCCGAGGCGGACATCAAACCTGGCCACGCGATGGCACTGGGCCAGATGCCGACCGGCACGATCGTCCACAACGTCGAGCTGATCCCCGGCCAAGGCGGCAAGCTCGGCCGCTCCGCCGGCGCCTCGATCCAGCTGGTCGCGAAGGAGGGGGAGATGGTCACCCTGCGCCTGCCCTCCTCGGAGATGCGGCTGGTCCGGGCCGAGTGCCGCGCGACCGTCGGCGTGCTCTCCAACGCCGAGCACCAGAACCTCAAGGTCGGCAAGGCCGGTCGCAGCCGCCATAAGGGCAAGCGCCCGCAGAGCCGCGGCGTCGCGATGAACCCCGTCGACCACCCGCACGGCGGCGGCGAGGCGCACCATACCCCCGGTGGCCACCCGGTCACCCCGTGGGGCAAACCGACGCTCGGCTACCGCACCCGCAAGAAGGGCAAGCAGTCCGACCGCTACATCGTCCGCGGCCGTCGCCGTGGCAAGAAGAAGGGCCGTTAGAGATGGGACGTTCGACGAAAAAGGGCCCGTGGGTCGAGGAGCGCCTGATGGGGCGGATCGCGGCACTGAACGAGGCCAACAAAAAACAGATGGTGAAAACCTGGTCGCGGACCTCGACGATCTTCCCGGAGATGGTCGGTCACACGATTGCCGTCCACGACGGCAAGAAGCACGTCCCGGTCTTTATCTCGGAGTCGATGGTCGGCCACAAGCTCGGCGAGTTCGCGCCGACTCGTACGTTCCGCTCCCACGGCGGTAAGGACTAGCGATGGCCGACGATAACCAGGATAAAAAACAGCCCACCAAAAAAGCAGCCAAAAAACCAGCTGCGAAAAAAGAGGCCAAAGCCAAAAAAGCTGCTGCCAAAAAACCGGCGAAAAAAGCCGAGGCGAAAAAACCGGCTGCCAAAAAAGAGTTGAAAAAAGCCAGCCCGAAAAAAGAGGCCAAAGGCAAAAAAGACTCCAAAGCCGCTGCCAAAGGCAAAGCTGCGAAAGGCAAAAAAGAGGCGAAAAAAGCCCCCGCGAAACCAGCGGTGCCCCCCGTCGTCAAAGCCAGCGCCCGTTACGTTCGCATCGCCCCGCGCAAGGCGCGGCTGATCGCCGACCAGGTGCGTGGCATGCACATCGAAAGCGCCCGGGCGCTGCTGCAGTTCTCGCCCCGCGGCGCCGCGCACCCGATTCACAAGCTGATCAATTCCGCTGCCGCCAACGCGGAAAACAACCACGACCTGATCGGGGACGAGATGCGCGTCGCCTCGATTACCGTCGACGAGGGGCCGACCCTGCGCCGCTTCCGCCCGCGGGCGATGGGACGCGCCACCCCGATCAACAAGCGAACCAGCCACATTCGTGTGGCTCTAACCCCGGTGGAGGACTAAGAATGGGACAGAAGATCCACCCCGAGGGTTTCCGCGTCGGCTACATCCACGACTGGAAGTCGAATTGGTACGAGGACAAAAACTTCGCCGACGTCCTCCAGGAAGACCTGGCAATCCGGGACCACATCGAAAATAAGCTTGCTCACGCGGGGCTCTCGAGCATCACGATCGAGCGCCGCGGCGAGGTCGCCGTCGACATCCACACGGCGCGGCCGGGGATTGTCATCGGCAAGTCAGGCAGCGAAGTCGACGCCCTGCGCAAAGAGCTGCACAAGCTCACCGGCAGCCCGGTCAAAGTGAATATCCGCGAGGTCAAGCGCCCCGAGCTCGACGCCAAACTGGTCGCCCAGTCGATCGCCGAGCAGCTGCAGAACCGGGTCGCTTTCCGGCGGGCGATGAAACGCGCCCTGACCTCGGCGATGCGCTCCGGTGCCAAGGGCGTGAAGGTCCAGGTCTCCGGTCGCCTCGGCGGCGCTGAGATGGCGCGGACCGAACACTATTCCGACGGTCGCGTGCCGCTGCACACGCTGCGCGCCGACATCGACTACGGCTTCTTCGAGGCCCGCACCACCACCGGCCGGATCGGCGTCAAATGCTGGATCAACAAGGGCGAAGTGATGCCGGAGGGCTTCCGCTCCGACCTCGTCAGCGGCGACAGTGCCGCCCCCGACAGTGGCCGCGGCGGTGGCCGGCGCGACGATCGCGGCGGTGGCGGACGTGGCCGTGGGCCCGGCGGTGACCGCGGCGGACGCGGCCCGGGTGGAGATCGAGGCGGCCGCGGCGGCGGTGGCCGTGGACCCGGCGGCGGCGGTCGCGGTGGACAGCGTGGAGGTGGTCGCTGATGCTGATGCCGAAACGGGTCAAGCACCGCAAACAGTTCCGCGGCCGGATGCGCGGCAACACCAAGGGCGGCAGCAGCGTCGCCTTCGGCGAGTACGGGATCAAGGCGCTCGAGCGCGGCTGGATCACCAACCGCCAGATCGAGGCCGCCCGTATCGCGATGACCCGCAAGATCAAACGTGGCGGGAAGGTCTGGATCAATGTCTTCCCCGACAAGCCGTACACGAAAAAGCCGGCCGAGACCCGGATGGGCTCCGGCAAGGGCAACCCCGAGGGCTGGGTCGCGGTGGTCAAGCCGGGCAAGGTGATGTTCGAGCTGGCCGGCGTCCCCGAGGAGCTGGCGCGCGAAGCGCTGCGCCTGGCCGGGCACAAGCTTCCGGTGAAAACGAAATTCGTGATGCGCGAGGGGGCCGGCGAGTGATGAAGGCCGCCGAGGTGCACAATCTCAAAGACGACGAGCTGGTGGCGAAATTGATCGACGCCAAGCAGGAGGCATTCAACCTCCGCTTTCGGCACGCGACCGGCGAGCTCGAGAACACCGCCCGCCTCGGGCAGGCGAAAAGGGATATCGCACGCCTGCTGACGGTGGCCAAGGCACGAGGCATTGACGTAGAGAAAGAGACGCGACGGATATGAGCGACGACGAGACGAAAAAAGACGAAACTCAGAACGAGGCGACTGAGGAGCCCCAGGCCGAGGCCCCGCAGGACGAGAGTCCCGCGGAGGAGGCCCCGGCAGCTGACGAGGCATCCACGGAGGAGCCCGCTGCCGCCGAAGAGGCTGAGGAGGCGCCCGAGGCCGACGGGGGAGACGCCCCTGCCGCCGAAGAGGCTGCCGAGCCGAATCCCGAGGACGACTTGCCTTGGAAGGAGCGACGGCGACTGGCGAAATCGCGGCGGCAGCCGCGCAAGGCCGGTCCCTCCGGTTCTGAGGAGCGGAAATCTGCTCGACTCCAGGAGCGCAAGCGCAAGGCCGAGCTGCGACGCAAGCAGCGGGCCGCGGCGAAAGGCGCTCACACGCCTGGCACCGGCACGCCGCCGGCCGAGCATGAGTCGAACGCGGCCAAGATCCGTCAGGGCGTCGTCGTCTCCAGCAAGGGCGATAAGTCGATCACGGTCCGCATCGATATCGCCCGTCGTCACCGCACTTACGAGAAGATCGTCCGCAGCTCGACCAAGCTGCACGCGCACGACGAGCGCAACGAGGCAGGCGAGGGGGACGTGGTCCGCGTGATCGAGACCCGCCCGCTCTCCAAGACCAAGCGCTGGCGCCTGGTCGACGTCGTGGAGAAGGCGAGGTAGGGCGATGATCCAGCAGGAGTCCAGGCTCAAGGTCGCCGACAACTCGGGCGCGCGGGAGATCCTCTGCATCCGCGTCAAAGGCGGCTCGCACCGCCGCTACGCCAGCGTCGGCGACGTGATCACGGCGACGGTCAAA
>Ga0207640_10000689_pt1 | contig 19681 bp, 23 predicted proteins | sample KBSCornC42_FD_184300 | JGI IMG/M metagenome (GOLD analysis project Ga0207640, IMG submission 184300) | Corn rhizosphere microbial communities from Kellogg Biological Station, Michigan, USA - KBS Corn C4-2 (SPAdes) (version 2) | ecosystem: Host-associated > Plants > Roots > Rhizosphere > Soil ... | reverse complement strand
GACGATCCGCGCTATTCGGGCGCGCCGATCCTGATCGCCGGGGACAATTTCGGTTGCGGGTCGAGCCGCGAGCACGCCGCCTGGGCATTGATGGACATGGGCGTACAGGCGATCATCGCGCCAAGCTATTCGGACATCTTTTCGGGCAATGCGGTCAAGAACGGGATCGTCCCGGTCGTCCTGCCGCAGGAAGCGATCGATCGGCTGGTCGAGGTCGCCAAGACCGACGAAGTTCATGTCGATCTCGAGACGATGACGGTGACCACGCCGTTCCAGGACCGGTTCGAATTCTCTCTCGACCCGTTTCGACGCCAATGCCTGATGGAAGGGCTGGACGAGGTGGGATTGACGCTGGCAAGGGATACCGCGATTTCGAAATACGAATCCGCGGTCGCCAATGAGCGCCCGTGGCTCAGCCGGGAGAGAGACTATGCGGGCCTTGCTGTCGAAAGCGCCGGGCGGACCTGAAACGCTAATAATGGACGATCTGCCCGATCCCGTGGCGGGGCCGGGCCAGGTGGTGGTCGCGGTCAAGGCCTGCAGCGTCAATTATCCCGACGTCCTGATCATCGAGGACAAATACCAGATGAAGCCGCCGCGCCCGTTCGCGCCGGGCAGTGAGATATCCGGCGTGGTCGACAGCGTCGGCGAGGGGGTGACCGACTTCAAGCCCGGCGACCGCGTCTTGTGCACGACCGGCGCCGGTGGCCTGGTCGAGAAGATCGCGGTTCCCGCCGCGTCGCTCTACACGCTCCCCGCCGAGCGCAGTTTCGAGGAAGGGGCGTCGTTGCTCCTGACCTATGCCACCAGCATCCATGCGTTGCTCGATCGCGGTCACCTCAAGGAAGGGCAGACCCTGCTCGTGCTGGGCGCCGCGGGAGGCGTCGGGCTGGCCGCGGTCGAACTCGGCAAGGCGTTCGGCGCGCGCGTCGTGGCGGCTGTGTCGTCCGAGGAAAAGGCGCAAGCGTGCCGCGACGCGGGTGCCGACGATGTCGTCATCTATGGCCGCGCGCCGTTCGACAAGGATCAGTCGAAAGCGCTGGCCGACCAGTTCAAGGCAGTGCTGGGCGCCGGTGGCGCCGACGTGATCTACGATCCGGTCGGCGGCGATTATGCCGAGCCTGCGTTGCGCTCGATCGGCTGGGAAGGGCGCTATCTGGTGGTCGGTTTTCCCGCCGGCATCCCCAAATTGCCGCTCAACCTGACCCTGCTCAAGAGCTGCGACGTCTGCGGTGTGTTCTGGGGCGCATTCGCCGCGCGCGATCCCCAGGCCAATCGCGCGCATGTCGATCGCCTGTTCCGGCTGTGGAAGGACGGCAGCATCGCACCGCGGGTGACCGAAGTCTTCCCGTTCGAACGCGGCGGCGACGCCATCGCCAAGATGGCGGCGCGCGGCGCGATCGGCAAACTCGTGGTTCGCGTCGCGGCGTAGCCCGTAACCGCTGCTCGCTGAGTGTTCCGCGCATAGCGCAGCCATTCTTCTTCGTGGCTTTGTGTCTTTGTGCGAGGTCGTTTTCTCGCACAAAGACACAAAGCACGAAGATCGTTCGACGCCTGCCGGCGCGCATTACTGCTATGGGCGGATAAACAATTGGTCTTCCGCTGCTTCGCGCACGGAGGTTTCAGCGCCACGGTAACCGCCGCACGGTACAGAACACGGTGACGCGCGAGCTATCCGCCTCTTCCCAACCTCGTGTCCCCTCCCTATCTCCCAGGCGTAACGAAACGCCAGGGAGTAGCCATGACCACCTTCGACGACCGCGAACGCGCTTTCGAAACCAAGTTCGCGCGCGATGAAGAAATGGCGTTCCGGGTAATCGCCCGGCGCAACAAGCTGCTCGGCCAATGGGCCGCGGGGCTGATGAAGCTGACGCCCGAGGAAACCGACGCTTATTCCAAAGCGGTCGTCCAGGCCGATTTCGAGGAAGCCGGCGACGAGGATGTCGTGCGTAAATTGTTCAGCGACCTGACCGCCGCCGGAATCGAGATCGAGGAAGCCGATGTTCGCAAGGCGATCGAAGATCGTACGGTCGAGGCGCGCCGGCAATTGATGGAATCCAACTAAGATGCCGATGGCGGCCGACGACATACGCGCGTTGATCGTGGCGAATATTCCCGACGCGCGGGTCGAGATCACCGATCTGGCCGGTGACGGCGACCATTATTCTGCACGGGTGGTGAGCAAGTCGTTCAGCGGCCTTTCACGCGTGAAGCAGCATCAGGCGGTCTATGCCGCGTTGGGCGGCCGGATGGGCGGAGTGCTCCACGCGCTTCAGCTCACGACCGCCGTCGAATGAAGGAGTGAAGACGATGACCGACGCCGCGCAGGCGCGTATTGCGGAACTGGTACAGGGTTCCGACGTATTGCTGTTCATGAAAGGCAGCCCCTTATTCCCGCAATGCGGCTTTTCGAGCCGCGCTGTGGCGATTCTCCAGCATCTTGGCGTCGAGTTCGACAGTGTCGACGTGCTCCAGGATCAGGAAGTCCGCCAGGGGATCAAGGCATTCAGCGACTGGCCGACCATTCCTCAGCTCTATGTGAAGGGCGAATTCGTCGGCGGCTCCGACATCATGATGGAAATGTACGAGAGTGGGGAGCTGTCGCAGCTTCTCTCGGAGCAAGGAGCTACTCCCGCCGCCTGACCGGCGCGCCAAAATAAAAAGGGAATGTACATGCTGCTGCAAGGCGACCCCCCGCGCCGCGCAGGAGAGAGCGGTGCGCCGCTGATCCTATGCGATTTGACTCAGAGCTACGCGCCTTCGGGCGGTGGCGGTATCAGCACCTATCTGCGTGAAAAGCGCGATTATGTGCTGACCCATACCCCGCATCATCTGCTTCAGATCGTGCCGGGGCCGGAAGACAAGATCACGGTCAACGGCCGCCACATCTTCGCGGAAGTGGGCGCGCCGCCCGTGCACGGCAGCCCGAATTACCGCTTCATCCTGCGCACCGGCGTGGTCCGCGACATCCTGGCGAAATACCGGCCCGATGTGATCGAGTCGCTGTGCCCCTGGGTTCTGCCCTGGACCGCGATCAATCATCGCAGGAAATTCCCGGAAACGACGTTGGTCGCCGGCTATCGCACCGATTTCCCCAACGCGCATGTCTATCGCGTCGGCCGCGAGAAGTTCGGTGAGACGATCGGTCGCGGGTTGCAACGGTTGAGCTATGGCTATGCCGAGCTCACCTACCGCGAGTTCGACTGGGTCTATACGCTGAGCGAAGACGCCAGGCAGGTTTTGGCCCGGCGCCGGATCCAGCGGACCGATGTGCTGCCATTGGGTGTCGATATCGACATGTTCTCGCCCGCCAAGCGCGACTCCGCCTTTCGCCACGAACTCGGTTTCGACTTCCGCGGTCCGTTGCTCGTCTATGCCGGCCGCGTCGATAACGAGAAGCGCGCCGACCGCCTCGTTGCCATGTTCAAGCAATTGCCCCGCGACCTCGATGCCGCGATGGTGATGATCGGCGACGGCAAATTGATGGATCGGCTCAAGGCGCAGGCGAAGGGATTGCCGATCGCTTTCCCCGGATTCGAAAAGGACCGCGCCGAGCTCGCCCGCGCACTGGCGTCGTCGGATATCTACGTCTCCGCGATGGCGGACGAAACGTTCGGCATCTCGGTGCTCGAGGCGCAGGCCAGCGCGTTGCCGGTGGTCGGTGTCGCATCGGGCGCGATGCCCGATCGCGTGCCCTTGGGTCTCGGCCTGTTGGGTCCGGTCGACGATACGACGGCAATGGCCGCGAACGTGCTCAGAATCTGGCGCGACGATCATCAGGCGATCGGTATCGAGGCGCGGCATCACGTCGAAACCAACTTCAGCTGGAAGCGCACGTTCGAGCGTTTGCTCGGCGACATCTATCCCAAGGCGATGGCCCATGCCGCCACGCGTGCGACCGGCAGTAAAAGCCGGTGGTTCGGCGGTGTCCGGGAGCCGCAACCGCTCGCTGCCGAGTAATCGCGCCGAAAACCTGATCTGACGGGAAGCCGGGTGAGGGCGGACCGGTGCAAGATCGGGGGAGCGACCGGTCCGCCCTGCTGAAGCGGGAAACCGCTCGGGCATGCGGTACTTTGCAGGCGCCGTGCCAGTCCGTGCCAGTGACGGATTTCCGCGGGACTCGATGGTTAACGGTCCTCGGAGGCCTGCGGCGCTTGTAAGAAATCCCGACGCTTTCCCCCACTCTTCGACGTCACCCCGGACTTGTTCGGGGCCAATATACTACACTCAGTAAATGTAATCGAGTGTTGTGCTGAAAAGCAATGTTCCATATTCGTTCGTCGGGGCGCCCAGTTTTCGGCGTGCAAGGGGGAGCGCGCTCGCGAGGCTCTGACGGCGCAGGAGTGAATGCAATGTTAGACGAAGGCGCAGTCGACTCGTTCGACGATACGCTGCCAACTCATGTCACGGATAAAAGGTCCAAACGTACTGCGACACCCGCTCGCGCTACGATCTTCAAGGGAGACTCGCTGGAGGTTTACGACCAGTGGCCCTCGCCGACCTGCATTGTTTCAGACGGTCCTTACGGGCTTGGCAAGTTTCCCGGCGAGGCAATTTCGCCGAATGGGCTCGGAGACTGGTATGAGCCCCACGCCGCCGCGTGGGCACGTCGCGCGCTGCCATTCACTACCCTATGGTTCTGGAATAGCGAGATCGGCTGGGCGAAGTCACACGACACGCTTGAGCGGAACGGCTGGAACTACGAAGAGACCGTAATCTGGGACAAGGGCATCGCTCACGTCGCGGGTAATTGTAATTCGAAGACGATCCGCGGCGTTCCGGTCGTGACGGAGATCGCAGTTCGCTACACGCGCGACGTGAAGCTCGAAACGGTTGGCGGCATTATGCTGCCGATCAAGGATTGGCTGCGCGCGGAATGGTTGCGTTCGGGTCTCCCCATGTACCAAGCCAACGAAGCCTGCGGTGTGGCAAATGCCGCGACCCGCAAATATCTCACGCAATGCCACATGTGGTATTTCCCGCCGGGCGCCGCAGTCGCGGATATGGCTAAGTGGTGCAAGAAATACGGCGCAAAGGTCGACCGGCCGTATTTCTCCCTAGACGGCAAGACCCCCCCCTCTGCTGCTGATTGGGAGCGGATGCGGGCAATGTGGACACACACGCACGGCTTGACAAACGTGTGGCAGGAACCGCCCGTTCATAACGGCGAGCGTGTCCGGGCACCCGGATCATCGTCGCGCTATTTGCATGCGAACCAGAAGCCGCTCGCGCTCATGGAACGCCAGATTTTGGCATGCACCAACCCCGGCGATGTGGTGTGGGAGCCGTTCGGGGGTCTGTGCTCAGCGACCATCGCTGCCGTCCGTACCGGACGCCAAGCCTTCGCTGCTGAAGTGTACGGCGAGTTCCATGCGGCGGCGACGGGGCGCCTCAAGGCCGAGCTTCAGCGGACGCCAGCCCCGACCGGATCGCAATAGATGCCACCACCCGTTCGGACCAACGGTCCTCCCGCAGCATGGCCGCACCGCGAATTATATGTTCGCGTGCGCAATGCGTTGCACGCGCTGCCTGCGCGCTTTCGCACGTCACTCCGCGTCGCGGGGATTTCGGCGATCGACCTCTTCACACTTAATACGCCGCTTGGCGCGGCGATCGAACAGTCAGTCGTCGACAGTCTGAATGACGTCCGCGAGATTTGGGACCCGGACGGCCGCTACAAGCTGTATTCGTTCATTCGGCAGGCCCAGGTCTTCCCAGATGTGCGTCTAGAAACAACCGCGCCCGACGTGCCGGAAGACGAACGCATATTGATGGGGATTGAGCTCAAGGGCTGGTTTGTCCTCGCGAAGGAAGGGGAGCCGTCGTTCCGCTACCGTGCGTCGCCTGCGGTCTGCGCGCCTCAAGACTTGATGGTGGTCTATCCGTGGACGCTGGACGAGGTGGTGTCGGGGTCGCCGAAACTGTTGCGGCCGTTCATTGAGGAAGCGCGGTTCGCTGCCGAGCATCGCAATCATTATTGGTCGGAAACGCGAGGCGTCGTGGGGCCGAATGCTGTGGTGAAGCCAGCCCCGCACCAAGCGCCGTATCCGACCAAGAGCCAGAAATTCAACGACGAAGCTGCCGCAGACGCGGGCGGAAATTTCGGACGCGTGGCGCGCGGCGGTTTGATGAAAGATTTCATCGAGGGGCTGATGGCGTTTCCGCTTTCGGGCATCCCGGCGAAGCACTGGCAGGCGTTTCTGAAGATTTTCGCGGACGGCGCCCAAACTGCGACGATCGACGGCGGCTTGGCACGGATCAAGGGGCAGGCTTTGGAAGCGGGCTTGGATGCTGAGCAAATCGCCAAAATCGACGCTTTGCTTGAGGCGCTGAATCAGTTCTACGCGCCGTAGCGCTCAGTAAATCTCAAAGTCGTGAATGAGCACGGTATCCGACTGGAACTCAAAGAAACAATCGATGTCCGGAAGGCCGGCGGACTTCGCCCCTCTAAAGGTCAGCATTCGCAAGGCTCCTCCAGCGACGGGCATTCCCGCGCCGTCGTCGCGCGCCAGGAGCCATTCGAGTGCTTCGATCGCGTCGTCTATACGCCGGAATAAAGCACGGGCGCTGTCCAGCGCCGCAGCCGCTTGGTCGTCGTAAACGACACACCGCACCTAGAAGAGGCCGCGACCAGCTAGGCGCTTTTTCGCTTTGGCGAGTTGGTCTTTTGTGGGGTCTTGCCACCGATTGGCCAGGTAGGCGGTCATAGGGATGACCTCCCCCATCTTCGCGATCTCCCAAGCGTAGTCGTGCGATTCATCGCTGATCGACGACGAGGTGTGATCCTCGTCAATGTGCTTGGCCCAATAGTCGAGAGTCAGTATTTCATCATGGCTGAGACGATTTGTGATGGCGGGCTGGCGCGATTTGAAACGCGTTACAGTCCGATCGTAATACCGATCGTCCCACACCTTAATCCTGCCCTCGCGCTCAAGCTCCGAACGGACTTCTAGCCCGTGCTTGGGGACCGGTCCAAACTGCCGCCTGATATACTCCTCGCCAGTGATGGGCGCGCCCGAACGCTGGAAAGTCTTGGCATCGGAGAACCAAAGCACCTTGTATAGCTTGATCGCTCCGAACCCAGGGTGATCGCCCGCGGCGGCAATGACATGATGCATCGCGTCTTTGAATTTTTCGCGGTTGAACTCAGCGTTCATGGAAGCCCTTCTACCCGACGAATCTATCAGAGTCGGAAACGGCAGTCTCAGGTTTTCTTGCGCCGCCCCGGCGGGCTGGCGTTCAAAGCGCGGCGCTGCGCTCGCTCTCGCTCGTCGGCTTCTTCGGCTTCGCGGAAGGCCTCCCGATCTAAACCAAAGAGACGGGCTGCGAGTTGCTTGAAACGCGGCAAGGCTCCCGGCTCCACCGGGCTTTCCGCGGCCTTCGCGGGGCTTTCAGGCGGCGCTGGCGATTGCGACATTCCGCGTCAACTCCCGATAGGTCAGCCGACGCCCGACGATACCGGACAGCGCCGAAGCGAAACGGCTCCCATCCGTGCCCTTCCGCTCATTGAAACGGAAAACTTGCTCGTCAATGTAACGGCCAAGGTGGAACGGCTCGACGGCTATATAGGTGCCCTTGATCGACCGCTTGAGCAATGCCCAGAAACCTTCAATCGAATTGGTGTGCGTGGACCCGACGACATATTCGCCAGCGCCGTGGCGCACGAAGCCATGATCGAAGGTGCGGCCAAGGTGGCGATAACCGCTGTGTTCGTCGGTCGAGACCTTAGCGCCCGGCTCGACAACCGCATGGACGAAGCCGTCAAGCGTAGGGGTATCGGTGCGCACAATCACGGCTGCGACGGCGTTCCCGCCCCGCTCTAGCGCACCGATTACAGCCGTTTTGCCAGCAAAGCCGCCATGCATCCGCTTGGGGTCGCCCTTGTGGCGATTAACAGCCTTGCCGCCGATGAGGGACTCGTCGGCTTCCACGTGCCCAGACAGCTTTTCGATTGTGCCGAGCTTCATCGCCAGCCGAATACGATGGTTCATGTGCCACGCCGACTTTTGCGTGATGCCGAGCGCCCGCGCCATTTCGTAGGAGCTGATCCCGTTCTTGCAGTTGGCAACCTGCCAGATAGCAACAAACCACTTGTCGAGCGGCAGCGCGCTATCCTCGAAAATCGTTCCGACTTTTGCGGAAAACTGGCGCTTGGCGTGCTTCTCTTTGCATTCCCAAATGCGGCGCGTCGCGATGTAGCGAACGTCCGTGCGACCGCAATGCGGGCAATACACACCATCCGGCCAGCGAAGCTCGATCATGTGCTTGAGCGCCACGTCCGGGTCTGCAAAGTAGCGGACGGCTTCGATAAGAGTGCGAGGTTCGTTTGCCATGTTCCCTATCTAGGGAATGTAGCTTACTGAGTAAAGTATATTAGTCCCGACTTGTTCCGGGGTCCAATGCTCCACAACGGACTCCCGCCGTTGTTGCACGGTGGATGCTGGGACAAGCCCGGCATGACGGAATATCGCGAACGTCGCCCTCGGTTCTTGACTACAGCCGTAATCAGTGCGATTACATGCGTAGTCGTGAGGGAGAACGAGTCGTGGCCGAACGCATCAGCGATGCCGAACATGCGGTGATGGAAGTGCTGTGGGAGGAAAGCCCCCTGACGGCACAGGACGTCGCCGAGCGCGTCCCGACCGAGCGCGGCTGGAGCGCCAATACCGTCAAGACCCTGCTCGGGCGCCTGCTTGCGAAGAACGCGATCGCGCATGAGGAAGAGGGACGGCGCTATCTCTATCGTCCGCTGGTCGAGCGTGAGGATTATGTCGCCGGGGAATCGCAGCGGCTGATCGATCGCCTGTTCGGCGGCAAGCTGACGCCGCTGGTGGCGCATCTCGCCGAGCGCGACCAATTGACCGCGCAGGATATCGCCGAGATCGAGGCGATCCTGAAGGATCTCAAATCGTGATCGGCTGGGCGATCGAGGCCTTGATCGCCTCCGCGCTGCTGATGGCGGTGGTTCTCGTCATCCGCGCGCCCGTCCGACGTCAGTTCGGGCCCGGAATCGCCTATGCGCTTTGGGCGCTTCCCGCGGTCCGGCTGCTGCTGCCGCCTCTGCCGCAACTGCACAGTGCGGCGCCGCAATTACTCAACCGGGCGAGCCAGACCGTCACCATTTACGTCATCGAGCCGCTCGGAGGCTCGGCCGCCGCGCCTACGTCCCTCTACTCCTCGCTTGGCATGGCTCTGGCCGTGCTGTGGGGCGTGGGCGCGGCGGCATTCCTGGCCTGGCACGCGCTTGGCCATTGGCGCTTCTGTCGCCGCATGATCGACCAGAGCGTTTCCACCGAGCGCGCCGGCGATATCGCGGTGATCGAGACGTCGGCGGCGTCGGGACCGCTCGCCTTCGGCATCTTCCGCCGCTACGTCGCCTTTCCGCGCGATTTCGCCGAGCGTTACGACGCCGACGAGCGCGAACTCGCCTTGCTGCACGAGCTAGGCCACCATCAGCGCGGCGACCTGATCGCCAATTGGGTCGCGCTGGCGGTGCTCGCCCTCCACTGGTTCAACCCGCTGGCGTGGCGCGCTTTCCGCGCATTCCGTGCCGATCAGGAAATGGCCAATGACGCGCTGGTGCTGGCCGGCCGCTCGGCGATCGACCGTCACACTTATGCCTGCGCGATCGTCAAGGCGGCGCATGGCGGCGCGGTGTCGGCGGCCTGCCATCTCCACACCATACAAGATCTGAAAGGACGTTTGAGGATGCTTACCACCGGACGCCGTTCGCGGCTTCGACTGACGCTGGGCGGCACCGCCGTCACGGCGCTGATGATCGGCGGCCTGGTCGCCACCGCCAGCGGCACGCCTGCCGCTGCCACGGTACGCGCCGGGGTAGAAAAGGCCACTGGGATCGACATCGCGACGATCGACGCCAAGGTCGCGGCCAAGCTGCAGTCCACGCCGCCTGCGCCGTCTGCGCCGGCGCCCGCCGCCGAGCCCGAAGGTGCGGACTTACCGCCGCCTCCGCCGCCTCCCGCCAATGTAGCGCCGCCGCAGCGGATTGACGACGCCGATGTCGCGACCAGTGACGCGGGCACCAAGAAGATGTCCAAGCGCTTCAAGATCGTCCGCGTCGACAAGGACGGCAACTCGGTCACCGAGGATTGGGTCGGGCCGATCAACGTTCCCGACGTGCGGTCGAGCAATTGCGGCGGCGGCGACGATCGCAACATGGTCGTCAACAAGACGCGCGGCGACAAGCGGATCATCATCATTTGCAACGATCGCATCGAACGCGTCGTGACGATGAACAAGGCCAATCTCGAGAAATCCGGGGAAATCCAGCGCATGGCCTATACCCATGCTCTGGAAGGCCTTCGCCGTGCCCGCGAACGCGTCGCTGCTGACGAACGGATGGGTGCAGAGGCGAAGCGTGATGCGCTCGAGAGCATCGACGATTCGATCAGGGACATGCAGGCCGACATGGCCAATCCGGATTGATCAGGGAGGAAGGGCGGCGGCCGGCAGCACCGCCGCCGCCCGACCAACTGAGCGGACGATCTGACCGGCAAGCCTTGCCAAGCCTCGCGCCAGCCGCCATCTCGGCGGGCATGGACGAGCAGAAGCCCGGCGTACCGCAGGTCCTCGAACCGCTGGTGACGCGGGTTCTGGCGGATAATCCTTCCCCCTTCACCCATACCGGCACCCAGACCCACCTGGTCGGCACCGCCGATCTCGCAGTGATCGATCCCGGTCCCGACGATCCCCGGCATATCGACGCGCTGGTCCGCGCGATCGGCGGCCGCCCGGTCACCGCCATCGTCATCACTCATACGCATCGCGATCACAGCCCCGGCGCCGCCCCGCTCAAGGCGCGGACCGGCGCCCCGATTATCGGCTGCGCGCCGCTCGCGCTCGAGGATCTCGGCCCGCGCGCCGATGCCAGTTTCGACGCCAATTACGCGCCCGACGCGGTGATGGCGGACGGTGAGAGCGTGTCGGGCAGCGATTGGACGCTGACCGCGATCGCGACCCCGGGGCACACATCGAACCATCTCGCTTTCGCGCTTCCCGAGACGAAGGCTCTGTTCACCGGCGATCATGTCATGGGCTGGTCGACCACCATCGTCTCGCCGCCCGATGGCGACATGGCCGCCTATATGGACAGCCTCGCCAAGCTCCAGGCGCGCGACGACCGCATCTATTATCCGGCACATGGCGATCCGGTCGACCGGCCGCAGCGCCTGGTGCGCGGGCTGATCGGTCATCGCAAGCAACGCGAGGGGCAGATATTGCGCCTGCTCGACGCCGAGCCGCGCACGATTCCGGCGATGGTCGCGAAAATGTATGCCGGCATCGACCCGCGCCTGTTTCCCGCCGCCGAACGATCGGTTCTCGCGCACCTCTATGAGCTGCGCGACCGGCATATCGTCGCCGATCAGGGGGATATATGGCAGAAGATCTGAAGCACAGCCGCAATGGCGCCGCGACCGCCTTCCTGGTCAAGTTCGGCGGCGCGCTGGCGCTGATCGCCTTGTTCTTCGCCGGCGGATTGTGGGTGGTGCAGTCCTATATCAAGGCGCGGGTCGATCCCGACCCGGTGACGATCGCCACCGCCAGCATCCAGGGGCTGCGCGAGCAGAACAAGCTCTCGGCGTTCCAGGCGAGCTATGTCGCCGTCGTCACCTCGACCCAGTCGCGCTTCGGCCTGTCCACCGAGCGCACCTTGATCATGCCGGGCACGGTCGATTACGAGGTCGATCTCAGCAAATTGCGCCAGCGCGATGTGGTGTGGGACGCCAAGAGCAAGACGCTGGGCGTGACGCTGCCGCAACCGATGCCGTCGGCGCCGCGCATCAACATCAACGCGATCAAGAGCTATGGCCACAATGGCGTGCTCGGCACCTTCACCGATGTCGGTACCCAGCTCGACGACGCCAACCGCGGAGCGGCGCAGAAGGAGCTGACCAGCCAGGCGCTCCAAGCCGAGCCGATGAAGCTGGCGCGCGACGCCACCAGGCGCGCTGTCGAACAGAGCTTCGCGCTGCCGCTCAAGGCCGCCGGGATCGACGCAACGGTCCGCGTGCGCTTCGCGGGCGAGGGGCAGAATGACGAGGTCTGGGATATGTCGAAGCCACTCGATGGCGTGACCTACAAGCGCTGATCGCAAAGTTCCCCTCCCGCAAGCGGGAGGGGAGCAGAGGCTCCGCATTCAGCCGCTGGCCGCGCCGGCGAGCGCCAGAATAACGAAATCTGGGACATGTCCAAACCGCTCGATTGGGTGAACTACAAGCCGCTGATAGCACTCCTTTCCGCCCAATTTGGCTAATCGCGACGGAACCGATATGATCTCTCCGCGGGAAAATTCGTGGGGGGTACTCGAATGGCAACGCTGGCACCGGCCGGACACGGCATCTCGCGAGAAGATCGCGTGTTTTTTTGGGGTGGCATCGCGATGGTGCTGGTGCTCGTCGCCGGCTTCTCGATGCAACTCGCGGCAGGACGATCGAGCTTCGGCGCGCCGCTGTACGTCCACGCGCATGCACTGACGTTTTTCGGCTGGACGATGATCTACCTCACCCAGACGTTGCTCGGCACCAGCGGCAACATCGCCCTGCACAAGCGCGTGGGGTGGATCGGCGCGGCATGGATCCCGTTGATGGTCGTGGTCGGAACGATGGTCGCGTACCAGGCGCTCCGGCTGGGCCGTTCGGCGCCGATCTTCACGCCGGCCTATTTCACCGTGATGGCGCCGCTGACGGTCTACACCTTCGCCGGCCTGTCGACCGCGGCGATCGTGCTGCGTCGCCGGACCGACTGGCACAAGCGCCTGCATTTCTGCGCGATGGCCGGGCTGATGGGACCGGGGTTCGGCCGTGTCCTGCCGATGCCGTTGTTCATTCCCTATACGCCCCATGTCGAAACCGCGACGATCCTGCTCTTTCCGCTGATCGCGATCACGATCGAGTGGCGGCGGGCCGGTTCGGTGCACCGCGCCTGGTTGTGGGGGCTCGGCACGCTCGTCGCGATGCGGATCGTGATCGATTTGCTCGGCGCGTCGCCGATCGCGGCCGCGTTGCATGAGTGGATTACCGCCGGTTCCCCCGGCGCCGCGCTGCCGCCATTCGCCTATCCGCCGCTGCCGGGAGCTTGATGCATTACCTGATGGGTTGATCCGTCCCCCGTGCGGGGCCATGTGAGCGCCGACACTTGGCGGAGCGGATCATGGAACAGCGGACCAACCTCACGGGCCTCGATTTGCGCGCCGAGATCGATCGACTGCGCAAGGAGCGCAACGCCGTCATCCTGGCGCATTATTATCAAAAGCCCGAAATCCAGGACATTGCCGATTTCGTCGGCGACAGCCTGGATCTCAGCCGCAAGGCGCAGGCGACCGACGCTGACGTCATCGCCTTTTGCGGCGTGCGCTTCATGGCCGAGACGGCGAAGATCCTGTCGCCGGAAAAGATCGTCGTGCTGCCCGACATGAATGCCGGGTGCAGCCTGGAGGACAGCTGCCCGCCCGAACAATTCGCGGCGTTCCGCGCGCAGCATCCCGACGCGATCGCGCTGACCTACATCAATTGCTCGGCGGCGGTGAAGGCGCTGAGCGACGTGATCGTCACCAGTTCGTCGGCGGAAAAGATCCTCAGCCAGATCCCCAAGGATCAGAAGATCATCTTCGGCCCCGACCGCAATCTCGGCGGCTATCTCGCGCGCAAGACCGGGCGTGACCTGATCCTGTGGCCCGGTGTGTGCATCGTGCACGAGGCGTTCAGCGAGACCGAATTGCTCAAGCTCAAGGCGCAGCATCCCGGCGCCCCGGTCGCAGCACACCCCGAATGCCCGGCGGTCATCCTCGACCATGCCGATTATGTCGGCTCGACCAGCGGAATCCTCAAATATGCCCAGGATTTCGAAGGCGACACGCTGATCGTCGCGACCGAGCCGCACATCATCCACCAGATGGAAAAGGCGCTGCCGAACAAGCAGTTTATCGGTGCGCCAGGCGCGGACGGAAACTGCAACTGCAACATCTGCCCGTACATGGCGCTCAACACGATGGAGAAACTCTACGTCGCGCTGCGCGATCTCGAGCCGCGGATCGAGATGGAGGAAGAGCTGCGGCTGAAGGCCAAGAAGAGCCTCGACGCGATGCTGAGCATGGCCTCGGCGACGGTCGGGATGGGCGATCTCGGCCCGGCGAAGGTGACAGGGGATTGAAATGGCTCGGCTTGATTGGCCGCCTTCGCGGGCGCGCTAGGGGACCGCTGCCGTCGGAGGATAAATTCGAGCCGACGTTCGAACAGTCGCGCGCAATGTGGCGGCAGCGCTGGCTGAGCGCGCTCCAACATTTTGCCGATACCGATGCGCAGCGGCGCTGGCTGGATACGAGCGAGCACAATCCTCACTATTCGTACGTCGAGTGCATGGCCTGCTATTTTGACGATGCCTTCTTCCCCGGACATGAGATCGACCGGTGGGTATCGCTGGGTTACATGATCGAAGCGGAATATGTGGCGATGTCGCCGTTCCATCGCCTCGTTGAAAACTATAGGCCTCCGAATGACGATCCTTATGATTGTGATGCGATCCTAGCTGACGCTCGCTGGGGCGAAGTGGTTCGCTCGGCGCAGAATGTGCAGGCAGCTCTGGCTGCTCTGATTTCCGAGCCGACCGAGCTCGCTGCGTTAAAGAGCCCACGGGATTGGATTGAACTGGACGGCGGGGGCTATAGGTCGAGCGACGGCTCGTTCATTGTATCGGCAGGTTAAACACCAATTCCCGCACGAACCGTCCCGGCGGCGAACCGTGCGCCAGGACCGCGTCGTTATAGGTCTTGAGGTCGAACGTCGCGCCCCAGCGGCGCTTCGCTTCCTCGCGCATCGCCATATGCTCCTCATAGCCTGAGAAATAGCTGAGGAGTTGAGTCGAGGAGAGCTGCGCGCGGACCCATTTGCCCGCCGCTTCACGCTCCTGCTGGAACGCGCCCTTCATCATCAGCTCCAGCGCCTGGTCGCGGGTCATGCCCTCGGTCTGGATGCCGATGTCGAGCAAGGTGTTGGTGATCGACCGCAGCCGCATCTTGAGCACGGTCAGCTTGAACAGCGGATCGCCGTTCAGATAATCCTGATCGGCCATCATCCCCTCGGCATAGACCGCCCAGCCTTCGACGAAGGGCCCCGACGACAACACCGCGCGCAGCACCGACTTGTCCTGGTTGCTATGGTCGATCTGCAACCAATGACCCGGCATCGCCTCATGGATGCTGAGATCGTGGATCATGTAGCTGTTATATTCGCGCAGGAACGAAGTCGCCTGCGCCTCGCTCCAATCGTCGGGGATCGGCGAGATCGCGAAGAACGTATCCTGCCCCTTGTCGAGCGGACCAGGGGAATCGCAATAGGCGACGGCATTGCCCTGCTGGAATTTGGGCATGGTGATGATCTTCACCGGCGCGGTCGGCATCGTCACCAGTCCTTTGGCCCGGACGAAATCGCTCGCGCTGGCCAGGGTCGCCTTGGCCGCGGCCTCGACCCCGTCGCGTGCCGGACGCTGCGCATAGGTCAGGTCGAGCGCGGCTTCGATCGCCTTTTGCTGTTGGTCGCGGGCGGGACTGGCGGGGAGGGCAGGGGCGTTCGCCTTGCCCGCCAGCACCTGTTTCGCCAGCCGGTACATCTCGGCGCGCGTCGCCGCCGCGGCCGCCGCCGCCTTGGCCTTGAGCTCGGGCCGCGTCATCGTCGACATCAGCGCGAACTTCATCTTCTGGTCGTAAAGCTTTGCGCCCAGGCGGAAATCTCCCTTGGCCGCCAGCACCAGCGTCTTGTAGAGCCAGACCTGTTGATCGGCCACCGCGGCCTTCAATCTGCCCAGCGCGGCATCGAAGCGTGCCTTGTCTGCGGGCGTAAGCTCGCTGGCGTGCGGCGCGAGCATTCCCTCGGCAATCTCGACGATGCCTGAATTCTGCTTGGTGACCGTGCTCGCATAGATTTGCGGGACCTTGGCCGCGACCAGCTGCCGCCGCGTTTCGAGCAGGAAAGCGGGGAGCGCCTCCATCCGCGCGGTTGCCGCCTTGAGCCGCTTGGGCCAGGGCGCGAAGTCACGCGCGGCGAGCGTATAGAGCGCGCCCGCCGCGGCATCATTGTAATTCTGTGCGTTCCACGACCAGCTCTTGAGCACCTGAATGTCCCAGAGTTCGTAATCGAGCGCGTTCTTGAGCAACAGATAATCGACCTGATTGTCGCGGCTCAGCGCCTTGAAATCGACCCGCGCCATGCTGCCCAGCATCGCCTGATCGAACGCCGCCTGATTGCCGCGGCCGCGTGCGGTGATGTCGGGCAATTTGTCGTCGAAGCGATGGTCGCCGAGTTGCGTTCCGCTGACCGGCGAGAAGCGGGCCAGGCTGTCGACATAGCGTTTGGACAGTGCCGAAAACTGCGCATTGGCGCTGATCGCTTTCGATACAGCCGGCGTTGCCGCGGGCACCGAAGCGCCGAGCGTCACGGTCGCGGCAAGCAGCAGGAAAGCGGTGCGGCGCATGATCATCCCCTTCATTGTTGAGAGGGGGTCTAAAGCTTGGCGGCCATCTCCGCCAGCTTTGCCACCGTGTTCATGTTGCGTGCGGTACCGGTTTTCGCGCCGGGGATTTTGAGCTTCGAATCCGCCATGCCGTGATCGGTGTAGCGGATATAGACTTCGCGCGTGCCGAGCGCTATTTCCTCGCCGTTGACGTTGCTCGCCTGCGCGATCGCGTCCTTGGGCGGCGCCTCGTCCAGGAAGGTGGCGACGACGCGATTGCCCGGCGCATCGGCGAACGGATTGGCGTCGCGCACCGCGGCCATTTCGGCGGCGGTACGGACCATCACCCCGACCGGCTTGCCGGCATATTTCTCCATCGCCTGTTCGAGCGCGCCCTTCACTGCGGCTTCGTTCTTGGTCGAGGTGAAGACGACATTGCCGCTGGCGATATAGGTCTTCACCTTGGCGAACCCGGCTGCTTCGCACATCGCCGCCAATTCGGTCATCGGTAGCTTGCCGGTACCTCCGACATTCACGGCGCGGAGCAGGGCGATATAGGCGGTCATTTTAGTCTCTCTCCCTTTCGCGACGGGTTCGGCCGCTCCCGCGCCTCACAACCAATCTTGCCCGGAATCTGTCCCGCGACAAAGGTTTTTGGCGCCGATTGGCCTGGATCGACGCGTATTGAGCGGCAGCGACGTTCTGACGATTATGGGGTCGCGCGCCGGGTCGTGGCGCGCTACCAGCATGGCCATGTTCGACCTGCCCGGTTTCGACCTCTCCGCCTTTGTTCGCGCCACGCTCGCCGAGGATCTTGGCGATGGCGGAGACATCACTTCCGCCGCCGTCATCCCGGCCGAGGCGCGCTTCACCGGCGTGATGGACAGTCGCGACGCGATCGTCGTCGCGGGCCTGCCGATCGCGGAGGCCTTCTTTCGTGCCCTTGACCGCAATGTGGCCATCGAGCGGCTGGTCGCCGATGGCCAGCGCGTCGCCGCCGGCACCGACCTGATGCGCCTAAAGGGCATGGGCCGCGCCATGCTCACCGCCGAACGCTCGGCACTCAATACCATCCAGCATCTGTCGGGCATCGCCACGATGACGCGCGCCTATGTCGACAAGATCGCCGGGACCGGGGCTATCCTGCTCGACACGCGCAAGACCATTCCGGGCCTCAGGCTGCTCGAGAAATACGCCACGCGGATGGGCGGGGCGACCAATCACCGCATGGGGCTGTGGGATGCCGCGATGATCAAGGACAATCACGTCGCGGTGGCCGGATCGGTTGCCGAGGCGGTGCGCCGGGCCGTCGCCGCCGGGATCCGGCAGATCATCGTCGAGGTCGATCGCGTCGACCAGATCGAGCCGGCGTTGGCGGCAGGGGCGACGCATTTGTTGCTCGACAATATGGACGTGCCGACCTTGCGCGGAGCGGTGACCTTGGTCGGCGGGCGCGTGCCGACCGAGGCGTCGGGCGGCGTCCGGCTCGACACGATCCGCGCGATCGCGGAAACCGGGGTGACCTATATCAGCGTCGGGCGGCTGACCCAGTCGGCGCCGGCCGCGGATATCGGTCTTGATTTTGCAGCGATCGGCTGATCACGATAAATATATAAGTGGTTTAGGGGGTTTCATGGTTAGACCGAAGTCGATCCGGCTGTTCGAGCTGTTCTATCTGGGGTCGGTGTTGGTGGGCGCCGTCAATACGGCGATGACCTGGGCAGAGAACAGCGCCAGCGCTGAAGCGATCCAGGTCAAACAGATGCTCGGCCAGTGGTTCCTGCCGCTGTCGACGGTGTTCCTTTATACCTTGTGGCTGCTCCTCTGGTATTTCACCGCACGTGCCCGCAGCAATGTCGCGCGCTGGGCGGTCGTCATATTCTACGTTCTGGCGTTGGTCGGATTTGTGTTCACGCTCGGCGTCGGCGCGACTCCGGCGGGGCTACCGCTCGCATTGTCGGCAGTCTCGCTGGCCTTCACCACCGCCGCGGTCGTCTTCCTGTTCCGGCGCGATGCGGCGGCCTGGTTCGGAGCATCGGCATGAAGCTGCGCCTGTCGTTCGCCGTGGCGATGCTCGCTTCGTTGCCCGGCATCGCCAATGCCCAGGCGCTGGTCTGCACACCCAGCGCCAATCCGCCGCGACCCAACCCGGAATTGCCGACCGCGGACCAGCCTCGGCGCGTGCTGCCGATCGGCGGCTATACGCTGGCGATCACCTGGGGGCCGCAATTCTGCCGCAACGGCGGGTTTACGCCCTCGGCGCGCTTTCAGTGCGGCAGCGGCAACCGGTTCGGCTTCACGCTCCATGGTCTGTGGCCCGATGGCGTGGGCAAGGACTGGCCGCAATATTGCACGGCAACCGATCTCGTGCCGCCGGCCGTGATCAAGAATATGCTGTGCTCGACGCCCTCGGCGCAATTGATCCAGCACGAATGGGCCAAGCACGGCACCTGCATGGGCACGACTCCCGCCGCCTATTTCGCGCGATCGAGTGCGATGTACGCCAAGCTCCGCTATCCCGATATGGACGCGCTCTCGCGCCGCCCGCTGACCGTCGGTCAATTCGCGGCGGCGTTTGCCAGGTCCAACCCAGGCATCCCTGCCAGCGCGATCCGCGTGACCGCGAAGAGCGGTTGGCTCGACGAGCTATGGCTGTGCCTCGACCGGCGTTTTGCTTACGAGCGTTGCAAGCCGAATACGGGTGGGCTTCCCGGCAACGCGCGGCTGAAGATCTGGCGCGGCCGGCGCTAGCCCGGGGTTTTTGAATCCCTCCTCGGCGAAGGCCGCCGCTCGGCTTATCTGCGCCGCGTCCAGGTTGAACTCATCTTCTTGTCGTTATCCCGGCGGAATCTTCCCGTCGCCTCAACATACTCCCGTCAGCCCAGCGAAAGCTGGGGTCTCTGGCGGTGGCGCTATGCCGCTTGAGATCCCAGCTTCCGCTGGGATGACGAGTTTTGGAAATAGATCGCTTGAAGACAGTTTATTGGGTTCTCGACCCTAACCCTCGATCACCGCCGTCGACGGGTGATGCTTGTCGAGATGCTTGCGGATGATCTTCAGATTGCGGCTGTTCGACCGGAAGAAGAAGTCGGGCACCGCGCCTACCCAGGGGATCAACCCCAGCGCGAAATCGACGCCGACATTGCCGAACATCCGCGCCATCTGCGTTTTCGACATGCCCAGGTTGCGCGCTTCCCACACCATGTACGATCCCAGT
>Ga0207640_10000686_pt1 | contig 19687 bp, 16 predicted proteins | sample KBSCornC42_FD_184300 | JGI IMG/M metagenome (GOLD analysis project Ga0207640, IMG submission 184300) | Corn rhizosphere microbial communities from Kellogg Biological Station, Michigan, USA - KBS Corn C4-2 (SPAdes) (version 2) | ecosystem: Host-associated > Plants > Roots > Rhizosphere > Soil ... | reverse complement strand
CACAGACTTAAGACTGTGCACCACATCCGGTATTAGCCCGAGTTTCCTCGGGTTGTCCCGGTCATCGGGGCAGGTTACTCACGTGTTACTCACCCGTTCGCGGCTTTGCCCCAGGGCAAGCCCTGGTTCGTCGCACCACTTGCATGTGTTAAGCACGCCGCCAGCGTTCGTCCTGAGCCAGGATCAAACTCTCCGTGAAATGTACTTGTTGCTTCCGTACCTCTCAGAGAGCCTGTCATGTCTCTATGGCCGCCGAGTACACAAATACGGCGACCGACAATGACGAGGTAAATCAAAACCATCCGGCACGCTGGCGCACCGAATGGGTCGGACTCGAACATTCCGCAGACCAATTGCTCGGTCCGCAGAGTGCACGCTGCTCAGTTTTCAAAGACCACTGCGCCTCCGCGACGGGTCTCGCCGCTCTCAGCGCTCGGGGCCGCCGGAAGCGACCCCAAGAAGGACCGAAGAATATAGCACTGCGCAGGGGGGTTTGTCTAGGGGGTGACCCTCAAACGACAGAAGCGCCGCTTGCCCACCTGCAGCACGCGCCCGGCGAGGCTATCAGCCTCGAGATCAAGGGGCTCCGCGGGCAGTGGCTCGCCGTCGAGCTTCACTCCCCCCTGCTGAATCAGCCGTCTGCCCTCGCTGCTGCTGACGCCGAAGGCACCGGCGATCAGGCGCGGCAGGTGGACGAGGCCGTTGCCGTCGACCCGGTACTGGTCCAGGTCAACCTCCGGCATCTCCTCTGGCGCCGCGCGCTGGACGAAGAGGCGGTTGAAGTGCTCCTCGGCCGCAGCGCCGGCACCCTCGCCGTGGAAGCGCTCGACGATCCGCCGCCCCAACTCGCGCTTCGCCTCGTTCGGCGGCTTCTCGGGCCGCTCCGTCCCCAGCAGCAGCCGGTAGTACTCCTCCATCGCCTCGTCGGGGATGCTCATCAGCTTCCCGAACATCTCCTCCGGCGGGTCAGTGACGCCGACGTAGTTGCCGAGCGACTTGCTCATCTTCTGCACGCCGTCGGTCCCGACCAGGATTGGCAGGGTCATGATCGACTGCGGCTGCTGCCCGTAGGCGCCCTGGACATCGCGGCCGAACAGCAGGTTGAACTTCTGGTCGGTGCCGCCGAGCTCGACGTCGGCCTCGACCGCGACCGAGTCGTAGCCCTGCAGCAGCGGGTAGAGCAGCTCCAGCGCCGCGATCGGGCGGTTCTCCGCCATTCGCTTCTGGAAGTCGTCGCGCTCCAGCAGCCGCGCCACCGTCGTCTGCCCCAGCAGCCCCAGCAGCGCCTCCGGCTCCATCCGCAACCACTCGCTGTTGCGGCGCACCTCGGTCCGCTCGCGGTCGAGAATCTTGAAGGCCTGCTCCTGGTAGGTGGCGGCGTTCTCCTCGATCTTCGCGGCCGTGGGGACGGGACGGGTGGCGGAGCGGCCGCTCGGATCGCCCACCTGCGCCGTGAAGTCGCCGATGATCAGGACCACGGTATGGCCGGCGCGCTGGAACTCGGCCAGCTTCTCGAGCACGACCGTGTGGCCGAGGTGGATGTCGGCCGTGGTCGGGTCGATCCCGAGCTTCACCCGCAGCGGCTTGCCGCTCTCCATCTGCTCCGCGAGCCGCCCCTCGGGCAGGACGTCGACGGCGTTTCGCGTCAGGTCGGACACGGCGGCAATGCTAGACTGCCGCCTTCGCTCGGCGGGCCGTGAGGACGTCGAGCCGTTTTTTGTTGCGACCTCATTGATGGCCGTCCTAGGACTTAAACGCCGGCGCAGCGACGGCGGTGAAACTCCACCGCCCCCGCCGCCTCCGATTTCCGCCACCACTCCGGGGCCGCCCTCGCCTCCCAAAAAATCGAAGCCGCGGCTGAAGAAGCTGCGCATCCTCTTCGTCTTGCTGGGCCTCGGCGTCCTCGCCATCGTCTCGATGATCTTCGGGATGATGGCCGCGGTCTCGCAGGACCTGCCGGCGATCTACAACTTCGCCGAGTTCAAGGCGTCGAAAAACAGCGAGGTCTACGACGACAACGGGGAACCGATCGGGACGCTGACCAGCGACCAGAACAAAATCCTCCTCAACTCCTCGCAGATCTCCCCCAACATCAAGAACGCGGTGGTCTCGATCGAGGACGCCCGTTTCTACGAACACAGCGGCGTCGACTTCCAGGGCATCGGCCGCGCCCTCGTCAAGGACATCCTCAGCCAGAGCGCCGCCCAGGGCGCCTCGACGATCACTGAGCAGTTCGTCAAGAACGCGCTCGAAGCCGAAGGTAGCCGCACGGTCCTGGAGAAGTTCCGAGAGGCGGCGCTCGCCTACCGGCTCGAGCGTCACTGGAGCAAGGACAAGATCCTCACCGAGTACCTGAACACGATCTACTTCGGCGAGGGGGCCTACGGGATCGAGGCCGCCGCCCGCACCTACTTCGGCGCCGCCCACCCCGGCTGCGGCACCCCGACCGAACCCTGCGCCTCGGTGCTCGAGCCCTGGGAGGCGGCGACGCTGGCGGCGGTCATCTCCTCGCCCTCGGCCTACGACCCCAAGGTCTACCCCGAAAACTCGCTGGAACGGCGCAACATGATCCTCGAAAAGATGGCCGAACAGGGCTACATCTCCGAAGAGCAGATGATCGAAGGCCAGCAGAAAGCGCTTCCCTCGCCGAGCAGCATCGAACCGCCGACGCTCGACTCGAAGGCCCCCTACTTCACCGCCTACCTGCGCCAGCAGCTGGTCGAACGTTACGGCGCCTCCAAGGCCTTCTTCGGCGGCCTCAAAGTCAAGTCGACGCTGGACCTGCGGCTGCAGGAAAAGGCCGAAGAAGCGGTCAGCAGCTACCTCGGCTACTCGCCGGCGACCGCCTCGGTGGTGGTGATCGACAACCACAACGCCGGGATCAAGGCGATGGTCGGCGGCCCCGACTTCCAGACCAAGCCGTTCAACCTGGCGACCCAGGGGCACCGCCAACCGGGCTCCTCGATCAAGCCGTTCACCTTGATCACCGCCCTGGAAGAGGGAATCTCGCCCTACACCGTCTACCCCTCCGAACACCGCACCTTCTACTTCGGCAAGAACAACGAAGAAGTCTTCGAAGTCTCAAACGACGAGGACTCCTACCTCGGCTCCTGCGACATCGTCTGCGCGACGACCTACTCAGACAACTCGATCTACGCCGCGCTCGGCCTTGAAGGGCTGAAGGGGAAGACGGTTCACGACCGGACCAGCTCGATCGCCGGGACGATCCACAAGGCAGGCTACGACGACCCGATCTCGACCAACCCGGCGATGGTGCTCGGCGGTCTCAAAGAAGGCGCGACCCCGCTCGGCTGGGCCTACGCCTACAGCACGATCGGCAACAACGGCGACCGCGTCAGCGGCACCCTGGCGCCGCGCCCCGGCGACAGCCCCGTCGCCTACACCGAAGTGACGAACAAGGACGGGGACGTAATCAAGGGCGGCGACAACGACTCGATCCACCACCAGGTCTTCAACCAGGAAAACATCGAAACCGCGAAGGGCATCCTCGAAACCGTCGTCTCCGGCGGCACCGGGACCAACGCCCAGATCGGCGTCGAAGGCCAGTGGGGCAAGACGGGGACGACCGAGAACAACGGCGACGCCTGGTTCTGCGGCGGCGTCGGGGACGAAGTCACCGCCTGCGTCTGGGTCGGCTACCCCGACACGACGACGCCGATGACCACCCTCTACAACGGCGGCCCGGTGATGGGCGGCACCTTCCCGGCCTTGATCTGGGCCAGCGTGATCTCCGCCTGGCGCGACATCAAAGCCGAACACGCGGCCGAAGCGGCGGCGCGCAAGGCGGCCAAGGAAGCCGGCGAAGAATTCGAACCCGGCGAAGCGGGCGAATACGAATACGAAACGCCGGAAAGCACTGAAGGCGAATACGAAGCGCCGGTCGAACCCGAAACCGGCGGCGAAGTCGAACCGGCCCCCGAAGAAGCGCCCGCGCCCGAAGAAGCAGCCCCCGAAGCCGCTCCGGAAGCGGCACCCGAAGAAGTCGCTCCCTCGGGCGGGGGCGGCGGCGTTACCGCGGGCTAGGCCAGGGCTTCGAGACGTTGCGGTTGCCGGCGGCGCAGAAGCGCCAGGGGCGCTCGACGGCTTTGGTGATGCCGATGCGGGGGCCGGTGACGATCTCCGGCTGCTCACCTTGCGGCGGGGTCAGCAGGAATGGGTCGTCGCTGAGGTCGCGTTCGTTGTCGCCGAGGTCGATTCCCAGTGCCTCGGTCAGCTTGCCGGGGCCGGAGCAGAGGTCTAGGTCGGATTTGACCTGGCGACGCTCACGTATGCGCTCGATCTGGTGGGTCGGCTCGAGGGCGCGGATCAGGACCGCGGCCGCCTCTCCCTCCGGTTCAGCGACCGCGTTGAGCAGGCTGTGGATCCCGTATGAGAGATAGACGTAGGCGTAGCCCGGCGGGCCGAAGAGGACCTTGGTCCGCTCGGTGAGGCCGACGTAGGCATGGCAGGCCGGGTCGTCGGCCTCGTAGCTCTCGGTCTCGACGATGACGCCGCCGCAGCCTTCGTAGAGCAGGGTGCAGCCGATCAGGTCGCGGGCGACGTCGTGGACCGACCGATTGAAAAAGTCGCGCTGGAGGCGCGTCAGCCCCGCTCCTCTTGGACCCGCGCCTGGACGGCGGCGAGCGTCTGGCGCGCCTCCTCCATCTGCTTGGCCAACGGCGCCGAGCCGGTGCCGCCGGCGATCCGCTTCGACTCCAGCCAGCTGCTCCGCTGCAGCACCTCGTAGTAGGAGTCGTCGAGGTACTCGGAGCGCTCGCGCAGCTCCTCCGGGGTCAGCTCCGAAAGCGATTTGCCGCGCTCTACCGCGTCGCGGACGAGGCCGCCGACGACCCCGTGGGCCTCGCGGAAGGGGACGCCGCGGCGGACCAACAGGTCGGCGACCTCGGTCGCCGCCAGCATCTCGTCGCCGGAGGCCTCCTCCATCCGGCCGCGGTCGAACTCGATCCCGTCGAGCATCCCGGCGGTGGCGTCGAGACAGGCCTCGACCGTGTCGATCGCGTCGAAAAGCGGCTCCTTGTCCTCCTGCATGTCCTTGCCGTAGGTGAGCGGCAGCGCGTGCATCACCCCGAGCAGGGTCTGGTAGGAGGCGGCGACGCGCGGGCTCTTCGCCCTGAGCAGCTCGGCCGAGTCGGGGTTCTTCTTCTGCGGCATGATCGAGGAGCCCGAGGAGAAGGACTCGTCGAGCTCGCAAAAGCCGAACTCGCTGCTCGACCAGATGACGATTTCCGAGCCTAGGCGCGAGAGGTGCATCGCGCAGGCCGAGGCGGCGCTGAGGTAGTCGAGCACGAAGTCGCGGTTTGAGGAGCCGTCGATCGAGTTGTGGCTGATGTGGGCGAAGCCGAGGTCGGCGGCGACCGACTCGCGGTCGATCTCCCAGTTGACGCCCGCGAGGGCGCCGGAACCGAGCGGCATCACGCTGGCGCTGTCGAGGGCGAACTGGAAGCGCAGGACGTCGCGGGCGAGCATCCAGAAGTAGGCGAGCAGGTGGTGGCCTAGGTAGACCGGCTGGGCCCGCTGCAGGTGGGTGTAGCCGGGCATCGTCCAATCGGCGTGCGTCTCGGCCAGGCCGAGTAAGCGCTGCATCGCGGCGCCGCAGAGCTCGATCGCCCGCAGCGAGTGCGCCTGGACGACCATCGCCACGTCGGTGGCGACCTGGTCGTTGCGCGAGCGGCCGGTGTGGAGCTTGCCGGCGAGCGGGCCGACCTCCTCGCCGAGCAGGCGCTCGATCGCCATGTGGATGTCCTCGTCGGCGGGCTCGAACTCGAAGCCGTGCTCGGCCATGCGGACGCGGACGCGGTCGAGCCCCGCCTCGATCTGCGCCAGCTCGTCCGCCGAGAGGACGCCGATCTCGCAGAGACCGCGGGCGTGCGCCTTCGACTGGTCGATGTCGTAGGGCGCCAGCCAGGAGTCGAAGGCGAGCGAGCGGTTGAGCCGCCAGAAGCGGGGATCGGGGTCCTTGCGGAAGCGGGACATGGGGCGGGCGATTATGCCGGGACTCAGCCTTGCCCGAGGATCGCGGCGAGCTCCTGGCAGACGCGGTCCACCTGCTCCTCGCTCATCTGCGGGAAGAACGGCAGCGCCAGCGAGTCGCGCGAGGCGGCTTCGGCGACTGGGAACTGGCCCTCGCGGTAGCCGAGCTCGCGCAGGTGCGGGAAGAGGTGGATGCAGGGCAGGTAGGCCTTGGAGGCGACGCCGCGCTCGGCGAGGCGGGCGATCGTCGCGTCGCGGTCGCTGCCCTGCGGCAGGCGGACGGTGTAGACGAACCAGCTGCGGCCCTCGCTGCCGCGGCCGGCGGTCGGGGTGCGCAGGCCCTCGATCGCGGCGAGGCGCTCCTCGTACATGCGCGCCACCGCCGCTCGGCGCTCCAGCAGCGAGTCGAGCTTCTCGACCTGGGCGACGCCGAGCGCGGCGGCGAGGTCGGAGAGCCGGTAGTTGAAGCCGAGCCGATCGTGGTCGAGCCAGCCCATGTCGACGGCGCGGCCTTGGTTGCGCTCCGAGCGCAGGCGGGCGGCCTCGTCGGAGTCACGGGGGACGATCATGCCCCCCTCCCCCGTCGTCATCTGCTTGTTGGCGTAGAAGGCGAAGGTGGCGAGGTTGCCGCGGGCGCCGACATTGCGCCCCTCGGAATCGACCGCGCCGAGGGCCTCGCAGGCGTCCTCGAGGATGCCGAGGCCGTGGCGCTCGGCCAGGGTCTCCAGCTCGGGCATCGCTACCGGGTAGCCGAAGATGTGGACCGGCAGCAGGCCGACCGTGCGCTCGCCGACGGCGTCGGCAGCGGCAGCGGGGTCGAGATCGAGCGTCTCCTCCTCGACGTCGACGAAGACCGGCCGGGCGTTCTCGTAGAGCAGGCAGTTGGCGGAGGCGACGAAGCTGAAGGGGCTGGTCACTACCTCATCGCCCTCTCCCCAGCCCAGCATCCGCACCCCCAGGTGCAGCGCCGTGGTGCCGCTGGAGGTCATCACCGCGTCGGAGACCCCGAGCCAGGCGGCGAACTCGCGCTCGAAGCGCTCCCCCATCGGCCCCAGGGAAAGCTGGCCGGAGCGCAAAACCTCCAGCACTAGCTCCTCCTCGCGGGGGCCGAGATCAGGCTGAGCCAGCGGAATCACTGAAACGCGTACTCCAACGAGTCGACCAGCGCCTGCCAGGAGGCCTCGATGATGTTCTCCGAGACGCCAGTGGTTCCCCACTCGCGCGCGCCGTCGGCGGAGTCGAGGAGGACGCGGGTGACGGCGCCGGTGCCGTGGGCTTCGTCGAGGATGCGGACCTTGTAGTTGGTCAGTTCGATGTCGGCCAGGTGCGGGTAGCGATCGGCGATCGCCGTCCGTAGCGCCTTATCGAGGGCGTTGACCGGGCCGTTGCCCTCGGCGGCCTGGAAGTAGCGCTTGCCGTCGACCTCGACTTTGATCGTCGCCTCCGTCGTCACCTCGCCGTCTTCGTGCTTTTCGACCACGACGCGGAAGCTTTCGAGCCGGAAGAGCGACTTGTAGGTCCCAGCCTCGCGCCGCAGCAGCAGCTCGAAGGAGGCGGGCGCCGCCTCGTAGTGGTAGCCGCGGTGCTCCTGCTCCTTCAGCCGCTGCATCGCCCGGGTCGCCGCCTCGTCGTCGAGGTCGATTCCGGCGTGCTCGGCCTGGCTTCGCACGGTCGCCTTGCCGGCCAGCTCGGAGGCGACGATGTCGCGCTCGTTGCCGACCGCGGCCGGGTCGAGGTGCTCGAAGGTGCTCGGGTCGGCGGCGACGCCCGCCGCGTGCATGCCCGCCTTGTGGGCGAAGGCGTTGCGCCCGACGTAGGGCCGGTCCGGGTCCGAGGCGAGGTTGCAGAGCTCATCCAGGTAGTGCGCGGTCGACGTCAGGCTCGCCAGCTGCTCAGGCGAAACCACCTCGTAGCCCATCTTTAGCTGCAGCGCCGGCAGGATCGAGGCGAGGTTGGCGTTGCCGCAGCGCTCGCCGTAGCCGTTAACGCAGCCCTGCACGAGGCGCGCGCCGGCTTCCACCGCCGCCAGCGAGTTGGCCACCCCGCAGCCCGAATCGTCGTGGGTGTGGATCCCGATCTCGACCGTCGAGTCGACAGCGGCGATGACGGCCGCGGTCGCCTCGGCGATAAAGCCCGGCAGGCTGCCGCCGTTGGTGTCGCAGAGGGTGACGTTCTCGGCCCCGGCTCCGGCAGCCGCCGCCACGCATTCCAGCGCGTAGGCGCTGTCTTCGCGGTAGCCGTCGAAGAAGTGCTCGGCGTCGAAGATCGCCCGCTTGCCTTGCTCGCGGCAGAAGGCGATCGAGTCGGCGATCATCGTCAGGTTCTCCTCGCGGCTGACGCGGATCACCTTCTCGACGTGCAGCGGCGAGCTCTTGCCGACCAGGCAGACCGCGGGTGCGAAGGACGAGGTCAGAACGGTCAGCGCCTCGTCCTCTGCGGCGGCCCGGTCGCGCCGGCGGGTCATGCCAAAGGCGGCGATCGTCGCGTTCTCCAGCTCGACCTCTGCGAGCCGCTCGAAGAGCTCGGCTTCCTTCGGGTTGCTACTCGGGAAGCCGGCCTCGATGAAATGCACGCCGAGGGCGTCCAGGGCCTGGGCGACCTTGAGCTTCTCGCCGACGGAGAGCGACATGCCGCGACCGCCCATGCCGTCGCGCAAAGTCGTGTCGTAGAGCTTTACCTGTTCCATCGTTACTGCCTTTCGAGTCGGAAGATCGGGATGGGCCGAGGCCCTCGTGCGCGGACGTGCCGCGCCGGCCGCTTAGGCGGCGGGGGTAATTCGCCCGATCGACTCGGAATCAGACTCCGCGGCCGGGGCCTCGACGAAGTCGAGCCACTCCAGGTACTCCTCCGCCTTGCCGCAGAGGGCGTCTTCGAACTTCGCCTGCACGTGGCGGGTGATCTCGCCCGGCTGGCCGAGCGGGTGGTCGTCGATCTCGCGCACCGGCACCAGCTCGGCCGCGGTCCCGGTGAGGAAGACCTCCTCGGCCAGGTAGAGCTCGGCGCGGGCGATGTCGCGCTCGACCACGGTGTAGCCGAGGTCGCGGGCGATCTGGATCACCGACTTGCGGTTGATCCCGTCGAGGATCGAGGCGACCTGTGGCGGGGTGACGATCTGCCCGTCGCGGACGACGAAGATGTTCTCTCCCGACCCCTCGCAGACGAAGCCGCGTTCGTCGAGCAGGATCGCCTCGTCGTAGCCGGCGTTGGTCGACTCCGTCTTAGCGAGGATCGAGTTGAGGTAGGAGCCCGACGCCTTGGCGTGCGGGATCGAGCCGCCGGGGCTGATCCGGCGCCAGCTCGAGACCTTGGCGCGGATGCCGCCGTTCTTGCTCTCCTCGCCGAGGTAGGCACCCCAGGGGAAGGCGGCGATGATCACGTCGACCGGCGCGTCTTTGGCGTAGAGGCCGAGGCTGCCATAGCCGCGGTAGGCGAGCGGCCGGATGTAGGCGGAATCGAGGTTGTTGCGGCGCAGCAGCTCGTGCGTCGCCTGGCGGATTTCCTCGGCCGAGTAGGGCAGTTCCAGGTAGTAGAGCTCGGCCGACTTCTCGAGCCGGTCGAGGTGGTCGACGTGGCGGAAGATCGCCGGCCCGCGAGGGGTCGAATAGCAGCGGATCCCCTCGAAGACGCCGGTCCCGTAGTGGAGCCCGTGGCTCAGCACGTGGGTTTGCGCCTCCTCCCAGGGGACGAGCTCGCCGTTTTTCCAAATCAATTCGACCGGATCCATGTTGGGGAAGTATGCCCGATGGATCAAAGGGCTTCAGGGCAGATATCGCGAATGGTGGCTCAGAACCGAAAAGAAGGAGCAGATTTGATGCGCATTCCCCGTCCCCAGTTGAACTACGCGAACGTGATCGCGACGATCGCCCTCTTCGTGGCGCTCGGCGGCGCCGCTGTCGCCGCCGGCCTGCCGAAGAAGAGCGTCGGCTCCCAGCAGCTGAAGCCGGGTGCCGTGACGACGAAGGCACTGCACAGCAAGGCTGTGACGGCCGGCAAGCTCGGCCCGAAGGCCGTGACCGCCGGCAAGCTCGGCGCCAACGCGGTCCTGCCGGGCAATCTCGGCAACGGCATCATCAGCACCGAAAAGCTCTCCGACGGCGCCGTAATCGCCAGCAAGATCAAGAACGGCGCGATTACCACCAACAAACTCAACAACGGCGCGGTGACGACGGCGAAGCTGGGCGACGGAGCCGTCAACAGCGGCAAGCTCGCCGACGGCTCGGTCTCGGTGAGCAAGCTGGGCCAGGGCGTGATTGGCCAGCTACAGGGCAAGCTCGAAAGCGGCGAGACGATCCGCGGCGTCTTCGACCTCGGCTCGACCGCAGCAGCGGTCGGCGACACGACCCGAAGCGCGGTCAGCTTCCAGTTCCCGCTGGTCAACCCGCCGACCGTGACGGTCCTCCAGCCGGGCGAGACCAGCGCCAACTGCAGCGGACTCGACGGCGGGCAAACCCCGCAGGCGACCGGCGGCAATCTCTGCATCTACCTGACGCAGAAGACGAACCTCGATGAAGCGGCGCCGTTGACGGTGGAGAACAACACCCGTCTCGGCGTCGGCCTCGTCGCCAAAGCGAAAGAAGCCGGTGAGTACCTCGCCCTCGGGCAGTGGGCGGTGACCGCGCCTTAGGGTGCGATCGACTGCGGCGGTTCTAGGCGGAGAGCTCCTCTAGGACCGCCGCGGTCATCTCTTCCGTCCCCACCTCGCTCATTGGGGACGGGCTCTCGCTGGTCGGCGGCTCGACGACGGTCCCGGAGGCGAGATCGGCGGTGCGCAGGCCACGCTCGAGCACAGCGTCGACGGCAGTCTCGATGCGCTCGGCGTCATCGCCGCGGCCGAAGCCGTGGCGGAGCATCATCGCCGCCGAGAGGAAGGTGGCGAGCGGGTTGGCGATGCCTTTGCCAGCGATGTCGGGGGCGGAGCCGTGGACCGGCTCGAAGAGGCCCGGCTGCCCCTCGGCGCCAAGGCTGGCGGAAGGCAGCATCCCCAGCGAGCCGGTCAGCATCGCCGCCTCGTCGCTGAGGATGTCGCCGAAGAGGTTCTCGGCGAGGACGACGTCGAAGTCGGCGGGCCGGGAGACGAGCTGCATCGCCGCGTTGTCGACCAGCAGGTGCTCGAGCTCGACGTCCGCGTAGTCGCCGGCGACGTTGCCGACCACCTCGCGCCAGAGGCGGGAGGTCTCAAGCACGTTGGCCTTGTCGACCGAGGTGACCTTGGACTTGCGGCCGGAGCCGTCGGCGCGGCGGCGCGCCGCTTCGAAGGCGGTGCGGGCGATCCTGTCGATCTCCTCGACCGAGTACTCGCAGGTGTCGTGGGCGACGTCGCCGTCGCGGCCGGAGTCGCCGAAGTAGATGCCGCCGGTGAGCTCGCGGACGACGAGCAGGTCGGTGCCGGCGATCCGCTCCTCGCGCAGCGGGCTGGCGCCGACCAGAGCCGGGCTGGGCCGGACCGGGCGCAGGTTGGCGTAGAGGCCCATCCCTTTGCGTAGGCCGAGCAGGCCCTGCTCGGGGCGGGGTGCGTTGGGGTCGGTGGTGTCCCATTTCGGGCCGCCGACGGCGCCGAGCAGGACCGCGTCGGCGTTGCGGCAGGCGTCGAGAACCTCGTCGGTGAGCGCGGTGCCGTGCTTGTCGATCGAGCAGCCGCCCATCAGGCGCTCGTCGTAGGAGAACTCCCCGAGGGCGTCGAGGACCTGGCGGGTCGCGGCGACGATCTCGGGTCCGATCCCGTCTCCAGGGAGGACGACTATGCGCGGGGTGGCGTTCACGAAGGCGGCACTCTAGTCAGGCGGCGACGGCCTCGATGTTGAGGCGGATGTAGTCAAGGACGAGCGGCTGCGCCTCTTGCGCCAGCACCGCTTCGGCGAACGGCTGCCGTTTCTCCTCGGGGAGCTGATCAAGAACCGGGCCGAGGGTGACGGTGGAGATGAACTCGAGCGGGCGCGAGGGCTGGACCGGCTTCGGCTGCAGCCAGCAGCGGACGTCGGTGAAGCCGGCGCCGGCGAGGCGAGGCTCGGTCTCCTCCGGCGAGGAGAAGTTCCAGAGCCCTTTCGCCTGGGTCAGGTGCTGGGCGTAGTTGGGATCGGCGGCGACGGCGGCGATCGCCTGGGTGTGGGTGGCGACGTTGCCTTTGCCTCCACACTGGGCGACGAGGCGGCCGCCGGGCTTGAGCACGCCGCGCAGCTGGCGGAAGAGGGCGTCGTGGTCGGGGATCCAGTGGAGGGCCGCGGTCGAGAAGACCATGTCGACGGGCTCGGGCAGCTCCAGCTCGACCAGGTCGGAGACGAGGTAATCGGCGCGCTCGCCGAGGCGCTCCTTCGCTTTCTCGACCATCGCCGCGGAGCCGTCGACGGCAATCACGCGGCCGTTCGGCAGGCGCTTGACCAGCTGCTCGGTGACCCGGCCGGAGCCGCAGCCAGCATCGACGACGACCTCGTCGCCGCGCAGCTCGAGCCGCTCCAGCACCTCCATCCCCCATTCGAACTGGGGGTCGGAGACCTCGTCGTAAGTCGCGGCGTCCCACTCGCGGGCGCCGGTGTTCATCGGCTGCTTGAACTGGTCGGCCATCACGGGCCTCCTCTCGCCTACAGGCTGGTCGTGACCGGGCCCAGCGACGCCGCCGGGCCAGACTCGAACTGGTCGATCGCGCCCCCGTTTTCGAGCGTGATCCCAATGTCGTCCAGCCCGTTCAGCAGCCGGTGCTTGACGTCGTGCTCGATCTGGAACTGGAAGACGCCAGCGGCGCAGTTGACCGTCTCGTCGTCGAGGTCGATGCGGGCCTCCCCCGCCTCGGCGACCGCCTTGCAGTGCTCCTCGTCGAGGATCGCCGGCAGCAGCCCGATCTTGGTGCAGTTCGAGTAGAAGATGTCGGCGAAGGAGGGCGCGATTATCGCCTGGAAGCCGAAGTCCTCCAGCGCCCAGGGCGCGTGCTCGCGCGAGCTGCCGCAGCCGAAGTTGGCCCCGGCGACGAGGATCGGGTTCGGCTCCAGCTCGATCTCGCCGTCGCGCAGCCAGTCGTAGAAGAGGAACTCGCCGAAGCCGGTTCGCTCCACGCGCTTGAGGAACTGCTTGGGGATGATCTGGTCGGTGTCGACGTCGGCACGGTCCAGCACCGACACCTTGCCCTCGATTACGTCAATCGGTCGCATGTTCAGCTCCAGTCTCGGATGTCGACGAAGTGGCCCTCGACGGCTGCGGCGGCGGCCATTTTCGGGCTGACGAGGTGGGTGCGGCCGCCCTTGCCCTGGCGTCCCTCGAAGTTGCGGTTCGAGGTCGAGGCGCAGCGCTCGCCTTCGGAGAGCGTGTCCGGGTTCATCCCCAGGCACATCGAGCAGCCCGCCACGCGCCAGTCGAAGCCGGCGCTCTTGAAAACTTCGTCAAGACCCTCTTCCTCGGCGGCCTTCTTCACCTGCTGGGAGCCGGGCACGACCATCGCATTGACGCCGCTCGCGACCCTGCGCCCGTCGATGATCTCGGCGGCCTCGCGCAGGTCCTCAATCCGGCTGTTGGTGCAGGAGCCGATGAAGACGCGTTCGGGGGCGATCTCGGTCATCGGCGTGCCGGCCGTCAGGCCCATGTAGGCGAGGGCGCGTTCGGCCGCCTCGCGGTCGGCGGGCGTCTCCAGCGCGGCCGGGTCGGGGACGCTGTCGGTGACCTCGACGACCTGGCCGGGGTTGGTGCCCCAGGTGACCATCGGCGAGATGCCCGAGGCGTCGACCTCCACCTCGTTGTCGAAGCTGGCGCCGGGCTCGGTCGGCAGCTCACGCCAGCGAGCCAGCGCCGCGTCGAAGTCGCCGGGGGCGGCCGGGCGTCCCTTGACCCACTCGAAGGTGGTCTCGTCGGGGGCGATCATCCCAGCGCGGCCGCCGCCCTCGATCGTCATGTTGCAGATCGTCATCCGGCCCGGCATCGAGAGCGCCTCGATCGCGGGGCCGGCGTACTCGACCGCGTAGCCGGTCATACCGCCGGTGCCGAGGCGGCCGATCGTGGCCAGGATCAGGTCCTTCGGCGTGACGCCGTGGCGCAGCTCACCGGCGTAGGAGATCCGCATCGTCTTCGGCCGTTTCTGGACCAGGCATTGGGTGGCGAGCACGTGCTCGACCTCGGAGGTGCCGATGCCGAAGGCCAGCGCGCCGAAGGCGCCGTGGGTGGAAGTGTGGCTGTCGCCGCAGACGATCGTCATGCCCGGCTGGGTAACGCCGAGCTCCGGGCCGATCACGTGGACGATGCCCTGGCGGTCGGAGCCGAGCGAGTAGATCGGGATGCCGAACTCCTCGCAGTTGCGCTCCAGGGTTTCGACCTGGACGCGGGAGAGCTGGTCGGCGATCAGGCGCGCGGCCATCGTCCCGTCGGTCGGCGTGTTGTGGTCGGCGGTGGCGAGGGTCTTGTCCGCGCGGCGGACCGGCCGGTTGGCCAGGCGCAGGCCGTCGAAGGCCTGCGGCGAGGTGACCTCGTGGACCAGGTGCAGGTCGATGTAGATCAGCCCCGGCGAAACCTCGTGCTGCTCCCAGATCTTGTCGAACATCGTTTTTGGCATATGCGTCAGCTCCTCCTGAGGCCGGCGGCGATCACGGCGAGGAAGCGGGTCGCCTCCGCGCCTTCGTTCTCGAAGTGGTGTGGCAGGTCGGCGTCGAAGGTGACGCTGTCCCCCTCTTGAAGCTCGTGGCGGGTGCCGTCGACAATCAGCACCAGGGTGCCGGCGAGGACGACCGCGGTCTCGCGGCTGCCCGGCTCGTGCATCGGCGGGTCCTCGCGGCCGCCGGTAGTGGCGCCGGGCTCCAGCACGTGCAGAGAGACGTCAGCTCGCTGCCCCGGCAGCGGCGGCGTCAGCTCCTCGAACCGGTGCCCACCCCGCTCGGAGTGACGGCGCGCCGCGGCACGGCTGACGACTACGTGCTGACCCTCATCGAGGCGCAGCAGCTGCGACAGCGTCAACTCCAAGCCGGAGGCGATCTTGCTGGCGACCGCAAGCGTTGGGCTGGTCTCGCCACGCTCGACCTGCGAGAGCATCGGAGCGGAGACGCCGGAGCGCTCGGCGAGGTCGCGGAGGGAGAGCCCCATGGCATCGCGCAGAGCGCGGATGCGAGGGCCGACGGTGGTAGCGCTCTCAGCTTTGGTGGCGACGGCTGCCATGCGTGTACGTTATCACGGACGTTTGTATATGAGGTTGTTCGAGCCGCTCCTGCCGGGCCGCATCCACCTCCTAATGGCTTGTAGAGGTGGATGCGGCCCGGCCCAGGAGTTTCCGTAGGTCGGCGGCGACCTGGGTGGGTTCTGAGTCGAGTTGCGCCCAGGTGAGGTGGATCACCGAGTAGCCAGCAACCTTGAGGGCCCGATCGCGGGCGCGATCGTCCTGGAAGGCGGAGCGAGTCGAGTGCCCCTCCCAGCCGTCGAGCTCGACGATGAGGTGGCGCTGCGGCCAGTGGCAGTCGACCCGGTAGGGCTTGGGGCCCAGGAGGATCCAGTCGTTGAAGCGGGGTAGGGGGAGGTGGTGCCAGCGGAGGAAAGGCGCGAAGCGTTCCTCCAACTTGCTGCGCTTGCGGCCGGTGGGCTCTTCGGTGATGCGCTTAAGGGCGAAGTGGAGGTTCCGCGAGCCTCGTTTAGCTGGGTAGCGCTCCAGGAGGTCCCAGAGCGAGAGGCGGTCCCAGAGGTTCAGGTATTCCGCCTCCTTGATCATCGCGATTAAGTCATCGACGGAGACGGTGGACGAGAGGTCGTAGATCGTCCGGTGGACCGAGGTCACCGGAATCCCCTCCTTCTCGGTCCGCTCATCGGGTGGCACGTGAGAGTGGTGCCGCCGGATCCGCTTCGAAGAGGTGCTCTTGCGCGGGACGGTGACGTGGACCGTACCGCCCGAGTAGCCGCGAAGGCTCCAGAGCGCAGCGGCGGTCTGGTGGCTCAATAGAGCGTCGGGTCCCGAGGCAAGTACGGCCGCCATCCACCATCCCTGCTTCGGGATCAAGCGGTGGCCCACCGCGTAGACGCCGGCATGCACGCGATGCAGGCGCCCGGTGCGCAGGCGCCAGTTGATCTCATCCTTGCTCCACCCGAGGTCCAGCAACTGTTCCCGACTCACCACCCCGTGTTGGCGGCGAGCCAGATCGGACAGTGCCCGATCATCTCCGCGAGTCTGTGAAAAGTCGCGTACAGCACTACTTTTTACGGAGTCGGTGGGCATGGGCGGATCGTGCCCGGAAACCGCGCGCGTGTGGCGCGAGGTTTGTGCCTCTTCTCCCCCGTAGGTGTGCCGAAAGCGTGACTTTCCACCCTCCACTTTGACCGCATCAACCTCCTCACCTGAAAGGGAGGTTGATGCGGTCCGGGATTCCCGCCCCTAGGACTGCCCCCTAAGGCCCAGGCGTCCGCTCCACCACAGCCTCAGCGGTAGCCGCCTCGGCCTCGCGCGTCGCGGCGCCTTCGAGCGCGTTCGAGATCGCTCGCACGTACGCGCGGGCACTCGCCTCGAGGATGTCCGTCGCCACGCCTTGGCCCGTGGCCAGGCGTCCCGCGGCGCGCAGCTGCACGGTCACTTCGCCGAGGGCGTCCTCTCCCCCGGTCACCGCCTCGACCTTGTACTCGACCAGCTCGCACTCGGTCTCTACCGCGTCTTGGATCGCGTGGAAGATCGCGTCGACGGGGCCGTCGCCACTTGCTTCGCCGACCGACTCCTCGCCCGAGGGGCGCGTCACGGCCACTTTCGCCACGGGCGGCTTGCGGCTACCGGCCTCGACCTCGAACCAGGCCAGCTCGTGGGCGTCGGAGCGCTCGCGCATCTCGTCGGAGACGATCGCCTCCAGGTCGAGCGCGGTCACCTGCTTCTTGCGGTCGGCGACCTCCTTGAACGCCTTGAAGGCGTTGTTCAGCGCCTGGCCTTCGACCTTGAAGCCCAACTGCTCCAGGGCGTCACGCAGGGCGTGGCGACCGGAGTGCTTGCCCAGCACGATCGAGTTCGACTCCAGGCCGACTTCGGTCGCGTCCATGATCTCGTAGGTGCTGCGCTCCTTCAGGACGCCGTCCTGGTGAATGCCGGACTCGTGGGCGAAGGCGTTGCGCCCGACCACGGCCTTGTTCGGCTGCACCGAGTAGCCGGTCAAGCGGCTGACCATGCGGCTGGTGCGAACGATCTCGCGCGTGTTGATCCCGGTCCAGAGGCCGTGCACGTCCTCACGGACGCCGACCAGCATCGCGATCTCCTCCAGCGAGCAGTTGCCGGCTCGCTCGCCGATCCCGTTGACGGCGCACTCGACCTGCCGCGCTCCCGCCAGCACCCCGGCGTAGGAGTTGGCGACGGCCAGGCCCAGGTCGTCGTGGCAGTGGACCGACGTCTCGACCTCGCGCAGCGCCGGCACCAGCTCGTACAGGCGCCGAAAGTAGTCGGCGTACTCCTCCGGGGTCGTATAGCCGACGGTGTCGGGAATGTTGACGGTGGTCGCCCCCTCCTCGACCGCGATCGCGCAGACTTCGGCGGTGAACTCGATGTCGGCGCGGGTCGCGTCCATCGGCGAGAACTCGACGTCCTCGCAGTAGCTCTTGGCCAGCGCCACCGCCGCCCGCGCCTGGCCCTTGACGTCCTCGCGGTCGGTCTGCAGCTGGTGCTCGATGTGGATATCGGAGGTCGAGATGAAGGTGTGGATGCGCGGGCGCGCCGCCTCCTTCACGGCCCCCCAGGCCGCGTCGATGTCGGCCTTGTGGGTGCGGGCGAGGCCGCAGATCACCGGGCCCTCGACTACGCGGGAGATCTTCTGCACCGCCTCGAAGTCGCCGGGCGAGGTGATCGGGAAACCGGCCTCGATCACGTCGACCCCCAGGCGGGCGAGCTGCTGGGCGATCTCGACCTTCTCGGCCGTGTTCAGCGAAATGCCGGGCGACTGCTCGCCGTCGCGCAGCGTGGTGTCGAAGATGTGGACGCGGTTGGCGTCGGATTTGGTGTCGTTTTGCGGTCCCATCGGACCTCTCCTTCTCTCTTACTTTCGAATGGCCTCTGTCTCTCGCGGCTATCGCGCCGCCCAGCGCTATTCCCCCCGAGGGGGGAGGAGAAGGAGTAGCGCGAGGCTGTCGAACCGGTGCTCCATTCGGCTCCGAACCTTAGCGTAGGCTGCGCGAATCGCAAGCCCGCAGCCGACCAGCAGCCCCGATCGGATCAACTGGCTCGCCCTCTTCGCGATGGGGGCCGCCGTCGTCGTCATCGCCAACGACTTCTCCGCGATCAACGTCGCCCTGCCGACGATGGAGCAGGACTTCGACACCAACGTCAACACGATCCAGTGGGTGGTCAACGCCTACGCACTGACCTTCGGGGTGATGATCGTCACCGGCGGCCGCCTCGCCGACATGTTCGGCCGCCGCAACGCCTTCTTCCTCGGCACCGCGATCTTCGCCGCGATGTCGGCGCTCGGCGGCGCCGCCCAGTCGGAGACGTGGCTGATCGCCACCCGCACCCTGATGGGCATCGGCGGCGCGCTGATGTGGCCGGCGATCCTCGGGATGACCTACGAGATCCTCCCCGAAGAGAAGGCCGGCCTGGCGGGCGGGATCATCATCGGCGCGGCCGGGCTCGGCAACGCGATCGGCCCGCTGATCGGCGGCGTCCTCACCCAGGAGCTGAGCTGGCGCTGGATCTTCTTCCTCAACGTCCCGGTCTCGATCTTCGCCGTCGCCGTCACCTGGCTCCTGGTTCACGTCAAGGAGCCCGAGAGCAGCGAGCGCCGCCTCGACTACGCCGGGATCACGACCCTCTCGGTCGGCCTCGTCTCACTGCTGATCGCCCTCGACCAGGTCGACGACTGGGGCTGGGGCGACCCGAAAGTGATCGGCCTGCTGGCGCTGGCGGTGGCGATGCTGGTCGCCTTCCTGCCGATCGAGCGGCGAGCGGGCAAACACGCCCTCGTCCCCCGCGAGGTGATGCGCAACGAGAGCTTCACCGCCTCCTGCGTCGCGATCCTCTTCATGTCGGCGACCTTCTTCGCGGCGCTGCTCTACCTGCCACAGTTCATGGAGAAGCAGCTCGGCTACTCGCCGCTGGAAGCCGGGGTCGGGATGCTTCCCTTCCTCGCCACCTTCGCCCTCGTCTCCTTCGTCGCCGGGCCGCTCTACAACCGCATCGGCGCCAAGGCCCTGGTGGTCCTCGGGGCGGCCTGCATCACCGTGGCCCCTTTCCTCTTCTCGCTCGCCGACGAAGGCTCCGGCTACGACTCGCTGATCGTCGGCATGGTCGTACTGGGGATCGGGATCGGCAGCTTCTACCCGACGGCGACGACGGCCGGGGTGACCTCGGTCGACGAATCGCAGACCAGTCTCGCCGGCGGCATCATCTACATGTTCCAGATCGCCGGCGGTTCGATCGGGCTGGGCCTGACGACGACGGTCTTCTCCGCGGCGATCCCGCCCTTCGTCGACGGGGTCCAGGCCGGCTTCCGGCTCGACGCGGCGCTCTCGCTGGTCGGGCTACTGATCGCGGTCGGCTTCGTCGGCGGGCGGCTACTGAATCAGCGTGTTGTTCCCGGGGCCGCCGATTAGCTTGTCTTCGCCCGGCCCGCCGTGCAGCTGGTCATTTCCCTGACCGCCCACGAGCCCGTCGTCCCCGGGGCCCCCCACGAGCCAGTCGTCCCCCTTGCGCCCGATCAACACGTCGTGGTCCGGCCCGCCGATCAACTTGTCCGAAGCCGCACCGCCGGTCAGATGGTCGCCACCCGGGCCACCTCGAACC
>Ga0207640_10000682_pt1 | contig 19736 bp, 17 predicted proteins | sample KBSCornC42_FD_184300 | JGI IMG/M metagenome (GOLD analysis project Ga0207640, IMG submission 184300) | Corn rhizosphere microbial communities from Kellogg Biological Station, Michigan, USA - KBS Corn C4-2 (SPAdes) (version 2) | ecosystem: Host-associated > Plants > Roots > Rhizosphere > Soil ... | reverse complement strand
CCGCCCGTGGTGTTCGCCAAGCAAGCGAACATCGCGCACGGGCATCAGCAGGTGAACAACGGCGACGCAGTCCCGGTCGCGCGCGCTGAAACCCAGAAACCGCAACCCGAACAATCGAGGCTCACCATGACCAAGGGCAATCACTGGACTTCGGAACACCGGCGCATGCAATCGGAAGCGATACGCCGCTGGCGACCGTGGGAGAAATCAACAGGACCGAGGACGGCGACGGGTAAGGCCCGATCGAGCCGCAACGGCTGGAAGGGCGGTACACGGCCCATGCTGCGCGCCATGGCCAAGGCCTTGCGCGAACAGCGCGAATGGGTTGGTAACCTGTAACCCCGCCCTGTGCCGGCACGATCGATGCTTGACCAAACGAATCCGATGGGGAAAATCATGAGAAGAATCGTGCTTGGCTTGGCGGTGTTGTTGGTGTGTGTCGCGGCGTTTGCGCAGCAGCCATTGAACGTATGGTTCAAGCTTCCTTCGACGATTCCTTCCAACGGAATGGTTTCCGGCACTACAAACTTGCCGGATGGAACGTTGCTTAGCTTGAGCTTGGCGGGCCCATCTGGCTCCCAATTCAACCGCGAGAATTGTTGCTATGACGCAGTTGTCGCTGTATCTCACGGCGCATTTGGTCCCGTCATGATCACGCACGCCCCAGCGCCTCCCGGAGCCTACAAAATCTTGATCGTCATGCGGGACTGGATGCTCCAACCGCCGAACGTGGTTGCAGTGATCGGAAAGAACGGCGCCAACCTGACTGGACCCTATTTGAATCCAGCCAAGACGTTCTTCGACAATGGCATCCAGGCGTCAATCCCCGTTTCGGTGCGGGACGCGAATATGGGATGGCCTCACTAACCCGGCACCGACGGGGGTTTTCGTGAGCGCAATCGCGAGATGATGAATGCGCCGGTTTCATCGGCAGGCCGCCGTCCACGGCGCACGAACTAGCCTCTGCCTTGGCATGAAGGTTGCGGGAAACTCTGCAGGCGTTTGCTGTTGGGGGAAGGGCACATGAGATTGATCGTCATTGTCTTGGTGCTCTGCATTGCTGCTACGGTCGCGCCGGCGCACGCAAGCCCCCAAGTACGCAACGCTACCGACACGCCGCAGGTCGTGTACAGATGCGAGGTCGGCAGCAAGATCATCTACACCACGGCTCCGCATCCCGGGTGCGTGGTCGTCTTCACCTACACCAAGGCGGCGCCACGTTCTGTTGGTGGCAACACGGCGACGGCCGGGCGCAGCTTCTATACGAACAGCCAAGGCGAAGCTGTGCATCGGCCAACGCGTGCGAACCAGGCGCCACCAGGGGCGTCTGCACAATGCCGGGATGGCAGCTACAGCTTCAGCGCGCACCGCCGCGGGACGTGCTCGCATCACGGCGGCGTGGCGCGATGGCTGTAGTACGCCGCATTGAGCTCTCGCGAAACGAGGACCACGTCCGGTTGTAGGTGTTCTGATGGCATAGATCCTGCACGCACATAAAGGCGCCGCAAGGCGGTTCAGGGGCAGACGGGGTGTTTCGGAAGGCAAATACAATCGCGCGCGACTTCACACGCGCAGTCATCATGTCTCGTATGACAGTCGCCGGAGCTTGCTCCGCGGGTATCGGCGCTTTCGTGGTAGTGAACGATGAAGGATGGATCGTCACCGCCGCGCACATCCTTGACAACATCATCGAGCTCGGAAACGCTGAACGAGAATATCTGGCGCACCAACAACGCGAAGGCCAGATCAGAGCAGATGCGGCTCTGGATGAGAAAACTCGTCGAAAGCAACTGCAGGGACTAGGCAAGCTACGTGGAACCGATACGGCTAGATCGTCTGCATGGTTTGGAGGGACAGGCGGCGGCCTTGAGAACATCACGCGTATTGCAGCAGTTGATTTGGGCGTTGCAAAGCTGCTGAACTTTGACAAGGGCTCAGTCCCTCGCTATCCAAGATTCAAAGCGGACGGTCTCGATTTCACGCCGGTGACAAGCCTCTGCAAGCTGGGGTTCCCCTTCTACCAAGGTCACCCCAGCTGGGATCAGGATGCCGGGGCGTTCAGATATCCTCCAGGGGAACTCAATGCGTGTTGCTTTCCGATGGAAGGCATCTTCACGCGGACTCAGCTGGTGATCCCTCAGGATCAAGATGGGAACCAAATCCCGTCGCCGTTCCCTTTAGAGTATCTGGAGACCTCGACACCTGGACTGAAGGGACAAAGCGGAGGGCCGATTTTTGACGTAGATGGGAACATTTGGGCGTTACAATGTCTAACTTCCCACACGCCTTTAGGCTTTTCCCCTCTGGTTGAAGTGAACGGGAAGAAGTCGGTTGAGCACCAGTTCATCAATTTGGGAATGGGACCGTCCTCAAGGACAATTGCCGCCGTTTTGACTAATCTTGGTGTACGGTTTGACGTAGCGCCGTAGGGGGTAGAGAGAAATGAGAAACATTCTTGTTAAATGCGATGACAAAGTCGTACTGACCGCCAAAACTATGGTGGCAGCGACCACTTCCGCGGAAAAGAAGAAAGCTACCCGCGAGGGTAAACGCGCGCCTGACCCCTTCTTTTCGGTTCAGTCTCCTCGCGCGCGTGAGGGAAAAGAGGTCACAGTCACCTGTGCTCTTTGCTAGGCGTTAGGCAGCACCGCATCGCCTTACCCGAAACGCTTCCCACAACGGCTACGGTGCAGCTGCTTGCGAAGGTGCCGCGGATGTTGGGGGCCAGAACGCCGCTACGACCTCTGGCGCCAATCCTTGCGGTACATGGATGAGCTGCCACTTGTCGCAGATGTATCCGCGGTATGCGTCAATGGATTCGCGGGACAAGTCCGCCAGCGATACGCCAGAAAGGTCATCCGGGTCGGCGTCGCCCCCACCGAAGATCGTCACGACGCGCAGTTGATCGTCGATGTGCATGCAGCCGACGGATGGTGGGGTCACCGCCCCTGCGCGTGTGATACGCGTTTGATCGATTTGGACGCGCAGATCCTTGTGGTTGATGCCCAGCCGCAGCACCTTGGGCGCCTGCGCGTAATGAAGGAGCCCGCCACTGCCAGTATGTTCCATCCGAAACGGATGTTGTCCGGTCAAGTGCAGCCAGCTTGCGTACTGCTGGTCTTCATTTTGCACAAGCATTGCAACGTAGCTGCCTTGCCCTTCCGAGCATTGGAAGAGGTCACCAGGCTCGAGCTTCGTGAGCTGAACCACGGAAAGGGAGTCGGGTTGGATCGTAAGCATACGAAATCCCCACCAAGTAGCAAAATGAAGCGCCGAGGCTTACATCGGTAGCCCACCAGTCCTTGGCGTCCCTGACGGCCCGGCGCTGATGCAGTGTGTAGGGCTGACACTGCCGGCGGTATCGGCCGATTGCCTGGCGACGTGTAGGGCTATGCCTACGACTCACGCCCTGGGCGCGTTGAAGAGTGACGCGGCGGGAATTGTGAGTACGATTGTGAGTACGATATCGGGCGGATTGGCGCCATGTCGTTAAAGAACAGCTAGTTATGGCAGCTTTGCGATTGCATCACGGCCACCATTCTTCGGCGACAAGCTCGACACGTAGTCGGCGAGCGCATGCATGTCGCCTTCGCTGAGATTGCGTGCAACGCCCTGCATCACCCTGTCGTTGCTTGTGCCAACGCGGGTGCCATCGTGGTAGGCCTGCAACTGTTCCAGCACGTACGGGGCATTCTGGCCGGCGAGAACCGGGAAAGTTGACCACGCCGGTTGCGGCGCGGTGCTGGTGGGGTCGGGATGCGGCCCCCTGCCATCTACGCCATGGCAGCCCTGGCAGGGCGGCACGCCTTGCGCGGCATCACCATTGTGAAACAGGGTGGAACCGCGCGAAGATGCCTGCGCCGCGCGCGCTGCGGGCTTGCCCGGCAGCGAAGCGAAGTGCGCCGCGAGGTTGCGCATCTCCTGGTCGTTCAGCGCCTTCGCGAGCGGCTGCATCACCGCGTTGACGCGCGCGCCATCCTTGAACGCGCGCAGTTGCACGTACAGATAGGTTTCCGATTGCCCGGCGAGATTCGGGAACGTGGGTGCGGCCGCGATGCCCTTGGCGCCGTGGCAAGCCGCGCAGGTGGCGGCCTTGGCTGCCCCCGCCGCCGCGTCGCCATGGATCGGCGCCTGCTTGCGCAAATCGTCGAACGGCGCGGTCGCTGCCAGCGCCACGCCGATGGCCATCGCCACCGATGCGACCGAAGCAATGATTGCGACGCGTGTCGGGAAGATCACGGCGACGTCCTCACAATTTCACGTTGAGCAGCACGCCGACCAGGTTGGCGCTGTAATGCGGCTGCGGCCCGAGGTCGGTGTAGACCCTGTGGTCGATCACCAGGTTGTCCTGCAGCCCGAGGTAGTGCCAGTCGGCGAAGCTCCCGGTCTCGAAGATGTCGAACACCCGCATGCCGATCATCCGTGAGAAGGCAATGTCGAAGCCGAGCTGCAGGGAGTTGATGTGGTAGTGGTTGTCCGGGAAGGCATTGCCCACGGCGTCGACAAAGGGTTGCTGCGTGATGGGCAGCGCGCCGGGCGAGGCGAACACGTAGCCGATCTTGCCGAGTGCGTAGGTGTAGGTGTAGCTCAAGTCCGCGCGCACGCGTCCGAAATCATGGCGAAGCGTGAGACCTGCGTTGTAATCGCGCTCATGATCGAGGCTCTGCCATTGGTTGGCGAGCGGGAACAACGGTCCGCCCAGCGACGGATCGTTGCGGCCCGGTTCGCCGGTGACGTTTTCGTTGTCGGCGACGTTCGAGAAATTCAGGCTCGAATCGTCGCGTCCCAGGTTGGCGCTCATGCTGGTCAGCGGCGAGGGCTGCCAGTCCCACGACAAATCGAAACCGCGGTTGCGCGTGGCCTGGCGGCCGATCGCGGCGCCATAGTCGTCGCGTGTCGCGTAGGCGATGGCCGAGATCGTGGCGGTGCCGCCGATGGGATAGATCAGCGTCGCGTGCAGCTTGTGCTCGATGCGGTTGCTCAAGTCGTACTTGCGCATCGCGTCGGTCGTGAACGCGACGTTGCCGAGCGGCGGTGTCACGAAGCCGGGCAACGCCGTCGAATAGAACGGTTCATAAGGGTTGTAGTTGTAAGGGCCGCCGTTGCGATACGCGAATTCGTAGTCGACACGCAACGTGCCCTTGCCAAGCGCGCGGTCCACCCACGCCAGCTTGACCCGCTGTTCGTTCACCAGTTTGCGTTCGCGGTATTTCGGCTGGTCGCGGTCGAAGCTGTAAGTGAGGCTGAGGGTGTTGTTCTCGCTGGCGCGCCAATCGATGCCGGTGTCGAACACGGTGTCGGTGTAGCCGAACGGGATCGCGCGCACCTGGGTCACGTACGATGCGTACAGCGGATTGCGCGGATCGAAGATGCCGATCTGGCCGGGAATGACGCTGCCTTGCGAACCGTTCTCGGCGATGTACCCGTACTGCCCGGTCAGCGGATTGAAGGCGAGGTAGTTGGTCTTGTTGTCCTCGCGGTACCAGCGCAGCCCCGCGTGCCACCCGAATTTGGGCGAGGGGTGCAGCGTGATCTTCGCATCGAGCAGGCCGGTGTCGATGCGCGCGTTCGCGGTCTGCTGCGACAGCGCCGCGCTGGTGTTCCAGTTGGCGCAGTTGAAGGTGTAATCGGCTGCCGGCGAAATGAAAACGCCACCGGTGCCGGTGCAGGTGACCGGTGGCAGCAGCGGATCGTCCTGGCGCATGGTGCCCCACGCCGCAGCCAGCGAGAGCTGGCCGTTCCATTTCAGGCTGCGCGAAAGTTCCGCGCGCAGGTTGTGATAGTCGTTGTCGGGTTCCAGCGAAAACTGGCCCTGGTAAATGTTGGCGACCTGCGGCACGCCGACAACGTTGGTCAGCGCGAACGGGCTCTGGTAGTCCAACTTGTCCTTGTGGTTGCGGAAGAATGAGCCGGTGTAGTTCAACTGGAATTGCCAGACCGTGCCGACGTCGCGCAGGCCCATGCTGACGTCGGTGGTGGTGAAGTCGATCGGGCGCACCGTTTCCAGGATCCCGCCGTTGTTCTGGAGGATGTAGTTCAGGTACATCGGGCCGCCCCACAGCCGATCACCTGTGCGTTTTTCGTCGACGATCGATACGTAGCCGGTCCAATCGCGATAGAAGTTGTCTTCGAAACTGAGGCCTTCGCGTTGTCGCGTGAGGCCGATGGTTTGCTGCGGGCGGGTTTTGTCGACGGCTGCGACTTCGGCGGGCGTACTGCCGCCCGGCACCAGCGGCGCGGGCAGTGTCAGGTTCGTGCTGCCGACACCGTTCCACAGCGGATAGGCGTTGGTGGTGACGACGTGCGGAATGTCGCGGTAGAACGCCTCGATCTTGTAGGCGCCGTATTGTCCGGCACGCAGGCGGTAGTACTGGTCGTCGCCACTCAATCGGCTGCCGCGGAATTCCACGTACTGGCCGGTTTTCGGATTGTCCGCGTACAACGCGAACAGGCCGAGCGCCATGCCGCTCTTCCAGCCGGCGTACTGGCGGAAGAACTCAGCGTGCGTGTCGCCGCCGAGATGCAGGTAACCCAGTTGCAGAAAGCCCGAGTACACCCAATCGCTGCTCTTGTACAGCGGCGAACTTTTCTCGTCACGTTGTGGCGGATACGGATACAGCACGCCGCTGGGTGTGCGCATCATGCCGGCGTGCAGCCACGAAAACCCGCGTGGATCGGGCCATAGCAGCGGCGCCCAGCCGGTGGGGTCGAGCGCGTTGCCGTACTGGATGTCGCCCACGCGCGCGCTGTCGCTGGAATCGGCAAACGCCCGCGGGACCGCGAGGGACGCGGCGATGGCGATGGCCAGCGATGCGACGTGCATCTTGCGCATGGACTTCTGCTGCTCCCTTGCGCCGCGATGGCGCTATTTATGGAACCTCGAACCGGATGGATTGTTGGAACCGTGGATGTTGGTATGGCACGTCAGGCAGGCGCGGCCGATCAGTCGCTCATCCGGTGCAGGCCCGGTCGCGAGCCCGGCCGTCGTCAGCACATCGTTGGGATGCCCCGTCATGGTGTGGCACTGCTGACACAACATCGGCACCGGCAACGTGAGCAGCGCTTGCTGGTTGGAACCATGCGGATCGTGGCAGGCCAGGCAGTTCTCACGCACCGGCGCGTGTTCGAACAGAAACGGCCCGCGCTTCTCGGCGTGGCAGGCGTAGCAGCTCTCGTTGACCGTGTCGGTCTTGATCAGGTCTGCCGTCAACGTGCCGTGCGGGTTGTGGCAATCCGCACAGGACATCTGCCCCTCCGGCAGCGGCATATGCGAGCGGCGGTTGAACTTGTCGCGGATGTCCTGATGGCAGGTCGAGCACACCTCGTTGATCGAGTTCTTCGCCAGCACACCTTCCGGCGAGAGCCGCGCCATCGGGTTGTGGCAATCGGTGCAGGAAAGCTGGTGCTGCTGGTGCACCGACCCGATCCAGTCCTGCCGGGCGCCGCCCTTGTGGCACGCGAGGCACACGCCGGCCTGTGTGTCGATCGGCGTCTTCGCGTCGCGGGTGAAGGCGATGATCAAACCCGGCTTGGTCGGATCCTTCGCGTGTGCGGAACCGGGCCCGTGGCAGGATTCACACGCCGCCGCGGCGCCCGTTCCGGCGGCGCCGACGCGGAACGCCTGTACGTGCAGCGAGTGGGACGCTTGCACGTTTTCCAGCGCGTGACAGGCAACGCAGGATTTGGCGCCGATCGCGATCGCATCGGGGGCCAGCGGATTCTTCGCGATCGGCGCACCGTCGAAGGGCGTGGCCGGACCGTTGTCGAGAAAGGCGTGTGCATGCGGATGCGCGTTCGCATCCGCGTCGCTGCGCATGTCGGTGCGCGGCAACATCCGTTGGAAGTCCTGGGTTGTCAGTGCGCTCGCCGGCAACGGGTCCGCGTGTGGATTGCCGTCGCTCGTGTTCACGGCGGCGTGCGCGGTCATCGTCGGCAGCATGCGGCTGAAATCCTGTTCGGTCAGCGCGCTCGACGCAGTGGCGGGATGAGCCACTTGCGCAGCGGCACGCCGGACGACAAAAAAGGTGCCTGCCACGGCAAACAGAATGAACAAGGCAATGGCCGAACGCTGGTCACCGCTTCGCATCGTTCGCTCAGAAGAAGCCATGGTCGAGATCGACGGCATGTCCGGAGCCCGGGAAATTCCTGCTGACCTGCGCGACGGCGTCGTGCGCATGCAGGCTTTCCTGGTGCTCGACGCGCACATGGAAAGCAGCGATGCCGTCGTCCGTTTCGATTGCGCGCCGGACGCGGCGTGCCGCGTCCTCGCAGAACATCGGGTTCTCGGCGTTGGCTTGCGCGAAGGCCTGCTCGTCTTCGCGTTTCACGGCCGTCTGCACCGCGGTCCGGAGCGAATGCTCGACCCGATCGATCACGGCGATCAGGTTCATGGGTGCAGCGTGGACGAAACGTACCCGCACGTGCGCCACGCTGCGCTGGGCATGCGGCGTGGCGGCCATGCCGCGCGTGCTGCCCAGCCACGCAAGCACGGCAGCATGGCTGACCGGTTCCCCTGCACGGAAATCCGCCGCGAACTGTTGCTGGACAAGTTGGCGCGACAGCGCGGCGGACGCGGGGCAGGTCGAGGAATACACGACTTGCGTCGCGAGATCCAGGCGAAAGGCATCACCGACCAGGGCAGCCTCGATGGAAACCGGGTAGGCGCGCCAGCCGTGATGATTGCTGCGCAATGCCTTCCTTCGCACCAGGTGCTCGAAGTGGATGCCGATGCGTGCGCAATCGGCGAGGTCGTGGTGCGATTGCAGGAAGGCGCGCAGCAGCGATTCCAGCATTTTCGCGTCGACGGGTTCCTCGCCGAGGTATTGATTCACCAGCAGGTACAGGCGCGACATGTGGATGCCGCGCCGATCCGGACGCATCAGGTTCACGAGGGCATCCACCCTCGCGTGATTGCGCTGCAGATCGCCGTCGCCGGCATCGAAAAGGATCGGCATCTCGATCCCTTGCATGCCCACCCAATCGATTGCATCGTCGCCAAGCGGCAGTGTTTCGGCAGCGACATCGGGTTTCGAATGGAAGATGTCGCGAAAATTTTCCGCGACATGCTCATGTGCATGCATGGACGCATCGGTTGCGCGATGTTCGTCCATCGCCGAACCCGCCTGGTCGGGCGCAGCCAGCGCGATCGGCGCGTCCGCACTGGTCATGGCGAGGATGGCGCCGCATGGCGCAGCGCGGCAACCGCCGCCGCAGCATTCACCTGAAGCACACCGCCGGTGACCTTGCTGGTGCGTGTCAGGAGATCATGGATCGCGCGTCCATCCAGATCCGGATCCAGCGACACCAGCAGCGCGGCGATGCCACTGACTTGCGCGGCGGCCATGGACGAACCGGAAGTGAAGTCGTAACCGCCGTCGGGCTGCGTCGTCAGGATGTCGTTGCCCGGGGCGTTCAGCACGCCGGGCGGGTCCACTGCGCTTCCGCTCGAGTTCACGACGATCACGCCGGGAACATCGGCAGGGAATCCATCGAGACCGCCGTCCGGCGGCAGTGCGGCAATCACGACGTGCCGCTGCAGCATGCCTTGCAGCAACCGGGACAGAAGAGGATCCGCCGGACCACCCAGGCTCAGGTTCACGATGCGGGCGTTGGTGTCCGTCACCGCGGCCAGCGCCTTGGCGAGGGTGAAGGAATTGCAATGCGCGCCGGCATCGGAGTTCGTTGGATACCAGCACGCCTTGTAAACGCTCAGCCTGGCCTTGGGCGCCATGCCGACGATGCCGATGTGGTTGTCGGCGATCGCGCCGATGATGCCGGCGACCTCGGTTCCGTGGTGATCGCGGTCGAATGCCGAGGCATCGTCATCCACCAGGTTGTGCACGTCGCGGATCTGGCCCTTCAAATCCGGATGCGCCACGTCCGCACCGGTATCCACGATGGCCACGTCGACGCCCGCACCCTGGGTGGCGGTTTGCGCGAGGGCCGCGGCGGTCTCGACGAAACCACGTTGGAGATCGACATAAGGATCGTTGTACTTGTGCGTATCCTGCTGACGGCTGGAGTAGACCGAAAAACCCTGCAGCGGCTCCGCGAGCTGCACCCGCTTGTCGCGCGCGAGCGCCGTGAGCATGGTGTCCCTGTCGGTTCCGGCGGGTGGCTCCAGCACGATGCAGTACAAGTCGAGGCTCTTGATGGGCCAGCCCACCAGCTGGCGCCAGTGGAAACTTCGTTGCAAGGCGGCGAGAACGGACACCGCGCGTTGGCCCGCACCGTAATTTCCCGATGGCGCGTAACCGAGCAGGCTGGAACCCGCGTGCGTTGGAGGGGGATCAATCGGATTGGCGACGGCCAGCACGATGTCGCGATGGCTGTCCATCGAACCCACGACGTCGCCCGTTTGCGCGTGTGTGTGCGCACTCCATGCCAGGCATGCGACGGCGAAGAGCAGCGCGCAGGCTTTCATGGCCCGATTTTCATGGCGTGTCGTCGACGGGCTCCGCCAGGCGGATGTCGCTATCCGCGCGAAGCCGTCGCAGCGTGGACGCCGAAGACGAAGCGGACCCGGCAGGCACGACCGCGTAGGCGCCGGCGTCGTTGGGGCCGTCGATCACCCGCAACCCGAGGTCGTGCAGCAACTTGTTCCAGTCCGCCAGCTTCATGCCGGCGGCGGGCACCACGCGAAGCGCGCCTGCGGGCTCCAGCAGGGCGGGCCGGCTGAGGGTTCGATAATGCGGTGCCTGATCCGACCACAGGCGCACGCCCAGGGCGCCAATTCCGATCGCCTGCAGCACCACCGCGGCGGCCAACGCCCGCGTCAACCGGTTGCCCGATGACCAGCGCCGAACCGGCGTCGCGTCCGGCTCGGGCGTGTCGATGCGTTCCAGCAGGCGTTTCAACCCGTGCTCCGCGTCGACGGGGACATTCGTCGGCAACGACAGGGCGCAACGCAGCCGGCTCTGCTGGGCGAACTCTGCGCTGCACGCTTCGCACTGCGCAAGGTGGTGCATCAGCCATTCGCGTTGTCCGGGGGCGGCAGTGGCCTGCAATGCCCACGGCATGATTTCCCAGGCACGTGCGCAGTCCTTGCCGGAATTCATCGGAATCGTCATGACATGTTCTCTCGTTGCGCAGGCGGATCGCCTGCCAGGGTCGGAAGCACGTTGCGCAACTTGATGCGCGCGTGGAACAGGCGCGCCTTCACGGTGCCGACGGGGGCCTGCATGATGGCGGCAACCTCGTCGAGGCTGTTGCCGACCCCGTAAACCAGTTCGACCACGATCCGCTGATCCGCGGACAGGTGCTTGAGTCCCTCGCCCAGCCAGTCACGCAACTCGCGATCCTCGTCCGGGTCATGCGAGGGGCCGCGCCCTTCGCGCAGCGCGTAATCGTCCACGGGCTCGTCGCCGCGTTGCCGCAGCGCCTTCAGTCCGCAGCGATAGGCGATGCCCATGATCCAGGTGGATACGCGCGAATCGCCATGAAAGCTGCCCGCCTTTCGCCAAGCTACCCAGAAGCAATCGTTGACGATCTCTTCGATCAGGTCGGCGCGTCGTGTCAGGCGGGACAGGAATCGGGAAAGGCCGCCGTGGTAAGCGCGATAAAGCGTCTCCAGTGCCGCGCGGTCGCCCGCCGCCATGCGCTGCAGCAGCATGCGATCGCGGGAATCGACATCGCTTGTGGGTTCATTCATCGCTGCACGGGAACGAGCGGTCTGCAGAGTGGGTGCCGGTTGGGTGGGTAAAGGTTGCCTGTCAGGCCCGGCGGATTCGTTCGGGGGAAGTCACTTCAGAAGGACCGGGAAAGGGTCAGGAGCCATGGCGAGGCGGTGAAGCGGCGCAAGTAACGGCGTGAACCCGGGTCGATGGCAACCCGATCGAGCTCGATCTGCCAAGCGCCGTGGCCCCAAAACAACCCCGCTTGGCCGTAACGGTAATAGCCCATGTGATAGCGCTCATTGGGGTATCCGTAAGGCACGGCATAGCGCGCAATGCCGAGCCCGCCGGAAATGAAGAGGCCCCCGCCCAGCGGCCAGTGAAAATTCAGGTCGGCGGCCGGGTGCAGCCGGTGCTCGTCCGCACTGGCGACATAGACGCCCGACAGGCCGAAGGTGAGGACGTCACGGTACACCCAGTAAACACCCGGCTCGTAAACATTGGCGTGGAGACGGCCGGCGTAGTGGTAATAAACCATGTCGGCCTGCATCCGCCAATTCCCGGAAACCGTCCATGTGCGCGCGACCCGGGCCACGCTTTCGGCAACGTGACCCGGCGAGCGCAGTTCGATCCCGCCGGACAGGCCCAGCGACCAACCCGACGGCGTCGTCCATGCGACGCCCTCCTGCAGGGCCGGGGTCTGGGGGGTGATCGCGAGGCCGCGATCCACCAACTGGGAAGCGAGCGAAGTCGAGCCGCTCAGGTCCCCGGCACGTGCGTGTACCGGGACAAGCAGGAAGGTTGCAATGATTGCGGCGATGGGGGCACGGGCCGCGATGCCTAGCGGCGCTCCGGCAATCGGATGCCCGCGGTGGCGCGGTGCCTTTCGCCGTGGTTCGGTGTCGGCGCGACGGCGATGCCGGAACGGGTTTCCACAATCATGTGTCATGTAACCGGCACTCCGACGATTGACGACGACTGCAAGCCAGCCGTGGCGCGGGGGTACCCACACGCAGCCCGCCGTGGAACGCCATCGGCATCTCGATCGGGCGTGATCCTCGGGTGGCCATGGGAACCATGTCAAGCCGGGTAGGCGGCGCCTGCGTCACCGCGCCATTCAACCAAAGCGCGTCGCGGAGACACCCACTTCACGACTTCTCGAGACATTCCGGTACGACTCTGCGCGCCATGTTCGAACAAAGTACGCCCGCTGTCGAATCGCAACTCCTCGACACGCGTCGAGCCTTCGACAGCGTCGCCGCCGACTATGATGGCCCGCGCGGCAACAACGTGCTGATCCAGCGCATGCGGCGTGCGATGTGGAATGCCGTGCGCGACGAGGTTCCGCCGGGATCGCGGTTGCTGGACCTGGGGTGCGGCACAGGGCTCGACGCGGTCGAGTTCGCGCGGCGCGGCTACCGCGTCACCGCCACCGACTGGTCGCCGCGCATGGTGGAGCGCACGCGCGCGCTCGCCGCGCAGGTTGCAACGCCCTCGCGGGTCGACGTCCGGCACGTTGGAATCCACCAACTCGACCGGATCGAAGGCGAATTCGACGGCATCTATTCGAACCTTGGGCCGCTGAACTGCGCGCCCGATCTCGAAGCGGCGGCGGCCGGGTGCGCCCGCCTGCTCCGGCCCGGCGGCAAGCTGGTGTTTTCGGTGATAGGTCGCGTCTGTCCATGGGAAATCGGCCATTACATGTTCCGCGGCCGCTTCCGGCGCGCCGCGGTGCGGGCGGCGCGCGGCGTGACATCGGTCGGCATGAACCGGCACACGATCTGGACGCGGTATTACCTGCCACGCGAGTTCTACCGGGCCTTCGCCGAACACTTCGCGTTGTGCGGCTATCGCGCGCTCGGGCTGTTCATGCCGCCGCCGTATCTGCTGGATTTCTACCGTCGCCACCGGCGATGGTGCGATTGGCTGGGCCGGCTCGATGATCGCCTCGGCGGGCTGCCACTGCTGCGCGGCATGGGCGATCACTTCCTGATCGTGATGAGTGCGCGATCGCGGCCATGACCACCGCCAACGTCAGGTTGCGCGGCGCCCGGACAATCACCGCCGACGGCGAATCGCGCGCGCCGTTGTCGATCGCCGATGGCAGGATTGGCGCTTCGCCGCCCTCACGCGCGCACTGGATCGATCTGCGCGACCACGTGATCGCGCCGGGCCTGATCAACGCGCACGAACACCTGCACCTCAATGCGGTACCGCCGCTGCCGACCGGCGCGCCTTTCGCGAACAGCTACGCATGGATCGCGGCATTCCAGGCGCATTTCCAGAATCCCTTCGTCGTCGCTGCGCTCGCGGTGCCGAAAACGCTGCGGCTGCGACACGGCGCGCTGAAAAACCTGCTCGCGGGCACGACCTGCGTGGCGCACCACGATCCGTGGCATCCGGCGCTCGACCTGGCGGATTTTCCGGTCGCACTGCTGCGCGATTACGGCTGGAGCTACGCGCTGGGCTGGCCCGCTTACGGCCCGCCGGCATGGCGGAGTTTCGATGCGACGCCGGCCGACCGGCCGTGGATGATCCATCTGGCCGAAGGCACCGATGCCACGGCGCGGGCGGAACTTTCGCATCTGGATGCGCTGGGTTGCCTCGCGTCGAACAGCGTGCTGGTGCACGGCGTCGGACTGCGCGAGCGCGACATCGAGCGCATCATCGAAACGGGCGCCGCGGTGATCTGGTGTCCGACCAGCAACCGCAACCTGCTCGGGCGCACGCTCGACCCGCGCCGTCTGCAAGCTGCCGGGCGACTGGCGCTGGGCAGCGATTCGCGGCTCAGCGGCGCGCGTGATCTGCTCGATGAACTGCGCGTCGTTGTCGCTACGGGTGCGCTTGGTGCGCGCGAGGCGCTGGCGCTGACGACAGCCGACGCCGCACGCATCCTGTGCCTGCCGCGGCGCGGCCATCTCGCGGCGGGTGCGCACGCGGACCTGCTGGTCGTCGCCGATCGCGGCAGCGAAGCCGCGTGCAGCGTCGTCGGAATCGAACGCAGCCGAATCCGTGCCGTGGTGCGTGATGGCGTCCCGCGCATCGCCGATCCCGATTTTGCCGAATGGTTCGACGCGGCCGGCGTGGAAACGGTGCCGGTGACGCTGGACGGCCGGCCCAAGCTGCTCGCCAGGGCGCTTGCCGATCCGGCGCTCGTGGAGATGGAGCCCGGACTCGAATTCGCTTCGCGCATCGACGAGCCGGCGTGCGAACCGGCGTTGGCCGAAGGGCACTGCTGATGTCGCGCATCGAAATGCTCGAACCGCGCGACGCCTATGCATTGTGGGCGGCCAGCTATCCGCCGCGCGCGCACAACCCGGTGATGCGCGCGGAAGAGCGCGCGATGCTCGCCTTGATGCCAACGGATCTGCGCGGGCAATCGGTGCTCGACGCGGGTTGCGGCAGCGGACGCTACATGCTGCATGCGCTGGATCGGGGTGCGTCGCGCGTCACGGGTGTCGATCTTTCGTCCGAGATGCTGGCGCGCGCTGGCGAGGAACTGGCTGCGAATGATCGCGGCGCCGTCATCGAACTGGTGCAGGGCGTTCTGGAAGCGTTGCCGGCGCCGGATGCTTCGGCGGACCTGACGATCTGCGGCTTGACCATCGGCCATCTGGATCGCCTGCAACCGGCGTTGGCGGAACTGCGCCGCGCTACGCGGCGCGGCGGCACCATCCTGTGCAGCGACGTGCATCCGGTCGGGCATGCGCTCGGCTGGCTGCGTGATTTCAAGTGCCGCGAAGGCCACTACGCCGTGCGCCACACGCCGCATTTCTACAGCCACTGGCACGCGGCCTGCGCGACGTTGCACCTGGAAATCGTGCGGGTGCTGGAACCGATGCTGGATCCCGCCGACATCCCGGCCAACGCGCACTTCGATCCGCTGGCGCTCGAAGTTCCGGTGGCGCTGGTGTTCGCGTTGCGTCGTCCATCCTGATCGTCCGCATTTTCCGCCATGACACGCTCGCCCAACACGCTGCTGATCAACCCAACCGTCACCACGCGTCCGCGCTTTCCGCTGTCGCTGCTGAACCTGGCCGCGGCGCTGGATCGCTTCGGCGACAGCCACATCGTGGACGGCAACGTCGATCGGGATCTGGTGGGCGCAACCCTGGCCGCCGCCCGGGAGCGGCATTACGACGCCATCGGTATCGGCATCATGGGCGGTCCGCAGGTGGCGCCGGCGATCGCCGTGTCGAAGGCGATCCGCGAGCAGCATCCGTCGATGCCGGTCATCTGGGGCGGGTACTTCCCGACGCTGTATACCGACACCACGCTGGCCGCACCGTACGTGGATTACGCGATACGCGGGCAGGGCGAGGAAAGCCTGGTCGAGCTGGTTTCCACCTTGGATCGAGGCGGCGGCGACGAGGCCTTGGCCAGGATTGGAGGCCTGTCCTGGCGCCGCAATGGCGAGATCGTGCACAACCCGAACCGGCAATTCCATCGCGGCGACATCGCGCCCGCGCTGCTGCCGTACGGGAAGCTGGGCGACCTCGAAAAATACCTGGACGGCACGTTTCTCGGACGCCGCACGGCAGTGCATCAAGCATCGATCGGCTGCCGCTTCCGCTGCACCTTCTGCGGCGTGGCCGCGATGTTCGGCGGCGCCACCGCGTTGCCGCAGACCGCGCGGTTGGAGCGCGAGTTGAGCCATCTCAAATACGGGCTAGGCGCCGACTCCATCCTTTTCTACGACCACAACTTCTTCGACCGCGAGCAGGACATGATCCCGCTGCTCGAAATCATGGCGCGCTTCGAGATGCCGTGGTGGTGTTTCGCGCGCGCGGACGCGCTGCTCAAACTGTCCGAGAGCACCTGGAAGCTGGTGCGCAAGAGCCGGTTGCGCATGGCCTACATCGGCGCCGAATCGCCCAGCGCCGCGATGCTGAAGGAAATCCGCAAGGGCACGCGGCCCGACCAGACGCTGGCGGTGGCCGAACTGTGCGCCCGCCACGGCGTGATCCCCGAGTTCTCCTTCATGCTGGCGCCGCCGGTGGATACCGAGCAGGAAACCGAGCAGGCGTTCGAGTTCATCCGTGAACTGAAGCGCATCAACCCGGCGTCGGAAATCATCACCTATATCTACACGCCGCTGCCCGACAGCGCGAGACACGAGAAGGATCGCGGCAGGCGCAAATCGACGCCCCTGCTCGACGTGCATGGCGAGCCGGTGGTGTTCCCCGCGACGCCGGACGAATGGACCGAGCGTCGCTGGGTCGACTACGCCTGTCATGCCGATGCGCCGTGGCTCACCGACAAACTGCGCCGGCGCATCTACGATTTCGTCACCGTGCTGCGTTGCCGGTTCCCCACCGTGCAGGACCAGCGCGCGCCCCACTGGGCCAAGCGCGGCGTGAGCGCGATGGCAGCGTGGCGTTATTGCCACCGGCGCTACAGCCATCCGTGGGAGCTGAACATCGCCAACCGCTTCGTGCAGTTGCGCAAGCCGCAGATCACCGGTGCGTAGCGATGGCGGCCCTCCACGTCGCGCAGCTCAATTTCCCGGCCGCACCAGCGGGCCTCGCCATCGAGGCATTGCTCGAGCGCTGGCCGTCGCTCGCGGACATCGCGGAGCTGGTGGCGGGCGTCGGCATCCGGGTTTCGGTGCTGCAGGCGGCATCCCATTCGGAGCGCCTGACGCGCAACGGCGTCGGGTACTGCTTCGTCGACGTCGCGGAAGCGCGATCGGCGGAAGAAAAGGGCCGCCGTTTCGCAAGCGTGCTGGCGGGCACGGGTGTCGAGGTGCTGCACGCGCACGGCCTGGGCTTCGTCGAACAAGCCTCCGCGATTGCCGGCCGGTTGTTGCCGGCATTGCCGATCCTGTTCCAGGATCACGCAGGCCGGCCGCCGCGCTGGTGGCGGCGTGCGCGTCATCGGAGTTGCTTCGCGATCGCATCCGGCGTTGCCTTTACGTCGCTTGATCAGGCGCAGCCGTTCGTCGCGGCACGCATGTTCCCTGACTCGACGCGTCTCTTCGCGATCCCGGAATCCAGCAGCCGTTTCAGCCCCGGCGACCGCGCCATTGCCCGTGCCGAGATGGGGCTGTACGGCAACCCTTGCGTGGTGTGGGTCGGGCGCCTGATCCGCGGCAAGGATCCCTTGACGGTACTCGAAGGCATCGCGTTGGCTGCGGCGCGTCTGCCGGAGCTGCGGTTGTGGTGTGCCTTCGGGGCGGCGCCGATGCTCGCCGAAGTGCGGGCGAAGATCGCCGATGATCCGCGATTGGCCGGACGGGTGCATCTTCTTGGCGAGGTGCCGCACGCACGCATCGAAACGCTCCTGCGCGCCGCCGACCTGTTCGTCTCGGGCAGCCGCGTCGAGGGCAGCGGTTATGCCGCGCTGGAGGCGCTCGCCTGCGGCGTCACGCCGGTGCTGACGGATATCCCCGCGTTCCGCGCATTGACGGACCATGGACGCATCGGTCATTTGTGGCCGTGCGGTGATGCGGTGCGCCTGGCCGACGCGCTGTTTCTCGCGGCAACGGAACGGGCCTCACCGCAATGGGTGCGCGCGCATTTCGACAGCACGCTTTCGTTCGAAGCCGTGGGGCGCTTGTGGGCGAATGCCTATTCGCAAGTGCTCGATGACTGGCACAGGAGGGCGGCATGAAGCTTGCTCTGGTCGTGCCGGGTGGCGTCGATCGCAGCGGCGAGATGCGCGTGATCCCGGCGGTGCTGGCCCTGATCGAGCGGCTGTCGCGCGGCCACGAGGTGCACGTCTTCGCGTTGCACCAGGAAGCCGTTGCAGACAGTTGGAAACTCGCGGGCGCCACCATCCACAACGTCGGCGACGGCTGGACCCACCTGCGCGGCCTCGCCGCCATTCGGGCTGAACATCGCCGCGGCCCGTTCGGCATGGTGCAAGCCATCTTCTCGGGCCCGTGCGGGTTGATTGCCGTCGCGGCGGCGAAGCTGCTGCGGGTACCGTGCACGGTGCACGTCACCGGCGGCGAACTCCTGGCCTTGCGCGACATCGGATACGGCGGACGGCTGAGTTGGAAGGGACGGCTGCGCGAACGCCTCGCGCTGCGCGGCGCCGATGCCGTCACGGCAACCAGTGCACCCGTCATCGAGCTGTTGCACGCCCTGGGTATCCGGGCGCAACGCGTGCCGCTCGGCGTGGACCTCCGGAAATGGCCGCCGCTCGCTCCGCGTCCACGCCACGAAGGCCCTGCGCGTCTGGTCCATATCGCCAGTCTCAATCGCGTCAAGGATCAAGCGACGCTCCTGCACGCGCTCGCGAGACTGGCGAAAACGGGCGTGGAATTCGAGATGGATATCGTCGGCACGGACACCTTGCAGGGTGCGATCGCGGGACTCGTCCACGAGCTTGGGCTGGATCACCGTGTGCGGTTCCTCGGCTTCAAGACGCAACGCGAGCTGCGCCCGGTCGTGGAATCCGCCGACCTGCTGGTGATGTCATCGCGACACGAAGCTGGGCCGTTCGTTCTGCTCGAAGCGGCCGTGGCCGGCGTGCCGACGGTCGGCACCACGGTGGGACACATCGCCGAATGGGCGCCCTCGGCGGCACTGGCCGTGCCTGTCGGCAATCCGGAACGGTTGGCGGATGCGATTCATACACTGCTTGCCGACGAAGCGCTCAGGCTTCGGGTTGCACGCGCGGCGCAATGCAGGGCGTTGTCGGAAGACGCCGATTACACGGCGCGAATGTTCGAGACCCTGTACCAGCGCCTGGCCGGTGGCTTTGGCAGATGAAAGGCGCCCTGCGACCGCGCGTGGCCAAAACCGGATTGCTGGGCGACACCCCGCAGCGTGACTATGCGCAAAAGCTGCAGTTGTTCAACGCGTTCGCGCAGCCGGAGTTGCGCGAGGCGATCGATGCGCTGTCCATTCCCGCGGGTTCGCGCGTGCTCGACGCTGGTTGCGGCACCGGCGAAGCGTTGGGCTGGTGGCGTGCATCGATGCGCGGCAGTGGAATGGCGGTCGGAATGGACCTGGCCGCGGCGCATGTTCGGGCTGCCCGCGCGATCGCACCCATGGACACGCCGATCGTGCACGGTGACTTGCTGGCGCCGCCGTTTGCGAAGGGCTCTTTCGATCTGGTGTGGGCCGTCAATGTCGTCAATCATCTGCACGACCCTGTCGCCGGCGTGCGCCTGCT
>Ga0207640_10000660_pt1 | contig 20197 bp, 17 predicted proteins | sample KBSCornC42_FD_184300 | JGI IMG/M metagenome (GOLD analysis project Ga0207640, IMG submission 184300) | Corn rhizosphere microbial communities from Kellogg Biological Station, Michigan, USA - KBS Corn C4-2 (SPAdes) (version 2) | ecosystem: Host-associated > Plants > Roots > Rhizosphere > Soil ... | reverse complement strand
ACGAGCTGTTCGTTCGTGGCGAGTTGGCCCTTCGCGTAATAATTGTTGTCCTCAAGACCGACCCGTACATGGCCCCCCAGCAGGATCGCCTGCGTGGTTGCCGGCAGCTGCGCCGGACCAATCGCCGAGACGCAGAAGATCGATTGCGGCGGCAGCGCGGCGATCATCGCGGCGAGGATATCGTGGCTGTAGGGCATCGCGCCTTGGAAGCCGCGATCGGCACCTAGCACCATGTTGATGTAATAAGGCGGCTTGTCGTAGCCCTTCTGAATCAGTCGGGTCACATCCTGAAGGATGTGCGTCGGGCTGAAAACCTCCCATTCCGGCTTGATGCCGCGGTCGATCATCCGCTGCACCAGTGTCTCGCAACGCGACGGCGGGGTGATGACGACGATCTCGCGGCCGCCATGCACGTCGACAAAGGTCATCCCGTCGAACGTTGCCATCTCCGCCCCAGCTTCACAGCCCTTCAACCGCTCCTCGAAATTGGATTCGAATAGCCCATCAGGACGCTCGACGAGCATGTCGCCGCTCGAGCCACCGCCCGTCGAGTTGTTGATGATGATGTCACATTCCGCACGAATGCGCGTATTCATGTCGCGGTAGATGTCGGCATTGCAGGTCGCCTGATCGTCAGGCCTGCGCGCGTGCAGCGCCGCGATCGCCGCGCCTTCGCGATACGACTTGACCACCGACTCCGCAATCTCCGCCGGTTGCGTCGGCAGGTTCGGGTTTTGAGCCTTGGAGGCCATGCCGCCAGTGGGGGCAACGGTAACAATGATCTTACTCGACATATTCGGTCTCCAAGGCCCCGTCGGCGGACAACGGCCGGCGACGAAGCCAGAGGTTAGGGCGGTAGGAAAGCGAAAGTGGCCGAGTCAGAAGCGGCTGCGAAGCTCGACACCGATCGTGCGGGGTTGATTGATCGACACCCGCGCGCGGCCCGGGGCCTCGGCAGCCACGGCGAGCGCATCGCCGAGGCTGGCCCGGACGTTACCGGCGTTCTTGATGAACACCGCGACCTCTTGCTTGCCGAAGCTGACGCCTGAGCGCAGATCGACGATCGAGTAGGAGGGCCGGATGCGCGGGATCAGCCGGCCATTGGCATCGGTATTGGCGTTGAGCGCGCTGACGCTGTCGCTGACGTAGCGATAATCCGCATGGATAAACGCGCTGGCTCTGGAAGAGATAGACGTGCTGTAATCACCGCTTAGCGTCAGCGTGTATTTCGGCACCTGCGGGACACGGTCACCTGCGGTGAACCTCGTCCCTGGCGTGGTAGAGGTGAATTTGGCGTCGGTATAGCCGAAGCCACCTGCCAGAGTGAGACCGTTCATGGGCCGTGCGGTCACTTCGAGTTCGAACCCTTGGCTGCGCGCCGTGCCGGCATTGCCCCTGAAGCCAAAACCGCACTGCAACTGGATGCGCTGCTGGATGTCGTTCCAGTCGATACGGAACCCGCTGACGTTCGCTGTCACCTTGCGATCCAGAAACGTCGTCTTCGCGCCGGCTTCATAACTCCAGACGCTGTCCGAACGAAAGAAGGCCGCGTCCGCAGGCGTCAGACCCAGCCCTTGGAGGTTGGCAGCACAGCCGAGCGCGGTAGGGATGATGCCATTGACGCCGCCAGGCCGGAAACCCTTGGCCGCGACAGCGTACAGCTGGTTACCGGGTGAGATCTGATATTGCAGCGAGAATTTGGGCTGAATGCCGCTTTCCTTCTGCGTCTGCCTTGGGACAGACGAGGGACCGCCTACCGCAATGCCATTCGACGTCGTCTCCGACGTCGTGGTAACCTTGAACGCACGGGCGCCCACGATCGCCTTCAGGTTAGGCACGATCTCGAGCGTACCTTCAGCGTAGGCGGCATAGTCCTTCTGAACGATCGGCGTCTGCGTCTCATAGACCAGATCGGTGCCGAACGCTCCGTTGAACAGCGCGTCGAGACCGGGAATGATGTTTGGCGGGAAGCTGCGATTGCTGGCCGACCGATTGTAAAACAAGCCAGTGACGATTTGGAAAGGTCCGGACAGATCGGACGCGAAGCGCAGTTCCTGGGTAAACGCGTTGACCTTATTCCTGATTTCGATCGATGTCGGCACCGGCGAGATACCGAAAGCCCCAGGCGAAGCGATGAAGTCGGTCTGGTCCTCGACGTCGCGCGAGCGACGACTGAAGTAGGACGACGACGACGTCAGCGTCCCGATGCCGGTCACCAGCTTCATGTCGTACGTGGCCAACAGCCATTTATCGCGCGAGAATTCCGGGACGTCGAAGCGTCGGCGCTGGACCAATGACGTCGGCCGCAGGATCGTCGGCGTGCTGCCGTTCGTGACCGCAACATCCGCGAACGGGAAGCCATTAACCGACGTCTGCTGATACAGGACACGCGGCGTGACCGAGAAATTGTCGGTCAGCTTAACGACCATCGCTGCCGACACGCCGTTGACCACATTCTGCGCAACATTATCGATCGTCGTGGTCGGACCATTGGCAGGGCCAACCACCCGCTTGAAATAGCCTGCATCCACGGTTCGGACCCCGACGACGCGGAGCCCAACACGATCCTCCACCACCGGGATATTGATTGCGCCATCCAGCGCATAGTTAGGCCGGTCGGTCCCGTCGGTCGTCGACAGGGCGCCATGTACCCGCCCCTCGAAATTCTTGGTATCGGGCTGGGTCGTGATCAACCGCACCGTACCGCCCATCGATCGCGCGCCGAACAATGTGCCCTGCGGACCGCGCAGCACCTCGATCCGGTCGACGTCGACAATTCGCGGATCGAGCGACTCGGATACCGGCGTCTCGTCAATGTAGAAGCCCGTCGTGTTCCGGTCCGAAATACCGCGGATGGCAATGGTGCGAGCGCCGGTCGTGCCCTCGGCGGTGTTTCCGAAAGACAGGTTCGGGATCGATGATCCATAATCGAAGAAGTTGGTCGCAGCCTTCCGTTCCAGCGCATCGGACGTCACTGCAGTGATGCTGAGCGGAACATTCTGGATGCTCTGTGAGCGCCTCGTGGCGGTCACGACAATATCGCCGGGCGCGCTGGTCGGGGCGGCATCGGCATTCACGGGTGATGCCGTCCCCGCAGATGCCTCGCCCGTCTGAGGGGCGGTTGTCTGCGCTGCCACCCCCTGGCTCATGCACGCCATCACGGCCGTACCGGCCAACAAGAACTTCCCGAACGATACCATGAGCCCATCCCCTTTTACGTCAATCTCCGACTGGAGAGAAATATGGCATGGATTTGACTGATGGACAAGCTATAATTGTTCGGTGAACAGTTGGACCTATTTCAAGGATCGCAGAGGGTGAGATGATATGAAAAAGACATGTGATTCCATTGATATAGCGCTTGGAGCGGCGAAGCGGCGGTTTGTTGACCGCCTGCCGAAAAGTGCGGCTATGCAGCAATCCTCGGCCCAAGTGATGCCGGGTGGGAACACGCGCACGGTGCTGCACTACGACCCTTTCCCGATCGTCATGACGGGCGGACGGGACGCAATGCTGTTCGATGCAGACGGCAACGGCTACATCGATTTTATAGGCGAGTACTCGGCAGGAATTTTCGGCCACAGCAATCCCGCAATCCGCAACGCTATCATCGGCGCGCTAGACAAGGGCCTCAATCTCACTGCGCATAACGATTTGGAGCCCAAGCTGGCCCGGCTGATCGTAGACCGCTTCCCGTCGATCGACCTCGTCCGCTTCACAAATTCAGGCACGGAAGCGAACATGCTTGCACTTAGCCTTGCGTGCTTCGCGACGGGGCGATCGACGATACTGGTCTTTAAAGGCGCCTATCATGGCGGAGTTCTCACCTTTGTCGGTGAGGGTTCTCCCTTGAACGCTCCCTACAAGTTTATTCTTGGTAACTATAACGATACGGCCGGGACAGCCGCGCTGATCGATGCTCATCGCGATGACTTGGCTGCGGTGTTGATCGAGCCAATGTTAGGCGCAGGCGGTTGCATTCCCGGCGATTCGACGTTCCTCTACTCGATAGAGGCCGGATGTCGCGATGTAGGCGCACTCTTCATTCTTGATGAGGTAATGACTTCACGACTCTCTGGCTCCGGGCGCCAAGGCGAGTTGGGTCTGCGCCCTGACATCACCACGTTGGGCAAGTACATTGGCGGTGGCAGTTCGTTCGGTGCCTTCGGCGGGCGCGGTGACTTGATGGCGGCTTTCGATCCCCGACGCCATGACGCACTTGGGCATGCCGGCACCTTTAACAATAACGTGATATCTATGGCCGCCGGAATCGCCGGCCTAACGCAGCTCTACACGCCGGAAGTCGCGATTCATTTGACTCGCAAAGGTGAGGAGTTGCGCTCCTCCCTAAACGTACTTTGCAAGGAATATGACGCTCCTTTGCAGTTTTCTGGCCTTGGCTCGCTGATGAACGCGCATGGATCGCGTTTAGCTCTGTCAAGTTACGACGATCTTCGTAATTCCGATCGCAGAATAATTGATCTTCTATTCTTTCACCTGATCGAAGATGGCATATACATCGCACCGCGAGGGTTCATTGCATTGAATCTCGCGCTCAACGATGGCGATATGAAAAGGCTGGTTAAGTCTGTTGCTTCGTTTCTGGTGTTACATCGGTCTACAATGGCTGATGCTGCAGTCATCAAAGCCTGAATTGTCGAGGAGAGCGGGTGGTGCGGGACATGGAAGCGGCCATAGAGGGGCCGGGTACGAATGGAGGTGACGTGGCATTTTAGCAGCGGGCGCGCGACCTTGGCGTTCCGTTCGAGGGCACGCCCGGCGCGTGGAACTCTATCACGGACGTAGCCGGAGTTGAGGTCGGCATGTCAACGCTTATGCCGTCATGTTGATGAGCGACCAGGGCGAGGCGCAACGGTATCTGAGCAGCGTCCTGTCGAGCAATGGAAACGCGCCGTCCAACGTTTACGGCGACAAGGGGCTTCGTCTCGATCCCGATCCATCAGCTTCCTGAGCCAAACGGTTGCACAGGTCCGGTACACGACGATCATCACCGACGGTCACCTGCGAACACCCACAACAGGCCGTCTTCCTCATAGGCGACAAGGTTCTGCAACAGGCCGTGGCGTGAATGTCGTCGGCCATGGATTCGATGGCGGAGGGCTTGATGCAGCGCTGGTTGAGCGAGGAAAGACGAAGCTGCGACAGCTTGGCGGTGATGATAGCCATGATGAATGCTCCTGATCTGCATGGCTCATCCTCACCAAACAGCCGGTTTTTCTCAAAGCGCTGATCAAGCGACATTATGCTATTAGTATTTGACTCGGATCACTTCAGCGGGAGGAAGAGTTCCGCGACAACTTCATCCTCGGGCACCTCGGGAGCGGCCGTCCCACGGGGCGTTCTTCTTGGCGTGCCGGATAACCATGATCCGCGGGCTCGGCACGTGCTGGATTGACGCCATCGGAAAGGATTGATTCAAGGCTGCCTTTTGGAGGCAGGTTTGAGCCGGGGTGATCTCACCGAAGCAGAATGGCGTATTTTGAAAGGCTTGCTGCCAATCGAGCCTGAAAACCGGGGGCGAGGCAGGCGGCCCGAACAAAACCGCTCGATCATCAACGGCATACTTTGGCGGCTCCGGTGCGGAGCGCCGTGGCGAGACGTTCCGCCCAAATACGGCAGTTGGAACACCATTTACCGCCGCTTCCTTGCCGACAAGGGCTACGATGCCGACGCGATCCGGGCCGACCTTGCCACCGAAAGATCGAGGCTGTCATACCCGGTCGGTCAAACCGCCGCGTGAAGATCGAGCATGATCGGAAGCTCTACAAGCAGCGTAACCGCATCGAGCGCATGTTCGGCCATCTCAAGATCAACCGTGCCAACGCCACCCGCTACGACCAACTGGCCAACAGCTTCCTGGGCATGGTCCATCTCGCCACCGCCAGATACTGGCTCAAATTTGTCCACGCCGCCTAGGATGCGAGGCGGCAACGAACTCAGTGATCAGATTGTACGGCGACCTCAGACGAGGTTCAGTGCCTTAGCAAAGGATTGGCCCAACATGTCGTCATCTGGCATAGCCCGTATGAAATCGTAGCCAAGGTTTCGCCTGCGTGCGAGATCCGAAGGATTTTTTAGTAGCTTCTCACAAGCATCGACCATGCTCTCTGGAGTTCCGGTGCAATATGAAACGAAGGAATCACCGGAAAAATTAAGCTCACAATGTTTGACCTTGATGTCAACGAGACCCATGCCACAGGCCAGCATTTCATATCCAAGCTGGCTAGGATTAGTGGGCGAGTAGCAGATACCTACCTTGGCGCGATGATAGAGCGCGGAAAGCTCATTCAAATCAGAGATGAGGCCGAAATTATCGAAATCGAAATCGAGATTATCGTATGCATTTTCGCCAAACAGACCGATTGATAATTCCGGATTGCGCTTTTTCAATAACGTCAATCCTTCTTCGATCAAATCAAAGCACCGTCGGTCCTGACTTGGTCGCGCGAAAAGCAGTATGTCAATATCACGAACTATTTCCTTGGCGGGTGGCCGGTAAACGCTCTTATCCATCGTAAAGGCAATGGTCGTCGCCTGGATTCCAAGATCATCACGAATTTTCGCTGCAACCCAATCACCGTAGCAGATAAGCTTGTAGCCTAGGTCATAGCATGCGAGGGAGCGCATATAATCCGAACCAACGGAAAAGAACAGCGGTTCAAAATCTTGTACAAAATATACGACCTGACCCGAAAATGGAACCAGGCGAGCATCATAGGCGGTCTTCCACTGGGTTACAATCAGATGGCTATGGGCATCAACTCGCAGACCATATACTTCCACATCAGCCTTCAGTTCGCAGTAGAATTTCGCGATATCCTTTTTAATCATTGAAGCTGAACGGCTTGAATACGCATAGATTTTAACAGTCTTACCCGCGCGTTCTAGCCCTTGGCAAACGCTGAATATCTTGCGATGTCCTCCGGACGGCCCCGAAAAATCGGGGATAACGACGCCGATGTCCGCAACGTTCTGAGACTGAATTTTTGGGATAGCCGGCGCGGTTCGCCTATCCCTTTGGGCGCTGAATCCCTCGTAAGCGTCAATTGCTTCATTGGCACAGAAGCGCTGAGAGTAGGCATGGTTGCAGTGATTAAAGGCGATTTCGGCCCGCTTCAGCGCGCGGTCGTAATTGTGGTATATATCTCTGAATGCCTGAAGCCACTCTGCTGTACTGGTAGCAAGGTGAGCGAGCTGCCCATGTATCGCAGCTTCTGTAAAAGCCTGGGTCGCAGTCGCGATTACGGGGCACTTAGCCATCGAAGCTTCGAAGAACTTCAATTCGCTTTTAGATTCGCAGAACGGGTTATTGATTTCGAGCGGCGCCATTATCAGATCACAACTGAACTGATCACGAATCATCACATCATGCGGCATCAATGCAACGCGAGAAACGCGCGGCATGTCTCCAGGTCGATGAATATGCTGCCAATGAGCCAGCTCAGGATATTCACTCAACTCAAATTCGCCAACCAGACGGAAAACCACATCGGGCGTTTCGTTCATGAACTGGATCAATGCGGGGGCGGCCACGGCAAAGTCGGCCTGATGCGTCTTAGTGCCTGAGTAATAACCGATGACGAACGGAGTTGGCCTGCCGTGACGCTTGTATCCGACGCGCTGGAAGAAGGTCAGATTTTCGCTGCTGATGGCATTTCTGATTTTGAAGGTTGGCTTGCCAAGTGCTGCGATTCGCTCAACAAGAAAACTAGTTGTCGATGTGCACATGTCAGCATGAAGAATGAAGTCCCGATAGGCGCGGACTCCCTTGTGAAATCCTTCTCTGGATTCATCAGATAGATATTTATATCCGTCGATGTATGGAATCATGTCTTCGTCAAAAACGAGATCATCAATATCGTATACAATGATCGATCCGGAGGCCCGCATCTTCGCAACAAAATCGATATAGGGCGACCAATATGGAGCGCGGTGGAACACGACGAATTTGGCAGAAATCTCCTGCTCAAGCAGGCTGTACAAATCTTCCCCCTTGAAACATTGAACTTTCCAGCCTTCATCGGCCAGCCCTTCGGCTACCCGAAAGACCCGATAAGGCGTCGAGCTGGTGCCGTTGGTGCCATCGATAAATAAGGCGTCCAAGGACAGATGCGCGTGCTTCATAGGAGCTGGCGTACGCTGCTCTGCTGACACAGTGGGCTTTTTACCACGGCGCCCCAAAGTCGTCCCAATCCAAAGGAAATGTTCTGCGGGGTCCATCCCGGACATTGCAACGTCAGGATATTCTTTCACATACCATTCAGCGTCGAATCGACCGGATGCACGAAGCTCGTTCACTTCTTCGGCAGTAATCGCTTTCATACGAATTCACCCTAACGAATTAGATTACCCGGTCTTCAAGAATTCCGTGCATGACGTAATGCCGGAGTGGATCAATGTCAGCCATCGCGACATCGGGGTATCTTTCAAGATAGGTATCCTTGTTGAAAAGGCCCCTCTTCTTCAATTGTCTGTACTGTCGTTCTACTCTCCAGGAACTTGGCATAAACGCCCACCACCAGCGCCACTGCATAAGAATAGGAGTGACTTTACGGAGCCATTCTGTTTGCGTCGACTTGGCCATCATTTCAGATTCGCGAAGGCGTAGCAGATGAGTTAGTTGAGCAATCTCGTTTATTCTCTCTTTCATGCGGCCTGCGCTATTCGGCTGCCCTTCCTTGTTTTGTAACAGATCGGTCAATTTCTTAATCTCATCAAGACTCTCGGACAATTTGGCTTCCATTTCGGTCCGAGACTGTTCGCTTTCGTTTGCAGCTGCCTCGTGTTCAGCTAAGCGTTGCTGCAGAATTCTGAACTGCCTTCTCCAAGTGGCATTGTTGTTCGCGAGGACATTTGCGGTGGCAAGTTTGGCCTCCCTGTCGCGAATTATGGACTTCAATCGCTCTATGTCGGCTAAAGCCGCTTGCCGATCACTAGCGAGGCGGAACACCCAACGGTCAGCTTCGGCAAGCTTGGACTTTATTTGGTTATGATCCGCGTCATGCCTCTGTGCTCGAGCACGTTCACTGAACAACTCGGCGCGCGTCTGCTCGATTTCCTCATGCCGCTGCAGGATTGTGCTTTCGGCAACAGCCAGTTGAGCACGCAGCGAGGCCATTTCCGTGATCAAAGCAGCATTCTCTTGGGCCTGTTTCGCAAGTGCGGATTGCGCATCGTTCAACTGAGCCAGAACTTCCTGTTGGGTTTGGTCATCCGCCGCAATTTGCTGCTCCTGATGGTCGGTAAAGTCCACCATCTTTCCTAGGCTCGCTCGTGCTGTGTCCAACTGACCCTGCATAGAGGTCCGCTGCTTTAGATGGGCGCCATCATCGGCGGCGCCTGCGCGATCTTGCGGCGTCCCTAGCGCGTCATGCAGGTCGTTATCATGCCCGTTTACATTCGCACTACCGGAAGAAAGAGGGTTTGTTCCAGTTTCGCCACCGTTTTTCAATTTAGCCAACTCCCCAGTCGCGATAGACAGATTTGCTTCAGCCCCGCGAAGGCGGTCTTCGAGCTGCCTACTGTATGCCATTTCGTGCGACACGAAGTTCGTGATTGCCGCAAATGCCGGTCCTGCGGCGTTGAATTCTTCTCGAATTTCATCAAGCAGCGGGCGATCGGCGATCGCTTCTCCGACATCAGCCCATTTCAGCATGATGCGATATGTCTCGCGTAGCCAGCGAGAGAGATGCGGATCAGCCAAAATCTTTGTCGCTGGCTCAGTATGATGCCGGCTCTCAAGGTGGATCGCGTCGCCGATCTCGTGATCCGACGTAGCACAATAACGTGGCCAAGTAATACCGAGCGACAGCTGAAGTTTATTAGCAAGGAGAGGGGCATCTTTAAGAAGTTCATCATAAGTTGAGAATGCCCGCTTAAGGTCGCGTGTTTTATGCTCCGCGTCCAAAACGTGCCGTAGCCAGGCAAGATGGGTGAAACTAGGATGCATTTCATCCCTTGATTGAAGAGATGAAGCTACTTCAATTGGATTCCGTGTTGGAATTAAAACAAGAGGTTCAATGTCCTCTGCATTAAGAACGCTACGCCAGAACGGAACCAACTTCGTACATCGGGGGTCCTTCATTATAAACAACGAGGATGCGCCGAATTCCTGTTGGATTGCTGCCCGCCCTTTATCCAGGAAATCTCGATATGCGGGCGATTCATACCAAGGTGGATTGAATTCCAGCCAGTCATTCCAATGACTGCCGCCTGATGCCAAAATGGCTTCATTTAGCTCCATGATCGCCACAGATTCCCAGTGCCCGTGCGGATTGGATGGAGACGCAGGCATCAAGGTGTTCGGTATGTCGCAGCCAAGTAGATGTAATAAGTGCGACAATGCGCTGGTGCCCGACCGATGCATTCCCAGCACTAAAATGCAATTCCGCTTGCACCGAAGGACCTCCTTTTCACTGCTGCTCATGACCCATCAACCTTATGAAAAGCGGCGCGGTAGACTCTTGGCGGCGAATGATGTTGCTCGATCCGTGCTATGCTGCCCTGCAACAAAATGGTCAATAGTTCAAAAAGAGGCGCTCAGGAATCTCCAGCAGGAGCACAGATGATTTGATCGACAGCTCGGTCCGTGAGTGAGGCCATTCATGCGGAAAGTGTCACAAAACCACACGGGTGCGATCATTAGCTTTAATCAAAGATTAGAGTAAATATCTAGCGCCTGACCCACATCTTCGTAAATCACGGCTTCGCCCTTATCAATTAGAATGGCCTTGTTGCACATGTCTTTGACAAATTCAGGGCTGTGGGAAGCTAATATGATCGATCGATCTTTTCTTTTGTCGAACATTTCAGCGTGGCACTTGCGTTGGAAGTTCTGGTCCCCAACGAGGATAATTTCGTCGATGAGATAGCAATCGAACTCGATGGCGAGCGACAGCGCAAAGGCTAAGCGGGCCCGCATGCCCGAGGAGTAAGTCTTGACCGGCATGTTCAATTGCTTGCCGAGTTCGGTGAAATCCTCCACGAAACGGCGGATGTCGGCATATTCCCGCTGGTAGATGCGGGCGATGAAGCGGGCATTGTCTAGCCCGGTCAGGCTTCCTTGGAATCCTCCGGCGAAACCCAGCGGCCAGGAGACCGACATGGTGCGGATGATCTTGCCAGACGTTGGCAACTCGACCCCGCCGATCAATTTGATCAGCGTACTTTTGCCTGCTCCATTCCGGCCAAGAAGGCCAACCCGGTCACCTCGGTCGATTGCCAAGTTGACCGCGTTCAGGACCTGCTTGCGCCTTCCGCCGTGCGAATATGATTTCGAGATGTCGCTGCAGATGATCATTCGACGGTCAGCCTGCGGCGAATACGGCGGCAGAGGATGAGGCCGATCACCGTCGCGACCGCCGAGCAGATGATGGGATTCCAAACACTGTAGTAGGCCGTCACCTGATCACCCCAGATCCCCTTGCGCATCATTTCCATGCCGTTCACGAAGGGCGAAAACAACAGAAATTCCCTGGCCTGCGGGGTCACCCAGGACACCATGTAGAACAGGCCGGAAAAGGGGATCATGATATAGGTCGTAACGGGAATGAACTTTTCCATGGCGTCGGACACTTCCGACAACGGAGCGATAATCAGGCATAGGGAAAAACAGAACGAGGCATAGAGCAGCCAACCAGCGATAAGGAGGCCGATGTTCGCTGGGATAGGGAATTCGTCGAAGCCGATCAGCACGACAGCCATGAAGAGATATGCCATCATGCCGCCGAGAAATTCGATTATGAATCGCGACAGAATGAAATCGACGATCTTGATCTGGCGGTGATATAGCAGGCTCTGGTTCACGGTGAAGACGGATACGCTGCGCGATACGCCATGCCGGAACAAGGTAATCGGGATATAGCCTGTGGCCACGAACGCAATCACGCCCACCCCATGTTCGGTAGGGCCGTGGGTGAAATGCCAGACCAGTCCAACCAGCCCGGCGAACAGCAGGGGTTCGGCCATTATCCAGAGGAAGCCGATATTTTCCCGTCCGAAGCGCGTTATCAATTCGCGAATCATCAAGGCGTGAATGACGCGAACCTGCACAGCCCAGCCGTTGCGCAGTCGATGTAAGCTGCCCTTCGCCATACTCAATCTTCTGGCGCATGCTCAAGAACGCCGATCATGAACATCCAGGCGATGAAATATAGGCACAGGGATGCGGCGAACGCGACCAGGATGTTGAGGAAGCGATTGGGCAGCAACGGTGTGTCGGGCGCGTTGGGATCGACAACACGCTCGAGGTAGAATTGCTGGCGCAGCGCGTCGGCGCGCGCTTGGACCAGGGAAGCGTTGGCTGCGGTCAGGCTTTCGGTCGCGAATTTCTCCTCGACCAGCAGATCTTCATAACCGCCGATCTTCGAAGCGATACCGCTTCCACTGCCCACAACCCGGCTGTTCTGCGATGCGATCTGCACCGAAATCGCGCCGATGCGGTTACGCAGCGCTGGGATGGAAGGGTTGTTGGGAGTGAGGCGCTGCATCAGGTCCAGCTGCGCCTGTAGCGCAGCCCGCTCTGCAATCATGGTATTGGCGATTTCCAGCACCCCGCCAGCCTGCTTGGTCGGATCAATGAGCGCCTGGGTATTGCGATATTGCGCCAGCGCAATCCGGGCATTCCTGGCTCGCTCGGTCGCGACCTCCACCTGTTTTTGTGCCTCGGCAATGCCCTTGCTTTGCGCGCGGGTGTTGAGCCGGTTGACCAGTGCTTCGCTCAAAACCAGCAGCTGCCGGTTGATGACATACGCATCCTGCGGGTTGAATGCTTCGACCTTGATGATTGCGGTGCCCGCTTCGGCGTCCATGCGGGCGTCGATCCGCTTGCCATAGTATTTAAAGAGGCTTTCGAAGGTGTTATCGGCAAATGGCTGGGGGAAGCGGCTCAGGACATCGGCCTGCGGCGTCGAGAATTTGTTGCGAATGTGGACCGTCTTCTCCAGCGCCATAAGAGCGTCGCGTGAGCGGACATAGGTAAGCACTTCGTTCGTTTGTTCCTGCCCCCCCGACAAGCCGGTCGTCTGCACAAGATTGGCCAGCGTCGACATCTGAGAACGCTTCTGGTCCGGGCTCTTGATGACGAAGCGTGACTCCGACACATAGACATCAGACGCGATCAAGCCATAATAAAGCGCCGCCAGAAGCGTAGGCAGCGCCACCATCAGCAAGAACCATCGCCGCTTCTTCAGCCAAAGGACGACGGTGGAATGCTGGACGGGTGCTTCGGCCTCGACCGGGAACGAGGGATTGACGTTCATAAATCTGTGCAGTGCCTCAAAAGGGACTTAAGCTGCCCATGCGCTAGGCCAACATGGCACGAGGCGCAAGGCCAAGCACGCCCGGCGGCGCGTTCGAAAGAGGAACTATCCATTGCGGAATCTCGGTGCTAAGGGGTCTGCCAATCGAACCCGCAAGCCTCCGAGTTCATTAGCGATGCAAGTCAAGAATAGCGTTTATCTAGCCCTGCTCGCCGGTCTCGCGGGGTGCGCCACGCTGCCTTCGAGCGGCCCCACCGGGGGGCAGATTGAGAAATCCGCTCGGTCTCCGGGACGTGGCTCGTCCGCGATACAGGTCGTCCCGATCCACACGATGGCGGATGTGCCGGGGGCAAGTATGGTGCCCACGAGATTGTTGCCCGATCTGCCTCCACCGCCGACCGACATGATCGGGCCGGGCGATGTGCTGGACATCAATATCTACGAAGCGGGGGTAACCCTGTTCTCAAGCACCGCTGGTGGTGGCGGAGGGATGAGCCAGATCGTGGCGAATCCCGGCGTGCAGGTGCAGAAACTGCCCCCAACGCGGGTCGATGATCTGGGAGACATCACCATTCCCTATGCTGGCACGCTCCATGTGGCAGGGATCACGACCGGTGAGGTCGAGGCGATGATCCGCAATTCGCTGGCCCGCCTCTCCCAAAACCCGCAAGTGATCGTCACGCTTAATCAGGCCATCACCAATTCGATCATTGTTGGGGGGGAGGTGGCCAAACCGGGCCGGCTCGTGCTGCAGACCAATAAGGAAACCCTGTCCGACGTAATTGCGCTAGCCGGCGGCTATCGTGGAAACGCCAAGGATTTGCTACTGCGCATCGTGCGGGGTGAGCAAAGCGTTGACGTTCGCGTCAATGATCTTGTCGACAATCCCAAGCTGGACGTGCGGGCGTATCCCGGCGACCGGATGATGCTGATCAACAACCCCCGCACCTATTCCGTGCTGGGCGCTCCGGGACGGGTTGAAGAGGTTCCGTTCAACCGCTCGTCGGTGTCACTGGCGGAGGCGGTCGCCAACGCGGGCGGCGTCAATCCTGGCATCGGCAATCCTGCGGCGATCTTCGTGTTCCGCTATGTCCGCGATGAGCAGGGTGATGAGGTGCCGAAGGTCTACCATCTCAACATGATGAAAACGGGTTCTTATTTTCTCGCACAGCGCTTCGCTATGCGCGACAAGGACGTGCTTTACTTCGGCAATGCCGCGGCAAACCAGCCCAGCAAACTCATTCAGCTGATTAGCCAGCTGTTTTCCCCGATCTTGACGGTAACCGCTGCAGTGCAGACGGTAAAAAACAGTAACTGAGGCTTTTGATGGGTGACTTCATATTGTCGCCCGTTCGTTATGCACGAAAGTGGGATGATGGAGATAAAATCCTTCGATATTGCCGGCCTCAAGCTGCTCACTCCTCGACATATCGGGGATGAGCGGGGGTATTTTGCGGAGACCTTCCGCGCCGATCTGTTCGCCGCGCATTGCGGGAACTGGACATTTGTCCAAGACAATGAATCGCGGAGTGTCCGTCAGGGCACTATCCGCGGCCTGCATTTCCAGAGCGAGCCGCATGCCCAGGGCAAGCTCGTTCGCTGCACCGCTGGCGCCTTGTTCGATGTCGCCGTGGATATACGTAAAGATTCCTCCACCTATGGGCAGTGGGTGGGCGAGACGCTGACCCCCGAAAATGGCAAGCAGTTCTGGATTCCGCCCGGCTTTGCCCACGGCTTCTGCTCGATCGAACCTGATACGGTCATCTGCTACAAAGTGACCGGCTATTACAGCGCCGAATGTGACAAGGGGCTGCGATGGGACGATCCGGCGATCAGTATAGAATGGCCGGATGTGGCTGATCCGGATACGCTTTCGCCGAAGGATCGGCAGCAACCGCTGCTTGCCGAGCTTCCTGCCTACTTCACCTGGAGCGAATAACTATGCGTGTGATCGTTACCGGCGGCGCCGGCTTCATCGGTTCGGCTCTCGTCCGTTACCTGGTGCTGAGAAAGGGTTATGAAGTCTTGACCGTGGACGCCCTGACCTATGCGGGGTGCGAGGCTTCGCTGAAGGAGGTCGAGGGCAACGCGAGCCATCGCTTTCTGAAGGCCGACATCTGCGACCGGGCCGCCATGGACGCGGTGATTGCCGGTTTCCGGCCCGACCGCCTCATGCACCTGGCGGCGGAAAGCCATGTCGACCGCTCGATCACCGGGGCGGCCGACTTCATCCAGACCAATGTCGTGGGCACGTTCACCCTGTTGGAAGCGGCGCGTGGATATTGGAACGGCTTGACCGGCGCAGCGAAGGACGCATTCCGCTTCCTCCATGTCTCGACCGACGAGGTTTATGGCTCGCTCGGCGATGAAGGGCTGTTCGAGGAAAGCACGCCCTATGACCCGAGCTCGCCCTATTCGGCGTCCAAGGCCGCGTCTGACCATCTCGCCAAGGCTTGGCAGCGCACCTATGGGCTGCCAGTGGTAGTGTCGAACTGCTCGAACAATTACGGCCCCTATCATTTCCCCGAGAAGCTGATCCCGCTTACCATCCTGAACGCGCTCGCAGGCCGCCCGCTGCCAGTCTATGGCAAGGGCGAGAATGTGCGCGACTGGCTCTATGTCGAGGATCATGCCCGCGCGCTTGACCTCATCATTGAGAAGGGTGTGCCGGGCGAGACCTATAATGTCGGCGGGCGTAACGAACGGCGGAACATCGACGTGGTGCGCCGGATTTGCGCGGTGCTGGACGAGCTGGTTCCTGCCGATGCGCCGCGCGAAAGGCTGATTGAGTTCGTTACCGACCGCCCCGGCCATGACGCTCGTTACGCGATCGACGCGACCAGGCTGGAGACGGAACTGGGCTGGCGCGCGCAGGAGAATTTCGACAGCGGCATTGAGAAGACGGTGCGCTGGTATCTCGACAATGAATGGTGGTGGAAGCCGTTACGAGACCGTTATGATGGCCATAGACTGGGGCTGAGCGCCGTGCTTGCCGGAGTGGTTGCGTGAAAATTGCCGTCACCGGCAAGGCGGGGCAGGTCGTGACCAGCCTGATCGAGCGCGGACGCGCTGCTGGGCATGAGGTGATCGCGCTGGGCCGGCCTGAGATGGATCTGGGCGATCCGGCTTCGGTTGCCCGCGAGTTCGAGGCGGCCGCGCCCGACGCCATCGTATCGGCGGCGGCTTATACCGCAGTCGACAAGGCGGAGAGCGAAAGCGAACTCGCCTATGCAGTGAACGGCGCAGGGGCCGGAGCGGTGGCGAAGGCAGCGAAGGCCCTGGGCGTGCCACTCGTTCATGTCTCGACCGACTATGTCTTCAACGGCAGGCTTGATCGGCCCTATGTCGAGAGCGATCCGACCGGACCGACGGGCGTCTATGGCGCGTCCAAGCTGGCGGGTGAGCAGGCTGTGCTGGCTGCCCATGGCGACAACAGCGTGGTGCTGCGCGTGGCGTGGGTCTATAGCCCGTTCGGGGCGAATTTCGTGAAGACTATGCTGCGTTTGGCTGGTGACCGGGACGAGGTGTCCGTCGTCGCTGATCAGCTAGGCAATCCCACCAGCGCGCTGGCGATAGCCGATGGTATCCTGCGGGTGGCTACCAATATGGTATCCGATAGTAGCCCATCCTTGCGCGGCGTCTTCCACATGACCGCCAGGGGCGAGGGTAGCTGGGCCGATTTTGCCGGGGCGATCTTCGCGGCCTCCGCGGCGCTGGGTGGACCTTCGGCGCGGGTCAAGCGGATCACCACCGCCGACTATCCGACGCCGGCCACTCGGCCAGCGAATAGCCGGCTCGATTGCGGCCTGATCGCGAGGATGCATGGCGTGGCCTTGCCTGACTGGCGCGGATCGTTGGAAACCGTAATCGCCCGCCTGCAACCTGCAGCAAACTGACCTTTCCACCCAAAGGAACGACGACGCATGAAGGGTATCATCCTTGCCGGCGGCAGCGGCACCCGCCTTTATCCGATGACGCTGGCGACCTCGAAGCAGCTGATGTCGGTCTATGACAAGCCGATGATCTATTATCCGCTGAGCACGCTGATGCTGGCGGGTATTCGCGAAGTGCTTATCATCTCCACCCCGCGCGACCTGCCCGCCTTCCAGGCGCTGCTGGGCGATGGATCGCAATGGGGCATGCACTTCGAATTTGCCGAGCAGCCGAGCCCGGACGGGCTGGCGCAGGCCTATATTATTGGCGCTGATTTCGTGGTGGGTCAGCAGTCGGCTCTAATCCTGGGCGACAATATTTATTATGGGCATGGCCTGCTGGAGCTGCTCGCCAGCGCTTCGTCGCGGAAGGAAGGCGCGAGCGTCTTCGCCTATCATGTGAATGATCCCGAGCGGTACGGCGTGGTGAGCTTTGATGAGTCCAAAAGGGCCATCAGCATCGAGGAGAAGCCGGCGCAGCCCAAGTCTAACTGCGCTGTCACCGGGCTCTATTTCTACGACGAGCAGGTGGTGGACATCGCCGCCAACCTGGAGCCGTCCCCTCGGGGCGAGCTGGAGATCACCGACGTCAACCGCGTCTATCTGGAACGCGGGCAGCTCAATGTGGAGATCATGGGGCGAGGGTTCGCCTGGCTGGATACCGGTACGCCCGACAGCCTGCTGGATGCGGCGGAGTTCGTGCGTGTTCTCGAAAAGCGGCAGGGCTTCAAGATCGCCAGCCCCGAGGAAGTCGCTTTCCGGCAGGGCTTTATTGGCGTGACTGAACTGGAGCGGGCGATCGGCAGGCTTGGCAAGTCGGATTATGGCCGCTATCTGCACGGCATATTGTCGGAGGCTTAAGGTGGGGCGGGGGAAAGGTCCCGCCTTGTTTCAAGCCAGCTTCTGGACGAGGCGCATCAGCACATCGGTATCCGTGACCGGCATCCCTCCCTGCCGCGGCCAGAAAGCTCCAGTATAACCCGCAATATAGCGTCCCGTCAGCGGGCGGCCAAGTTCCTCATGGCGCGCCAGCACCGGGGGGATGGGATTGTCGGGATGTGCCGCGGTGACGATCGTGCTGTCCTGGAATATGTCGGCGGTGCATTCATGGCTGAACAGCGTTGCCTCGGGGCTCAGTTGGTCGGCCACCAACATGAGGTCGCGGGCCGACACTTCGAGATCGACATCCATCCAGAGGCACATCAGGCGTGGCGGACGCCAGTCGCGGAAGGTGTCGGCAAAAAAGCCCTTGTGGAATTCCACGGCCTCGCTTGCGCCGAAGCGTGTCACATGGTCGCGTACCTCGTCCAGGCTGCCCGCATATTGCCCGGCCTCATAGCCCGCTCCCGGTGCAGGGGGCAGGCCTTCGAAGGAGTCGAAGATGTGCATCTTCAGTCCCAGCTGCCGGCAGGCATAGCTTAGCATCGCTGAGCTATATCCCTTGAAGCAGCCGAACTCGGCGAACTCGCCTTCCACGCCCCAACTTTTCAGCACGTAGAGCTGGTGGATGATGGAGAACAACTCGCGGATCGAATTGGGCTTGCAATGGAAGTCGGTTGAGCCGGGAGCGGCGGTCCTGTTGGTCTGGGGGAAATGCCGTTCGACGAAGCGGCAATGCGCGTAGGTGGCGGTCAGGTAGCGGGCATAATCGGCGAAGATCGGCACGGCATTGAGATCGGGCGTCGCCATGATCCAGAGCAGGCGATCGATGAAGCGCTTTTGCCCAGCTTCCGTCAGCAATTCGATGCAGTCCTCCGGCCAGTGGAGGGCTACGGCGTTGATCACTTGGCGTGGAAACGGCCCCCTGATGCCGCTATCGGGCGGAGAGGCCAGGCTGCGCGCGGTGGCCGGACCCGCAAAGTGCAAAGTCGCCAGCGTGGTGCTCGGCAACCAAGGCTTTGTCGGGCGCGCTACGATGCGCAGTTCACCCAGAAATTCCTCGCCGATTTCCTGATATGGAAGATCGAAAGCGAAGCCGCATGCGTCGCTGCCGGCAATGTCGGGATATGCGGCGGCGACATCTGCTCTGGCGATCGAGGGTTCGCAGGATATCAGGCGGTGATTGCCCAGCCATGCTTCCACGCGCACCGGTCCGCGCCCGAGCGCCCAACCGGCTATTCTGCCGCCTGCGGTCGCATCGATCGACCCGCGCGGCGCCAGCGCACCCCCCACCTTGGCAAGCACACCTCGCCGGAAATTCTTCATTCGTCCCCCTCAAGGCCGATCCTTGGCGGGCCTTTCTTAATACCTATCTCCGTCACGCCACTGTTTACAAATGAATTCCTGATTTCTCCCGCTAGGAGAGGCTTTGTTCTTCCTACTTGACCGGGGCGTTAACCGCTGCGACTTTCAGGGGCATGACGCCGATAGAACGCGCTGCGCGCGCCCTGTGCAAACTGGATGGTCATGCGGAGGAGGGCGAGCGCGAGGGCAAGCCCTTGTGGCGCAGCTATTTGCCGCAGGCGCGTGCCGTGCTGGAAGCGATCCATGAGCCCAGTTTGCGCATGACGGAGGCTGGGGCCACGGTCATCCGATATGTGGGGCCAGAGGAATCGCCATCAGGCTACGAAAGCGATGCCGCCAATGTCTGGCGTTTCATGATCGATGCGATGCGGGAAGATTTTTCCACCCGGCCGTGACAGGATGAGAATGGGCCGGAATGCCTCTGGCCATTCTGCTCTTTTTATCGGGCTCCGCGTTGAACGCGCCGGCTGCATTCGGAGCGGTAACACGTCCCGTCTTCCCGTGCCCTGTCGGCCAGTTCCAGCAGCGCGCCGTAGCGATTGGCGCGACCGTCGTCGGTAGATCAGCGAGCACCGCTTTCCGCGTCTGTCCGCCTAGGCCGCGTTGACAAAGTGGGGCAGCCATTTACGGATCGCGGCGAGATTGAGGAAGCTGGCGAAGGATAGAGCGGTTTTGTCGTAGCGCGTGGCGACACGGCGGAACTGCTTGAGGTGGCCGAACATTCGCTCGATGCGGTTGCGA
>Ga0207640_10000659_pt1 | contig 20199 bp, 18 predicted proteins | sample KBSCornC42_FD_184300 | JGI IMG/M metagenome (GOLD analysis project Ga0207640, IMG submission 184300) | Corn rhizosphere microbial communities from Kellogg Biological Station, Michigan, USA - KBS Corn C4-2 (SPAdes) (version 2) | ecosystem: Host-associated > Plants > Roots > Rhizosphere > Soil ... | reverse complement strand
ATCGTTTTCAGGCGCTCGCCGATCGACTTGATCACCACTTCCTGCTGCCGCACGAGCGCGTCGACGAGGATGCCGGCGACCTTTTCGCCGGAGCGCGTGACGACCACGAACCACTTCGTGTCCGGCCCTTCCTCGCGGTCGCCGTCGAGGCGGAAGGCGTCGGCGAGGCGCAGCAGCGGAAGGGTGAAATCGCGCAGCGTGAACACTTCGCGGCGTTCGACGGTGCGAATGTCGCGCGAATAGATGCGCAGCGATTCTTCGACCGAGGTGAGAGGGATCGCGAACTGCTCGCCGGCGGCGCGGACGACCAGCGCCTGGATAATGGCCAGCGTGATCGGCAGCATGATCCGGAACGTCGTCCCCTCGCCGGGAACGGAGAGGATGTCGATCGAGCCTTTCAGCTCCTGCAGATTCTTCTTGACCACATCGAGCCCGACGCCGCGGCCGGAGATTTCGCTCACGGCGGAAGCGGTGGAGAATCCGGGCGTGAAGAGCATTTCGTACGCGCGCTGCTGGTCGAACGGATCGTGCTGCGCGATCAGATTGCGCTTCACGGCCGACTTGCGCACCAGTTCGGGATCGATGCCGCGTCCGTCGTCGGTGACGTCGAGCACGACCGAGTTGCCCTGCTGGTACGCGTTGAGCGTGACCTTGCCGATCGGATTTTTTCCCTTGGCGATGCGCTCGGCGGCCGGCTCGATGCCGTGATCGAGGGCGTTGCGGATGATGTGCATCAACGGATCGGTCAGCTCCTCGACCATGACCTTGTCGAGCTCCGTGTCTTCGCCGCGCAGCACCAGCTCGATCTCTTTGTTCAATTCGCGTGCGACTTTGCGAACGGTGCGCGAGAGCTTGGCGTAGATCTGTCCGACCGGAACCATGCGCGTTTCGATGACCGACTTCTGCAGCTCGTTGAGCTTGCGGTCGAGGTTGCGCGCGATCTTGGTCAGCTCGTGCGCGGTGAGGCGCGCCTGCTGCAGCGCCTCCCCCTGATGCAGCGAGCGCGTGAGCGAATCGAGCTGCGTCTTCTCGATGATCAATTCGCCGACGATGTTCATGACGTGATCGAGCTTGCTGATGTCGACGCGGACCGTCTGCGAGATCGATCGCAGCGATTGCTCTTCCTCGATTTCCGTTTCGGCGACTACCGCCGGCGCCTCCGCTTTCCGCAGCGACGTCACCGTCCCCTCGGGCACCAGCGCGGCGACGGCGGCCGCATCGAGCAACGAGCCGTACAGCAGCCGGAAGGCGATGCCCGAGCCGCCGCTGCTGTCGATGGCCGGCAGCGTGGAGATGACTTCGCCCGAGGCGTTCAGCAACTCGGTGAGCGCGCGCAGCCGTTCGTCGAAGTTGCTGAAATCGAAACGGACTTCGACCGCCAGGATCTGCTTCCGCGCCCGAACGTTTTCCTGCAGGCGATGCTCTTCATACTCGGTGAGCGACTTCCGCGTCTGCTCGTCGAGCGTCAGATCTTCGAACGGATTGCCGTGAACGAGCGCGGGCTGATTCGTGACCAGTTGATGGATGCGCCGCGTGAGGCCGGTGACGTCGATCAGTCCGCCCACCGACGGATCGCTGACCGAGATGACCAGCCGGTTCAGCGAGTCGACGGCGTCGTAGAGGAGATCGATCAGCTCTTTCGTGATCTCGATCTTGCCCATGCGCAGCCGGTCGAGCATGTCCTCGAGGCTGTGCGCGAGCTCGGAGATTTCGCCGAAACCGAGCATGCCGGCGAGGCCTTTGAGCGAGTGCACTTCGCGGAAAATTTTGTTGATGACCTCGGGGCGCACGTCCCGCCCCTGCGATTCGAACTCGACGAGGTCGCGCGAGAGCGTGTCGAGCAACTCCTCCGCTTCGCTGGTGAACTCGTCCCGGGCCCGATCGTCTTCTTTGGACATTGCGGGCATTGTAGCGGGCGTTGTAACGTCGCGCCCGTGACGGCGCAGCTCATCGACGGCAAACAGGTGGCGAAGACGATCGAGGCGGAGGTCATCGCCGCGATCGGCACCCTCGGCATCGCCCCCGGACTGGTGGCCGTTCGCGTCGGCAACGATCCGGCCTCCGAGGTTTATGTGCGGAGCAAAGCGAAAAAGGCGCGCGAGCTGGGACTGCGCGGCGATGAGCTGATCCTGCCCGAATCGACGAGCGAGGCGGAACTGCTCGCGCACATCGATCGCCTCAATGCCGACGATGCGGTGGACGGAATCCTCGTCCAGCTTCCGCTGCCGAAACAGATCGATGCGAAAAAGGTGATCGACGCGATCGATCCATCGAAAGACGTCGACGGTTTTCATCCGATCAACGTCGGAAAGCTGCACCTCGGGCGTCCGACGCTCGCGCCTTGCACGCCCGCGGGCGTCATCCGTTTGATCGAGTCGACGGATGTTGCGATCGGCGGCAGCAACGCGGTGGTGATCGGACGCAGCGACATCGTCGGCAAACCGATGGCCGCGCTGCTGATCCAACGCAACGCGACGGTGACGATCGCCCACTCGCGCACGCGCGACTTGGCGGCGGTCGTTCGCGACGCGGACATCGTCGTCGCCGCGGTCGGCAAGCCATTGCTGGTGACGCGCGAGATGGTCAAGCCGGGAGCGGTCGTCATCGACGTCGGCATGAACCGCCTCGGCGCGTCCGACTCCGCTCTCGTCGCGCACGACGAAGAGAAATCGCGGCTGCTGGCGAAGAACGGGACGGTGCTCGTGGGCGACATCGACTTCGCCCGCGTGCGCGAAGTGGCGGGATGGATCACGCCCGTTCCAGGCGGCGTCGGTCCGATGACGATCGCCATGCTGATGCGCAATACGGTCACTGCCGCGGAATGGCGGCGGCGATGATCCTCCGCACCGGCTTGACGGGCGGCATCGGCAGCGGCAAGTCGACCATCGCCCGCATTTTCGCGTCGCTGGGCTGCATCACAGTTGACGCCGATCAGATCGTGGCACGCCTCTACCAGCCCGGCGAAGCGGGACACGAGGCGCTCGTACGCACCTACGGCTCCGGCATCCTCCTTCCTGACGGCACGATCGACCGGCGCAAGCTTGCGGACGTTGCTTTCGCCAGCGCCGAGGCGGCGAAAGCGCTGAACGCGCTCATCCATCCGCTCGTCATTGCGGAGGAAGCGCGGATGATGGGAGAGGTGCGCGAAGGGATCGTGATGATCGAAGCGACGCTGCTCATCGAAGCCGGCGGCAAGGATCGCTATGACCGCATCATCATCGTCGACGTCGATCCGGAAACGCAGCTCGCCCGCGCGGTCGCGCGCGGAATGACGCGGGAGGACGCCGCGCGGCGCATTGCGCATCAACTGCCGCGCGAGGAGCGGCTTCGTTACGCGGATTACGTCATCGACAACAGCGGCGATCTCGATGCGGCTGAGGCCGAGACGAGGCGCGTCTTTGCAGCGTTGCAGAGCGATCTGGCAGCTCGGCGTTAGGCACAAGGGAGACGGTTCACGCGGAGACGCGGAGTGAATTCGTGGCTGTGGCGTCCGTTTCGTGCGAAGCACTTTGGAGTGCGGTGGCAGAGGCCACCGCTTTGGGAGGGCGGAGGAATCGTGACTGCTCGCAGCCCCTGATGCTCGCAACGTACGCGGGATAGTCGCCGCCCCCCTCCCTCCCAAAGCGGTGGCTCGATCGCCACCGCACTCCAAAGCTTCGCGAAATGTGCTGCGAGCCGGCGCAAGCATGATCGGCGCACGTTTCTCTCCAACGCCTCCGCCGGTACTAATCCACTGCAATGCAAAACGCCCCGCCGAGGCGGGGCGTTCGAAAAAACAAGCTGCTTGAGGAGTTAGTGCTTCTTGGTGGTCGACTTCGTGGTGGTCTTGGACGAGGTCGAGGTCGTGCCGGTGGTGCCGGTGGCGGCCGTGCCGGTCGTACCGCTGGTCGACGTCATCGTGCCGCCCATGGTGCCCATCGTGTCGGTCGACATCGCGCCGGTGCTGCTGGTGCCGGTGACCGTGCTGGTGGTATCGGTCGACATCGTGCCGGTCGTGCCGGTCATCGAGGTGTCGGTGCTCATCGTCGTCGAGCTGCTGGTCGTCGTGGAGCTATCGGTGGCGACGGCGCCGGTATCGGTCACGTTGTTGTTGTTCGTCTCGCTCTTGCAGGCGAAGCCGAAGACGGTCAGGGCCAGGACGGTGATGAGAATCAGGGTCTTCTTCATTTGTAGTTCCTCTCAGATGGTTGCTTGTGAATCGGTTGCTGCGACATGAGGTGCGATGTCGATTTCTGGGAGTGCCTGCCTCACCTCCTTCGCATCTGCCGAAATTTGAAAATCGCGGCGAGGCAAAGCGCCTCGCAAGATAGATCGTTTTCAGGGTCGGGAGGAAACCAGCAAGAGAAATGCCACGGATGCGTCCGCAACAAAGACGCCCCGCCGAACTGCGGCGGGGCGTCTCGAAACTGCAAATCGCGAATCAGTGCTTCTTGGTGGACGACATGGTGGTCGTGCCGGTGGTGCCCGAGGTCGTCGTCGACGTCGTGCCGGTGGTCGACGTAGCCGTCGTCGATGTCATGGCGGTGCCCGACGTGTCGCTCATCGTGCCAGCAGGCATGGTCGAGGTGGTCGTGCCCGAGCTGGTGGTGTCGGTGGCCATCGTGCCCGACGTGGTGGTGTCGGTCGCCATGGTCGAAACCGTGTCGGTCGAAGCCGCGGCGGTGTCGGTGGCCGTGTTGTTGTTGTTGGTTTCGCTCTTACAGGCGAAGCCGAAGACGCTCAGCGCGAGAACCGTGACGAGAACCAGAAGTTTCTTGCTCATATTGTTTTTTTCCTCTCGATAAAGTGTTTTTTGTGGGAAGTCGGATTGGTTGGAAAAGAGTGCCTGCTCACCCCCCTTGGCAGCTTGTGAAATGGTCTCCGCGAAGCGGGCTGCTTCGCAACCTGGATTCGGAATCGGGTTTCTACACTATTCGTAGCACAGTTTGGCAACGTTGATGCCAGCCTGGAAATAAAGCGGTCAAAAATGGGAAGTCAATGCGTTGACGTCGTGGCGCTCGTGGCCATCGTATCGGTGGACGACGCGGCGGTGCTGCTCGTTCCGCTGGTCGACGTCGCCGTGGTGCTGGTGGTGACGGTCGTGTCGGTGCTGCTCGTTCCCGTGGCGCTTGGGCCGGTCGACGACACGCCGGTGTCGACCGCGGCCGTGTCGGTATTGGCGTTGCTATCCTTCTTGCAGCCGGCCGCGCACACGATCGCGCACAGCAGGACGGCAACCAACATTTTCTTCATGCGTAGGAACTCCAAACAAGGATGATTACCGGGGGCACAACGAGGAAGGATGAGCATACGGCGCTCAACGAGCGGCTATAGTCCCGGATGAACGCCATCATGTCAAGCGCTCCCGCTCCGCTTCACCCCGTTCCGCGCCCTCCCGTCGCCGGCATGGTGCAGTCGTTCGACGGCACGCCGATCGCCTACGACTACTACGATCAGACGTCGCGCTCGCTGGTGCTGGTGATCCCTGGCTTCTGGCGCGACCGGCGGCATCCGTCGATGCTGACGCTTGCATCGCACCTCGGCGACCTCGGCTACCGCACAGCCATTACCGACCCTCGCGGCCACGGCGACAGCGGAGGAACGTACGGCTTCAATCTCTACGAGCACTACGACACGGCGGCGGTAGCGGAGGCGTTGCTGCGAAAGCTGCCGATCGAGTCGATCACGATCGTGGCGCTGTCGTACGGCGCGTCGGTGGCCATCTCCACCGCGGCGCGGCACAAGCTGCCGATCGCGTCGTTACTCCTGATTTCGGCCGTCGCCGATTTCGGCCGGATCACGCCGCGCATCAACCCCTTCACGCTGCACCGCCACATCGCGCTGTCGCAGGCGCTCAAGCGGCCGCATTTCGACTGGAACTTTCGCCGCAGCCCGAAGCTGCAGGCCATCGATGACGTCCGCAACGTGAACGCGCCGATCTGCCTGGTACACGTGAAAAACGATTGGCTGATCGGCCACGATCACTCCCTCGCGCTCTACGAAGCGGCGAACGAGCCGAAGGATCTGCACGTGATCGACATCCCCGGCAACTACCACGCCGACCGCATTTTCTCCGTCGCCGCCAGCGAGATCGATCCGCTGTTTACGGATTTTCTGCGCAAGTATTCGATGGTGTGATCCTGGGAACGCGGGCGTCTCGCCCGCCGTGCTTGGCAAAATCCTGCCACTTGCCAGAGCGGGCGGGACGCCCGCGTTCCCAGGGCTATATTGCGCAGTCGAATGCACGCTGGCGACGAGATCACGATCACACCTACCGAGCTCGTTGCCGGCGGGGCCGCGATCGCGCGGGTCGATGGATTCCCGATCTTCGCGACGAACGTCTATCCCGGCGACGTCGCCGTCGTGCGGCTGCTCGAGGTGAAGAAGGGATTCGCGCATGCGGATCTGGTGCGCGTCGTTGAACCCAGTCCGTTCCGTCGCGCGATTCCGTGTCCGGTCGCGAATGAATGCGGCGGTTGCGACTGGACGTCGCTGCGGCTCGACAAACAGCTCGAGGCGAAGCAGCGCATTCTGACGGAGTCGCTGCGACGCATCGGCAAGATCGATCCTGCGACGTTGCCGCCGATCGCCATCCATCCCTCTCCGCTGAATTACCGGCTGCGCAGCCGGCTACATCGCGACGGCGACAAGGTCGGCTTCTACGCGATGCGCACCAACGACGTCGTGCCATTGCCGACCGAGTGCGAAGTGGTCGGTCTGCAGACGCGCGAACATCCGCGCGACGGCGAGACGTGGGAAGTCGACGGGAAACTGGTCGCCGAGGGTGAGTTGATGATCGACGGGTACTACGTCACCACCGACGCCTTTTTCCAGGTCAACCGCCACCTCCTCGGCACGATGCGAAGCCTGGTGACGAACATCGCCGCTCGCTCCGCGAAGAAAAGCTCAGCGATCGATCTCTACTCCGGCGTCGGATTCTTCAGCCGCCCGCTTGCGGAGTTGTTCGAGAACGTGACGGCGATCGAAGGCTCGGCGGCCGCGCACGAATGCGCGAAACGCAACGTGACGGCGAACGTGACGCTCGTGAATGCGCCGGTGGAGTGGTGGGTGGAGCGCATGCCGCGCGCCGATTTCGTGTTTCTCGATCCGCCGCGCAGCGGTGCGCGGCGCAACGTCATCGATGCCATCGCGGACCGCACGAACGCGATGGTTTGCTTCCTCGCCTGCGATCCGGTAACGTTCGCCCGTGACGCGAGCCGGCTGATCGCGTCAGGTTGGCGACTCGCTTCGCTCGACCTCCTCGACCTCTTCCCCAACACGCATCACGTGGAAACGCTCGCTTCGTTCGAGCGTGCGAAGTGACGTCCCTGCCGCACTTCCGCTGATCTTCTACGCCGCCGGTCTGGCGCTCAGACATTCGTATGCCGAGGCGATCGGATTCGCGTGCGTGGCGGTGTTGCTGATCGCGATTCGAAAGGCGCGGCTGGCCATGCTCTGCCTCTCGCTCGCAGGCGGCGTGTGTGCGACCACGCATGCGCGTGCGCGAAGCGCCGGCGAGGATCGCGCCATCGCACCGCTGATCACCGACCGTTTCGTGACCGTCGTGGCGCCGATCGATCGCGATTGGTCGTCGCGCGGCGAGGCGCACGTCCTGCGCTGCGCGCGCTTTGTCGCGGATGGCGTCCCCATCGATCTGCCGATCACGATCTACACGCGCTTTGAGCCGGCAACGATCGACATGCAGCGCTTCGTTCGTGCCGAGGGATTTCTGCGGCGCAGCGAAAAAGGGGATGCCGTGCTGACGGTGAAATCGCCGCGGCTGATGGCGTACGAAGGATCGCTGAATCCGTTCACGCCGTTGGCGTGGAATCGCGCGCTGGCCAATCGCATCCGCCCGTTTGCGGGGACGTATCCGACCGAGGTCGCGCTCGTGGAGGCGCTGGTGCTGGGGCGCGGCGAGCGGCTGACGGACGACGTCCGCGACAGCTACAAACGCGGCGGCACGTATCATCTGCTCGTTTTTTCCGGACTGCAGATCGCGTTCGCGGCGGCACTGATCGCGCTGGCGTTGCGCTGGCTGCACGCGCCGCGCGCCGGCGACTGGTCGCTGCTGCTCTTCGCCATCGCCGCACCGCTGTTCATCGGACCGACGGCCTCGGTGTCGCGCGCCAGCATCGGTATCGGCGTCTACGCGATTTCGCGAATCCTGCACCGTCCGACCACACTCGAAAATCTCTGGTGCGTGGCCGCGCTGTTACGCCTGATCATCGCGCCGGGTGACATCACTGAACCCGCATTTCATCTGACCTACGCCGGAGCGGCCGCGCTGCTCTTCGCCGGAAAAGCGTTGGCGGCGCGCCGCACGCGCTGGCTGACGTACGCCGCATCGGCGGAGCTGTCGATCACGCCGCTCACGCTCTTCCACTTCCACCAGTACGCGCTCGGCGGATCGCTGATGACGTTGCTCCTGACGCCGATCGTGTTCGCGATGTTGATCGTGTCCGCACTTGTCTGCGCCGTTCCGTGCGCGATGCTTTTCGAAGTTATCGGCGCGCTTCACAAGGTCTGCACGTTCGTGAACGGCGCCGCGTCTCCGATGTGGGGCTACTTCGCGGCGCCGCCGCCAATCGCGATTATCTGCGGCTATGCGACGGCAATGTTGTCCATCGCATTTCTGCGCGGCCGCATCCGCGCGCTGGCGATCCTCACGGCGATGCTGATTCCGCTGACCGCGGCGCTCATCGTCGGACGCGCCGACGTCGCCAACCCGCGCCTGACAATGCTCGACGTCGGCCAGGGTGATTCGCTCTTGCTCCGTTCTCCGCATCACGCCATCCTCATCGACGCCGGCGGCCGGCTCGGCGATGCGCATTTCGGCGAACAGGAGTTGCTGCCGATGCTGGTCGATCGCGGCGTGCGGCGGATCGACGTCGCGGTGCTGACGCACGTCCATCCCGATCACTGCGGCGGACTGCCGGCCGTGCTCGAAAATCTCGACGTCGGCAGCGTCTGGATTTCGCTGCGCCGTTTCCGCGGCGACTGCGCGCAACGCGTGCTCGCAACCTGCTCGCGGCGCGCGATCCCGATTCACCTCGTGCGCGATGGCGACGTGCGCAACGTGGGCGGCATGACGATGCACGCGTTCGTCGCCGATCACACGTTCAAGCACTCGCCGGAGAACAACAGCTCCGTCGTGCTGCGCGTCGTCATCGGCCGCTGGACGGCGCTGCTGACCGGCGACGTCGAGCGCGATGCGGAGGAGTCGCTGGCGTCGCAGGAGATTCGCGCCGACGTGCTCAAGGTCGGACACCACGGCAGCAAGACCTCATCGACGCCGCTGCTGCTCGACGCCGTTCATCCGCGTATCGCGCTCATCTCCTGCGGGCTGCACAACCTGTTCGGACACCCGCACCCGAGCGTCCTCGAATCGCTGCGAAGCCGCGGCATTCATTCGTGGAGGACGGACCGGAACGGGACGATTGACGTCGATTTCCTCCCATCCCAACTCGTCGTCCGCCAGCAATTTGACACTCCCCGGTGAGCGTCCTACCCTGAATTTCCCTCATGTCGTCCACACTGCTGCGCCTCGGACTCTGGATCGTTCTGCTGGTGGTGATCCTCTACGTGCTGCAGCAGACGTACGAAGACGCGCCGTTCGTCGACTTCTTCGCCCCGGCCATGCTGCAGCGCGCCCTGATCCTCGGCGGAATCCTCGTCGCCGCCGGCGTCGTGATGCGCATCCTGGAGCGCGGCGCGAAAGTGGTGATCAAGAACCGATGCGTCGTCTGCAAAACGGCGATCGATCACGGCGCCATCTATTGTCGTGAACACCTGCGCGGCGTGCTCAATCGGGAGAATGACCGGACGCATCGGACGCGTATCCGGAAGACGTGATCGCGCTTTTCGCGAACAGCGCCGCCGGCAATCCGATCAGGAACATGTGCACGATCACGCTGCACGAAACCCACAGCAGGTTGAATCGCGTCGGCCTCGCCGCATTCGACAGCGGGATGACCACGTAGTTCATGAAGACGTAGACGAGGATGCCGTAGACGATGCCGCAACTGACGGCGTGGCGCGTCAGCATCGGCAAGGCCTTCGCCGCGATCCAGTAAACGATCACGATGCTGAAGGCGATGAAGTAATGAAGCGCCGCGCCGAGGAGCGCGCTGTTCATGCCGCCGTTGAATGAGGCTTTCCCGAGCACGCCCGCGGCGACACTCTGGAAGACGCGCGTCGGCGCCACGCCGCGAAAGGACCAGAAGAGGATTGCGTACGTGATGTCGAGCGATCCGACGACGATGCCGCCAGCGATGAGTTTTCGCATCGCGCGAATGTAATGGCGTTGGCAGGCTCGACCTGAGAACTCACGGTCACAAAGTCCATCCTGCGGCGAGCGAGCATGCCGTCAGGATTGGACTTACGGCGTCGACGGCGGCGGCACCCTCTTCTTCGTGGCCTGTTCGAATGAATACGCGAGCTTCAGCAACGTCGGCTCGCTGCAGGCCATCCCGGTGAAGCTGACGCCGAAGGGTTGCGGAAGCGCTTTGAATGATTCCGGAAACGCCGTCGTCGGCGCGTTCGGGACCATCGCCCACGGAACGATCACCGTCGGATAGCCGGGACGCGCGGCAATCGAGGCACCGCCCGGGCCGGGGAAGAGGAGCGCGTCGAGGTTCTGCGCCTTCATCACCTCATCGATGCCGTGCGTGGCGCTGAGGCGAATGTCGTTGGCGCGGTCGGATTCGTAGCGCGCCTTGAAGAGATCGAGGTCCATGGCGTCGGAGATGTCGAGCAGCGACTGCCCGTATTTGATGGCGCCCATCTTTGCGTGGTCCGTGTTCCACTTGCGCAGCTCGGCCAGCGACTTCACCGGCGCGGCCGTGCCGAGGGACGCGAGCCACTTGTTGAAATCGCGCTCCATGCCATACGCGAGATCGATCGAGCACTTCTTCCCTTTCACGTCGTCCATGTCGGTGCAGACGCCCCAGAGGAAGTAGTTGTCGGCGGCGTTCTTGTCGACGACGCTGGGGATGTCGGCCGGATCGACGACGATCGCGCCCTGCGCTTTGAGGACTTCGATCGCCTCGTTCATGGCCTTGGTCTGCTCGTCATTCAGTCCGCCGCGCGGTGTCTTCCCGCCGGGCGTCGTGATCTTGTCGTAGAAGCCGGCGCGTGGGATGCCGATGCGCGCACCTTTCAGACCGTCTTTTTTCAGGAAGACGGTGTAGTCGTGGTTGGGCGGCGCGGTGCAGCGCGTCGTGGCCGGGTCGTTCGGATCGGGATTGTTCCCCTCCAGAACGCCGAACAGGATCGCGGCATCGGTGACGAACTTCGCCATCGGACCGGCTGTGTCCTGATCGGCGGTGATGGGGATGACGCCGTAGCGCGAGATGCGGCCGACGGTCGGCTTGATCGCGGCGAGCATGTTCTGATTCGACGGGCTGAGGATCGATCCCGAGGTCTCGCTGCCGACGTTCGCCGCCCAGAAGTTCGCGGTCGTGCCGGCGCCGGAGCTCGAGCCGCCGGTGGCCAGCGCGGGACGTCCGTCGCCGGTTTCGGTGCGCGGATCGCGGCGCGGATCGTACGGATTGAAGCCGTATCCGTTCAGCGCGTTGTAGTTGGTCGGCATCGGCGGATTGCCGGCCACCCAGTTCGCAAGCTCGGTGAGCTGCGTTTTGGCCAGGATGATCGCGCCCGAATCGCGCAGGTTCTTCGTCAGCGTGGCGTCGTACGGCGGGACGAGATTCGCGAACGCTAATGCCCCGCCGGTCGTCGGCAGATCGGTGGTCTGGATGTTGTCCTTCAGCGCGATCGGAATTCCGTGCAGTGGTCCGCGAATCTTTCCGGCCACGCGCTCGCGATCGCGCTCGTCCGCTTCCTTCAACGCATTCGGATTGACGGTGATCGTCGCATGGAGTTTGTCCTCGTACGTGGCGATCCGGATCAGGTACTGCTGCACCAGTTCATGCGAGGTGACGCGTCCGTCCTTCAGCGCGGCCTGCATGTCGGAGATGCTGGCCTCGACGACGTTGAACGGAGCGGGCTTGGGCTTCGTTGCGGCGGATGCGGTGACGGCGAAGAGAAGGAGGGCGGATGCGACGGCGCTCTTCATGTTGCGGGATTGTATTGTCATCCTGAGGCTGCCGGAGCCGGGAGCTGCGAAGCAGCGGAACGGCGCAGGACGCCGAAGGATCTCAAGCTTCCCAAGCTGCGTTGAATCCCAGCGGGTTTCATCCGGAGTTGCGCATCTTGAGATCCTTCACCGTCCTCCGGCGTTCCGCGCTTCGCGCTCCAGCGCCTCCGGCGGTTCAGGATGACAGCGTTCTACTTCTCCGGCTCCTCGTTCGCCGCCCCATTCCGCCGCTCGCGCCGCCGCCGCTCTTCGAACGCGAATCGCGGACGATTTTCCTGCGGCACTTCCATGCGGTCCTCGCTGATCTCGCGCGGGATGACCGTGATGTAGCCGAGGTCGATGTGAACGTGATCGTCCGCATTGAGGCCCGTCACGTGGCCGTACGGCAGCACGTGAATGTCGTCGCTCAGATCCTCGGCGATGCCGTTGTACTTTTCGATCGACTCCTTGCCGCGCAGAATCGTCGTGCCGATGCGATAGACGTCGGCGGCCGTGGCCCACATGTGCGGCGTCGCGGTCTGCGAAAGCTTGTGCGACGGCGAACGGTACGCGCCGTTGACCGCGATGTGCACCGAGGCGCCGATATCGCGCCGGAACTGCTCGAGGTAGAACGCCAGCACACGCACCGCGCACGGAACGTAGCGCGGGAACTGCTGCAGCCGAGGCGCTTCCTTCAAATCGACGAGGACGAATTCGTTCAATCCGAAATGCGGCGAGAGGCGGATGCTCACCGCCGCCTCGTGGTCGGGGATTTCGTAGAAATAGCGCGGCAGGCGATGCCGGCGGCCCTGCGCGTCGCGCATCATCTCGCCCGGTTTGAGCAGCGACCGCAGCTCGTCATCGAGATCGAAGGCGTCGACGACCTTGATCGAGTGATGGGCCGGCTGCGGATCACTCATACGTCAGCCCGGCCAGCGAGTTGTAGATGTCGCGCGAGACGTCGGCGACCGCCGTTCCGCGGCCCTTGTCCGCTCCGAATTGGGTGAGGATCACCAGCACGTACGGCTTGCGGTCTTCGAGAAAAACAATTCCGGCGTCGTGATGCACGGTCGAGATATTGCCCGTTTTGTGTGCAACGCGCGCAGCTTTCGGCAGACCGGCCGGGATGCCGCTGCGGTATTGCTGGTCGAGCATGATCTCCAGCATCTCTTTGCACGCTTCCTCGGAAAACGCCTTGCCGTCGGCGATGACGCGCAGCATTTTCAGCAGTCCGTTCGCGGTGACTTCGTTGTTCAGACCGGCGGCGAATGCGGCCTGATCTTCGACGCCGCGCAGCACGCGAACGCCGTCGATGTCCAGCTCATCGAGCGCGAACTGAATGGTCTCGATGCCGATGACGTCGACGAGCAGGTTCGTGGCAAGGTTGCTCGACTTCGTGATCATCCAGTACGCCAGCTCTTTGACCGAGAGCGTCTTGCCGAGGTGGCCGTAGACGTCGGGATCGGCGTCGCGGCCGAGGTCGAGCATGAACGGCTCCTGGTTGACGATGCTGGTGAAGCGGTTGCGCACGTGAACGGGCGAATCGAGGGCGAGCTCGCCGCGGTCGATCTCGCGGAAGACGCCGAGGAGCACGGCCAGCTTCATCGTCGACGCGGCGTGGAAGTATTGATCGGCGTTGTACGACCACTGGATCGTCGTCTGCGCATCCCAGAACGAGATGCCGAGATCCTCGAGGTCGTGCTCTTTCTTGATCTTGAGGACGTTGCGATAGAGAGAAATTTCCGACGCTGCGACCGAATCGGTCGGCGGTGGTACCGGCAGTTTTTCGTTGTCCGGTTTCGACTTCAACTTCATGGCGGCGCGAATGGTACTGAATCCTCGGCGATGCCGTTGCAAGTTTCGGGCGATGTTGCCTTTCATCGTCCGGCCGCGCGCAGCCAGCGTCCGATCTGCCCGATGCCGTAGTTGATGTCGTCGGGCTTCGCGGCGTACGAAATGCGGATGAAGCCTTCGCCGAGCGAGCCGAACGCGACACCCGGGATGACCAGGACCGCGGCGTCGGTGGCGAGCGTTTTCGCGAACGTGACGGTGTCGCATGCAGGCACCGGCACGAAGGCGTAGAACGCGCCGGCCGGCGGCGGGATGGCCACTTCGAGCTCCCGTTCGATCGCGGCCAGCGCTTTTTCACGTTGCTTGCGGAACTGCGCGCGCATCCCTTCGAGCCAGACCTGGTTCCACCCCGGATGCATGAAAATCGACTCCGCCAGCGACTGCGAAAAAGACGATGCGCACGTGGCGATGTATTGATGCGCGGTCACGATCGGCTTCATCACGGCCTCGGCAGCAATCGCCCAGCCGAGGCGTAGGCCGGTCATGGAGTGGCTCTTCGACATCCCACCGACGACGATGACGTTGTCGGACAGTCCGAGCATCGACGGCGGCCGTTCGTCGTACCAGATCTCGTTGTAGACCTCGTCGCTCACCACAAGCGGACCGAGATCGGCGATCGCTTGCAGCCTGCCGCGATCGATCACGCTGCCCAGCGGATTCGACGGCGAGTTGACGATGATCAGCTTCGTCTTCGGCGTGATTTTTTTTCGCAACGCGTCGACGTCGACGCGCCAATCGGGCGGCTCGAGATCGTACGTCACCGTCGTCGCACCGGCGATGCGCGCCAGCGTCGCGTACGCGAGGAAACCGGGATTCGGCACAAGCACTTCATCGCCGGGATCGACATACGCCTGAAAAATCGAGAACAGCGCTTCCTCAGTGCCGGCCGTGACGCAGACTTCGTTCGGTCCGAATCCGCTGTCGCCTGCGATCAGCTTGCGCAGCGACAGCGTTCCCGGATTCGGCGTGTAGTGCCACGATCCTTTTTCCGCCACTTCGACAGCGAGCCGGCGAAAGTTCTCGTTCGGCTCGACATTCGGCTCGCCGATGCCGAGGTTCACGCAGAGCGGCGTGGCGAGAGCGTTGATCTGGCGAATGAGGGAGATTTCGATGCCGTCGAAACGCTTGGCGGGTTGATGCCCGCTCACCGCAATGCATCCTCGAGCGCGGTGGCGCTGTCGGTTTTTTCGTCGCGATACTTCACGATCACCGGCGTGGAGACGTGCAGCGAGTGCGCGTTCGCGAACTCGCCTTTCATCGGCCGCGAGCCGGGGATGACCACCGCCCCGTATGGGATTTCGAGCGGACGGCCGGCGGTGCGGCGATAGATCTGACCGCGCACGGTGTCGTAGACCGGCGTCGAACCGGTGAGCACGACGCCGGCGCCGATGACGGCGCGCCCGCGAACGATCGTTCCTTCGTAGATGCCGCAGTTGCCGCCGACGACCACGTCGTCTTCGATGATGACCGGCAGTCCGCCGACCGGTTCGAGGACGCCGCCGATCTGCGCGGCAGCCGACAGGTGTACGCGCTTGCCGATCTGCGCGCACGAGCCGACCAGCGCGTGCGAATCGATCATCGTGTCTTCATCGACGTACGCGCCGACGTTCACGTACGCCGGCGGCATCATCACCACGCCCTTCGCGATGTATGCGCCGCGCCGCACCGACGATCCGCCGGGCACGATGCGGATCCCGTCCTGCGTACGGAAACGCCGCGTCGGCATCGTGTCCTTGTCGATGAACGACAGCGCGCCGGACGCGAACTCCGCCGCCACGCCGGTGCGAAAGGCGAGCAGAATTCCTTCCTTCACCCACGTCTGCGCGTGCCAGCCGCCATCTTCGTCGCGGACGGCCGAGCGGACGGCGCCCTTCTCCAACTCGGCGAGAAAAAGATTGACCGTCTTCACCCTCTCTATCCGATCGGTGGCGGGAGTGATGGCAGCGAGGCGCTCCTGAATCGGGTTGGGCATTACGACAATCCACACTCTTTCAAAATGGCTTCGAGCTTCTTCCGGTTCGCATCGCTGATCGGCGCGAGCGGCGAGCGGACCGTGTCGTTCTCGATGATGCCGAGGATCTTGCAGGCGGTTTTGACGGGGATGGGATTCGACTCCATGAAGTTGCCGAGGAGGAGCGGGAGGACGCGGTAGTGGACGGCACGCGCGGCGGCGAAATCGCCGCGAAGCGCGGCGGTGACGAGGTCCGACATCAGGCGCGGGATTTCGTTGGAGGCGACGGAAATAAGTCCGTCCGCGCCGGCGGCGATGAGCGGCAGCGTCCAGGCGTCGTCGCCGCTGAGCACGAGGAAGCCGTCGGCGCGATTGCGGATCACGGTCATGATCTGCTCGAGGTTCGCCGACGCTTCCTTGACGCCGATGATGTTCGGGATCTCGGCGGCCATGCGCAGCGTCGTCTCCGCAGTCATGTTCACGCCGGTGCGGCCCGGGACGTTGTACATGATCATCGGGAAGCCGGGCTTCTTCTTCTCAATCGCCTCGGCCTGCATGCCGAAATGGCGGCGCAGTCCATCCGGCGTCGGCTTGTTGTAGTACGGCGTGATGGTCAGGACGCCGTCGGCGCCAATATCGATGGCCTGCTCGGCCAGCTCGATCGCGCGCGGCGTTCCATTGCTGCCGGCGCCGGCGAGCACGGCCACGCGCCGATTGGTGCGGCGCACGACGATCTCGACCACGCGGAGATGCTCGTCCGCACTCAGCGCCGGATTCTCGCCGGTCGTGCCACACGGGACGAGAAAGTCGACGCCGCCGTCGATCTGAAAATCGACGAAGCGTTCCAGCGCCGATTCGTCGAGCGAGCCGTCGGCTTTAAACGGCGTGATGAGGGCTGTGCCGAGGCCGCGAAACTTCGTCATGACATCACCAGCTCTTCGAAACTAAACAATCCTTTGCGGCCGCGCAGGAGTGCGGCGGCCATGACCGCGCCGCGGGCGAAACCTTCGCGGCCGCGCGCGCGATGCGAGATTTCGATGAGGTCATCAGGCGAGTCGAAGAAGAGCGTGTGCAGGCCGAACTCGGCGCCGACACGCGACGACACGATGGGCGGATCGAGCTTGCCGTCGCTTCCCGTTTTGGCCGCCGCGGCGATGCGTAGTGCGGTGCCGCTCGGCGCGTCGAGCTTCTGCGAATGATGCCGCTCTTCCATGCCCGCCGCGTACTGCGGAAATCGTGCAACCAGCTCCCCTGCCCGCTGCGCCAGCGCGAAAACGACGTTCGCGCCGGGCGAAAAGTTCGACGCGTACACGCACGCGATGCCGGCGCTTTCCACGCGCTGCTGGACCTGATCCAGTCGATCATTCCAACCGGTCGTACCGATGACGAGGTTCAGTTTGTTGTCGCACGCGCGCGCCAGCGTGTCGTCGAGCGCGCCCGCATGCGAGAAATCGATCATGACCTCGGCATCGCCAATCGGCTCGTCGCGATCGACGTCAATGATGCAGACGACGTCATGACCCGACTCGCGCGCGACTTTCTCGATGGTCTGCCCCATCTTGCCGTAGCCGTGAATGGCGATCTTCACACCGCCACCGCCTGCTCGAACAGCGCCGCGTGAATGCGCTGGATCGCCTCATCGGACTTTGCGTCGTCGATGACGATGCTGAGGTTCAGGCCGGAGCGGCCGAGGGAGAGCATCTGCATCGGCACGCCGCGCATCGCTTCGAAGACGCGCGCGCCGACCATCGCGTCAGCCAGCAGATTGCGCCCGACGATGGCGATGATGCATTGCCGGTCGATGACTTCGACGTCGGCAACGCCGGTGAGCCGCGTCTTCAGCTCATCGAGATCATGCTGCTCGTCGACCGTCACCGATACCGAGACCTCGGACGTGGCGATGAGATCGACCGAAATCTCCAGCTCTTCGAACACATGAAACAGCTTCGCCAGAAAGCCGTGCGCGCCGAGCATTTTGTTCGACGTCATATGCACGACGGTGACGTTCCGTTTCCGCGCAACGGACCGCGGCCCGGCCGCGCGCGCGGTGCCTTCGCGCGTGATGAGGGTGCCCGGCGAGGCAGGGTTGTGCGTGTTGAGCACGCGCACCGGAATGCCCGCCTCGATGGCCGGCTCCAGCGTGCGCGGATGCAGCTTGGCGCCGAACGACGCCAGCTCCGCCGCCTCTTCGTGCGAGAGGTGATCGATGACGCGCGCAGAAGGAACGAAACGCGGATCGCATGTCAGCAGTCCATCGACGTCCGTCCAGATCTGCACCTCGGATGCACCAACCGCGGCAGCGACGATGGCGGCGCTGTAGTCGGAACCGTTGCGGCCGAGCGTGGTCGTGGCGCCGTCGACGGTGCGTCCGATGAAGCCGCCGAGGACGGGGATGTGATTCCGCTCCACGATCGGCAGCAGCGTTTTTCGCGCAGCCTCGGCGGTCAGATCCATCCGCGGTGTGGCGCTGCCGAATTGATCGTTCGTCCAGATGACGTCCTCGGATTCGACATGCTCGCCGGGCAGCGCGCGCATCATCATCGAATAAGCGAAGAGCACCGACGACAGCTTCTCGCCGATCGAAACGACTTTGTCGTGTGCGCGCGCTGTGACCTCGCGCAGCAGCGTGATGCCGCGCAGGATCGTGTGGATTTCCTCGATCTGCTTGTCGAGCCGCTTCACGAACGTTTCGAAGAAATCAAACTTCTGCTGCACGAGCCGCATGGCCACGTCTTCGTGCCGCTGCCGCACGCGATCAATGATGGCCTTGACGCGATCGCCATCCCCCGCACACGCGGCCTCGGTGGCCGCGACGAGATCGTTCGTCACACCCGCAAGCGCGGAAACGACCACGATCGGATTCAACTCGCGCCGCTCCGCGACGATGTCGATCGCATTCGCCACGCGCTCCGCGTCGCCGACCGAGGTGCCGCCGAATTTGATGACGATCATGCGCCACCGCCCGGCCAGTGGATTACTAGATTAGTGATTAGTCGATTAGGGCCGGTCCGCCGACGGTCGTCCACCGTTCCGACTTCGCCGATGCAACTCCGGCGAATGCGTCCAGATTCATGCTCGCGAGACTCGCGGCACATTTCGCGAAGCTTTGGAGTGCGGTGGAGACCGAGCCACCGCTTTGGGAGGGAGGCGGATGGGAACGTTCGCGAAGACGGAGCAAGCATCACACGCCGCGAGTCGTCACGATTCCTCCGCCCTCCCAAAGCGGTGGCGCTGCCACCGCACTCCAAAGTGCTTCGCACGAAACGGAACCACATTTCTTCAGACTCTTTTAGGAGGACAGTCGGACGGCGCCGCCGCGTTCCACTACTCACAACATCCCTTTCGCATCCAGCAGCTCCGCATTCAACAGCGCTGCTCCGGCCGCGCCGCGGATGGTGTTGTGGACCAGGGCGACCAGGCGGATGTCGAGGAGCGAGCACGGGCGGAGGCGGCCGACGGTGACGGCCATGCCGCCTTCGCGGTCTCGGTCGAGTCGCGGCTGCGGGCGATCGGCCTCGGACGCGTAGTGGAGCGGCTGTTTCGGCGCCGAGGGAAGATCGAGTCGCTGCGGCTCACCGGTGAAGTTGATGATCGACTCGCGAATCTCATCGAGATCGACTGCGCCGTCGCGAAGCTTGAGCGAGATCGTCATCAAATGACCGTCGATGGTCGGAACGCGATTCACCTGCGCGGAGATGCGGAACGGCGCGTCGGCGAAGCGATCGCCGTCCCATGCGCCGAGGATCTTGCGCGGCTCGGTCTCGATCTTCTCCTCCTCGCCGCCGCCGATGTACGGAACGACGTTGTCGAGAATCGCGTACGACGAAACGCCCGCGTAGCCGGCGCCTGAAATGGCCTGCATGGTGGTGACGTGAAGCTGGTCGATGCCGAACGTGCGCTCGATCGGCGCGATGGCCATCGCCAAACCGATCGTCGAGCAATTCGGATTCGTGACGATGTAGCCGTTGCCGCCGCGGCGTTTCTTCTGCCGTTCGATCGCGCCGAGGTGATCGGCGTTGATCTCGGGGATGAGCAGCGGGACGTCGGCGTCCATCCGATGGTTGCGCGAATTCGATACGACTACGCATCCGCGATTCGCGTAATCGTCTTCGGCTTCGCCCGCGACGGAGGAATCGAGTCCGGAGAAGACGAGGCGCGATTCGAGTTGCGCGCCGAGCGGCTTCACTTCGAGAGACGCGGCGGCGTTCGGGAGGAGCGTGTCGAGCTTCCAATCGGCGGCGTCGCCGTACGAGCGTCCGGCGCTGCGTTCCGAGGCCACGACTTCGTGCAAGCGAAACCAGGGATGCGATTCGAGCAGTTGCACGAAGCGCTGCCCGACGGA
>Ga0207640_10000651_pt1 | contig 20290 bp, 15 predicted proteins | sample KBSCornC42_FD_184300 | JGI IMG/M metagenome (GOLD analysis project Ga0207640, IMG submission 184300) | Corn rhizosphere microbial communities from Kellogg Biological Station, Michigan, USA - KBS Corn C4-2 (SPAdes) (version 2) | ecosystem: Host-associated > Plants > Roots > Rhizosphere > Soil ... | reverse complement strand
GTGAGAATACGCAACGGCCGCGTCAGCTTCCACGAGCGAGAGTTGACCACCAGTGCGTGGTATTCCTGCAGCCGTGCTAACTCACCTGTCAACAATTGGGTGTGCGCGGCGAGCTTCTTCTGGCGCTTGCGCAAAAGGGCGATAGTCGCATCGCGGTCGGCGAGTCCTGCTTCCAGATCATGCGTCCGCATGGCCGGGTCGACCGCTCCCGGGGTTCCAGCCACGGTGACGCGAGGGCACTTGTCCGTTCCACTCATGTTTGACTTGGGCCCATCCAGTGCGTTCGTCACGCCATGCTCTCTGCTGATTGTTCCCGGCTGCCGGGGCTGGAAGCCATGCCGTACGGGGAGGAAATCATACAAGTGCCGCCGGATACGATGCACACCGCGCCGGGCGACTTGGCGTATTTGACGGCAACGGGGCATCCCGCACGCACGGCTGGCCCAGCTGTTCCCGGGTATTCCGGACTTCTCGCGGGATCGTGTGAAGGAGACCGGCTACCCGCGCGCCTGGTCGCTTGACACGTGTCAAGTGATGCTTGACACTAGGCCATGATCAGCAGCTTCAGGCACAAAGGTCTGGCCGACCTGTTCCGCAGCGGCAAAAGGAGCAAAGTGCCGCCCAGCCTGCAAACCAGAAGCCTGCGGCGACTGGACGCGCTGAACGCTGCGCGCGACTTGGCCGACCTGAACGTGCCGGGGTTCGACTTCCACCCATTGCGCGGGTTCAGGCCAACCCGCTACAGCCTGCATGTGAATGGGCCGTGGTGCATCATGTTCGAGTGGGCCAAAGGCGACGCGCTGCGTGTGGATTTGGAGCAATACCATTGAGGTACACAAACATGACTGACTATGCCGCCACCCGTAACCCCGACCGTCCACCAACCCACCCCGGCGCGATCCTGCGCGATGACGTACTGCCCGCGTTGGGCTTGAGTGTGGCCGAAACCGCGCGCCGCCTACACGTGTCGCGGCAGACGCTGCACGGGCTATTGGCGGAGCACAAGGGCTTCACTCCTGAAATGGCACTGCGCGTAGGCAAACTGACTGGCAATGGGCCAGAGTTGTGGTTGCGCATGCAGGGCGATTTCGACTTATGGCACACAAGACGCGAATTGGCCAACGAGTTGCGCAGCATTCGCCGGGCCGCGTGACGAACGACCTGCGCGGTAACCGCGCAAGCGTCCCTCATCCGTAGACACCATGGAAGTAGAAAACTTCTGGCAGGGTTCCCCAGTCAGGAGGTTCCAGGAAGAAATCGAAGTCTGCACTGAAATCCGGATACCCTTGTTGACTAATGTACGCAGTTCAGGGCGAAAAGCTGCGTGCCAAGGGACACCTTCCGAGTGAACACCATGGATTCAAGCGTCATCCCGCTATGTGTCGATATGGACGGCACGCTGATCCGCACCGATCTGCTGCTCGAGTCCACCCTGGCGCTGCTCAAGCGAAACCCGTTGTATCTGTTCGTGCTGCCATTCTGGCTGCTGGGCGGGCGGGCGCGCCTCAAGCAACGGATCGCCCAACGCACGAATGTCAACGTACCCACGCTTCCCTGGGACCCGCGCGTCGTCGACATGCTGAAGACAGAACACCGGCGGCGTGCACTGGTCCTGTGCACCGCATCGGACCACGCCTTGGCCGATGCCGTGGCGAAGCACCTCGGCTGTTTCGACCGGGTGATGGCCAGCGATGGCGCGCGCAATCTTTCGGGTCGCCACAAGGCCAAGGCCCTGGTGGAAGCCTACGGCGAACGCGGGTTCGACTACGCCGGGAACGAAGCGCGTGACCTTGCCATCTGGGCGCATGCCCGGCAAGCCTGGGTCGTGAATGCCGGCGATGGATTGGCCGCGCGCGTGGGCCGGATCAGCGAGGTGGCGGACATCATGCCGCGCGAGCGCGCCGGCTTGCGCGTCTGGCTCAAGGCCCTGCGCGTACATCAGTGGCTGAAGAACGTGTTGGTGTTCGTACCGCTGCTGGCCGCACACAAATTCCTGCAGCCGGATGCAGTGGGACACGCCATCGCAGCTTTCGTCATCTTCGGCGTGTGCGCCTCCAGCGTGTACGTCTTGAACGACCTGCTCGACCTTGGCGCGGACAGGGCGCATCCGCGCAAGCGCAAGCGTCCATTTGCCTCCGGCCGCTTGTCTTTGGCCGCGGGTCTTGTCGTTGCGCCCCTGCTCACGATCGCCGCCTTCGTGGCAGCCTATCTGCTCGATCCGCACTTCGCACTGATGTTGCTGGGCTACTACGTGCTCACGCTGGCCTACTCCCTGCGACTCAAACGGATTGCGATGCTGGATGTGCTGGTGCTGGCCGGCTTGTACACCGTGCGCATCATCGCAGGCAGCGCGGCCATCGGGACCGGTCTGTCGTTTTGGCTACTGGCATTTTCGATGTTCCTGTTCCTGAGCCTCGCGCTGGTCAAGCGGTACACCGAAGTCGCGGCGCAACCGGGCAACGGGCACGAGCAAATCAAGGGGCGCGGATATGCGGCCTCGGATGCGGGTCTGCTCGCGACATTGGGGGGAGCCAGTGGCTACCTCAGTGTGCTGGTGCTGGCGCTGTACATCGACAGCACCGCCAGCGCCGCGCTGTACCGCCACCCGCCATGGCTGTGGCTGATGTGCCCGCTGCTGCTGTACTGGATCAGCCGCGTCTGGATCATCGCCCACCGTGGCGCCATGCACGACGACCCCGTGGTGTTCGCGGTCACCGACAACGTCAGCCGCGCGGTGCTGGTGTTGGGCGCATTGGTGGCGCTGTTGGCGATTCGATGAGTCCGGCTTCTCCATCCTGGGGGCGCTGGCCGAATGCGACGCAGCACGTGTTGCGGCTGAGCAATCGTTTTGCGCCGTTGCCATCCTTCGAAGGACACGCGTTGCCGCGCGGCAACGGCCGCAGTTACGGCGACGTGTGCCTCGATGACGGCGGGACCCTGCTGGATGCACGCGGGCTGGATCGCTTCATCGCCTTCGATCAGGAAACCGGCGTGTTGCGCTGCGAAGCCGGTGTACTGCTGGGCTCGATTCTCGAACTTTGCGTGCCGAAGGGCTGGTTCCTGCCAGTGGTGCCGGGAACCCGGTTCGTCACAATCGGTGGCGCGATCGCCAATGATGTCCACGGCAAAAACCACCACGCCGTCGGCAGCTTCGGCCGTCACGTTCGGTGCTTCGAGTTGCTGCGAAGCGACGGCACGCGCCGAATCTGCTCGCCGCAAGAAAATGCCGACTGGTTTACGGCAACCGTGGGAGGGCTGGGCCTGACCGGCCTGATCACCTGGGCCGAACTTCAACTGCGTCGCGTGCCGGGCGCGTGGTTCGATACCGAAACGCGCCGCTTCGATCGTCTCGACGATTTCTTCGAACTGTCGGCGCATTCCGAACGCGATTTCGAGTACACCGTCGCATGGGTGGACTGCACCGCACGCGGCAACGCGCTGGGCCGCGGCGTCTTCTCGCGCGGCAATCATTGCGCCACACCTTCAAGCGCCAAGTCACGGCGCGAGGGCGGCTTGCGGATGCCCGTCACGCCGCCGTTCTCATTGGTGAATGGCCTGACCTTGCACGCGTTCAACTGGCAGCACTTCCATCGCGCACCCAAGGCTCTGCAGCGGTCGCCGCAGCATTACCGGCCCTGGCTGTTCCCGCTGGACGGCATCCGCGATTGGAACCGGATGTACGGGCCGCACGGTTTCCTGCAATACCAATGCGTGCTGCCACCTCCGGCGGCTCGGGACGGTGTGCGCGAATTGCTGGACCGCATCGCTGCCAGCGGCAGCGGCTCGTTTCTTGCCGTGTTGAAGCAATTCGGGGTGATCCGCTCGCAGGGCCTGTTATCCTTTCCGCGCCCCGGCACCACGCTGGCGCTGGACTTCGCCAATCGGGGTCCAGCCACGTTCGAATTGCTGGATCGGCTGGACGAGGTCGTGGCTGCTGCGGGGGGCGCGGTGTATCCGGCCAAGGATGCCCGCATGTCGGGGGAACGGTTTCGGGGCTATTTCCCGGCTTGGCGGCAATTTTCCGAATTCATCGACCCGGCATTCTCGTCGGGGTTCTGGCGGCGGCTCATGCAGTGAACAGTCAAAGGGTCCTGATCATCGGCGCCACGTCCGCCATCGCGGAAGCCGTGGCGCGTCTGTACGCCGCGCGCGGCGCTTCGCTGTACCTGCTTGTGCGCGACCGGAATCGCGGCGAAGCGATTGCCCAAGACTTGGGCGTGCGCGGCGCCGTCGAGACACGGGTCGGCGTCCTCGACGCCAGCGACTTTTCCGCGCACGCCGCCGCCATTGCGGCAGCGTGGTCTGCATTCAATGGTCTCGACGTGGTGCTGATCGCCCATGGCACGCTGCCCGATCAGGCACGCTGCGATGCCGATACGGATTACGCACTGCGCGAATTCGCGGTCAACGGCCCCTCGACCATTGCGCTGGCAAACCGCGTCGCGCAGAGGCTGGAAGCGCAAAGCTCCGGCACGCTGGCGGTCATTTCGTCGGTCGCGGGCGATCGCGGCCGCGCCAGCAACCATCTTTACGGATCGGCCAAGGCAGCCGTCAGTACCTACTCGAGTGGCTTGCGCCAGCGCCTGAACGCGCGCGGTGTCAACGTCCTGACGATCAAGCCCGGCTTCGTGGACACGCCGATGACCGCGGCGTTCAAGAAAGGGGCACTGTGGGCCAAGCCAGACCAGATTGCCCACGGCATTGTGCATGCCATCGACAAACGCCGCGGTGTGGCTTACCTGCCGCGGTTCTGGTGGGCCATCATGGCCATGATCCGGAGCATCCCGGAATTCGTCTTCCGGCGCATCAAACTGTGAGGCCAGGGAAGACGTGATCGACAGAAGCGCCAAGCTCGTGCTCACGGGCGCCGCCGGGCTGGTTGGCCAGAACTTGGCCGTCGAGCTCGAGGCGCGCGGGTACTCCAACGTCGTCGCCATCGACAAGCACGAATACAACCTCGGCATCCTGCAACAACTGCACCCTGGCATACGCTGCGTGCTTGCGGATCTTGCCGAAGTCGGCGCTTGGGAGAACGAATTCAAGGGCGCAGCCTATGTCGTGCAACTGCACGCCCAAATCACCGGCAAGCATTCCGACCTGTTCCTGCGCAATAACATCGATGCCACGCGGCGCGTGCTCGATGCAATGCGCGTGCATGCGGTGCCGTATCTGGTGCACATCAGCTCGTCGGTGGTCGTGTCCGTCGCCGACGACGACTACACCAACACCAAGAAGGCCCAAGAAAAACTCGTTGTCGACAGTGGCCTCCGCCACTGCGTGCTGCGTCCGACCCTGATGTTCGGCTGGTTCGACCCCAAGCACCTGGGCTGGCTGTCGCGCTTCATGGCCAAGACCCCGGTGTTCCCAATCCCTGGAGATGGCAAGTACATGCGACAACCATTGTACGAGCGCGATTTCTGCCGCTGCATCGCGGTTTGCATCGAGCGCGAGCCGGAAGGGGACATCTACGACATCGTCGGCGACACCCGCGTCGACTACGTGGACATCATCCGCACGATCAAACGCGTGAAGGGACTGCACACGTGGATCGTGCACATTCCCTATGGGGTGTTCCGTTTCTTACTGAAGCTGTATGCCCTGTTCAGCCGCAAGCCGCCGTTCACCACCGACCAGCTCAAGGCATTGACCGCAGGCGACGATTTCAGCGGCGTGGATACGCAAGCCGTATTCGGTGTGAAACAGACGCCGTTCGAAGATGCAATCCGCGAGAGTTATCGCGACCAGCGTTACAGCCACATTGTCTTGCGCCGTTGAGTACCCGCCCCTGATGAATACACCCAAACATTTTGTCGTGCTGGGCGCCGGCCCCATGGGGCTGATGGCGGCCATGGAGCTGCTGAAAGCCGGTCACAAGGTCGATATTTACGAGCGCGACGACCGCATCGGCGGCATGTCCGCGACTTTCGATTTCGATGGCTTGGAAATCGAGCGCTACTACCACTACCTGTGCAAGACCGACTACGCGTTCTTCAAGTTGCTTGAGGAACTCGGCCTGTCGCATACCCTGCGCTGGGTCGATACCCACATGGGATACTTCTACAACGGCAAGCTGCAAGACTGGGGCAACCCGGTCGCCTTGCTCAAGTTCGACGGCCTGGGTCTGGTCGGCAAGTTCCGTTACGGCTCACACGCGTTGCGCGCCAAATCGGTCAAGGACTGGCGGCCATACGACAAACTGCTGGGGCAACAATGGGTGCGTCGGTGGGTCGGCAGGCGTGCTTACGACGTTCTGTGGAAGAGTTTGTTTGATCTCAAGCTGTACGAGTACGCCGACAAGATTTCGGCCGCGTGGATCGGCGCGCGCATCCAGCGCATGGGCAATTCGCGGCGCAGTTTGATGCACGAGAGTCTCGGGTACCTCGAAGGCGGGTCGGCCACGCTGTTGAATGCGATGGAGCGCTTCATCACCGAACGCGGTGGGCGCATCCATCTGAAATCTGGCATCGAGCGCGTCACGGTTCGCGACAACTGCGTGGCCGGGATCGTGACCAACGGGACGGAGCTCCCATGCGATGCCGTGGTCTGGACCGCACCGATCCAGTACGTGCCGCGGGTCGTGCCCGACCTGCCGGCCGAGTTCGTGGCCCGCATCGACGCCATCCAGAACATCCCCGTTGCTTGCGTCATCCTGAAACTCAGTCAGCCGCTCAGCCGCAACTTCTGGACCAACATCAACGATCCAGCCATGGGCATTCCCGGCGTGATCGAGTATTCCAATCTGAATCCGGAGTGCGGCAAAACTATCGTGTACGCGCCGTTCTACATGCCCAAGACCCATCCGAAATGGTCGCGTCCCAACGAAGCGTTCATCGAGGAGACGATCGGTTACCTCGGCCGGGTCAATCCGGCGTTCAAACGTGAATGGGTACTGGCGCGCCATTGCCATCGTTACGATTTCGCGCAGACTATCTGCCCGCCGGGCTTTTACGACATGCTGCCGCCAATGCACACGCCGATCGAAGGCTTATCCATGGCGGATACCGCGTACTACTACCCTGAAGACCGCTCGATCAACGAGAGCGTTCGTGTGGCACGCCTCCTGGCGGACACGGCCATTCAAGGATCAAACACATGACTGAAACACGCGATCAGCTTGAAACCCTGTACAAGCAGCGCTTTCCAGAACAGGAACTCGCGCGCAAGCACGCCATCTGGCAAGTGTTGTGCAGGAATTTCTTCAGCCGTTACGTCAAGCCAACCGACACCGTTGTCGACATCGGCGCCGGTTATTGCGAATTCATCAACAACATCCCCGCTGCCCAACGCATCGCGGTGGACCTCAATCCAGAGGTTGCCCGATTTGCGAGCCCCGACGTGCGCGTCATAAACGAATCATGCACCGCTATCAGCGGGCTGCCCGCTGGCAGTGCGGATGTCGTCTTCATGAGCAATTTCCTTGAGCATTTGCCGGACAAGCAGCTGGTGCTCGACACCTTTCGCGAAGCGTATCGCGTCTTGAACGCCGAAGGCCGCATCATCGTGCTGCAGCCGAATATCCGTTTCCTGTACGCCGAATACTGGGATTTCTTCGATCATCACACGGCATTGAGTGACCGCAGTCTCGTCGAAGGACTGCAGCTTGCGGGATTCACGCCAGATGTGGTCATTCCTCGCTTTCTTCCTTACACAACCAAAAGTCGACTACCGCAGGCGCCGTGGTTGGTAGGGATGTATTTGCGTTTCCCGCTCGCGTGGCGATTCCTCGGCAAGCAAACTCTGGTTGTCGCACGCAAGGCCCATGTTGCGCGTTGATTGCCTGGTCCAACATTCGCACTCAATTACGGAACACCTCCTTGTCCCGACGCTTCATCAAGTTTCTCCTGGTCAGCGGTGCCGCTGCAGCCGCAAACATCGGCTCGCGCATTCTGTTCAACATCTGGATCGGTTATATCCAGGCAATCCTGCTTGCATTTTGCGTTGGTCTGTCTACAGCATTCGTGCTAAATCGCACGTTCGTGTTTAAGGAAACGGTCAACCCGCTTCACCACCAAGCATTCTGGTTTACGGTGGTGAATCTTGCCGCAGTGTTGCAAACCCTGGCCGTCAGCCTGTTGCTCGCACGTTGGGCATTCCCTGCCTTGGGATTCCACTGGCACGATGAAACCGTGGCGCATGCGTGCGGGGTAGCTGTTCCTGTCGTCACCAGCTTTATTGGCCACAAACACCTAACGTTCAGAAACGTGTAAATCACGTGGGCGGGACACTGCGCCGAACGAAGCACTCACAGCTTCTGAGAGCCGTTCACACCGTGTATAGCAGGTTGAATTCATTGCGAGGGGTGTGCGAAGGTATGGTTAGCTCAGCAATACGCCGTGCCGTGGGAGGCAGCGTTCTCTTCACACTAATAGCTTGCACGCTGATAGTGCTTTTGCTTCCTGCGAACCCCATCTTTCCAAGCCCTGGACTCGATCCGAGCTGGAAGTTGGGTTTGGGTCAGGCGCTAGTTCAAGGCCTCGACTTTGGCAAAGGCGTTGTTTTCACTTACGGCCCGTATGCCGCGATAGATACCTTAACCTACACGCCAAGGATGTATCTCCTGGTGGTACTGGCTGCAGTGTACTTGTGCATCTGTTACGTGGTAGCACTTTGGAGCGCCGCAAAAGATACTGCTTGGTATTGGGTCGTGCTGTTTTGCGGGCTAGCTGCTCTGTTCAGCTTTTGGCGCGATGCACTGCTGTTCAGCTACGCATTCATTGTCACCATCTTCGCTTGCGGATACTCGCGTACACCGCGTACGACGCGCGGTATCCGGACTACCCGGCGACGCGGCACCCTCATGCTTGTTGTATCCGCGCTCGGGCTGTTGCCGCTGATTAAGGGATCATTGTTGTTACTGAGCGCGCCGGTGCTCGCTGTGTGTGTCGTAGTGCTGTGGACGGATCGCCGTTGGTTGGACGGGGTGCTGGCGATTCTGTCAGCCGTACTCGCTATGACCGTGTTCTGGTGCGTCTCCAGGCAGCCATTAGGCAATCTTCTGCCGTTTCTTTCGAACACCTTGGCGGTTAGCGCGGGTTATACCGGTGCAATGTCCTTACGCGGGTCGTCCATCGATCTCTGGTGGTTCTTCGGCGCGTTCGTTCCCGCGGCAATCTTGGCAACAACGACGCCTATGCGGTGCGTTCATCGCGCCGCGATTATCGCTGTGTTTTTACTCATCGTGTTCTTAGGCTTTAAGGCAGGCTTTGTGCGGCATGATGGTCACGCGTTGGCAGCATCTCAAACCGTGATGCTTCTTGCAGCGCTAATTCCATTTGCTGGGGCGCGACGGCACGTAGCTTTCGGCGTTGTCATGATCGTTATTACTGCGTTGTGCAGCGCGGGGTTGGCAGTGCGGTACAGCCCTCGTGTGCAAACGCCCTTACGCAGCATTGTCTCCACATATCGTGATGCGTACGACGGTATTACGGCGCGCCTGCATGCACACGAATCGCTCGCCGCGGAGTATCGACAGGCACTCGCAGGAATCGCGAGAAGCACGCCACTACCGAAGGTTGCGGGGACATCTGACATCTATCCAACCGACATTGCCGCACTTGTCGCATCAGGTAACACATGGAACCCCCGACCTGTATTCCAAAGCTTTTCCGCCTATACGCCCAAGCTTCAGAGATTGAATGTGGCACACCTCGAGAGCCCTGAAGCGCCGACAAATATATTTTTCAAATTGCAGGCCATAGACGGACGCCTACCCTCACTGGAAGATGGCGCGAGCTGGCCCGCGCTGCTTGTCAACTACGCACCAACACGGCGCGCCAGCGGCTTCCTGATCTTGCAGCGCCACACGAGTGACGAGGCAAACCCGACGCTGCAACCGCTGACATCGGCACGATATCGATTCAACGAAGCGATTCCGGTGCCGAGCCCTCCCGGCGGACCTGTTTTCTTATCCATCGACCTGCAGCCAAGTCTGCTGGGCCGTGCGGCTGGATTCTTTTATAAGTTGCCCGAGCTATCCATCACACTGCAGCTCCGCAATGGCTCGCTCGTAACTTATCGGTACATAGCTGGAATAGGTAGTTCTCCGTTCTTGGTTTCACCCTTTGTCGAAGATACGACCCAGTTTGGATTGTTGTATGCAGATCCGGATGCGCGGTCGGGTCGCGACGTCGTGTCGGTCAAGATTGGGACGTTGGATGCGCGATCCACGGCTTATTGGCGGCCACACTTCAAGGTCACGACCTACGCGCTCGTAAACCTGCCAAGACGAGACGTTGGTCGCGCGCTCGGACTCGTATTGCCGCGCGCTCTGCAAAACGCGACAAAAATTGCGAGTGCGAATACGTGTGAAGGAGTCATCGACAGTATCGACCAGTTCCCGCCGACCACCCTGAATCGGACGAACTATATCGTTAGCGGACTGCTCTCTGTCAAAGGCTGGCTGGCAAGCTCAACGCGCCAAGGTACTGTCCCCCACGGCGTATACGTGACGCTGAGCGAAACCGGCATGATCTATTACCTTACGACCGCGAAGGTGCTACGCCCGGATGTCGCCAAGTACTTCGACGTCCCAAACATGGCAACCGCGGGCTATACCGTGGAAGCTGACGTTGCAGGGTTGCCATCCGGGAAATACTTGGTCGGCCTCGCGTACCCAAGTAACGGGGCCATCCTGCGGTGCCCGCAATTTGCTTACCCCGTCGAAGTAGAGGCGCACTGAAAACATTCAGAGTGCTGCGAGCTACGAGTCGCACCTTTGGTCGTCGTGACCAACGTCCTTGCAGAGCCATACCAGCCCATAGTAGATCAGGTCGGTTCACCAAGAACCAAAAGAAGCGCTTACGTCCCGCATACAGGTTGTCGGAACTTCATCTCGGCGCGAAGAGATACACGTGGCCGTGGCCGTACATCGATTCTGCATACCAAGCAGGCTCCTGCGCTTACCCGTCGAATCAATCCGCAAGCTGGACGGTGACATTCGTTGCACACTGCTCACCATTGGGGGCCACCAGGCTGACGGTGTACGAACCCGCCTTGGCGCCTGTCAGGGTCGAACTCGCATCAAAGCCGTACTTCGCATCCGCCGTACCACCGATCGCTTTGACCACGTCCGACCGATCCACGCCATCGACTGCCGGAAAATCGAATGAACCGCCGGTACCGGTCAGTTCGATCTTGAACGTGCCGACCGCTTGCTTGTCGCTGGTGGCGAACCACCCGCCGAACGTCGCCGGTTTGCCGATGGTCAACGTCGGAGCGTTCTTCGCCGGCACGCCACCAACCGTATCCAGCGAACACATGGCCACTGCGCTGGCATGGGCGGGTGCCGCAGCCGTGGTTGCCGGCGCCGCGGCGGTTTCGGCGCCGGCCGTCGATTGCGCGGAAGCCTGGGGCGCCGAATTCTGACTGGAACCGCAGGCGGCCATTACGGTCGTCGCAAGCACGCACAACGTGATTTGGGCAACGGTTTGCTTGTTCATGAATGATTCTCCTGGTCCGTTTGTCTTGATGAACCTCCGAGCCTTGATCCGGTCACGGAGGGTGAAGGTGTTACAGATAACTCGAGGCGGTCATGCGGTGATTGGCCGAGCTGCCCCATGCATCGAAATTGCAAATGGTGTCGAGTACGGCATAGCCGGCCACGCCGGCGCTGTCCGCAAAATCAAGGATCGGCCCGGATGTTTCGAGCGGGTCCGGGGGGTGACCAAGCTCTTGGCAGATGTAGTTGAAGTCCAAGCTGAAATCCGCGACGCCTTTCAGCATCTCACCGATGAACGCGTGCGTGTGCGGGCTGACTCCCCGGCCAAGGTCCTGCACGGGTTGCCCTAGCGGCACCGTGTAACCGACCACGGTGGCATGCGGTGCCGAAAACAACTGTTCGATGGCCACCCGCTTGGCATACAGCCGCTTCACCATTGCGCCGCCCACGGAATCCTTGTCGAACATGGCCCGCATGGGCATGGCAGCCCGGCGCGCGTTGCACTCGGGAGTATCCGTCAGGACCAGGTAGTAGCCGTGGACCTCAACCGGACACATCCTGGCCAATGCCTGACACAAGGCTTCCTGGGTGCTGCCGGCCCAACCCACATCGACGACGGCGATCCGCATGCGCGGCTTGATGCCGGACTCGCGCAACAGTTGGTACAGGCCGCGGCGATTACGATGGCAGACCTTCAGGATGGCATGCCGGTAGGCCAGCAGGAAGCTGCGCATACGCTGCATGTTGGCTTCGTTAAGCGGCACCTCGTCCCCCAGACCCAGCTCGCGCATGGTGCGCGCGGCCGGCACCGGCACACCGATACGTTCCAGCACTTCGCAAGGCTTGAGCCCGAACGCGCCCGACAACAAAAAATCCAGCCGCCCGGCGAAATTGCTTTCCAGTGTCGCGGCCAGCGTGAAAGCGACGCGCGACCCCGGCAGGTAGGCAAACGGCGGCAACCCCGTCACGTCGCCGCGACGTGCCAAACGTTCCAAAATGTAGCCGTCGCGTGACAGGAAGAACAGCGCATCGATTCTGTCTTCGGTGGCCCGATCCCGAATCCACGTCAGGAATCCGCGCGCGGCCGGCCCGCCATAACGGTAACCGACGCCATAGAACGAATCGGCCATGGCTTTGGGATCTGCAATCTTGGGCAGCGCCGCCGCCAGCGATGCGGAAAGCGTGGCGGCATGGGTTGGCTTGGCACCGACTTGAGGCTGGCGATAGTGGAATGCGCACAGCCCTTTTTCCCGGGCCCGCTGCACATCGGCCAACGGGTTGTCGCCGATGTGCAGAACCTGTCCGGGCTCGACGCCCAATTCAGCCACCACCTGTTCGAACAGCGCGCCAGAATCGCGTTTGGTGGCGTTGCGCTCCGATGACACGAACATCGGCATTTGGGGTGCGCCGTGGCGTTCGAACAGCTCGACGAAGAAGCGTTCTGGCAAGTACATGTCCGTGGTCACCACGACAGGCTTTTGCCTTGTCGCTTCCAGGAAAACAGGCCATAAGTGGCGATTCGGGCGCGTCAGCACCAACTCGAGCGCATATTCGGCATCGCGCACTTCCTCCGGACGAATGCCACCAGGCAACCCACGCAGGCAGGCGTATATGCCGTCAAGCGTGATTTCCGCTTGGCCATTCGCAGCCATTTCACGAAAGGCTTCCACCTGCGCGGTGCAGCGGAGTTCACGAAAGCCCGGTATGTCAAACCGCTGGCCAAGCAGATCGAACAGATCTTCGGGATCAACCAGCGGACGGACGAACAGGGTATCAAAGACGTCAAACGATACCGCGGCTGCCCTGGCGATCTCGGCTCCCAGTGTGATTTCGTGCACTCCCTTGACCCCCTAACGATAGTAACCTATCCGCGCCTTTATCCATCAATGCGCGATGCGGAATTGTACGTCGTCGGGCGCAAGGTTGGGGTTGTGAAACGGATCGTGCATGTAAAAACCAGGGTGCTTGGCGTACAACAAAGTCTTGTCACGCTCAAGCCTCGCTAATTTCTGCGGATCCGCCGTATCCGAACCACGGGTCAGTGATTCGTAATGCAACAACTCGATGCCTGGACACACCACTTGGCATAAACCTCGCTCGGCCAAGCTGAAACATAAGGCCACATCGTTATAGGCCACAGGTAACTCTTCATCGAACCCGTGGATCAGGTCGAACTTGCTGCGCTCGACCATCAGGCAGGCGCCAGTCACGGCCAGCCAGTCGTACTCCAGCAGATTACGTGCGAAATAACACGGCGCGCGCGCCGGCACCCGCAAAAAGGCGTGCCCAGGCCCCTCCGCCAGATTGACCACACCCGCATGCTGCACGGTCCGGTCAGCCGGATACAACAGCTTGGCGCCGACCGCACCCACATGCGGCAACTGGGCGTAGCCTGCCATCCAGGCCAGCCAGTCGCCCGACAGTACTTCGGTGTCGTCATTCAAGAACAGCAGGATATCGCCTTGAGTATTCGCCGCCCCCAGGTTGTTGAGCTCGGAATAATTGAAGGGCGTGTCATGGACCAGCACACGCGTTTGATTGCGGCCCTGCAAGCCGTTGAAATAGTCGAGGGTCGCCGGATCGGTCGAACCATTGTCGAGCACCAATATCTCGAAGTGCCGATACGCGGTTTTCCCGAAAATGCTGTCCAGACAACGCTTGAGTACGGCTCCGTTGTTTTTGCTGGGTATCACGATGGAAACGAGGGGCTGCCCACGCAGGTCGTAACGCACGCGGAAATGCCCCGGGATTTCGGGCACCGGAACCAGCGCGCCACGCAGACCGCGCCGCTGCAGGGCTTGTTCACGAACGCGCCGGCCCGCATCCACCGCACCCGGCTTTGCGTCCAGTGACGAAGCAACGGAGGCGGGGATCATGCGCCAGTGGTATAGCACCTTTGGAATATGTGCGATGCGGTTGGCTTGCTCGGTGAGGCGAAGCACGAGATCCCAGTCCTGACAGCCGTCAAACGCGCTGCGCAACCCGCCCACCCGGTTGACCAGGGTACGCCGCATGCAACTGACGTGGCAGGTGTACATCGTGCTCATCATGGTGTCGGGCGACCAGTCCGGCTTGAAGAACGGCTGGACAAAGCGGCCATCGACATCGATCTTGTCTTCGTCGCTGTAGATAAAATCTGGATCATCCTGGTCGATCCGCAGCGCCAACTCGTATAGGCAGTCAGTGGTCAATTCATCATCGTGATCCAGGAACACGATGAAATCGCCATCGGCCATCGCGATGGCCTCGTTGGTGGCCCCGGAAATACCGTGGTTCGTATCCAGATGCGCGACCACTACACGCGGGTCGATGATGGCATCCAGCTGAGCCCGGATTCGCAGGTCGCTGCTGTTGTCATCCACCAGGATCAGCTGCCAATACGGGTACCACTGCGCCTGAACGGAGGCCAGCAAGCGTCGCAACAAATCCTCCGGCGTGTTGTAAACGGGTACCACGATGGAAAACCGAGGCTTGCGTTGCAGCCCGGCAATCGTGGCCCCAAGTTGTTCGGGCGGTCGCAGCGGCACATACGTGTAGTCAGCGGACGGCGCCGCCAAGGCATAGCGTCCGGTTTCGCTCGCCGTTACGGGCTGCGTAATGCCAGCACCTGGATTGCTTTGCGGCACGAACTGGATAGTCGCGGGGGAACCTTGCACGAAGGATTCTTCTACGCGTGCATCATTACGAATGTCCGCTGCAACGGGTACGGACGACGCACTCACTGTCGCCTTGGCCAAGGCGGCCCCGGCCATCGTGGAAGCAACTTGTTGCGGCCGAACTTCGCCCGCTCCGGATGGCACGACGATGACCCGATTGGGATATGGCCTGGGAACACCCTTGCGCGCCCGCAGGAAACGGATGCGCGCAGGCATGCGTTGTGGCGTAACAAACCACCAAGCTGCCTTGAATGTGCGCCGCAGGCCTTTCCGGACACGTGCCGGAAGCGCCATCAAAACACCGGACAACCCGACGATGGCGCGCCAACTTGTACTGTTTTTGATCATCGCAAGTTCGCTGGACGTTTTCGCCAATTCGGCCGACGTGTCGTCGAGTAAATGTTGCACCGCGGCCTTTTCAGCCAGCACCGTGGCATGCTGGTCTTGGAGGAACTTGCGAGCCGCGGCCAAGTGCGCTTCGCGTTCATCGCCACGCGCCAATTGATTACGCTGCCAGTTCCATGCTTCGAGCAATTCCGTTTCACGTTTGCCAGCCTGCGCAAGACGCTCCTGGCTGATACCGAGCTCGCCTTCCAGGCGCCGGCCATCGCTCTCCAAAGCATCGACGCGAGCTTGCAGGTTCACCGCATGACTACGGCTGGATTCCAGCGCAGCATTCAATTGAGCTGCACTGCCTTCCAGATCATTCACCCGGGCCTTCAACCCGCTGGCCTCCGCACGGCTGGATTCCAGCGCAGCGTTCAACCGGGTTTCGTTGTCACGCATGGCGCCCGAGATCAAGGCGAGACGTTGCGACAGAGCCGTTACCGGTCTGGCCAAGTAGGCTCTTAGGTCGCGCTTGAGTTCCTGGTTTAGGGAAGCCAGCAATGCGGCAGACACACTGTCGACGTGGCTACGTCGGCATCTTATTTCCACGATCAACGAAGCGGCGTCCCCGATGAGTTCACTGATCTCGAACTCGATGTGCGGGTCGTTATCTAAGGCGGCGAACCATACGCCGACCTCACCGTCTAGGTGCAACCGACGCTCATGGACATCCCGCACTCGAGTGCCAAGTTCATGCACTGGCCGTCCGTTGAGGTACAACCCGTAGACATTGAATGCCCCTTCGAAGCAGGATGGATCGAAGCGCACGCTCTGCACACGAATGCCGGAAGGAAGTTCGAACGACACTTCAGCCGGGCCCGCTTGCCAATCGATCGGCTGAACGCAAACGCGCTCTTCCGAGAAGGGTTCATCCACAGCGCGGAAATACAGCGCCGCGTGATCATTAGAGACTTGCCGCTCGCCCCTACTCAGAGAACCTGCCGGCCACGCAACGGGGGGCCCTGCGGCCCTATCGACCGCCAGCGAAGTGCCACGTGTCACCTGCCGTTCCAGCTTGTGTAGTTCATTGGCCAGTCGATCGGCGCGTTGCAAAAACGGCGGCGAAATTAGCCGATAGCTATCGACCAGCGAAGCCGTGCGCTTCCACGCATCCGAACCCGGCGAGTGGGTATCGCATAACCGGTACATATCCTGCAGTACCTCCGGCACCCTGACCGAGGTGCCCGAGCCGACCTGATGCTTTTCGTCGCGATTGAGAAATGCTTCGATCGCCGGTTTCGCAGCATCCACGCCGGTAGGCCACTTCACGCCCAGGTCGGCGCCGATCCGAGTGAGGGTACCCTGCCAATCGTCAAGCAGCTGATCGTAGGTAACCAAGCTCCGGGGAACCTTGCGGGTTTCAGCCTCGGCCGATGCAAAGTGCTCCAGCCAGCACAGATTGGCTATCTCGAACGGCAACCCATCGCGCGCAAGCAGCGACCGTGCAACCTCAGCGGGGTGCCGTACGACCAGCACCACATGCTGGACAACTTGGAGCCGATCGCAGACTTCGCGCCACAACGGCACGAACTTGCACATACGCGGATCTTTCACGGCCCACAGGCCAACACTAGCGAACTCGCGACCAAGGAGATCTACCAGACGCGCGCGAGCAGTCTGCGCGGCTTCGGTATGTAACCATCCCTCCGGTAAGGCTCGCGCATCACACCAGCTGCGGCCCAGCGCCGCCAGGAGCTCTTCGTGGATCTGCACCACCTCAGCGTGTTCCCAAAACCCCATCCGGTTGTTGTCGGGCGCCGGCGGCACCAGGTTCTTGCCGAGATCGGCACCTAGGAGATTCAGGCAGCGCGTCAAGGCGGACGTACCACTGCGATGCATGCCCAGCACGAGAATTGCGCGGGCCTCAGTTCCCGCGGCACCGGCACCCACGTGTGGACGCTGAGCGTTCATGCGACCGCCTCGATGTCGAGCTCGGGATTCGCGACCTGGAAATCGATCGTGCCGGTCGCCATGCGCTCGGTATCCTGCAACACTCGAAACATCAACGCATCGATGATACGGTCGAGGTACGTTTCGCCTTCCTGTTCGAGCGCCGTCACACCGGCATTCACGAAATAGGTCCCCGAAGCCAGCGCCGCACGGAATTTGAAGCGGACCCGCATACCCTGGCCGGACGCGACAGTGGCGCCGCGTGCACCATCGGGTGCCGTCGCCGCACCACCCAATTCCAGCCCGCTCACGGTTTTGATCATCATGCCCAAGCGGACGCCCACGGCCGGGCGATCGAACTGCGCCTCGTAGGTGTAGACATACTCCCGCCCCGGACTCAGAACATTGACCCGCCTGCCATCAAGAGTCTCGACACGCGCCCCAGAAATGGCTGCTCCTCTTGATTCGTAGCGAACAGTGCTGCTCGGTACCATGCCCTCATCGAAATACGCCACCGCGTCGACATTTGGCTGCACGGCAACAGCCCATCCGCCATCGGTTGTATCCGCTCGCCCGGTTTGCGCCACACCATCGTTCGTACCTTCGCCCGCACCGAACTCGCTATCCTGTAACAGGGACTCGTGACGGATGGATTCTCTGATTTCCTGTACCTTGTCCGCTCGCGAATACAGCAATTTGTGGTACCGGGAAACGACGAATTTGGGCGTGCCCTGCGCGAGCATCTCACCGCGGTCCAGCAAGATCGCACGGTCGCAGAGCTCGACCACCGTCCCGGCCGAGTGCGAGACGAACAACACCGCGGCACCGGCATCCCGAATCACATCAATGCGCGCGAAACACTTGCGCTGGAACGCCTCGTCACCGACGGACAGCGCCTCGTCTACCACGAGTATTTCTGGGGAGACATTGATCGCAACCGCAAACGCAAGCCGCACATACATGCCACTCGAGTATGTCTTGACGGGCTGGTCAATAAAGTCGCCGATCTCGGCGAAATCCAGGATCGCCTGGTACCGTTCGCGCAACTCTTCGTCGGAAAGGCCGTACAGTAGGCCACTGAGCCGAACGTTTTCCTTGCCCGTGAACTCGGGATTGAAGCCGGCCCCCAGTTCCAGCAGGGCTGCGACCCGGCCGCGGATGGAAACGCTGCCCTGCGTTGGCGTCAAGGTCCCGCAAATCATCTGCAGCAGCGTTGATTTGCCCGAACCGTTGCGCCCGACGATGCCGACGGTTTCGCCGCGTTTTACGTCGAAATTGACATCGCGCAACGCCCAGAATTCGTTGAAATAGGCCCGCGCCGGCCTGTGTACGGCGCGCTGCACGCGCGGCAGGATCATCTGTTTGAGCCTGTCAGCCGGCTGGGCATAGATTTCGTAGCGCTTGCCGAGGCCCTCGACCCGGATGCTGTGTTCGTCAGACGACATCGGCAAACCCTTTCCTGGTCTTTTCAAACCACGCGAAGGCCAACCATGCGAACAGACACGACACCACGAAATAAAGCGCAAGATGATCCCAGCGCGGCAGCTCGCCCAGGAAAAGCACGTTCTGTGACGCCATCGCAATGACGGTCAAGGGATTCAGGTACAGGAAGATCCGGTACTGCCCCGGAATCATCGACATCGGATACATGATCGGCGCGAGAAACATCATCGCGGTGGTGACGATGGCAATGGCCTGTTTGAGGTCGCGAAAGAACACCCCCAGCGATGCCAGCAACCAGATCGTGCCGGCCATGAACGGCAGGAACACGGCAATGACTATCGGAAACAACACCACGGTCCACGGAATGTGGTGCGTGGCGATCAATTCAATGGCGAGCAACGCGATCGTGGCGATCAGCAGGTGAAAAAGTGCGGCGCCGAGTACGCTCCACGAGAGCGTTTCCAGCGGAAAGACCACTTTCTTGACGAAATTGGTATTGTCAACGATCAACGTCGATGCGCGGTTTGCGCACTCCGTGAACATCATGCTGACGTTCAAGCCCGCGAACAGGATGATGGCGAAAGCAATGTGACTCGTTACGTGCATATTCCAGCGTGCCTTGAAGATCACGCCGAACACGAACGTGTAGATCGCCAGCATCAACAACGGATTGAAGAAGGACCAGAACAACCCCATGAACGAGCCCCGATAGCGGCTCGCTACATCGCGCTTGGCCATCTGCACGATCAACGTGAAATGGCGCTTCAGCGCGATGTAGGGTGACAGCGGGTCGAGAAGGCGGTAAGCGGATGTCGTCATGATGGGCGTGCGCTCCGTGCCGCGTGGCGCGGGCTGAAAGGTGCCGGATTATCGTGGGGCCTGGCTGACTGGCGATTGTACCGGCCTGCCGCACACCCTACGCCAGCGCACGTTCCAGTTCGTTACGCAGGTCGCGCACGTCCTCGACCCCCACCGACAGCCGGATCAACCCGTCGCTGATGCCGAGCCGCTTGCGGTTGGCGGGCGGCACCGAGGCGTGGGTCATGATGGCCGGGTGCTCGATGAGGCTTTCGACGCCGCCCAGCGATTCGGCCAGCGCAAACAGGTGGCAGCGTTCCAGCATCCGGCGTGCCTTTTTCAGGCCGCCCTTCACTTCGATGGTGACGATGCCGCCACCGCCGTGCATCTGGCGGCGCGCCAGCGCATGCTGCGGGTGCGATTTCAGGCCGGGGTAGATCACGCGCTCCACCGCAGGATGTTTCTCCAACCACCTGGCCAGTTCCAGCGCGCCGGCGCAGTGCGCCTGCATGCGCAGCGCCAGCGTCTTCACGCCACGCAATGCGAGGAACGCGTCGAACGGCCCGGCGACCGCGCCGACCGAGTTCTGCAGGAACGCCATGCGCTCGGCCAGTTCCTTGTTCGAGACGATGGCGATGCCACCGACCATGTCGGAGTGGCCGTTCAAGTATTTGGTCGC
>Ga0207640_10000648_pt1 | contig 20347 bp, 20 predicted proteins | sample KBSCornC42_FD_184300 | JGI IMG/M metagenome (GOLD analysis project Ga0207640, IMG submission 184300) | Corn rhizosphere microbial communities from Kellogg Biological Station, Michigan, USA - KBS Corn C4-2 (SPAdes) (version 2) | ecosystem: Host-associated > Plants > Roots > Rhizosphere > Soil ... | reverse complement strand
GACGCCGTGTTGCAACAAGGTCTGGATGGTCCCGTCTGGCTGCACGACGGGGCGGCTTCGGCAATGAACGGGCGCACCATCGCTCCTGTCACGGCTCGCCGGGCTGGCGACATCGCCACTGCCTTCGGCAAAACGCCTGTCTCCGCCGTGGATCTGATCGAGCGGGACCAATGGACGGTTTCCGGCGGGTTCAATCGCTTTCGGCCTTTGTGGAAGGTGACGCTCGACCGGCCCGATGGGTTGGTCCTCTACGTCGCATCGACCACCGGAACGGTGGTGCTGGACACGAACCGGGCAGAGCGTTTCTGGAACTGGCTCGGATCGGTTCCCCACTGGATTTACCCGACCGTGCTGCGTCAGAACCAGCCACTGTGGAGGCAGGTGATCCTCTGGACCTCCGGGGCAAGCATCATAGGGGCGGTCAGCGGCATATGGATCGGGGTGCTGCGCATGCGACTGCGCCGCCGCTACAAGGGCGGACGGATTTCGCCCTATCGCGGCTGGCAGCGGTGGCATCATGTCATGGGGCTGTTCGGCGGCGCACTGTTGGTCGCGTGGATCGTCAGCGGCTGGCTCTCCGTCGATCCCAACCGCTGGTTCGCCAGCAGAGGCCTGAGCGATGCGGCTCGGGCCGCTTATGCCGGAGCAGGGATGCCGCCCAGGCTGGACTGGCAGCAGGTCGGCAGCACGCCACAGGCTGCGGGCGCGCGTCAGATGCGGCTGATATGGACCGACAGCACGCCTTTGCTGATCTTCTCCCGACCGGGTGGACAGGATGCGATCCTCGATGCGCGGAGCTTGAAGCCGGTGAAGCTCGAGCCGCGCCGCCTGATCCGTGCCGCCCATCGGCTGGTTCCCGACGCTCGAATGGAAGCGGCCGACTGGCTCACCAAGTCCGATGCCTACTGGTATGAAGCCAAGGGAAGCGTGGAATTGCCGGTGTTGCGCATTCGCTTCGCCGACATGAATGACAGTTGGGTCTATATCAGCCCCCGCACAGGCGAGGTGCTGCGCGACATGGACGCTCGCCGCCGCCTCTATCGCTGGCTGTTCGATGGCCTGCACCGCTGGGATTTCGACGTGCTTATCCGTCAACGGCCCCTTTGGGATATATGGATGTGGCTATGGTTGATTATCGGGGCAATCATCTCGGTGAGCAGCATTGTGATCGGGATGCGGCGCTTATGGCGGCCAACCGACCGGCGAACGTCGGGCATTGGCGGCAAGCGTCATCAGGGCAATCTGGTCTCCAATTGCGCCAGAGCCAAACACACCCTCGCAACCCCCGGATAACGCGTGATTAATTCGGACCGTCGGCCGGTCTCCGGGCCACTGGGGATTCCTGGAAAGAAGTGGTGCACCAACGATGATGAAGATGAGAACTGGGTGATCATCGTTTGAGGAGATCGGGGCAAGCAGTTCCGGCCGCTTTGCGCCACTTCTCATGGTCCAGCTGCTCGTTTCGGTTCTCAGCAGCAGCTACTCGTTCAGGTTAGGCAGTCGGTTTGGCGATGGAAAAGCCGCCATGTCCGACAAGCCGCTTGCAAGTTCAAGATCACGCGGTTCTGTCCTCCGCCGCGTCTGCGCTTGCAAGGACCTCCTCCTTGTCCTCGTGAAGGTAAAGGCGGCGCACGATTACGAGCACCACGATGGTCAGCGGGGTAGCCAGCAGAACCCCGGCGATTCCAAAGAGAATGCCTGCAGCAATGATCCCGAAGATCGTGATCGCTGGCGGCAGGTCCACCATCTTGTTCTGGACGAGCGGCATGATCAGGCTGCCTTGGACCTGCTGGACGGCCAGCAGCACGCCCAGCGTCCACAACCCGGTCGCTGTTCCCTGTCCGAACCCCAGCACCACGGCGGGAACCCCTGCGATTAGAACGCCAAGGTAGGGCACAAACTCGGCAAGACCAGCCACTAGGCCTATCGCCCAAGCGGCCGGCACGCCGACCAGCCACAGCGCCAAGCCCGTCGCAACGCCGACGAACAGCATGCCGATGGCCTGTCCCTTCAACCAGTTTTTCAGCGAGATCGAGATTGCGTCGAGCGTTTCGGCCGACTGGCTTCGTGCACCGAGCGGGATCAGCCGAAGCAGGCCAGTAGCGTAAAGCGTCGGCTGAGCCGCAAGGTACACCCCGCCCACCAGAACGATCAGCAGCAACGACAGGGCTCCGCCAACCGCCGCCAGAGCTGTCCTCGCCGCGCTGACGATGGTCTCGCTGCTGGGCACCAGTCCTTGCGCTCGCTCCAAGATGGCCGCTCCAATCGGCAAGGCCGCAATACGGCCTTGCAGGCCTGCCCATGCAGTCGGCAGCCGCTGGGCAAGCTCGCCGAACTCCGCCTGCATCGTGGCGCCGAAGAAAGCGAAGGCTCCACCGATCAATGCGATGAACAAAATGACCGTGACTGCCAGGGCTACGCTGAATGGCAACCGGATCCTTGCGCGCAGGGCATGGGTTCCGGTCAGCAGGATCAGCGAGACCAGGGTGCAAGCGAACAGGAGCAGCAGCAAGTCCACGAGCATCCACAGCACGTAGGCCGCGGCGACCGTTAGGATCACGACGGCTGTCGCCCGAAAGACGTGCCGTTCAAGACTGTCACGCCCCGGAGATTGGGGCGCTTCCGACTCGGTTACGAGCTCGGACTGTTCGACGAAGTTTGTCATCAAGCACGACCTTAGTCGGTCTCAGCGCCGTATCCAGTCCTGGCAGGCGCTTTATTCCAGTATCAACCACTCCGTTCCGGCCAAACTGCAGCCTTACCTGCGACATCTCTTCGCGGCTACGTCACACCGTCTCGGAGAAGCTGAACCTTGAAGCGCTGTTAGCGGCTTAAGAGTTGCCTGATGAGGGGGCAAGAAGGCCACTAGGCTGGGCTCGCTTGCATGCGCCTACGCTGACGTAAGAAGGCAGGGCCGGCCGACCATCAAGCCGCCATACGCGATCGGCTCAGTTTGACGCTCACGATCAATCCGCCACTCGCCTAGTCGTATTAGTCGTACCGCCGCGCCATTGTTCTATGCTCCTCCCCACCAGCCTGGTTCCACACCCTGCAGATCGGCCTGCGTGGGGCCGCCACAAATCAGGGATCCATTCATTCACGAAAACGGCTTTAGGATCGCTATGTGGGGCGTGGTATACTGGTGCATCCCGGCTTCGACTCCGTCCATGGCCGCCGTGACTGAGAGACTATCGCGCTCCCGCCCGACGAGGAGAGTGACATGTCCACCTCACCAAGCACACCCTTCAAATTGCCATTGCGGCAAAGCATTCTGCATGATCGCGTGGAGCGGCTAGGACTCGCACTGGGTGCGGCGCGAGAACGAACGGTGCGCGCTGGTCTCACATCGGTGCCGGGAGAACATAGCCCCTTTCCGCTATCGACACACGGGAACGAAGAAGGTCCTTCCAATTCTTCAGCTTCGCGCACTTCCCCACTTCAAGAGTTGGAGAATGCTTCGGTTCAGCGCCGATCTCTTTCCTCACGATACCTTGGCCCGCGCGGTGATCATGAACGCATCACTTATTCTGATTGCGGCAACCATCCTCGTATTGATGTACAATTAAGGCCGGAAAGATGGAAATGATTCAAGACACCAACACATATCCAACAGCAAATAACTTGGATTTCGCGGCGACGATCATCAATGCCCAGTCTCGGCTAGAAAGCGTGCCCAACAGAACTCAAAAGCGTCTGCAGGCTCTTGAAGGCCTTCTCACCAGCGCGCGTGACCAGGTGGCCTGCGGCGAACTTCTAACTCATACCGAAATGCGCCGGCTAAATAAGGCTTTCGATGACTTGACGAACCGTAACGACTCTGACGTGGGATGCACCCTAGATCGCCTCATTCGCGAACAAAATTTGGATCCAAGCAGCCGGCTTCAAAGTCGCAAATCGCCTCGACGGAGGTAGAATATGTTTGATGCGCAAGGAGGGCGAAGGCGCTTTAGCGCCTTTCGATCGGCAGCTGAAGAAGTAAGAATGGCTGACAAACGAAACGCGGCAGCAGAAGGCCGTTTGAAATACGTGCTTCAGCAGAAGGCCGCATCACCAAGCGCTTCCCAGAAACGTGAACAAAGGAATGTCTCCGAAATGAATATCGAAAACACTGATCTGGAACGCCGGGTCCTGGCCCATGAACGCATATTACGGGCCTTGATCCGTCATATCGCAGAAGAGCAGCCCGACATTCTGATGCGCCTCAAACAAACGTTCAGTCTAGGTCATGTCTTGGGGGAGGATGAACAGGATTATGTGTCCACGCAGCAATATGGTGATCAATTCATCAGGGCGATTGAACTGGCGATAACGCGACAGGCCGACACAGTATAAAGCCGCGAAGCCCGCACTAAAAGTTCGCGCTTATCGAACATACGGCGGTGCGGGCTCTTCGCTCCACCTTACCTCGAGATGCCACCGCCCTCGTTCTCCCATTCATCGAGGGCAGTAGCGAGTTCATCTCTCCTCCTCCGGCTCCACCAAGGCTGACCGTGCAACTCATTGTCTGTAGCCTTCGCCAGCGAACGCCCGTGGCGTTCGGCCAGCCAAATCCGGGCAGCGACGATTTTCTCATAGCCGAAGATCGATCCGGCACTGGCTATTCCAGCAGCAGCGCGGATGACATAATCTGCCCATTCGGCAGGTCAGGCCTTGTTTTTAGTATCTGTAATCATGATGAACTCCGCGTCAGCAAGCGGGAGCGCTCGAGCGGACATGGCGCTCTGCTCATTGTGCGGGAGCGCGATGGCCTCTCAGTCGCGGCACGCCTTAGTAGACACTGGCCGTGATACAGGATCGTAACACGGATCGCTATTTTCTGCACTAAAACTGCCAACTAATTTTTCGAAATAAAGATGTTGATCTGAACAGCAGAAATAATCGGCTTAGTTCAGCCAGTTAACGGTATTTAGGATTAAGGCTAAATTTAGAGATATATATTTTAACAAAACGGGTTAACAACAGTGGTGCGACCCTGAAGGATTTCAAAAGAATTCTTCTACTGACCCGGCCATCTTAGGATGGTCGGGTCATTTTCAACGGGCATCGCTCTATCCGCCTGCGTGACCCATCACCCGGATATCCCACATGCGCATGCCCTTGCTCATCGTAACCAGCGTAGACTCACGGAAGACCCATGCGGTTGGGCCTTTACGATCCCGCCGCTCTGAGGCCCTATCGTGGGCCAAGCCCATTCCCTCCGCACCAGCCGTACCAATTCGCCAGCATGGGATGAGAGGCGACGGCTGTTACCCGAAATGGAACAACATTGATCAAGCGGCTATACGCGAGTTCAATGATCATCGGAAAGCTCATTGGTCCAGCGCGGCGCTTGTGTCAGCCATTGTCGCTCCACGTTCACCCATCGGCTCTTCGGGCCCGATAGTTGTATCGCGCGAGGTCTGCCGCTCTACCTCGGCATTGACCAAGGCTCCAATCAGCACGGCGTATGCGGAAACATAGAGCCACATGAGAAGGACCACGACAGCGGCAAGCGAACCATAGGTTGCGTCGTAATCCCCCAGCCAGCTGGCATAGAGGCCGAAGCCGAGCGTCGTCAGAAGCCAGAGCAGCGTTGCCAAGCCGGAGCCGAGGCTAAGCCATTGCCAGCGTGCATTCGCCCGGTCTGGCGCAAAACGATACATCGCTCCGAGCGCGAAGCTGCACAGCGCGGCGGCTATGGTCCAGGTGATTGCCTGCAGGGCCACGGCACCAACGGTTCCGAGGCCTTCAACGAGTCCCTGGGCGAAATTGAGCATCGATGCAGCGATGATGCCGATCAAGCCCACGATGACGGCACCACCGGCAAGCGCAGCAGCAATCAAAGCCGTCCTGATCAAGGATCGACGGTCCTCCTGCTCATAGATGATGTTCAAGGATCCGATCATTGCCCCCGAGGCACGGGACGCGCCGTAGATCGAGACCGCCAGTGCCAGAAGAAGGCCTATTCCCTTCTTTTCAGCTGCGCTCTGGGTGAGCTGCGTCAGCTGTTCGTATATCAGTCGGGCTGCATCGGCTGGCACAAGGTCCACGATGGCACGCATATGCTTGGCGACCGTAGCCGGATCGGCGACGAGACCATAGGTCATGACAAGTGAACCGAGAAGAGGAACAAAGGAGAGGAAAGCGTAAAAGGCCACGCCAGCGGAGAGCAGGCTAAGGTTATGCCGCCCGCTGTTCACCCATGCCCGCTTCAAAATGGGCTTCCAGCCGGCCCAAGGGATCTGGCGCGGCGTTTTTGCAAGCGCGCCCTTTTTGGTCGCGCCTACCTGTTCTCTGGGCCCTGACATCTGCCGATCCTTTCATTGCAGATAGGACTGGCCGGAGCGAGATCAGTTCCTCGACTGGGGCGAAAAGACGGAAGGTTGTCCGTCATCTCATTTCCTTCAGCGGCCAGTTCCCTGCCGGCGACCAAGTGGGCAGCGACGCGCCATCTACGGTCATTCCGGCTGCGAGGTGCGCGGCTTAGAAGCTGTCGCTATTTTCGGCTGTCGAGTAGGTGAGGTGCAGCGCGGCTGGCGAGCTTGTCATCGTTCCGGTTAAGGCGCATATGACCTTAATTGGCGCTCTCGATTGGGAGTGCCTACTCGCAGATGGCAGCGCTGGCTCCCGCTTGTGAAAGCGACAATATGATCGCGGACCAGCGACAGGAAAGTCGGGCTAAGCCATGACAGCCAAAGACGTGAAATTTTCCCAGCAGGCCCGCGAGGGCATGGCGCGGGGCGTCAACATCCTTGCCGACGCAGTGCGCGTTACACTTGGCCCCAAGGGCCGCCACGTTCTGATCAATAAGAGCTACGGAGCGCCCAGGATTACCAAGGATGGCGTGACCGTTGCCAAGGAAATCGAGCTTACCGATAAGTTCGAAAATATGGGCGCGCAGATGATGCGCGCCGTCGCATCCCGAGCGCATGATCATGCCGGAGACGGGACCACCACCGCCACCGTACTCGCGCAGGCGATCGTTCGAGAGGGTATGAAGGCGGTATCCGCCGGCATCGATCCCATGGATCTCAAGCGCGGCATTGATCTCGCTGTCACCGCCGTGGTGACCGAACTCAAGGCGCGATCCAAGCCCGTGGCGAATAACCAGGAGATCGCGCAGGTCGGCATCGTCTCGGCCAATGGCGATGAGGTCGTCGGAAACAGGATCGCCGAGGCTATGGAAAAGGTCGGCAAGGAGGGCGTGATCACGATCGAGGAAGCCCCCGGAATTGAGTTCGAATTGGATTTGGTCGAAGGCATGCAGTTCGATCGGGGCTATCTGTCGCCCTATTTCGTCACTGACAGTGAGAAGACGTCGGTCGAGTTGGAAGATCCCTATATCCTGATCCATGAGAAGAAGATGGGGAACGTGCAGGCGATGCTTCCCGTCCTGGAGGCGGTAGCAAAGGCGCACCGGTCGCTTCTTATCATCGCCGAGGATGTTGAAGGCGATGCGCTCTCGACACTGGTGGTCAACAAGTTGCGCGGTGGCCTTAAGGTCGCGGCGGTCAGGGCGCCGGGCTTTGGTGATCGTCGCACGTCGATGCTCGAAGATCTTGCTATCTTGACGGCGAGCGACGTTGTGGCCGAGAGTCTTGGGATTAAGTTGGAGAATGTCACGCTCGAGATGCTGGGTACTGCAAAGCGTGTGTCGATCACGAAGGACACGACCACGATCGTCTACGGGGCCGGCAGCCCCGACGCCATTCAGGGCCGCGTTGAAGCGATCCGGCGGCAGGTCGAGACCGCGACAAGCGACTATGACAGGGAAAAGCTGCAGGAGCGGCTCGCCAAGCTGGCCGGGGGCGTTGCCGTCATAAAGGTCGGCGGGGCATCCGAACTCGAAGTCAAGGAACGGAAGGATCGTGTCGAGGACGCCCTTCACGCGACGCGTGCAGCGGTCGAGGAGGGTATATTGCCGGGCGGCGGCACCGCCCTGCTTTATGCGTCGAAGGCGCTGGACGCTATCTGTCCCGTCAATGATGATCAGCGGCGTGGCATCGAAATCGTCCGCCGGGCGCTGCAGGCGCCACTTCGCCAGATCGCGAAGAATGCAGGTTTTGATGGCGGCGTGGTCGCCGGTAGACTGCTGGATGGAAAAGACGAGAATCTCGGCTTCAATGCCCAGAGCGAACAATATGAAAATCTCTTCCAGTGCGGTGTCATCGATCCTACCAAGGTTGTGCGAACTGCGTTGCAGGATGCCGCGTCAGTCGCCGGGCTGCTGATCACCACGGAAGCGGCAATTGCTGATCGCATGGAGGGCAGCAGCAGTGCCGATGGTGCGCATTCAGGCATGGGATTCTAGCGCAGCGGCATTCCCGCTCCGCGCTCCGACGAATAGATGCGGGTGATTGGGGAGCCTGTGATATAACAGACTATCACCCTCATCGTGCCGCAGGCATATCGTGACAGAGAGACCAACGTGCTCCCGCCTGCAAACGGGAGATACACGATGCCTGTCGCCCTGGACCGCGCCTCTCCCCATGAGGGAAAACGATCATGACCATCCGTACGACGCGCAAAATGGCAACATTCACAGCGCCATTTCAGCTGCCGGAGTTCGCAGAACCGTTGCCAGCAGGTTCCTACGAAGTGGAAACTGATGAAGAGATGCTGGAGGGCAACGGCCATACAGCCTATCATCGGGTCGCTACTACGCTGCGGGTCGAAGAAGGATCGGTCGTCGAGCATCATCCGATCGATCCGTTGCATCTCGCTGCTGCACTGGAACGCGATCAACGAGGGCGATCCACCGGACTGCCCTTGGCACCCATGACAGAGCAGGCCCTAGCATCTGACGCTGAACGACCTGGTCGCGCCCGTTGGGTTTCTCTGTGGGTCCGGAATGCTCCGCCGAGCGGCAGCCGGTAGGCCCGCCATGTTCAACAGCTCAGCCATGTGCAGACGAGAGGCGGCGCACCATCGACAGGTCGCTACCGCCTCACCTCTTGATCAGGTGCGTCAGAGAGCGCTGAAGGCCGCAAGCGCATGGGAGGCTGAGGCTGCCGAGGCTGAGGCGCGCGAAGCGGGAACGCCTGAAGCCCTCAGCCCCGAAGACGCAGCGATTGCTCTGGAATTCCGGTTGGAAGAGGAGGAGCAGGGGCCGCGCTCGCGATGAGGGGGGATAATCCTCACCCTCCGTCCTGGCGCGGAAAAAAGTTCTGATGAACGATGAGGTAGAGCAATTGGGCTCGTAGGTGGCCGCACGGCATGGGCGGCCTGCCTGATCGGACCTGATGAACGAGTTGGCGGACGCTTTTGAAACACCCGCCGCCCCCTATTGCAATCAGCTTTTCAGGGTAACAATGCCGAGCGCGCCGGGCTTCTGCGACGGGTTGGACGCATTCTGCTTTTTAGATTTCTCCGCCTTGGGTTTGCGAACTTCACGGTTGGATCTTTTCTGGCTTTTGGCCATGGTATGTTCCTTCGCGTTGGACGTCAGATGTGTGGGTTGTGCTGCTTCGCTTGTTCAGATGTGTGGGGGGCGCCCGGTGGCGCATTGCTGCTCCTCCTCGAGACCATGAGGTCGTCGAGCGCACCGTCTAAACGCTGCCTCTCGATCGTAGACAGCGCTTCTCCACGTGCCAGCGCATCGCGGGCAGCATAGAGGAGTGTCTGAAGTTCCTGTAGCTTGTCGAGGTCACAGGTCAGTCCGGGCGTCAGCCGAAACTCGGCATTCGCCAGTCCTTTTGGTGTAGCATCCATTTTTCTGCCAATCGCTGTAAATATGGGGGCTCAATTATTTACCAATATGATGGCTACTGTTCCTGCTATCAATATGAGGAGGCCGTTGATAATGGCCGCACGCATCGTGGTATCGTCACGAAATAGATCAGCGCACCACTGGAGCTTAGTGAGCCGGAGAGGCTTGGGTCTTAATGACGTGGCAACGCCAATTGCTGTTCCACCCTCATTCTCCCAGCTATCAATAGCCGACGCCAGCTGGCGCTTACGGTCATGCGAAATGGCCGCCGCCTTTCTCGACCGTTCTCGCGCTGCTCCAAGGGTCAGCCATTGTTGCTCAGCGTCAGCGTGCCTGCGAGCCTCGCGTAGCGATAATGATGGATTAGAGCTTTCAGATGCGGACATTGTGCACTCCTCGCCAAACGGGAGCGCCTGTGTCTCTCAGCCCCGGCCTGTCTGGATGAGTCGAGCCGGGATGCCTCACAATAGCACGTTGCCGTTGGGGACAAGAGCACTTTCTGTTCAGCATTGAAGCGCAAACGGAACATCCTGTCCCTTCCTGCCATCACTGCGAAGATTGACGTCGCGCCTGCCACTGGTCGAGAAGCTGGAGGGACGGAGTTACGGTGATGCCATGTAGAACGATTGAAACGAGCACCACGAAGGCAGCGACACTCCAGAGCCTCTCCGCCTCGGGGAAATGAGCTTGATTGAGGGCGAAGGCGAGATAATAGATCGTGCCAACCCCCCGTATTCCAAAGAAGGAAATTACGAGCTTCTCCCGCCACGGAAGTTCCAATGCGGCAAGGCTGATGAGACCGGCGAATGGGCGAACGACGAGGATTGTCAGTGCGGTAAAGAAGATCGCCCAAATATCCAGATGCGCGAGTAGCCCTGCATGGGTGATCATGCCGCCGAACAACACCAGCATCAGCATCATCAACAGGCGTTCGGCTTCTTCGGCAAATGCATGCAGACGATGATGGTAGCTGTGATCGCGGCTGGCATGACGAAGGCAAAGCGCTGCGACGAAAACGGCGAGAAAGCCATACCCATGTGCCAGTTGGGTGAGGCCATATGCAAGGAGCGCGGCACCCAGGGCAACGAAGCCGTCACCTGTCCGGGACAGCTTGGCGGCGTTGGGCAGGTGGAAAGTAAGGAAGCCCAGCCCGATCCCGATGACGTAGCCCATGCCAACACCGGCAAGAACCTTCCAGATCACGTCAACGATGAGCCAATGTTCAAGCGCTGCGGTTCCAAAGGAGAGGCCTGCCAGTGCAATCGCCAGGTTGACAAAAGGAAAAGCAAGCCCATCATTCAGTCCGGCTTCGGACGTTAGCGCGAAACGGGCTTCATCTTCCTCTCCCTCTCCTGGTGCGCCGACCTGGACGTCGCTCGCGAGTACCGGGTCTGTGGGAGCGAGACTCGATCCCAGGAGCAGGGCGGCTGCCAGTCCGAGCCCAAGAAGGGAGGAGGCGAGCGCGGCAACAAGCAGGATCGTGATCGGCATCGCGATCGCGAGGAGACGCCACGTAAGAACCCAGCGATGGAGACCGATGAGCCGGTCGATCTTCAGACCCGCGCCCATGAGCGCGACCACCACCACAAGCTCGCTCAGGCGTTCCACCAGGACAGGGTACTGCAGCGGATGAACCGCGAAGGGTCTTAACTGGGGCATCGTGAACAGGGCGCCGCCGACGGCGACGCAGAAGATCGGCAGCGACAGAGGCATCTTCCGCAGGACCATCGGAATCCAGGCGGTCATCAGAATAATGGCGCCGAGGCCGGTCAGGATCTGGATGTAGAATCCAGAATTAAGCATTGATCGTTCCTTCGGGATCGCGGAAATTTTTGAGCGCCACCTGAGAGTGCGGCTAACGGATCAAATCAGCGCAACGTTCACCTGGACGTCCATGCCGATGAAGTCGTCCGCTGCGCCAATGAACCCACCAGTGACCGGCATGATCTGCTTGTTGCACCTGCCAACTGCTACGGGAATGAGGTTCGCTGAGCCGATGCGCCGGTGCGTAGGGTCAAATGCGATCCACCCGGCCGCTGGAAGATAGACTTCCGCCCAGGCGTGCGTTGATCCTGCCTCGTGTAAGAATTTGTCGGGATCATGTAAATAGCCCGAAACGGCTCGACTCCCAAAACCAAGGTGGCGAACCGCCTCGATGAAAAGAGCTGCCATGTCTCGGCAGGATCCACTCGCCATCGTTAGAGTTTCCAGCGGATCTTGTGTTCCATCTTCGTCTCGGGTTCGGTACGCGATCGCATCGGCGATGCCATTGTTGATGTCCTTCAGCAGCGACAACGTGTCGGTGGGCGATGCATAAACGAAGGCGCGTACCCAACTATCAAACTGACCTCCATGATCCGGATGTTGCGGCTTTAGGAGAGCGCCCAGATCGGCAATTTCTTCTTCTGAGTATGTGAATGGGTAGGAGTGAGCGCCTGGCGCAATCCGGAAAATAGGCCAGGCCGATGCAAACTGCTCCACCGTGATGTCCGTTGATATGACGAGTTGGTCCGCAGAGCCTGAAAAGCAGGCGGTCGCAACCAGGTTCCCAAACACGTCTTGCGTCCATTCGATGTCCGCTTCCGGCGCCAGGCGGATCGAACTCGCCAACACCCTGAGATCGTGCGAGCTGCGCGGCGCAAGCATGAGGCGATGCGGTTGCAGGCCGACCGCATTCCGATAGCGGTAGGTGGTTTCATGGCGTATTCGCAGCTTCATGCCCCCCCAACGCGTCAATCCGGCCGCAGGGTGCGCACCTTGACTGGTATGGACTTCCTATTTTGCTGCCTCTGCGGCTTAGGCTCACCCCGACCGGCTAAAGCTGGTCCTACGATGTTAACCCGTACAGACGACGTGGAAGCCACGTCGCGGCCCCAGTTAGAGATCGTCAAACACCGCCACGTCGTGCGCGTGCCGAACCCGCGTCAGAACATCATCGAAGCTCTCAAACGGATCGCCGGATGGGATGAGATGAGCGATAGTGGCAAAGGTTTTGCGGGCACTCGGCCGGGACTCGGAATTGAGGTGCACGGCATTGGCAAGTTGCTCTGGGCTTGCGCACCCTTTCCGGACAACCCCGCTCAGGGTCTGCACGATGATTGGTATGGCCGGCTCTTCACCCGCTGCCACCGCCTTTGCAGCCAGAATACGCGCTGGAAGGCCGGCAACAAAGGCGAGATCGGGAACAAGGCGCATGGCGAAATGCCGAGCCGTCTCGCAGGTCTTGATGAGATGCTCTTTGGTGCCGATCGCCCGTTCGAGATCGCATAGCGGCTTGCCGGCCATCCACGCCGTCAGGAGCGGCCTTATCTGTGGCAGCGCTACCTTTGCCTTCGCGGCATTGCCATCAATCTCCCGGTAATCCTTGCCGAACAGCCCCTCGATGTCATTCGGCCGGATTAGGTGCATCAACCAAGCTGGACGGGCTTCGATCCAGTCGAACAGGGCATTCATGCAATCGGTGCTAGCTCCCGTGAATGCGCCCGCGTCAATGAGCGTTGTCAGACTGACGAGGATCTCATAGGGTAGGCCAGCGGAAGCGGCGACGCGTTCAAGCCAAGTCAGATCCTGCTTCGGCGCGAGTTCCTCGCGACGCTGGAGCGCAGCCTGAACGCGGGTGTCGATCCACGCTTCCTTACCTTCCTTGCGCTTTTGGTATGCCGCGAAGGAGCGCTTGAGCATCTCTGTCGCGGGTTCGTCGGGGGCGTCACTGTCCCCAATCGGCAGCCGGGTTAGGAAATAGTCCTCGTTGCCCTCGTGCGCGTGCATGTGGATGCGGTCGAGCAAGCCGGTAATCGGATCATCAATCCTGAGGCACTGGTCGGATTGCGCGAAAATACTCTGCAGCGACATCCAATGCCGGTTAATCGTGTTTTCGTCATTATCGATGTTGATGATCTTGCTAGGAACCACGAGCACGAACCCCTGTCCGCCTTCGCCTGCCCGGCCAGCGCGTCCGGCAGCATTGAGTAGTTCGTGCGCATCAAGTTGCTTGAACTTGTCGTCCGTCACGTCCCAGCGGCTGTCGCCGGCAATGAGCACGACGTCGCTTGGGAGGTTCATACCTTGCGCGAGCGTGGACGTTGCAAACAATGCGTCAACTCCATCCCGCCGCTTGAACAGGGATTCATGGAGCATGCGTTCCGCCTTGAGCAGTTGCCCGTGATGACTTGTGGCGCTGCCATCGACTTGGCCGTTGGCGTCTAGCTTGAGATAGCAATGCTGCGGACCGCCAAGCTCTTCCTCCACAATCTTGCGCCAAGCCTGCTCTTCCTCAATCAGGGATACCCGGCGCTTGGGAAGCAGGCTGCGGAAGGTGCGGACTGCGGATTCCGCAGCAGTTGTGCTTTGGACGAAGGTCAGTGTCTTCAGCCCGTCCTCCGCGGCGGCGGCCGCTATTGTGGCAGCGACGACGTTGCCATTTGGCGTCAGATACCATTCGCCCGACTTCTTGGCCGCATTGGAGGCGAACGGGACCGCCTCATCCAGCAGCGCCATCAAGGCATAATCCTCGCGGTTACGGGTGGCCCAGGTCTGCCGGAGGCAGAAGAAAGCGAAGGGCGGTGCATCCAACTGGCTCGCGAGATGCTTGGGAACGCCCTTGGTGGTGGCAGTGAGCTGCTCGGTCGCGAGGAGTTCATTAAGCTCGGTAATGCGCGCCGCGTCATACGCGACGCATCCTCGCGCTTGCCGCGTCGGCTTCCAGGCGAGGTCGAGTGGAAGACATCGGCGACCGGTGAGTTCCGCGACCCAGCCGGATATTTCCTCTGCATTCTGCATCATCGCCGACACGAGCAGCAAATCGGCGTCCGGTGCGTAATTCGTGAGGTTCAGCATGCAGAGCATCGCGTCGATCGCGCGCCTGCTCCGGTCGGATTCACGAGGGTGCAGGAGATGGCACTCGTCGAACACCACGAGAGCCACATCGGCAAAGGCTTCGGGCTGTATCGACTGGAGAACGAGGCAGCGCTCGGGCGTCGTGACAATGATTTCTGGCAGCACCAAGACGTCGGAGAAGGTGATCTCGTCGTCAAGATCGCCGAAGACGTTATAATCCTTGAATGCGTTTGCGAGAGAAAAGGCGGTCTGGTCAACCAGCGCGAGCGTCGGTGCGAGTACAACAACCTGGCCGCCGCCCAGCAGTGCGGCCGCAATTTTTAGCTCCGCTAAAGTGGATTTGCCCCCACCGGTCGGGAAGCTAACGGCAGCGGAAACGCCCTTGGCCAGGTATCCGCGCTCCAGCGCCTCGCGGTGATTTCGCCAGAGGTAAGGCCGCTTGCGGGCGGCGCGTCGAATGATCTGCCACCATGACCCGGGATCGACACCATCGGGTGCAGAAACCCGGCACAGGCTGGCTTCGACAAGGTTCCCTGACACCGCCAGCAGTAGCTTGGCGATATGCAGGGGTCCGGGGAAGACGCTGACGGCGCGGGGACCGTCCGCATCGAACACATCGTCAATCGGTGCGACGCACAGGTCGCGGACCTGCGCGAAGATGCGCTGAGATTCCGGGATCGTAACCTTTTCGGCATCGGAACGGGGAGCGACGAGTAGTTCCCTCGCCAGCTGGATCACGCCTGCGTGCAGCCGACGGAGCAGCGCCTCGACCGCTATCCCGCCGCCGCTCAAGTCGACGGGCGGATCGTAGACGTCGAAATCGTCCTCGGCCATCTCACTGGCGATCACCGCACGCAAGCGGCCCGCCGCGAGGTCGCCGATCGCAGCCACAAGGCGCGATTCTGCACTGAGATCGCCCTCCGGCCGCCTGAGCCGCTTCGCCATCTCGGCGGCGTCACTTTGCGAATCGGCGATCAGGAACAGCAGCGTCGCGCAAATCTCGTGGTCGGCATGGATCGCATTGACGCTGGAAAAGTGGGCCTCCCCGTCAGCGGCAACGATCTGAGCCATCAAACAAAGCTGGTGCGCTGTCCCCGCGACAAACGCAGCCGATGCGCGGTCGGCGCGTTCCGGCGCTGTCGCAACTAGAAGCTCCTGCGCCGCCGCCAACCTGCGCATCTCCGAGAGCAATTCGGTCGCCGCCTCGCCGCGTTGTTCTTGACTGGCAACGCCGCGCAGCCGGACGCGCGCAGCTACGATCTCAGCAAAGGCGTTGGTGAAACGCTGGGGCAGCGCGTCGAAGTCGAGATCGGCGAGGGGGGGAGCGCGGCTGATCAGGTCGATCGTGACGGGATCAAACATCGTCGCGCCATTCCTCGATCTTTTGGATCGTCTTGGCCGAGAACGTCTTCATCCAATCGCGCAGTTTCGGGATTACCATGGTTTCAGCCTGGCGGCGGGCGCACTGCCCCGGCGCCACTTCGTCGAAACCCTTGAAGAGTTCGGCACGGGCCTCGTCATCGTCGTGGCTCGTGTCAGCGGTCACCGCGACGCGGAAGTGGCGTGCCTCCTCCCAAGCGATCCTCTCGATGGCGACATCGATGTCAAGTTCGGGAAAACGCTGCTGATGGGCCTCTAGCAAGCCACCGGTCTCGGGGATCAACTCGTTCATCCGCCCGCCACCCTCGAGATCACGGATGCCTTTCCACACGTCGCCGGTGATTTTGCCGCGGGGATTCTCCGTCGCCTTGTCTTCGAATACCACAACGGCAGTGATGTTCTGTCCAGCATCGTCGAGCTTGAGTTGGAAGCCATCAAAGCCTTTATGGGCATGGATCATGTGCGGCGCGCGAATGACCGCGCCAGTCTCGCCACGATGGGCGGCGATCCATGAGATCGCCTGGAAGACCCAACCGTCGCGGTGGTAAGGCGGTTTGCCGGTAGGCACGGTGAGCAATTTGATCGCGCCCTTTGCCGCGTCGGCGCGAGTCGCGGGAGGTATCTTGTCGATGCCGGCCAGAATAGCGGCGACGTGACGTGCCTGACCGAGCGCCAACCGGGCGACCCTGCTGGCGAGATCGTCTTCGTCGGCGATGATCCATCGGGAGCCATGACATAGGGAGCCATGAGAAACGGGGGTGAGCGTCAACGGCATTGCACCGCCGCTCGGACTGAATACTCTATCATATGCCCCCCTGTTGATCCTTTAGCCAACATCCCGCGCCGCGTAATACTTGGGGTAGTTGCCATCCCGATGAATCGCCGCAGACACGAAGACGAGATTTCGCAAGCGGGCGTCACAAACCGCCTCCCACGATCGCCAATACGGCCCTGCATCGACGTTATGGACGTTCCCTCAACTTTTCGTTTTGGTGCACTAGTCGCGCCGCAGTAGGGTGGTAGACATAATCAGTGATCGTGCCGTCCCTGATCTTTTCCACGGCGTCATCAATCACGAAGCGCGGCACCAGGAACCATTCGCGCGGGATGACCGGATTGCCGAAACGGTCCTTGATCTCGATGTCGAGCCGCGCCGGATCGAAGATGCGATGGAACAGGTTTTCCAGTTTTGTGCGATTGATGTTGTAGAGCGTGTAGGTGGCGACAATTTCCACGTCCGCCAGCAGAAAGGTCGCGTCCAGCTTGGCGTTGGCGATGCGCCGCGCTACGTCGCCGCCGGTGACGCCGATCTTGTGCAGCACCTCGCGGTTGGCCGCGACGGTCGGGTGCTCCGACTTGCTGCGAAGCACGTAGATGGTGCCGCTGGCCAGGTCGCCATCGTCGCTCTCCCCTGCGAACAGGGGTCCAGCGTCTGACTCGGAGACGCGGCGGCTGGCGTCGTCCTTGTATAGCGCGCGTTGCAGGGAGCGGAGCAGCAGGTTGCTCTCGGTGCCGTTGGAATAAATGACAGCGGTCGCGATATGGATATTGTTGGTTTGGAGAACGCCGCCCAGGTCGGATTTGTTGGACGCACCTGAGCGCAACCGCTTGATGGTAGTGGTCTTGTTGCCCAACGCTTCGAGGAAGGCGAATGGAAACTCTTCAGGATCAAAGGGCTGCTCCGCCAGGCGGGAGACAGCTTCCTCGATTTCAACCGCATTCATCCCGTTGAGCTACCCCTAACACACCCTTCGGCCGGAATCGCTGGCCGATGCTCCCTATAACGAAAATGAGCGATCGTCGCTCTTTTTCGATTGAATTTTCGAAACGTCCTTTTTTCCGCTCTCTTTCGGAAGGCTTCGCGCGTGGAGTTGGCAATCCTGCGCGGGGCGCGGACGCCGGGGCCCACTCTGAGAAATGACGCCTTTTCACCGTAGACCTGCGTACCATCTTTCTGGATCGATGGATCCTTGACCAGGTCCAATATGGTGTCCAAATTTATTACACAAAGTAGCTCCGCTCACTCCCGCTCGGGCCGAACCGCCCAGGCAAAGCCCTCGAGTTCGGAGGCCATCCCGGCAAATCCCTCCCCTTAGATCGTTTGAGAGATTAGCTGCCGCAGCTTTCTCTGACGTTCATCTTCGTCGCTCCTGAGTGCCTTACCCCCTGAAGGCAATGTTATACGTTTGGAACATCGCGCCTTTCTAATGACCGGGTTAAATCTTCCCCCCGAGACATGTTCAACCATCAAACACGTTCGCCGCGAGCACGGCGAAGCGGGGAACCCTACTTCTACCATAATTGCCAGAATACCTATGTCCCCTGATTATAATGGTGTTAGTAGGTATTAATAATTTGGATAAAGGGCATTCTGGCAATTGCTGATCGGTCCCATCACGCACCATTCAAGTGCAACCACAAAGAAGGGGCGAGCGCCACGATCGAGGGCGGCGGCTTCTTGCCCTTCTCCTGCAGTTTCATGATGTACAGTTCCACCGCCAACTCGTGAAAGCGCAGAATGACAGAGATTGAGGGGTATTTGTGCCAGGCATGATGAGCTGGTTCGCCGTTCTCAATCATGTCATTGATTTTCATCGCCACACGTGCCTTGAAGGCGGGCCAGTCGTCAAGCACGGTCTGGAAAATGTCGATCTGCGCACCTTCTGGCCAGCTTGACGCAAGCCCCCTCAGCATGGCCCAGCCTTCGGCGCTCGGATCGCGGCCAGTAGCCTTACGGAACCGAGCCTTCATGATGTTGGCGAGTTCACGCTCGGTCAACGGTGCGGCATCGCCAACGCGCAGCAATACCGCCTTCTTCCCCTCCACCTGCGTGTAGCTACGCCGTATGGGCGGCTCCTTGATCAGATCAGTGATCGCATCGACGCTTACGCCGAGCAGTTCTGCCCAGACAGACTGCGGCCTTATCGCCCAACAGTAACCTTCAAATTCGCAGTCCTCTCCTTGCTCGATTGCCTCGGCGATTGTCTGCTCGATGAGTTCACAAAGGCGTTGGTGCCGTGCCAGCTTGTCTGCGCGCATGACTTGCAGCGTAAGGCGCAAAGGTAAACTTTTGCTTCCCCCCGCGTGCTTGAAAGGGATCACACCGATCCGTGAATATGGAAAGAATGGACTGCGCGGATAGCCTGATCGATCGCAGTGACCCACGCCTGCTGATGATGCGGGAGAAACTGGTCGATCCTGGGACCTGAACGGCCACTAACGGCTACATATTTGTTATTCGGCTCATCAATCACGATGCCGCCCACCATCTGGGCCAGCGCCTCGAAGTAGGTCCGCCAGATCGCCTCAGGTAGCGTCCATGATGCCGGATTAGGCCAGAAGGTGCCATTCTTCATAATGTAGCCGAAGTTGATGGGCTTATCGCACTCAGCCAGATCGAGCTTCAGGTTCAGGCTGTTTTTGATCTCCGCATAAACGCACAAGGGTTCGAGCGCAGTCAGGAAGGACCGGATTGCGGCAGGAACTGACCGCCCACGTTTCGCCATCATGTCCCAGAAGTCCGCCGAACTTATCGACTGCGGTCGGGTCCGGGCAACAGCAGGAACCGGACGGACTGTCGCCACACCGTCATCGACGCGAACGATTCCGCGCTCGATCATCACGGTCTTGGCCAGCGTGCTAGGCACAGCAAGGATATCACCTCCAGGGGTTCGCCATGTGGCAAGCTCAACAAGCGCAAAGGTAAAATGCGCGCCCGCGTGGCTCTGGAGCAGGTCGCTCAGGGCTTCTGTCTCGGTCCGGATACCGTCCCCCAATACTATCGCAACCATCCGGCCGCGCCGCAAGTTCAGCGTGACGGCGTCAATGAATTTCGCCTCCTCCAAAGCCTCGGGATGGTCGCGGACGATATCATAGAGATGTGTCGCCGCCTGCTGACCACGAACGGCTGCTGCCTCGAAGGCATCGTAGGGCATGTGGCTCAGCGCCGCGACATAATCCAGCGCCTGCGCCACCACCTCCCGGCGCATCTGGCTGTTGCGCATAGCTTGGTCTCAACCAGTACGATGTCGCCCGACGGGGTGAGGTAGAGGTTGTCGATATAGCCATGCCCGCATGGAATTTCACGGGCCACAGCTATCAGATCGCCGAAGCCGGGTTCGATGTCCGACATCGGCAGAATGGCCGGATGATCGTGGATCAGCTCTTGTAGCCAACTCTCGTCATGCAGCCCATCGCCCAGCCTAATGCGGTCAAGCGTGCTGCGGGCGCTACCCTCGGAAATAAGAACAGGGGTGCCCCTCTGCCGTGCCATATCGCTCCTCAAGCCTTGATGCGGATGCGGTAATTAGCGACGAAAGGTTAACAGCGGGATTCATACTCCGTGGACGAATAGTCACCTTTCCCACGATCTGGAGCGGTGAGTGACCCACATCTCGACATCCTTGGCCAGCGCATTCGCCAGCGACGACGGACATTGAGCAT
>Ga0207640_10000641_pt1 | contig 20534 bp, 18 predicted proteins | sample KBSCornC42_FD_184300 | JGI IMG/M metagenome (GOLD analysis project Ga0207640, IMG submission 184300) | Corn rhizosphere microbial communities from Kellogg Biological Station, Michigan, USA - KBS Corn C4-2 (SPAdes) (version 2) | ecosystem: Host-associated > Plants > Roots > Rhizosphere > Soil ... | reverse complement strand
GAGGAGCGGGCGGTGCGGATCGAGCTCTTCGGCGACGAGGTCGAGTCGATGCGCTGGTTCTCGACCTTCACCCAGCGCTCGCTCGGCGAGGCGCAGCGGGTCGAGTTTGCCCCGGCGGCGGAGATGGACGCCGAGCACCGCGAGCTGGCCGAGCTGGCGGCGATGGCCGCCGAGGAGGAGGGGGCGGAGTCGCCCAACCTGGCCGAAGTGCTGCCGCTCGAGCACTTCCGGGCGCCGCTGGAGCTGGTGCCCGAGCGCGCCGCGGTCGTCCTCGTCGGCGAGGACGAGATCGAGCCGGCGCTGCGCGACCACTGGGAGGACGCGACGACGGCGATGCACGCCGACGACGCCCAGCACCTCTACGTCGACGTCGCCGAGCCGCTTGCCGAGCGGGCGGCCCTCGTCCTCACCGGCAGCGGCGAGGGCGACGAAGAGGAGGGGGACGAAGCCTTCCGCGCCGCCCGCGCCGAGTCGCCCGCCCGCTCGATCAAGGAGGCCGAGGGCGAGCTGGAGAAACTGGTCCGCTCTGGCTACCGCACCGTCGTCGCCTTCGATAGCCGCGGCGAGGCCGAGCGCACCCGCTACGGCCTCGACCGGCTCGACGCGCGCCTGCTCGAAGGCGGCCGCCTCTCGCCCGACCCGGGCCTCTCCTTCGCCGAGGCGCGCCTGCGTGAGGGCTTCGTCAGCCCGGAGCTGAAACTCGCGGTCTACCCCTTCCGCCGCCTCGTCCACCGCCGCCGCAGCGAGGAGCCGGCGCCAGGAGCCGGGCGCGGCCGCCTCGCCTTCAGCGAACTGCGGGTCGGCGACTACGTCGTCCACGAGGACCACGGCGTCGCCCGCTTCGCCGGCTTCGAGACGCGCGACGTCGGCGGCGTCACCCGCGACTACCTCTACCTCGAATACAAAGGCGAAGACCGCGTCTACGTCCCCACCGAGCAGCTGGCGAAGCTGAGCCGCTACGTCGGCGCCGGCGGCGAACCGACGCTCTCGGCGCTGAGCGGCAAACGCTGGCAGAACATGAAGGCGCGGGCGCGCAAAGCGGCCGGCGCGCTGGCGGGCGAACTGCTGAACCTCTACGCCGAGCGCCGCGCCCGCAAAGGCCACCCCTTCCCGCCCGACGGCGAATGGCTGATCGCGCTGGAGACCGCCTTCCCCTACCGCGAGACCGCCGACCAGATGGAAGCGATCGAGGCGGTCAAGGCCGACATGGAGTCGGAGCGGCCGATGGACCGGCTGGTCTGCGGCGATGTCGGCTTCGGCAAGACCGAGGTGGCGCTGCGGGCAGCGGTCAAGGCCGCCTCCGACGGCAAGCAGGTGATGGTGCTGGTGCCGACGACGATTCTCGCCCAGCAGCACTTCGGCACCTTCCGCGAGCGCCTCGCCGACCTGCCCTTCCGGGTGGAGGGTGTCTCTCGCCTGCGCCCGCCGGCCGAGGTCAAAGCGGTGCTCAAGGACTTCGAGGCCGGCAAGGTCGACGTCCTGATCGGCACCCACCGGCTGCTCTCGCGCGACGTTCGCGCCAAGGAGCTCGGCCTCGTCGTGGTCGACGAGGAGCAGCGCTTCGGGGTCAAGCAGAAGGAGTTGCTGCGGCAGCTGAAACTGAAAGTCGACGTGCTGGCGCTCTCGGCGACGCCGATCCCGCGCACCCTGCAGATGAGCCTGGCGGGCCTGCGCGACATCTCAGTAATAGAGACGCCACCGGAGGGCCGCCGCCCGGTCCGCACCTACGTCGGCCCCTACGACGAGGACCTAGTCCGCAAAGCGGTCCAGCGCGAGATCGAGCGCAAGGGGCAAGCCTTCGTCCTCCACAACCGGATCGACTCGCTGCCGGAGACGACCGAGCGGCTGCGGGCGCTTGTCCCGGGTGGCCGTTTCCTCGAAGCCCACGGGCAGATGGACGAGGGCCAGCTCGAGGAGACGATGCTCTCCTTCCTGCGCGGCGAGGCCGACTGCCTGGTGACGACGACGATCATCGAGTCGGGGCTCGACATCCCGACCGCCAACACCCTGATCGTCGAGCGCGCCGACCAGCTTGGTCTCTCCCAGGCCTACCAGATCCGCGGCCGGGTCGGCCGCTCTCGCGAGCGCGCCTTCGCCTACCTGCTCTATCCCTCGGCCGAGGCGCTGACCGAGGACGCGGCAGCGCGGCTCTCGACCCTCGCCGACCACACCGAGCTCGGTTCGGGCTTCCGGATCGCGATGCGAGACCTCGACATCCGCGGTGCCGGCAACCTGCTCGGCGACGAGCAGTCCGGCCACGTTGCCGCGGTCGGCTTCGAGCTCTACTGCCAGATGATCGACGAAGCCGTGAGCGAGGCAGCCGCAGCCGGCGACGAAGCGGTAGCTGGGGAGGAGGCACTGGAGCCGGTCCGCCTTGACGTCCCGGTCGACGCTTACCTGCCGGCCGCCTACGTGCCGTTCGAGGCGGCGAAGATCGACGTCCACCGCCGCATCGTCGCCGCCCGCGAACCGGGCCAGCTGCGGGCGATCCGGGACGAGCTCGAGGACCGCTTCGGGCCGCTGCCGCCGCAGGCGGAGAACCTGCTGAAGCTGCAGCGGGCGCGGATCGAACTCGGGTTGGCGGGGGCGCGCAGCGTCGAGTTCCGCGGTGGCCGCCTCAGCGTCACCGGCGTCGAGCTGGACTCGACTGGCGCCGGCGTGCTGGCCGAGCAGGTCGAGGGCGCGCTGTACGAATGGCGCGAGCAAACGGCCGCACTGAGGGTCGCTGGGGACCCCGAGGAGCGCTTGGAAGCGGTCCTGACGCTGGCCGAGGGCCTGCGGGATGCCCGGCGCGCCGCCGAGCCCGCGGCAGCCTAAGTGGCTTAAGCCTGCTTAAGCGAGGCATTTTGACTATGCTGCCGCCTGCGTGGGAGCGAAAGCTGGGCAGAGAGGCAAACCCGGAAGGGATCGAGCGGCTGGTCGTCAGCGCCTGGCGCTGATCCTGTTCGGCGCCATTTTCGTCCTGCTCTTCCTCGGCTTCGCGATCGCCCAGGGTCTCGGCTCGCCGAGCGTCCCCTCCGGCGACGTGGCGAAGGTCCAGGACGTCCCGGACGAACTCGCGGCGGTCAGCAAAGAGGAATTCGACCATGCGATGGAACAGCAGGTCGCGCAGGCGAAAGTGAAAAAGCCCCCTGCCCCCGGCAGCAAAAAATACGAAGAAATGTCGGAAAAAGCGATCGGGGAACTCTTCGACCAAATCTGGATCAGAGGCGAGGCTGAAGAACTGGGAGTCAAGGTCACCAACAAACAGGTGGAAGAAGAACTCGCCCAGATCAAAAAACAGAGCTTTCCGACCAAGGCCGCCTACCAGAAATTCCTCAAGGAATCGAAGTTCAGCGAAGAAGATGTGACGGATAGGGTCGAACTGCAGGTGCTGAGCAACGCGATCCAAGAACAGGTCAACAGCGAAGCGCCGGCGCCTTCCAGCTCCGAAGTCAAGAGCTATTACGAGAACGAAAAGGCGACCCAGTTCACCGAAAAAGAGAGTCGCGACGTTCGCATCGTCGTCAACAAAGACAAAGCCAAGGTCGACGCGGCGAAGAAGGCGCTCGAAAAAGACCACTCGCCGGCCGGGTGGAAAGCGGCGACGACGAAATACTCGAGCGACCCCACCAGCAAAGCCAAAGGCGGCCTCCAGGAAGGGATCACCGAAGAATTCCTCCAGGAACCGCTGAAAAAAGCGATCTTCGGCGGCGCCACCGGCGAACTCATCGGGCCGGAAAAATACGAAAGCAACTACATCCTGCTCGAAGTGGTGAAGCTGAACCCGGCGAAAGTCAAACCGCTGGCCGAAGTCAAAGCGCAGATCGAAGAAACGCTGAAATCGGAAAACCAGCAGGAATACTTCTCCGAATTCGTCAGTGACTACCAGTCGAAGTGGACCTCGCGCACCTACTGCGCCAGCGGCTACGTGATCGAACGGTGTGCCAACTTCACCGGCTCCGGTCACCCCAAAGCCGCCCCCCCCGCCTGCTACGAAGCCGATCCGACCAGCCCGGCCAAAGAATGCCCGGCGCCGGTGACTCCGATCTCCCCGGCGCTGCCTGGATCGGTGACGGAACAGAAACCAAAAGGCGAACCGTTCCCGCAGCGTCCAGTGCCCGAATCTTCGGGCGAAGAAGGTAAAGCCGGAGCGGAAACCCCGCCCGGCGCGGCGCCGGAAGCAGCCGGCGAAGCCGAACCATCCGGCGAATAGCCTAGATAAGACAAGAAGCCCTGATTAAGCTGGGTCCGTGCAACGGATCGCTTTGGCTTTTTTCGGTGGGGCCTTCGTCCTGCTCTTCGTCGGGGTTGCCCTCGCTGTCGGAGTGAGCTCGGGACCCAGCGTGCCCTCGGGTGACGTCGCGATCATCGAGGGCGCTCCTCCCGGGTTGGCCGAGGTCACGCGAGCTGAGTTTGAGCAGGACATGCGGCAGCTGATAGCCCAGAGCGGGCTGGGAGAAGACTTCGGGCCGGGGGACCCGGGCTATACCGAGATGAAGAAGCAATCTCTGAGCCTGCTGATCAGCGCTGCTTGGATGCAGAGCGAAGCGATCAACAGGGGGGTTCCGGTAACTCATCAGCAGATCGTCAGTCGCCTTGCGCCCGAAAAGAAGTCCCTTGAAGAAGCGGGCTTCACGAAGAAGACCATGGAAGAACGCGTGAGTTGGATGCTGGCCGGCGACAACATCCTGGCGAAGCTCGACGAAGAAACGCCGCCTCCAACCGCGGCCGAAGCCCGGGCCTACTACAAGGAAAATCCCTCGGACGAATCGTTTACCGAGGCCAAGAAGAAGATCTTGGCCCTGATCAACGAACGCAGGCAGGCGGAAGTCTTCAACAACGTCGAAATGGACTGGCGGGGCGAATGGCAGCTGCGGACGCAGTGCGCCGAAGGCTTCGTCGTCGAAGAGTGCGCCAACTACCCCATCTTCGACCACAACTCCTCAGATCCATCCGGGTGCTACGAAGCCGATCCGAAGACCCCGGCGGAAGAATGTCCAGCTGCCGTGACTCAGCCCAGGCCGGCGCAGCCGGGCAGCGTCAGGTGGTGGCACCCGGAGGGCGAACGTCTCGTCCAGCGCCCGGTTCCGCCGGGTGGCGGCGAAGCGGAAACGCTCGGGGGATAGCGCGATCGTGCGGAGGGTCGGGCTAATTCTCTTCGGGGCTCTCTTCGCCCTGCTCTTCATCGGAGTCGCCCTTGGGGTTGGCATCGGGCCGGCAACCTCCCTGCCTCCCGACGCGGTCGCGATCGTCGAAGGTGCTCCGCCGGACCTGAATGTGATCACCAGGGCAGAGTTCGATCACGAAATGTGGGTGCAGGCTCTCGAAAGGGGGCTGAAAAGCGTGCCGCAGGCCAACGACCCCGACTACGGAACGCTCCGGCGAGAAACGATGAGCAAGCTGGTCGGCGTGGTCTGGGTGGAAGCGCAGGCGGAGCAGATGGGCCTGGCGCCGACCCCCCGCGAGATCGTCGAAAAGCTCTCGGCCGGTGAAGCGAAGGCAATCAAGGAACTCGGCCTCACGCAGAGGGACGTCGACGACCGCATGAGGTGGTACCTGGCCGGCGACAAAATCCAGGAAATGCTCCATGAAAGGGTGGGGGATCCTTCCGCCGTGGAAATTCGGGACTACTACGAGGAAAACCGGCAGAAGGGCGAGTCGCTGGCCGAGGCGAGAGAAGAAATCGTCACCTCGCTCAAGTCACAGCGGGAAAGCGAACTCTTCAACCGCGTCGAAAACCGGTACAGGGGCGAATGGCGTGCGCGCACCCGTTGCGCCGAAGGCTTCATCGTCGAAGAGTGCTCGAACTATCCCTCGTTCGATCATCCCGTCACGGCGCCCCCGGCCTGCTACGAAGCCGATCCGAAGGAGCCGGCCGAAGAATGTCCGGCACCGGTGATCGCCTCTCAGCCTTCGCAGCCCGGCAGCGTCAGATGGTGGAGGCCGGAAGGCGAACGCCTCGCGCAGCACCCGGTTCCGCCGGGCGGCGGCGAAGGCGAAGCTCCGGCCGAATAGCGCGACGCGCGGCCTCCGCCGCGCTGAATAGACTGGCGCGCCCGTGAGCACGATTTCCTCGATTCACGCTCGTCAGATCCTCGACTCGCGCGGCAACCCCACCGTCGAGGTGGAGGTGGTGCTGGAGTCGGGCGCGCGTGGCTTGGCGGCGGTGCCCTCCGGTGCCTCGACCGGGGAGTTCGAGGCGGTCGAGCTGCGTGACGGCGGCGATCGCTGGGCCGGCAAGGGCGTCTCCCAGGCGGTCGCCAATGTCAACGGCGAGATCGCCATGGCGCTGACCGGCGCCCGCGCAGCCGAACAGGGCGCGCTCGACCGGACGATGATCGAGCTCGACGGCACCCCGAACAAGGGCCGCCTGGGAGCCAACGCGCTGCTCGGTGTCTCGCTGGCGGCGGCCAAGGCCGCTGCTGCCGACTCGCAGCAGCCGCTCTATCGCTACCTGGCCGAGCTCTACGGCGGCGGCGAGCCGAGCCTGCTGCCGGTGCCGATGATGAACGTGCTCAACGGCGGCGCCCACGCCGACAACTCGGTCGACTTCCAGGAGTTCATGGTCGTCCCCGCGGGTGCCGGCAGCTTCTCCGAATGTCTGCGGATCGGAGCCGAGGTCTTCCACGCCCTGAAGAAGTCGCTGCACTCGCAAGGGCTCTCGACCGCGGGCGGCGACGAGGGCGGCTTCGCGCCCAATCTCAACTCGAACGAGGCGGCGCTGCAGGCGGTGCTGGCCGGTGTCGAGGCCGCCGGCTATGAGCCCGGCAAGGACGTCTTCATCGCCCTCGACCCAGCCACCAGCGAGGTCTTCGAGAACGGCTCTTACAACCTCGAGCATGAGGGTCGCACGCTCTCCTCGGAGGAGATGGCCGACTACTGGGCGGATGCCTGCTCGCGCTACCCGATCGTCTCGATCGAGGACGGGATGGACGAGGAGGACTGGGACGGCTGGAAGCTGCTGACCGAGCGCGTCGGCGAGCAGGTGCAGCTGGTCGGCGACGACCTCTTCGTCACCAACCCCGAGCGACTGCGTCGCGGAATCGAACTCGGCGTCGGCAACTCGATCCTCGTCAAGGTCAACCAGATCGGGACCCTGAGCGAGACCCTGGAGGCGATCCGCATTGCCCGCGAGGCTGGCTACACGGCCGTCATCTCGCACCGCTCGGGCGAGACCGAGGACACGACGATCGCCGACCTCGCCGTCGCCACCGGCGCCGGCCAGATCAAGACCGGCGCCCCCTCGCGCTCGGACCGCGTCGCCAAGTACAACCGGCTGCTGCGAATCGAGGAGGAGCTCGGCGACGCCGCGCAGTTCCCCGGGCTGAACGCGTTCGTCCAGCGTCGCTCTTAATGCAGGAAAGCGGGGCCCGGCCGCGTAGCACCGGGTATGGCAGCCAGCGCTCACGCCGCCCGGCGGACTGGAACCATCCGCAGGCGCCCGGCCGCGCGCAAAGCCCGTCCCGCGGCCCGCAGCGGCCCCAGTCGGATCAAGTGGGACCGCGTCGGCCGCGTCGCCCTCACGCTCGTCCTCGCGGCCGTCCTCTACTCCTACCTGAATCCCTCGATCGATTTCGTCAAGACCTATACGGGCACCACGGCCGCGAAAGCGAAGCTGCACGGGCTCCTGAAGGAAAACCGGCAGCTCCACAACCGGATCCAGTCTTCCGACGAAGCGATGGTCGTCGAGCGCGAGGCCCGGGCCCAGGGCATGGTCGCCGAAGGCGAGACGCCGACCGTCGTTCACGGTCGCCTCGGCGGCTGACGCACCCTCCTGGGGTCGCCCATGGTTGATCTCGGCTCCTACCTGCTGGGAGCCGTCCAGTTGGCGCTGGTGGTTGTCCCGCTTGCGTTTGGCACGTACAGGCTGCGGCAGAGGCTGTTGCCCGGTTGGGACGGAGCGCCTGCGCGCCTGGTCGAGTCGATCACTTTCGTAGCTCTCCTCATCTGGATCTCCGAGATCCTCGGCACCTTCGGGCTGTTCTATGCCGGAACTTTGATCGCGGCCTCGCTCGTACTCGGTCTAGCCACGTGGTTCATGCCGGGGGGTGGGTCCCCTGCGGTGACAGGACCTGCCGGTCCGGAATCCCTTGTCTCGCTACTTGTGATGACCCTGGTGATCGCTGCCACGGTGTTCAGCTGGGCGGCGACGACGAAGCACGCCCTTGATAGAGGGATCTTCAACTTCGACTCCCTCTGGTACCACATGCCGTTTGCGGTCGACATGGCGCAGAGCCACTCCGTGGTGGGGATGCATCACGTGGAGACCGTGTTCACGAACTGGTTCTATCCACAGAATTCGGAGTTGCTGCACGGGGTCGGGATCCTGCTTACGGGGCGGGACACGCTGAGCTTGTTCCTGAACTTCGGGTGGCTGGCGGTGGCCTTCCTCGCTGCCTATTGCGTCGGTCGTCCGTATGGCCGCGGTGCTCTGACGGTGGTTGCTGCCGCGATCCTGCTCGCGTGCCACACGCTGGTGGTCCGTGATCCCGGGGCCGCGAAGAATGATTTGGCCGCTGCGGCGCTCCTGCTTGCTTCGATCGCGATCCTGGTTGAGGCTTGGGCGCATCGGCGCGATGGGTGGGAGCGGTGGGCGCTAGCGGCGGCGGGGCTGGCGGCTGGGTTGGCGGCTGGGACGCGCGTCACCGGTTTGGCCATGGCAGGGGCGCTTACTGTGGCGGTGGTCGTGCTGGCGCCGCGGGGGAGACGGCTTGCGGCGTTCGGCTGGTGGTTCTTGCCGGCGCTGGCGGGTGGGGCGTTCTGGTACTTGCGCAACTTGGTCGTCGCCGGCAACCCGATCCCTGAGGTCGAATCGCTGGGGCCGATTTCGTTGCCGCACCCGGAGCGGCTGCAAGAGGGGCGGCCCGACTTCAGCATCGCCCACTACCTGACCGACACCGGCGTCTGGCGCCACTACTTCGTCCCGGGGCTGCACGAGGCCTTTGGCGCCCTCTGGCCGCTTGTGGTCTTCGGGGCCGCCGCCGCGGCGCTGCTGGCGATCTTTCACGGCCGCGACCGGATCGTTCGCTGGGTCGGTGCCGTCGCCCTCTTCGGACTCGTCGCCTACCTATTCACGCCGCTCAGTGCCGCCGGGGCGGAGGGGGAACCGGTCGGCTTCGGGATCAACATCCGCTACGTGATCCCGGCCTTGCTGGCCGGGATAGTCCTCGTGCCGTTGGATCGCTGGGTCGACGGCAGGAGGCGGCAGTGGTGGCTGCTAGGTGCCCTCCTCCTCGTCTTCCTCCTCACCAACCGTCCCGACGACGCCCTCCACGACCCGGCGCGCGTCTTCGCGCTGGCATTCGTCCTCGTCGTGGTCGGGATACCGGCGCTGCTCATCTACGCACGCTCTCGGGGAACTAACTTGACGCCACTTCTCGCCGCCACCGCAGCCCTTCTCCTCGCCCTGGTCGCGATCGGCTACCCGCTGCAGCGCCACTATCTCGACGGCCGCTTCGCCAACACCGGCTCCAAGGACGAGCAGATCCCCGGGATGGACCTCAATAGCGCCTACCGCTGGGCTCGCGACGTCGACCACTCCCGCATCGGCCTCGTCGGCACCACCGCCGGCTTCGCCGGCTATGGCTTCTACGGCACCGACCTCACCAACCACGTCACCTACCTCGGCGAAGACGGCCCTCACGGCGCCTTCAACGCGATCGCCACCTGCGCCGCCTTCCGCGCCGCCGTCAACGCCGCCGACCTCGACTACCTCGTCACCGCCCCCTTCCTCAACTTCATCCACCCTGGCAACCCGATTCCCTCGCCCGAGGCGCGCTGGCTGGGCGGGGAGCGAACGGTCCAGCCGGTTCTCCACGAAGGCCTCGTCACCGTCTGGAAGGTGCGCGGCAGTCTCGACCCGAGCGCCTGTGGCCCCCGCAACGCACCCCTGCGCGAAATTCCCGATACGCCACAGAGCTAGCTGGTTGCGAGCGGAAGCTGCTGGGTAATCTCGGCCCGTGACCTATCCGCTCGAGAACGCGCTTTTCCAGTGGGAGGAGGGGAGGCGGGCGCTGCAGGCGATCGAGGATCCGCGCCGTCGCCGCCTCGCCGACCGCGTGGTCGAGGCGATCCGGGACGAGCTGCGGCGGCGGATCGGGCCGACCTTCAACGCTGCGGAGTTGGCCGACCTCTACGGCAAGGGCACCGACTGGTGCCAGCAGGTGGCGATCGACGTCGCCCCGGCGGTCGAGGACGAGTCGCAGGCGCTCGCCGATGCCGCCTTCTGGCTCTACTTAAGAGGAGCTAGGGACTTCGCTGGCGGCCGGAAGCTGGAGGTCTGACTACTCGTCCGAGTCGTCGGACTCGGAGTCGCCGCTCTGCTCGCCGCCACCGTTGCTGCCGGGGCGGCGGATGACGATCTGGTCGGCCTCGATGCGGACGGTGACGTCGCGCTTGCCGGCCCAGTGCTCGGTGTAGACGGGGTTGTCCTTGACCGAGGCGTCGAGCCAGAGCCCGTAGCCGTCGGTCTCGCCGTGGTCGAAGGTCGCCTCGATCTCTTTGCGCCGCCCGCGCCCGCCCCGGCGGCCGCGGCGGCGGCGGCGACGACGACCGGCGCCGGGCTCGGAGGAGCGCTCCTCGCGCTCCTCGTCCTCGCCGCCCTCATCCTCGTCCCCCTCGTCCTCTTCAGCCTCGGTCGCGGCCTCGATCTCCGCTTCGATCTCGTCGCGCAGGTCGATTTCGCTCGCCCCCGCGTTCTCGTCGTCGGCCGTGAGGTCGTACTGCTTGCGGAACTCGCGCAGCTCTTGGGCGCTGATCTCAAGCTGGTGGGCGATCCAGGCGTCGGTGCGTCCCTGCTGCACCCAGGCGCGGATCTGATTTAGCTGCGGCTTCAGCGAGCGTCGAGCCATCGGCGCGCGAGTCTATTGAAGGAGGGCATTGGTACGCAGAGAGGCCGGGGGTCCTACGACATCAGGAAGGCGAGCGCCTCGAACATCGCCACGACGACGACTACCACCGTTGCCGTCAGGCAGACCGCGAGGACGCTGAAGCGGACCTTCCCCTCCTGCTCGACACGGTTGATTTTGCGAGCCCGCGAACGGTTGGCGGCGCGGCGGCGCAGCTGCTCGCGCCGGCGGCGCTCTAGGTAGGTCTCCTGCTCGAAGGCCGTCTCGAACTGGGAGATGCTCTGTCGCATTCTCATGGTGAAGGGGTTCCGGGTGGGGGAAGCGGCCCGGGAACAGCGGGCACCGTAGCAAAAGATCTTGCAGGGCTCACGATTAGCTCACATTTCAGCAGGCGCCCCAGAGGCCCTTACCGGTCCGCGCAGCCGCAGTCTGAAGCCGTTTGAAGCGCTTGGCGAAGCGGTCGTTCGGCGGGATCGTCAGCGTCCTCGCAAACCCGCGGCGGGCGAGTTCCGCGTTGACAAAGCGGCGTCCCAGGTAGACGTAGGCGAGCAGGCGGCCGTAGACGTCGCGGCGCTCCACACCGAAAACGAGCCGCACCCGCCGGTGGGTCACGATTCGGGCGTTGAAGCGGTGCGCCTGCGGGCCGAAGCACTGCACCGGCGTGTCGGGCTTGACCGTCTCCGGCGTGTCGATGCCGATGTAGCGGACGTCCTCGCGCCGGCCGTCGAGCCGCACTTCGATCGTGTCGCCGTCGACCGCCCGCAGCACGTAGGCGGTAGCGCTACGGGGCGGTGGGTCGCCGAGCCGAACGTGCTCCCACGGCCGCAGCAGCACCAGGGCGATTAGGGCCAACAGCACCAGGCTGCCGACGGAGTTCCTCTGTCCACGAAAAAGGCCCACCCCCGTCTAAGCGGAGATGGGCCGAAACTCTCCCCCCTTGGAAGGAACTAAGGAGTGCGCCGCACGTTCGAGAGCAGCGTCTCTTTGATCTGGCCGACGATCTCGGTTGCCTCGTTCCACTCGCGCTGCCAGACGTTGCGGCCGAAGATGACGCCGGAGCCGCCGGCCTCCATCACCTCGCGGGTGTTCTGCAGGACCGTCTCGTCATCGGTCTTGGAGCCGCCGGAGAGGACGACGAGGGCGCGGCCGGCCGACTCGACGCACTGGCGGATCGCCTCGGTCTGGTCGACTTCCATCTCGTTGTAAGGAGCGGGCGCGTCCTTGTCCTTGTCCGCGTCGATCTTCGGCATGTTGAGCTTGACCACGTCGGCGCCCATCTCCATCGCCATCCGGGCGGCGTAGTCGATCGCGTAGAAGCTGTTCTGGCCACCCTTGGCCTCGACCGCTTCGCCGCGCGGGTAGGACCAGACGACGAGCGGCATCCCGAAGCGGTCGCATTCCTCGCGCACGCGGCGCAGCTGGGCGAGGTCCTCGTCCTGGCGCGGGGAGCCGACGTAGAGCGTGTAGCCGATCGCGTCGGCGCCGAGGCGGACGCCGTCCTCGACGCTGGCGTTGCAGCTGGAGAACGCCTTGGAAGAAGAGGGGAGGTCGGTCTTGCCGTTGACCTTGAGGATCAGCGGCACCCGGCCGGCGTAGTCGGGGTAGTACTTCTCCGCCATCCCGATCTGGCAGGCCAGCGCCGAGTAACCGGCCTCGGCGGCGAGCCGGAACTGGTAGTCGGGGTCCTTGGAGGCGGGGTTGGGGAAGAAGTCCCGCGGGCCGTGCTCGATTCCCTGGTCAATCGGCAGCAGCATCAGGGTTCCATTGCCCGGACCGAACTCGAACAGCAGGCGGTGCAGGCGCGCCCGTTTGCCCGGCGGCAGGACCTCCAGCAGGGATTTCTGCTCGGTCAGACTCTTCAACTCCACGTGTTTGCCTCCTCGAAGATTGGGGTCCACGGAGTATGCCACCGGCATCCGCCGCGGGGCAGCCCAGCGACGGGCGATCGGGGCATTCCCATGGGGAATCGAGCGCTGCGGGTATCCTCGATTACATGAGCGAGACTGAGCTCAGCGTCATCTGCAAGAACTGCGGCTCCGAGGTCAGTCCCTACGTAACCGAGTGCCCCTACTGCGGGGCGCGGCTGCGTAAGCGGGCGCCGAAGCTGGAGCGACGCGGCGACGCGCTCGAGGCGCAGCGCCCGCGCCGCCGTCGCCGCCGGATCCCGCGCCCGGGACGACCCAGCTTCGCCGTCTCCGACGACCGCCCCTATGCGACGATCGCGGTTGTCCTCTCCTCGGCGATCTTGCTGCTGATCCAGAAGGCGACGGGGGACGCGCTGGCGAGCCTCGGCGGCCTCGTCATCCCACTCGAAGGCGGCGACTGGTGGCGGGTCCTCGTCGCGCCCTTCGCCTACGTCGACGTCGGCTACCTCTTCGTCGTGGCCATCGGCCTGGCGATCTTCGGGACCGGCGTCGAGCGCCGCCTCGGCACCCTGCCGACCGCGATCCTGCTGATCGCCTGCGGGGCGCTGGGGATGCTCGCCGCAAGCGTCGTCGCCGACGCCCGCGGCGACTTCAGCGTGGTCGGGGGCGGCAACGGGATGGCGCTGGGGATGGTCGCCGCCTGGTTCGCGATCCGCCGCGCCGAAGTGCACGGCGCGATCGGCGAGGACTACGACGCGATCGGGGTCGCGGTCGCCGCAGTCGTCCTGATCGCGCTGCCGCTCTTCGCCCCGACTGCCGACTTCGTTGCCGGCCTGGTCGGCGGCGCCGTCGGTGGCCTGGCCGGGGTGGCGACTTCGGCCTTCCACCACGAGGAGTAGCGCCGGGCACACCAGGCTAGGCTCTGACGTCGTGCCCGACGAAAGCGATTTCGAAGCCGCGATCGAGCGGCTGCTGAACCCGGAGCGGTTCTCCGAGGCCGAGCGCATCGTTGCCCAGGCGGCCCCGCAGCTGCAGAAGGTGCTGGCGGCGGCGCTGGCCGAGGGTGGCTGGTTCGGCGAGCCGCACGAGGCCGAGACGCTGAAGGCGGCGACCGTTCCCGACCCCGAGGAGCGCCTCGCCGCCGTCCGCGCCCTCCTCGCCGAGGAGGCGAAGATGGGGATGATGGTTGGGGTTGCCGTCGGCTGGGCACTGAAGGAAGAGTTGGCCACCACCAACAAGACCAACACGAGCGAAACCGGCGAGCCGGGAGGAGACGAGTAGATGGAGATCAAGTTTCACGGCCATTCCTGCTTCGAGCTGAGCGAGGGGGACACGACCGTCCTCGTCGATCCGTTCCTGAAGCCGAACAACCCCGCCGCCGTCCACACCGCCGAGGAAGTGAATCCGACCCACATCGCGATCTCCCACGGTCACGCCGACCACATGGCCGACGCAGTGCCGGTGGCGAAGCGGACCGGCGCCCACTGCGTGGCGATCGTCGAGCTGGCGGAATGGCTCAAAGCCAGGGGGATCGAGGCGCTCAGCGATCCCAACCTCGGCGGCACGGTCAGCTTCGACTGGGGCTGGATCAAGCTCGTCCCGGCCTGGCACACGAGCACCCTCCCCGGCTCCGAAGAGGCTCTGTTCAGCGCCGAGCACGGGACCGCGATCGGGACCGCGACGGGGCTCCTCATCAACATCGGGGGTAAGACCGTCTACCACGCCGGCGACACCTGCCTGTTCAGCGACATGAAGCTGATCGCCGAACGCAACCCGGTCGACATCGCCCTGCTGCCGGTCGGCGGCCACTACACGATGGACCGCCACGACGGCGTCGTCGCCTGCGAATTCGTCGGGGCTGAGACGGTGATCCCGATACACCAGGGAACCTTCCCTGCGATCGAGACCGACACCGGGGCCTTCAAGTCCGAGGTTGAGGAAAAGACCTCCTCGACGGTCGTGGTGCTCGAGGCGGGGCAGACGCACAGCGTCTAGCCAAAAACTGGCCGGCTGGCCAAATCCGGTGGTACCCTCGGTCGGCAAGCCGCAGCCGACCGAGGAGAGGTGTTCATGGAGGCCAGAGAGGCAACGGGGACGCAGTCGAGGACCGAGCGCGCCGACTTCCAGGCGACGGCCGATCCGGCGCTGAACGAGGCGGCCGATCGCACGGCCGACATCAAACTTCTGAGCTACGGCGAGCTCTACAACCTCTGGGAGCGCCAGCAGTGGCAGACGCAGGAGCTCGACTTCACCCGCGACCGCGAGGACTGGCACGAGCGGATCAGCGAGGAGGAGCGCTTCCAGCGCATGTACGGGCTCTCCTCGTTCTTCATCGGCGAGCAGAAAGTGGCCGAGGAGCTGGGGCCGATCATGCGGGCGGCGCCGACCGAGGAGCAGAAAATCTTCCTCTGTACGCAGATCGCCGACGAGGCCCGCCACGTGCGCTTCTTCGAGCGCTTCTACCGCGAGGTCGGGGTGCTCGAGTCCGACGGCCTCGGCGAAATGCTGGAGGAGACCTCGGCCCACCTCAACACCAAGTTCGGCGACCTCTTCGACGGGATGCTGAAGGAACGGACCGACCGTCTATCGGCGGAGCCGGAGGACACCGAGGCGCTGGTCGAGGCGGTGACGCTCTACCACATGGTCATTGAGGGGATGCTGGCCTTGACGGGGCAGCACTTCATCATGGATTTCAACGAACGCGAAGGAACGTTGCCGGCCTTCGTCGAGGGTTTCTCCAACGTCGCCCGCGACGAGCACCGCCACGTCGCCTTCGGCTCGGTCTTCTTGCGCGAGAAGGCGCACGAGGACGATCGCTACAAGCAGGCGATCCAACGCACGCTCGAGCAGGCGCTGCCGCTTGCTGACGGGGTGCTGCAGCCGCCCTGGGCGGAGGGCGCCGGCGACGACTTCGAGCTGTTCGGCTACTCGTTGGAGGAAACCCGTCAGTTCGCCGGCAAATGCCTGATGCGCCGGCTCAAAGTCATAGGCCTTCAGTAGAAGGCGGTACTTCGACTGAAGATTCGGCCGGGACCGATTCGGCCGGCTGTTCGCTTGGCGGAGGCGGCGGCGGGCTGCTTTCCGGCGCCGGTTCGGCGGTCGGTTCGCTTGCCGGTGAGCTGCTGGGGGAGGTGGTCACGACCACGGTCCCGTTGCCACCGTGGGCCCCGGCGACTTCTTCGGAAGGTTTGGCGGTGCCGATCGCCGCGGAGTCGGAGTCGCCGATCGTCACTTCGCCTTCGGCGGCCGACTGATCGGCGGCTTCTTCGTCCTCAGTGGTGGCCGGCACCGGTTCGGTAGTCGGCTGTTCTTCGCTGGCTTCAGGCGTCGGGGCGGGGACCGGCGTGTTTTCGACCGGTTCGGTCTGCTCGATCGGGGCGGCGACCGCCGGGGCGCCGACGCCCTTGGCGATCATCGGCGGGGTTTCTGCCACCTGGAGAGGTGCGGCTGCCTTCGGCGCCGGCGTGGGGGGTGAAGTGGTCGTCTGCTTGACCTCGACCGCGCCGGCGGTGAGCAGCGCCGCGGTGACGACTCCGGCGGCTGCCTTGGTCCCGATCGCGCCTCCGATCGCGCCGATCCCCCCGGCGGCCGAGCCGCCGCTGAGCGCGGCGCCGACAGTACCCATGGCGCCCGCACCGGCACTGGCGCCAGCGGCACCAGCTCCTGCCGCTCCGGCACCCGCGCCAGCTCCGCTGGTCCCGAGGCCGAGTTTGGAGGCGATGAAGCCCTTGAGGGCGATCAGCGGCCCGACCGGGAAGAGCGCCGCCAGCGCCTTCTCGTTGGAGCGGAGCTGGCTGCGGAAGTCGGCGCATTCGTCGCACTCGCGGACGTGGCGGCGGACCGGGGCCGAGACCTTGCGCAGGCCCTCCGCGGCTTCGGAGAGCTCGACCCGGACCTCGCCGCAGGTCAGGAGGCGCGCCTGGCTCGCCTCGGTCAGCGAGATCCGCGCCCGCACCAGCAGCGACTTGACCGACGGCACGGTGGTGTCCATCGCGGCGGCGATTTCCTCGTAGGAGAGGGCGTCCATCTCACGCAGGAGCAGGGCGGCGCGCTGGGTCTCGGGAAGTTTGTTGACGTCGCTGAGGATCTGGCGGAACTCCTCGCGGTTGTGGACCCGCTCGGCGGTCGAGGCGGCTTCGACCTCGGGGACCATGTCCATCGATTCCTGCGCGTCGGCCTTCGGCTTGCGCAGGTAGTTGAGGCAGCGGTTGCGGGCGATCCGGTAGAGCCAGGGGCGGAGGTTGATCTCACGCTCGTCGGCGAGCATCGCTCGGTAGGCGTTGACGAAGACCTCCTGCAGGACGTCTTCGGCGTCCTCGGTCGAGCCCAGCATCTGGCGGCAGAAGCCGAGCAGGCGGCCCTGGTAGCGGTCGACGATCGTCTCGAAGGCGCCCGGGTTGCCGCCGCGCGCCATCGCGATCAGCTTCTCGTCGCCCTGCAGCTTGAGCAGGGGCGAACGGCGAGCGAGGAGCCCGCGACGACTGGCATGAGTTAGGGCTGAAGCCTCCAAAGATCTCTCCCCGGGTGGACTGGGTCTGATCTACAGACACCGTAACAAGGGCCGAGTTGCGGCCTTCTTAAACTTTTATTGCCCCTTTAGGCGCTGAGAAAACCTGCAAAGAGCAGCCAAAACGGTAGAGAGGTGCCCGGAGCGGGACTCGAACCCGCAAGCCCCCGAAGGGGCAGCGACTTTTAAGGCCGCCGCGTTTACCGGTTTCGCCATCCGGGCCTGGCGATGGTAGCCCGCCTTGGTGCGAGTGAATAGGCTGCGCGAATGGCTGAGCACGGCGGCAAGCTGGTCGCGAAGGCACTGAAGTCGCGCGGCGTCGACCACCTCTTCACGCTCTCCGGCGGGCATCTCTTCTCGATTTACGACGGCTGCAAAGACGAGGGGATCGGCCTCGTCGACGTCCGCCACGAGCAGACTGCCGCCTTCGCGGCGGAGGGGATCGCGAAGGCGACCCGGCGGGTGGGGGTCGCGGCGCTGACCGCCGGGCCGGGCGTCACCAACGGGATCAGCGCGATCGCCGGCGCCCAGGCCAACAACTCACCGATCTGCGTGCTCGGCGGCCGGGCGCCGGAGCTCCGCTGGGGCTCGGGCTCACTGCAGGAGATCGACCACCTGCCCTTCGTCTCGCCGCTGGTCAAGTCGGCCGAGACGGTCAAGGACCCGGCGCAGATCGCGCCGGTCACCGCGGCGGCGCTCGACCGGGCGGCGGCGGCTCCGAGCGGGCCGACCTTTGTCGACTATCCGCTCGACGTCGTCTTCACCGAGGCCGAGCTGGAGCTGCCGGCGGTGCCTGAGGCGGGGGAAGCGCGGGCTGCGGAGGGGGTCGAGGAGGCAGCGGCGCTGCTGGCCGCGGCGGAGCGGCCGGCGATCATGGCCGGGACCGGGCTCTACTGGGGCCGGGGCGAGGACGAGCTGTGTGCCTTGGCAGAGATGATTGGCATCCCGGTCTTCCTCAATGGCCTCGGGCGCGGTTGCCTGCCCGCCGACCACGAGATGGCCTTCAGCCGCGCTCGCAGCACCGCGCTGCAGGGCGCCGACGTCGCCCTCGTCGTCGGGGTGCCGATGGACTTCCGGCTCGGCTTCGGCGGCAGCTTCGGCGAGGAGACGAAGATCGTCCGCCTCGACGTCGCCCCGAACGCGCTGACGCGGAACCGGACGCCCGACGTCGACCTGGTCGGTGACGTGCGGGCGACGCTGGCGGCGCTGCGCGACGAGGCGGCCGGGGTGGAGAGCCCGCGGACGCGCCCCTGGCTCGAGCAGCTGCGCAACGTTGAGGCGGAGAAGCGGGCGGCCGAGCGGGCCGAGCTCGACGACGAGCGCTCGCCGCTGCACCCGGTGCGGGTCTACCGCGAGCTGAACGAGGTGCTCGACCGCGACGCGATCGTCGTCGGCGACGGCGGCGACTTCGTCTCCTACGCCGGGCGCTTCATCGAGACCTACGAGCCGGGCTGCTGGATGGACCCCGGGCCTTTCGGCTGCCTCGGCGCCGGCCCCGGGCAGGCGATCGGCGCCAAGGTCGCCCACCCCGACCGCCAGGTCTGCCTGCTGCTGGGCGATGGCGCCTTCGGCTTCGCCGGGATGGAGTTCGACACGATGTCGCGTCACGGTCTGGGCGTCGTCGGGGTGATGGGGAACAACAGCATCTGGGGGCTCGAGCACCACCCGATGAAGTTCCTCTACGGATATTCAGTGGCCGCCGAGCTGCAGCCCGAGACGCGCTACGACCAGCTGGTCGAATCGCTCGGCTGCGACGGGATCCTGGTCCGCGAGCCGAGTGAGCTGAAGCCGGCGCTGGAGCGGGCCTTCGCCTCCGGCCGACCGACGCTGGTCAACGTTCTCACCGATCCCGAGATCGCCTACCCGCGCAAAGCGAATCTCGCTTAGGACCCCGAAAACGAGAATCGGCCGTCATCTCTGACGACCGATTCAGGTGGCCCCTCAGGACGGGCAGGGGTACGTCTTCAGGGACCTTTATTTGGTGGGCCCAGACGGCGGGAGGCGCCATGATGCGGCAAATCGCCTAAGCCCTATATCCGGGTGTAAAAGTGAAGCGCGAACCCCACTTCTTGCCCGGTGCAAGGAGTATGTACCCCGTTGTCCTTCATGGCTACCCGGCGTTTACTCAGGCTACGTAAAAGCGGGTAGAGAAAAGTACGGAATTTTGGGTTTTTGGTATGGGCTGTAGCCCAATCGGCCCAGGGGTATAAGACAGTGTGTCCAATTAGTACGTCGAGGAGTTTCGACGGGTCGCCGCGAGGGCGGTGCCGTAGAGGATGTCGTGCTCGGAGACGGTGATTTCTTCGAGCCCGAAGGCGCGCATCGTCTCGACCAGGACGACGACGCCGGCGACGATCGTCGGCGCTCGGTCGGGGTGCAGGCCGGGGATCTCGACGCGCTCGGCCAGGGGGGCGGAGGCGAGGCGCGAGAGCATGCGCTGGATCGAGGGGAGGGCGAGGACGTGCCCGTGGACGCGGGTGGGGTCATAGGGCTCCAGCTCCATCTCGACGGCGGCGAGGGAAGTCGGGGTGCCGGCGACGGCGATGCCGCGGGTTGCCGTGACGCCGCTGCCGAGTGAGCTCTCGATCAGTGTGCGGACGTCGGTGGCGAGAGCTTCCAGCTCGCCGGCGGTCGGGGGGTCGCTGGCGATGTGGCGCTCGGTGTGGCGGACGACGCCGACCTGAAGGGAGTCGTGGAAGGTGATCTCCGACCCGGTGCCGACGATCAGCTCGGTCGAGCCGCCGCCGATGTCGACCACCAGCGTCGGCTCGGCCGGCGAGGACTCGGAGGTGGCGCCGAGGTAGGTCAGCCGCGCCTCCTCCTCGCCGTCGAGGACGCGGGCCGAGAGCGCGAAGCGCTCCCGCAGCTCGGCGATGAAGGCGCTGCCGTTGTCGGCGTCGCGGACGGCACTGGTGGCGATCGCGTCGACGCTTTCCGCCCCCAGCTCCTCGAGGATGCCGACGTAGCCCGAGATCGCCGTGCAGACGTCCTCGATCGCCTCGCTGGCCAGGCGACCCGACAAGTCCACACCACGCCCCAGCCGCGTCACCGTGCTGCGCCGCTCCAGCGGCGAGACCTTCCCGTCCTCCACGTCGGCCACCAGCAACCGCGTCGAATTAGTCCCGACGTCGATCACCGCGACCCTCTTTCCCCCATCAGCCACCCGGCCACTCTAGAGCCCAACCCGCCCCAGAAGACCCCTGCGCAATCAACCTCCCCGACCCCAAAACCAGCCCCGCCACCCCCACCGAATTGCTACCATCACCAGTCCGCCGCGGGGTGGAGCAGCCAGGTAGCTCGTCGGGCTCATAACCCGAAGGTCGCGGGTTCGAA
>Ga0207640_10000636_pt1 | contig 20613 bp, 17 predicted proteins | sample KBSCornC42_FD_184300 | JGI IMG/M metagenome (GOLD analysis project Ga0207640, IMG submission 184300) | Corn rhizosphere microbial communities from Kellogg Biological Station, Michigan, USA - KBS Corn C4-2 (SPAdes) (version 2) | ecosystem: Host-associated > Plants > Roots > Rhizosphere > Soil ... | reverse complement strand
CCACTGGCTCTGGCCATGGCGGACGAGGATCAGACGCGGCACGGTTCGGGCAGCTCCCTGTTGCTGGAAAAGAGCGCTGCCCTAGCCGGTGGGGGGCTCTTTGGAAAGAGGCGCGGCGCGATCGGCCGCGGGGGGAGATTCGGTGGCTGCAGAGGCGGGCGCAGCGGCGCGGGCCTGCGCCTTGCGGCGGTGCAGGTTCTCGCGCAGCTTGGCGGCGAGCCGTTCCTCGCGGGTGGGAGCGGGCCCAGGATCCATCGGCTGTTCCATCGCCCGATCCTGCCGCCGCCGCGCCGGCCCGGCAAGCCCGCCGTGACGGATTCCCCTGCTTGACAAACCACCCCCCCACCGCCAATAGCGCCGCCTCGCCCGGACACCCGCGACGGTGTGCGGGCCGCGGAAATGGTGTGCTGCTGTAGCTCAGTGGTAGAGCGCATCCTTGGTAAGGCTGAGGTCGGGAGTTCAATCCTCCCCAGCAGCACCATTTCCCGCCTCCGGCCCCTTCAGAAAGCTTACGCCCGCAAGTCGGCCCAAGCGGGGTTGCGGCGGAACTGGGCTTCGACGTAGCTGCACTGCGGTTCGACCTTGACGCCTTGCGCGCGGGCATCGGCGATGAGGGCTTCGACCAGCTGGCGGGCGATGCCGCGGCCTTCGAGTTCGCGCGGGACGAGGGTGTGTTCGGCGACGCGGACGGGGCCGGCGGGGCCCTGGTGCTCGACCCAGGTGAGGCGGCCGACCTGCTGGGTGCCGGGAATCTGCGCGTGGTATTCGCCGACGCTGCCCTGGTCGATGCGGACGATCTGGATGGCAGATGAGCTTTCGTTCAAGAGGAATACTCCGGTTTGCGGGGGGCTTGCCGCCCTTGACCGGCCCGGTTGTATCAGCAATCCCGCTCCCCGCCATGCCGATTTCCCAACCAGTTCAGGAGGAGCCCAGGGGGGTTGTCCTCCCTTTCGCGCTGCTCTGCGTGGTCTGGGGATCGACCTGGATCGTCATCAAGCAGCAGATCGGTGCCGTGCCGCCAGGCTGGACCGTGACCTGGCGGTTCGCCGTGGCGGTAGCGGCGCTGTATGGGCTGGCGCGGGCGACGCGGGCTGATCTGCGGCTGACCTGGCCGGCGCAGCGGATCGCCCTGCTGATCGGGGTGATTCAGATCTGCATCAACTTCCAGCTCGTCTACCGGGCCGAGGCCCACATCGCCTCGGGCATCGTGGCGACGCTGTATGCGCTGCTGATGGTGCCGAACGCCATTTTCGCCTGGGTCCTGCTGGGCCAGCGGCCATCCGGGCGGTTCCTTGCCGGATCGGCCGTGGCGATCGCGGGCATCGGGCTGCTGCTGTTGCACGAGTACCGCATGGCCCCGCCCCGGTCGGACGTGCTGCTGGGGTTCCTGTTTTCGGCCACGGGTCTGCTGTGCTACTCGATCGGCAACGTCTCGCAGGCACTGCCCTCGGTCCGCGCGACCAGCGGGGTGGCGCTGCTGCTCTGGGCGATGGTCTGGGGCACGCTGATGAACGGCGCCTTCGCCCTTGCCACCGAAGGCGCGCCGCACATGGTGCCCGATCCGCACTATTGGGCCGGCGTGCTTTATCTCGGGATCGTCGGAACGGCGCTTCCCTTCCCGGTCTATCTCCGCCTGGTCCGCTCGATCGGGGCCGGCAAGGCTGCCTACAACGGCGTTGCCGTGCCGATCGTGGCCATGCTGCTTTCGACGCTGTTCGAGGGCTACGTCTGGACCGGGCTGACCGTGGCCGGATCGGTGGTGGCGCTGATCGGGCTGCTGATCGCGCTCAGCGGGCGGCGTCCGGGCTGAGCCCGTCGGCGGCAAGGACCGCGCGCAGCCCTTCCCGCCAGGTCGGATAAAGCGGCCGCCAGCCGAGCACCCGGCCCGCCTTGCCGTTCGCCACCCGCCGGTTCTCGGCATAGAACGCCCGGGCCTGAGGCGAGAGCGCGGCCTGTTCGAGGGTGAGCAGCGGCGGCTCCGGCAGGCCGAGCAGGGCGCAGGCCTCCTCGATCACGCGGTTCTGCGAACAGGGCCGGTCATCGGCGAGGTTGTAGGCCCCCGGCGGCCCGTCCAGCGCGGCCAGCACCCCGCGGGCGATATCGTCCACGTGGACGCGGCTGAACACCTGGCCCGGCAGGTCGATGCGGTGCGCCGCGCCGGCGCGCACCCGGTCGAGCGCCGAGCGACCCGGACCGTAGATCCCCGGCAGGCGCAGTACGCGGGCGCCGGCTTCGAGCCAGGCGCGGTCGCAGTCGGCGCGGGCGGTGCGGCGGCCGGTGCCCACGGGGCTTGCCTCGTCCACCCAGCCACCCTGCGCGTCGCCATAGACCCCGGTGGAGGAGAGGTAGCCGAGGCACTTGCCGGCGAAACCATCGCCGTAGCGTTCGAGCACCGGATCGGTGCCGTCGCCGGCGGGCGGCACGCTGGAGACGATCGCGTCGGCATCGGCAAGGGCGAGGCGGACCGTGCCCCCATCGTCGAACGAGAGCGTGCCCGCGCGCCCGGTGGAGACGACCTCCCAGCCGCGCGCCTGTGCCGCCCGTGCGACAAAGGCCGCGCTGTACCCCAGCCCGAAGATGAACAGCCGCCGTTGCCATGCCATGGCCCGTTCATCACAGGTGGCAATCCCCGCCGCAACCGATAAAGTAGGCACATGGACATTGCCAGCAGACCCTCGGAGCCCGTCGAAAACACCGAAATCGCCGATGCCGCCCCGCCTCCCGCGTCGCCCCCGGTTATCCGGCGCGAGGACTATGTACCGCCGCACTGGCTGGTACCTGAGGTTTCGCTCGACTTTGCGCTGGGGCTCGATTCGACGCTGGTGCGGGCCGAGCTGCTGGTGCGCCGCCAGTTTGCCCCCGGTGATCGCGCCGCGCCGCTGCGGCTGGCCGGCGACGGCATCGCCGCCCGTGCCGTGCTGATCGACGGGGAGCCGGGCGAAAGCTGGCGGATGGACGGACCGGACCTGCTGATCGACCTTCCCGGCGACGAGCACCGCGTCACGATCGAGACGCTGGTCAATCCCATGGCGAACAGCCAGCTGATGGGGCTCTATGCCTCGAACGGGATGCTCTGCACCCAGTGCGAGGCCGAGGGCTTCCGCCGCATCACTTTCCACCCCGACCGGCCCGACGTGCTTTCGGTCTACCGCGTGCGGATGAGCGGACCGAAGGCGCAGTTCCCCATTCTCCTGTCCAACGGCAACTGCGTGGCGAGCGGCGCGGGCGAGGACGGGACCCACTGGGCGGAGTGGCACGATCCCTGGCCCAAGCCGTCCTACCTGTTCGCGCTGGTCGCGGGCGACCTGGTGGCAACCTCGGACCGGTTCACGACGCGGAGCGGGCGCGAGGTTGCGCTCAACATCTGGGTGCGCGCGGGCGACGAGCACCGCACGCACCATGCGATGCGTTCGCTGATCCATTCGATGAAGTGGGACGAGGAGGCCTTTGGCCGCGAATACGACCTCGACCTGTTCAACATCGTTGCCGTGTCGGACTTCAACATGGGGGCGATGGAGAACAAGGGCCTCAATGTCTTCAACACGCGCTACGTGCTGGCCGAGCCGGAAACGGCGACCGACGGCGACTATGACGCGGTCGAAGGCGTGATCGGCCACGAATACTTCCACAACTGGTCGGGCAACCGCATCACCTGCCGGGACTGGTTCCAGCTGAGCCTCAAGGAAGGCTTCACCGTGCTGCGCGACCAGCTGTTCAGCGCGGCGATGGGGTCCGAGCCGGTCAAGCGGATCGAGGACGTGCGGGTCCTGCGCGCGGCGCAGTTTCCCGAGGATTCGGGACCGCTGGCCCACCCGATCCGGCCTGATTCCTACCAGGAGATTTCCAACTTCTACACGGCCACGGTCTACAACAAGGGGGCCGAGGTCATCCGCATGATGCGGACAATGGCGAACTTCGGTGCCGGCGCCGACCGGTTCCGGAAGGGCACCGACCTCTATTTCGAGCGCCATGATGGCGAGGCCGCGACCTGCGAGGATTTCGTCCGCGCGATCGAGGACGGCACGGGGCTCGACCTCACCGCCTTCCGGCTGTGGTATGGCCAGGCGGGCACGCCGAGGGTGACCGTGCGGCTCAGCCATGAAGGAGACACCGCCACGCTGCACCTGGGGCAGGAAGTGCCGGCGACGCCGGGCCAGCCGGTCAAGCAGCCGATGCCGATTCCCCTGCGCGTCGCCCTGTTCGACCGGGCGACCGGGCGGCATGGGGGCGAGCGCCTGCTGGTGCTGGACAAGGCCGAGGCGGAGTTCGCCTTCCCGGGCTTTGCCGCGCCGCCGGTGCTCTCGTTCAACCGCGGCTTTTCGGCGCCGATCGCTGTCGAAGCGAAGGTGCCGCGCGAGGACCTGGTGTTTCTTGCCGCGCACGACGATGATCCCTTCGCGCGGTACGAGGCGCTGCAGAGCCTGATCGTCGGCCATCTCGTGGCGGCGGCCGGGGGCACGCTGGCCCCGGCGGAGCGCGAGGCGGAGCGGCGGGCGATCGGTGCGGCGCTGGCCGCCGTGCTCGACGATGCGGCGCTCGACGACCTGATGCGGGGCGAGCTGCTGATCCTGCCGGGGGAAGGCTATCTGGCCGAGCAGTTCGACAAGGCCGACCCGGGGGCGATCCGGGCCGAGCGCGAGGCGCTGAAGGGCTGGCTGGGGCGCGAGCTGGCGGGCCGGTTCACTGCCCTGCACGAAAGGGCGAGCGCCATGCCGTTCTCGCTCGAGGCGGCGGCGCGCGGTGCGCGCAAGGTCAAGGGGCAGGCGCTGGTCTACCTGGCGGCCGGGCTGCCGGACGAAGCGGCGGTGCGGGCCGCGGCGCAATATGACGCGGCGGACAACATGACCGACCGGCAGAGCGCGCTGATGACGCTGTGCGGGCTGGACACTCCGCTGCGGGCCGAGCGGCTGGCCGATTTCCACGCACGCCATGCGGGGAACGCGCTGGTGGTGGACAAGTGGTTCTCGCTGCAGGCGGGGTCGCTCCATCCCGACGCGCTGGCGCATGTGCAGGCGCTGGCAGCCCATCCCGACTTCTCTATGGCGAATCCCAACCGGGTCCGTTCGCTGTACATGGCCTTCGCGGCCAATCTCGGCGCATTCCACGCCCCTTCGGGCGAAGGGTACCGGATGATCGCCGACCTCATTCTTGCGCTCGACCCGATCAACCCGCAGACCGCGGCCCGGTTCGTGCCCTCGCTCGGGCGGTGGCGGCGGATCGAGCCGGGGCGGGCCGGGCTGATGCGGGCCGAGCTGGAGCGGATCGCTGCGGCGCCGGCCCTCTCGCGCGACACGCGCGAGCAGGTGACTCGCAGTCTCGGGTGATGGGCGCGGTGGCGGAGGTCGAAGTCCTGACCGCGCGGGCGCTCGACGGGGTGCGGCACGGGTTCCTCGGCCGGAGCGGGGGCGTTTCGACCGGGCTGGTCGCGGGGCTCAACGTCGGGCTCGGGGCGGAGGACGAGCCGGCGGCCGTCGCGGAGAATCGGCGCCGGGCCCTGGCGGCGGTGGCGCCCGGCGCGCGGCTGGTGACGGTCTACCAGGTCCATTCGGCCCATTGCGTTGCCGTGGCGGAGCCGTGGAGCGAGCACGAGCGGCCGCGGGCCGACGCGCTGGTGACCGACCGGGCCGGCCTTGCGCTCGGCATCGTGACGGCGGACTGCGCGCCGATCCTCTTCGCCGACCGCACAGCCGGGGTGATCGGCGCGGCCCATGCCGGCTGGAAGGGCGCTTTCGCCGGGGTGGCGGAGCAGACGCTGGCGCAGATGGAGGCACTGGGCGCGCGGCGGGCCGACATCGCGGCGGCGATCGGCCCGTGCATCGGCCCGGAAAGCTATGAGATCGACGAGGGATTTCGCGAGCGGTTCCTTGCGGCGGACGCGGGCAACGCGGCATTCTTCGTGGCCGGCCGGGCCGGGCACTGGCAGTTCGACCTGCCCGGCTATGTCGCGGCGCGGCTGGAGCGGGCCGGGCTTGGCGCGATCGAAACGCTGGGTGTTGATACCTGTTCGCAAGAAGCGCGCTTCTTCTCCTTCCGCCGCTCCACCCTGCGCGGCGAGCCCAGCTACGGGCGGCAGATTTCCTTGATTGCGCTGGGTTGAGAGGGGCGCGGAGCGGCTTGTTCGTACCGCGCAAAAATGCGGTTGGCAGGGCATGGTTTCGCGTCTATCAGGCCGCCAAGTCGGCACCGGGGGGTCTTTGGGCGGAGTTCCCGCGGAAAGCCGCCAAGGGGGTTCCTGGCAGGCACGACGGTGTAAATTTGGGCTCGTGGCGGGCGTGTGTCCGGGCGCGGGTCGCTAGAGCAGGGCAAGGTCTACCATGTCACAGGATGCGGGCACTGAAGCCGTTTCTCCCGATGGTGCCACCGGGGAAGGCGTGCGTCGGCGCGACTTCATCAATATCGCCGCGGTCAGCGCCGCCGGCGTCGGCGGCGTGGTGACGCTGCTTCCTCTGATCAGCCAGATGGCCCCTTCGGCCGACGTCCTGGCCGAAAGCTCGACCGAGATCGACATCAGCGCGATCCAGCCAGGCCAGGCGATCAAAGCCGTGTTCCGCAAGCAGCCGGTCTTCGTGCGCAACCTGACGCCGAAGGAAATCGGCGAGGCCGAGGCGGTGGACATTTCCACCCTGCGCGATCCCGAGACGCTCAAGCAGCGGACCAAGGAAGGCCATGAGAACTGGCTGATCACCATGGGCGTCTGCACCCACCTCGGCTGCGTGCCGCTCGGCGCCGGCGAGGGCGAGGTGAAGGGCGAGTTCGGCGGCTACTTCTGCCCCTGCCACGGTTCGCAGTACGATACCGCCGCCCGTATCCGTAAGGGCCCCGCGCCCAAGAACCTGCAGGTTCCGGAATACGCGTTCACTTCCGACACTGTCGTCAAGATCGGCTGAGGTCCACCACCATGAGCTTCCCCTGGGCGAACGAATACAAGCCGTCCCACCCCTTCATGCGGTGGATGGACGAGAAGCTGCCGCTGCCGCGCTTCGTCTACAACGCGGTCGGCGCCGGCTATCCGGTCCCGCGCAACCTGAACTACGCGTGGAACTTCGGCGTTCTCGCCGGCTTCTGCCTGGCGCTGCAGATCGTCACCGGCGTGGTCCTGGCGATGCACTATGCCGCCAACGCGGGCGTCGCCTTTGACTCGGTCGAGCACATCATGCGCGACGTGAACTGGGGCTGGATGCTGCGCTACGCGCACGCCAACGGCGCCTCGGCCTTCTTCGTCGTTGTCTACGTCCACATCTTCCGCGGCTTCTTCTACGGTTCGTACAAGGCCCCGCGCGAGATGATCTGGCTGCTTGGCGTGGTGATCTTCCTGCTGATGATGGCCACGGCCTTCATGGGCTACGTTCTGCCCTGGGGGCAGATGTCGTTCTGGGGCGCCCAGGTCATCACCGGGCTGTTTTCCGCCATTCCGCTGATCGGCGATCCGCTGCACACCTGGCTGCTGGGCGGTTTCGCCCCGGACAACGCCGCGCTGAACCGCTTCTTCTCGCTGCACTTCCTGCTGCCCTTCGTGATCGCGGCCGTGGTCGTCCTGCACATCTGGGCGCTGCACATCCCCGGCTCGTCGAACCCGACCGGCGTCGAGGTGAAGAGCGAGAGCGACACCGTTCCGTTCCATCCGTACTACACGGCGAAGGACGGCTTCGGCCTGGGCGTGTTCCTGATCGGCTACTGCGCGGTGCTGTTCTTCTTCCCGAACAGCCTTGGGCACCCGGACAACTACATTCCGGCGAACCCGATGCAGACCCCGGCGCACATCGTGCCCGAATGGTACTTCTGGCCGTTCTACGCGATCCTGCGTGCCTTCACTCAGGACTTCTTCTTCATCCCGGCCAAGCTGATGGGCGTGCTCGCCATGTTCAGCGCGATCCTGATCTGGTTCTTCCTGCCCTGGCTTGACCGTTCGCCGGTCCGCTCGGGCCACTTCCGCCCGACCTTCCGCAAGTTCTACTATGCTCTGATCGTCGACGCGATCGTGCTGGGGTACTGCGGCGGTTCGCCGGCCGAAGAGCCCTACGTGATGATCAGCCAGATCGCCGCGATCTACTACTTCGCCCACTTCCTGATCATCCTGCCGATCGTCTCGGCGATCGAGCGGCCGGAGAGCCTGCCGTTCTCGATCACCGAAGCCGTGCTCGGCAAGGACGAAGGCTCCGTGCTGGCGCCCGCGGCCGTGCCGCAGAACGCCTGAGCCAGAGAGACGGAAAGAGAGAGAACCATGATCCGCATCTTTTCCATCCTGGTTGGGCTGTTCTTCTCGGTCGCCCTCCTCTGGTCGGCCGGCAAGGGCGCCGTCGCCTATGTGTCGGAGCCGCCGAAGCAGACCGTTGAGCAGGCCTTCCACCTGCACCCGAAGGAAACGTCCTTCGCGTCGGACGGGGCGTTCGGCAAGTTCGACAACGCGCAGCTGCAGCGCGGCTTCAAGGTCTTCAAGGAAGTCTGCTCGAACTGCCACGCGCTCAAGCACGTCGCCTTCCGCGACCTGAAGGCGCTCGGCTACAACGAAGACGAAGTGAAGGCGATCGCCAAGAACTACCAGATCCCGGTCTACGATCCGAAGACCGGCGAGGTGAAGACTCACCCGGGTACCCCCGCCGATCACTTCCCGCCGGTGGTCTATGCCGGCCAGGGCAGCCCGCCGGATCTCTCGCTGATCACCAAGGCGCGTCACGAAGGCCCGGCCTACGTCTATTCGCTGCTGACCGGCTACCAGCCGCAGCCCGCCGAACTGCTGAAGCGCTTCCCCGAAGCGAAGACGCCCGAAGGCCTGCACTACAACCCGTACTTCGCCAACCTGAACCTGGCGATGCCGCAGCCGCTGACCTCGGACGATCAGGTTACCTATTCGGACGGGACGAAGGCCACGGTGGACCAGATGGCGCATGACGTTGCCGCCTTCCTGATCTGGACGGCCGAACCCAAGCTCGACAAGCGCAAGCAGACGGGCTGGGCGGTGCTGGGCTTCCTGCTGTTCGCGACGGTCCTTGCCTACATGGCCTACCGGAACGTCTGGGCGGAGAAGAAGGGCCACTGAGGCTGCTTCCCGTGAACCCCATCCAGGGCCCTCGCACCGCACCGGTGCGGGGGCCCTTTCCATTTGTCGCAGGAGGGCGGCGGCGATGACACCGGAGGAGCTGAAGGCGCTGGTGCGGACCGTGCCGGACTTTCCCGAGCCGGGCATCCTGTTCCGCGACATCACCACCCTGCTGTCCGACGGACCCGGCCTGGCGGCGGCGATCGACGCGCTGGCGGACCGGGCCGGCGCGGCGGGGGCGAGCCTGATTGCCGGCATCGAGGCGCGCGGCTTCATCTTCGGCGCGGCCGTCGCCGCCCGGCTCGGCATCGGTTTCGTCCCGATCCGCAAGCCCGGCAAGCTGCCCGTCCCGACGATCGGGATCGACTATGCGCTGGAATACGGGCGCGACAGGCTGGAGATCGATCCCGGCGCGATGCGGCCCGGACAGTCGGCAGTCATCGTTGACGACCTGATCGCCACCGGAGGAACCGCGCTCGCCGCGATCGAGCTGCTGCGCCGCGCCGGCGCCCGGGTGGAACGGGCCCTGTTCGTGATTGACCTGCCCGATCTGCACGGCGCCGCGCGGCTGCGCGACGCGGGCGTCCAGGTCGAGGCGCTGATGGACTTCCCCGGCCACTGAGTGGCGAGGGCACTTTCCGACCGTCCGGTTCACCGAGACCGGGCGGGCGCGTCTGGGTTGCGCCGGAATGCCGCCAGCATGGCGATGGGGAATGCCCGGAGTGCGATCCGCCGCCGTGCGCCACTGCGGACAGGCTTGGCCACGGCACGGCCTCCGCCATGGCTATGCCGCCGCCGATGAAGGTGGCGGCATTGTTCCCGTCACGGCGGATGACCTTGCGCGGCAGGAGCCTTCGGGCATCGGCAATTCGCAGGAGATACGTTGACGAAGCGGCCATCCTCGTGGCAAGCGAGCACCGCACCGCAGGGATCGTGTGAAAGCGCCCGGCGAAATGTGCGGCGACGGGGGCCACCTCCCTGATTTCGCGGGTATAGCTTAGTGGTAAAGCTCCAGCCTTCCAAGCTGGCTATGCGGGTTCGATTCCCGCTACCCGCTCCACGCCCTTGATTGCCAGCCTCCGCCGATCACGGTCCGCCGGGGAAGCCCTATGGGCAAGGCCGGGTCGAAGGCTTACAGGGGGGCGGGGACCGATCGCCCCGCTCACCGGTTGGGGAAAATGGCAGAACTGGTCACTATCGACATCGGTGGGTCGCACGCGCGCTTTGCCCTGGCTTCGGTATCTCCGGGCGGAGCGATCGCGCTCGGCGAGACGGTGAACTACAGCACCGGTGACCATACCAGCTTCCAGAGTGCCTGGGGCGCGTTCGCCGCAAGGGCCGGCAGTGCCTTGCCCCGCGCCTGTGCCATTGCCGTGGCGGGGCCGGTGGGAGGCGAGGTGATCCGTTTCACGAACAATCCGTGGACCATCCGCCCGGCGCTCATCCCCGACACGCTCGGGGTGGAGCGCTTCACCGTGGTCAACGATTTCGCCGCGGTGGGCCACGCGGTCGCACGCGTTGGAGGGGACCAGTTCGTGCACCTGTGCGGACCTGAGGGTCCCCTGCCTCCCGCAGGCACCGTGTCCGTCGTCGGCCCCGGGACCGGGCTTGGCGTCTGCCACGTCTGGCGCGACGGCGCGGGGGATTACCGCGTGCAGGCGACCGAGGGCGGGCATGTGGCCTTCGCCCCGCTCGACAGCGTCGAGGAGGCGATCCTTGCGCGCCTGCGCCTGCGGCATTCCCGGGTCTCGGTCGAGCGTGTGGTCGCCGGACCGGCCATCGTCGACATCTACGAAACGCTGGCCTCCGCCGAAGGCCGGGACATTCCCGTGCCGGACGATCGCACGCTCTGGCAGCGTGGCGCGGCCGGCGAAGACCGCCTTGCCGCCGCGGCGGTGGAGCGCTTCTGCCTTGCGCTCGGCTCTGTTGCCGGGGACCTCGTCCTGGCCCAAGGGGCGGGCGGCCTGGTCATCGCCGGCGGGCTCGGGCTGCGCATCAAGAACAGCCTCCTCGCTTCGGGTTTCGGTGAACGCTTCAGGGCCAAGGGGCGGTTCGAGGGCCTGATGGCGGCCATTCCGGTCAAGATCATCACGCATCCGCAGCCGGGGCTGCTGGGTGCGGCCGCGGCCTTCGCCCAAGAACACATCGCCTGACTCGTCCCGGGGCTGGCCCGCACCGCGCGTTGCCCGCCGGATGAGGGGGGCGCCCCTAGCGGATGATCGCGTCCAGCCTGTCCGACCCGATCCCGGCCGCTTCATAATGCGCCCGTGTCGCGGCGAGCTTGGTGAACACGTCCTCGTATCCGGCCGCAACGCCGTCCGGCGTCACATAGGTGTAGCCGCCAGTGACGTGAAACAGGGTCACCATCTCCTCCACGTCGTCCGGTACGACGAGGGTGTGGGTTTCGCCGGGCGGTTCGAAGGCGTAGCTTCCCGTCGTGGCGACCCAGTCATGCTCAAGGTAGTACCACCGGCCGCGCAGGGTGATCGCGTGGACCGGACCGGAATGACGGTGGCGGGAGAGCACGCCGGCGCGGCGGACGCGCAGGAGATTGACGTAGTATCCCTGGGTGGCGTTCAGCAGCAGCGGCCGGAACGCGACGCCTTCGGCCTGCGGCACCCAGAGCTCGGGTTGAGCCGCTAGATCCATCGCCAGAGGGTTGAGCAGGTCGGGCCGCATGCCGGAGGGCTGCGGCCTGGCGTAGGGTATCTTGTCCCGGTCCGGCGTAATGGCGACTGTCATTGCTGGCGTTCTCCCGCGGGGTTCAGAGATAGGGCGGCTCGGCCACGTCGGTGAATCCGAACCGGGCGCCGAGGGTCAGGGCGGGATCGAGCACGAACTGGTGCGCGGACGACCATTCGATGCGAAAGCCGCGGCCCTCGAACCAGTCGCCCGCGCGGGCAAGGTCGACGACGTTAAAGTGGCTGGCGTGCAGCATGTCGATGCCGCAGGCCTCACGGTCGCGACGGGCGGCGCCGGGCGCGACCGGCTCGGCCAGCTCGACCACATTGCCCCGGCCGGTCCCGAAGCGGACGAAGATGCTGTGCGTGCCCGCCGCCGGGTTGGCGCATTCGGCGACGACCGAGGCGCCGATCGCGCGCAGCCAGAAGTCCCGCGCGGCCGCTCGATCGGCCACGGCGAAGGTGTAATGCGTGCTGGCCGTGATCCCCGGGCCATCGGCAGCGGGATGGGCGACGGGGGACAGGCGCGGGAGAAACGGATGGGGCGAGCTCGGTTCGACGAACTCCAGACCGCCATGGCTGTCGCGCAGGGAGGTGAACAGGACGCGCGATTCCCAGTCTTCGGGGAAGGGCTCCATTTCGCCGACCGGGAAGGGGCCGTGCGCGGGAACCTTGCCCTCGATCAGCTGGCCGGCGCTGTCGAAATAGCGCACCCCCGCTGAGCGCAGGCGCTCCGCCAGCGGCTGCACGCCGGCCACGGTCCAAGCGAGCGAGTGCCAGTGGTTTCCGAAGCGGGCAAGGAAGTTGGCAAGAGAGCCCCGGCCAGGTTCGAAGCTGGTCGGGACCATGGCCTCTACCCAGGCATCGCCCACCGGAACGAAGGCGGCGCGGCGGCCCGACCACGAACCGCCATCCTGCGCCCGCGTGCCGAACAGTCGCGTCAGTGTTTCGCGTGCCCGATCGAAGTCGTCGCAGACCAGGGTCGAGTGGAAGACCGGCGAGGAAATCTCGACCGGGTCGTTTCGGGGGGCGGCGTCCGCATGTTGCACGGCGATCTGCTCCTTGCCGGCGGGCCGGAGTGCGGCCAAAGGAGGGACAGGGCTAGCCATGCGCGGGCGCCGGCACAATTCGACAAAGCCGCAGCGCGACGCTTCAATCGCGCAGCCGACGCCTGAACCGAGGCCAGCCGGGCATCCCTGCCCCCCGTCGCGGGGAGCGGGGCACCCGACCGGCCAGGGTCATATCGGTGCGGATCAGGCGGGAACGGGTTCGTTCGCCTTGACCTTCCGGAAGCCTTCGTAGCCGTTCGCGGCCGAATCGTTGCAGGCCTTGCAGTAGTTCACGAGCCCGCCCGTATAGGTGAGGATCACGCGCTTCTTGCCCGGAACGTTCGTGCCCGTGTACCAGCTGTCGGCCTTTGACAGGAGGGTATGCGTCACCAGCTCGTTGACCGTATCGGTCCACTTCTCCTGGGCATCCAGTTCGGCTTCCATTTCGACGATGCCGTTGTCACGGGCATAGGTGATCAGATCGGTCATCCATTCCACGATGATCTCGTTGAGCATGGCGACGTTGCTGAGCACCGACGGGCTGCCCGCGCTGCCCACGGTCAGCATGTTGGGGAACCCGTGGACGGCCATGCCGTACAGGGTGTGGGGACCATCGGCCCACTCGTCCTTGAGCGACTGACCATCGGCGCCCCGGATGTCCATCACGGTCAGCGAACCGGTCACCGCGTCAAAGCCCGAGGCGCTGATGATGATGTCGAACTCCAGCTCCTTGCCATCGACGATCACGCCCTTTTCCGAGAAGCGCTCGATCGGGGTCGCCTTGGTATCGACAATCTTCACGTTGTCGCGGTTGAAGGTCTCGTAGAAGTCGGAGCCGACCACGATGCGGCGGGTGCCGGCCGGATAGCCGCGGGGCGTCAGCATCTCTGCCTTGACCGGATCCTTGACGATCTCGCGGACCTTGGCGCGGAAGTACTCGCAGATCTCCTCGTTCATGTCCTCGTTGGTCATGACGTCGGCGAGCAATCCCACGGTCACGGCCGCCCCATGGTTCCAGTACCGGTTGAACAGCTCCTGGCGCTGCTCTCTGGTGAAGTCGGTCGAGGGGCGGAGCCGCACGTCGTTGAGCTCATCGTCCATGAAAAGGTCGCCCGCTCCGGTACGGATGCCGGCGCGCATCTGCTTGCGGCGCAGGTCGCGGATCTCTTCCCACCGATGGTAGTCTTCATCGGTCAACGGCCGGTTCTTCGCCGGGGTGGTGAAGTTCGGCGTGCGCAGGAACACGGTGAGTTCCGAGGCCTCCTGGGCCACGACGGGGATGATCTGCGTGGCGGACGAACCCGTGCCGATGATGCCCACGCGCTTGCCCTTGAAGTCGGGCTCTTCGGTCGGCCACTTGGCGGAATGGATCAGCTGGCCCTTGAACGTTTCCCGATCGGGAATATTCGGCCAGATCGGCGTGGCCAGCGGGCCGGGCGAGGCGACGAACCAGCGGGCCTTGTAGCTGTCGCCGCTTTCCGTGCCGATCGTCCAGACGTGGGCCTTCTTGTCGTAGCTGGCCTTCACGATGCGCGAGTTGAAGCGGTAGTGCTTGCGAATGTCGAGGCGGTCAGCAACCCAAGACAGGTAGGCGCGGATTTCCTGCTGGCCCGAATAACGCTCCGTCCACTTCCATTCCTTGTCGATGATGGGGGAGAAGGAGTAGCAGTACGCCAGGCTTTCGACGTCGCAACGGGCGCCGGGATAGCGATTCCAGTACCAGGCGCCGCCGACATTGTCGCCCGCCTCAAGGCCGATCACCGAAAACCCCCGCTCCCGCAGTTCATGGACCATGTGCAGCCCGCCAAAGCCGCCGCCCAGAACCAGGACGTCATAAACGGGTGCTTCTGTAATTGCCTCAACCATCAGACCTCTCCTTGACCTCGGAAGGCGGACTCTGCCGCTTGCCCTGGCATTCCGATCAACTGGCCATTCACTAGACGCGTGTCAAGTGAATAAAGCCGCGCCGAGTGTGGAGCGGGGTGTTCCGTTCGCGTCTGGCCGGGCCGTGTACCCCTTGCCCGGGCAGCCAGCCGATTCGCGATCTCGGCTGCATCGGCTGCGGTTGCAGGCGGGCAGAGGGGCGGGTTTTCGAGCGGAACCTGTCCCGCGCCTCGCCCCGGTGTTGCAGATTGGCGTCGGTCGAACAAAAATTTGGATGGCTCGCATAATTCACTGGACGCCAGTCTGGCGAACTGTGCTAGATGCAAGTCTAGTGAATGGTGCCCCGCATCATTCGCTGGGTGGCGTTCAGACCAGCGGGTCGACGTCAATTCGTGTTGAGTGGTGCCGGTCAAGCCAAACACCGGGCCGCACATGGGGAGGAATGTATGATCGGTAATCGGCGTTTCGCTGTCGTACTGCTTGCCGCGTGCAGCGCGCTTGCAACGAGCCATGCCGCCATGGCGCAGGGTGCGCCTGCGGCAGATCAATTACAGGCCAGCGGCGATTCGGGCGACATCATTGTCACCGCCCGCCGTGTCGGTGAAAGCCTGCAGAAGGTTCCGCTGGCGGTTACCGCGCTGACCTCGAAGGATCTGCAGACCAAGGCCGTTCTTGATGTGAACGACCTCCAGAAGGTCGTGCCCAGCCTCAACACGCTGCAGCAGGCCACGGGCGCTGCCGGCCTGTTCTTCAACCTGCGCGGCCTGATCCAGACCGATACGGCGGCGTTCCAGCCGGGTTCGGTCGGCATCTACCAGGATGACCAGTACATTGGCGGCGCGATGATCGCTGGCCAGTTGCTCAATGTCAGCGACCTGCAGACCGTTGAAGTCCTGAAGGGGCCGCAGGGCACCCTCTATGGCCGCAACGTGACAGGTGGCGTCGTCAAGTTCGTGACCCAGAAGCCCACCGACAAGTTCGAGGGATATGCCAAGGTTGGTATCGGCAACTACGAGCGCCGTTTGGCGGAGGGCATGATCAACCTGCCGCTTGCTCCCAATGTTGCGCTGCGCCTGAACGGCCAAGTGGATAACCACGGCGGGTACTCGTATGACGTTGTCAACAAGCGCGAGCTGGAAAATGCCAACCGTTGGTCAGTTCGCGGCGCGCTCAAGGCTGACCTGTCGCCCACTTTCCACGTTTTGCTGCAGGGCTCTTACGGCAAGTACAGCGGCAACGGCGCGGATGACCGGACGACCTACATCGATCCGTTGAACGGCGCTGCGATGGGGCATTTCCAGCTGGGGCAGTTTCTTATCGGCAACCCCATTGCCGGCTACCCCGCTTCGACGACCGCAGATACTCTGGCTCGAATGGCCCAACTGCGCGATGCGCCTCGCAGCGCTGCCATGCAGTATACGAACCTGCAAACGGGCGACCACGCGAAGCTGGCCACCGGCGCGCTCACGCTCGCCCTCGACCTGTCGGACAACATTACCCTGAAGTCGATCACGTCCTACAACTTCGCGAACCGCGTCAGTCGTTACACGGTGGGCGGTGATGCCGAGACCTACATCTATTCGCAGCAGATCGGCGAAAACAGCCAGTGGTCGCAGGAGTTCAACCTGACGGGCAAGGCACTTGACGGCCGCCTGACTTTCGCCAGCGGCTTGTTCTGGCTTGACCAGAAGATCCGCGACGATCGCAACCCCGGCACCATCGGCGGCCTGTTCCCGCTGTTCGGCGGAACGAATACTACTATCCATTCGGTCGGTCTAAACAACATCCATGTGCAGAGCCTGGCGCCTTACTTCCAAGGTAGCTACGAAATCGTCCCCAACGTTCACGTGACGGGCGGCCTGCGCTACACGGCGGAGAAGTTCTCGCTCACGACGAGCAATCTCACTGCCCAAGGCCGCTGTGACGGCCCGACCAAGGACGCCCTCGGCAACGTCAACTGTTCGGCCTCGTCTGAGGTGTCATTCAACAACCTGTCCTACACCTGGGGTGCGGACTGGACGCCGGCTCCGGGCTTCATGCTCTATGTCCGCTCGGGCAAGGGCTTCAAGAGCGGTGGCGTCACTCCGTTTATCACGGGCGGAGCGCCGTTCACCTACTTCCGGCCTGAGTCGAACACCGACTACGAAATCGGATTGAAGAGCGAATTCCTCGACCACATGGTGCGGTTCAACGTGGATTACTACCACACCATCTACAAGGACATCCAGCGGACCCTCACGGTTCGACCGGCTCCGGCTACTCCGGGCGGTCCGGTTCCGCCGCCAGTCACCGGCGTGTTCAATGCGGCCAGTGCAAAGATCGACGGTGTGGAAGCCGAACTGAACGTGCGTCCGGTCAGCGGGTTCAACCTTGGTGGTACGCTGTCGTGGACCAAGGCGAAGTACAGCAGCTTCGTAATCGACAACGTCAATTTCCCGAGTGGCAAGCAGGACATCTCCTACATTCCGTTCTATACTTTGCCGGAATGGCAGTACTCGCTCTACGCCAACTATGAGCATCCCGCTTCGTGGGGTGCGGTTCGGGCTGGCGTGAACTGGTCGTTCAAGAGCGGCACCCTGGTCGGCCAGCCCGATACCGTCGGTTCGCCCACCTCGCACGTTGCTCCGGGCGGTCCTGGGTCGGGTCTCCCGTATTCGTCCAACCCGCTCTACCAGAAGGGCTTCGGCCTGCTGAGCGCGACGCTGGCGTTCGATATCGCGAAGTACAACACGACGATCGCGTTCTGGGGCCGCAACATCCTGAACAAGCGCTACATGGAGTCGGGCACCTGCCTCGTGGCCCTCGGCCTCGGCACATGCTGGGCCGCCTACGGCGCTCCGGCCACCTACGGCGCGGACGTGACCATCCGGTTCTGATCTGAGGCCAACCTATTGGCTCCGCCATGGAGCCCAGATTGCCCCGGGCAGGTCCGTCCTGTCCGGGGCTTTTTGCGGCCCCTGCCGTGCGCCGGTACGCGTGCAGGCCAGATTGCAGGATCGCCGTGCCGAGCCCCTTGCGGCGCTCCGTACAGTCGGTAGGCTGCGCCCGGTGCCGTGCCTTTGCGCGCTTAGCCGCGTGGCACCGCGACTTATAAGAATCATCAACCACGGGGATTCGGATGACCGCCTTGATCGCGCAACTGCCAGCCCATGTCCGCTCGGTGATCGAGCGGGGCACCTTCTGCGACTTTGCCACGGTAAGCGCGGCCGGGGTGCCGATCGACACGCCGACCTACTATTTCCCGAGCGACGATCTGGCCTCGGTCGATATCGCCACCGGCCTGGCCTACCCGGCGAAGGCCGAACGCGCGCGGCGGAACCCCAAGGTGGGGGTGCTGATCGAGGGTGGGCCCGGGCAGCCGGTCGTTTCCATCCGTGGCCGCGCCGCGGTGCGCGACAGCGACTTTTCGGCGAACGCCACCCGCTACCTGTCGGAGACGGGCTACGACCGCATCAGCTACGGCGTACCATGGGACGTTGCGCGCCAGGCCGTGTGGTACTGGACCCGCCTCATCGTCGAGATCACGCCCGAGCGCATCCAGTGGTGGGACAGTCCCGAAGCCTGCGACAGCCCGCCCAACGTGCTGCAGGCCCCTGCCGATTTCATCTTCCCGGCTTCGGACCCCGGGCCGCAGGGCGCGCCGACGAAGCCTTCCGCCTGGCCGGACCGCAGCTGGATCGAGAAGGCCGAGGGGGCGCTTGCCCGCGGCGCGCCGGCTCACCTTACGCTCTGCGATGAGGACGGCTATCCCCTGCCGATCCGTGTCCGCGAGATGGAACTGGCTGACGGCGGCTTCCGGTTGAAGATGCCCAAGGGCGTTCCGTTCGCCCTGGCCGGAAAGGCGACACTGACCTTCCAGGGGATCGAGACGTTTGTCGGCGACGTTTCCGGCGATGCGGATTCGCTGTGGCTGGCGGTAGAGCGCGCTCTCCCCGAGCTGCCGATGATGAAGGATCCCAAGGAGGTGTTCCAGCCTAGCGAGAAGGTGCGCACCTCGCTGCTGACGCGGATGGAGGCGGAACTTGCCCGTCGCGGGTCGCCGAAGGTGGAGATCCCGGTGGAACTGCCCGCGCCGACCCGGCTGTTCCAGCTGCGGCGCAGCGCCACGGGTGCCGAGACGATCAAGGACTAGGGTCCGTACGGACCCTAGGACGCCAGACGCGGGACGCACGGCAATGGCCGGCAGGATGCAGGGGGGCTCAGGTCGCCCCATGATCGATGCACCCGGACCGCGGCGGAATAAATTTGCTCTGGACAGCGGGCCGGGGTCTATGGAAGGTCGGTAGACGCAAGTCTTCCGAATTTACGGAAAGGAGCGGGCCGTGCCTGGCATGGCCTGATGCAGACGAGCTCGGCGCGCCAGCCGGAAGGCGCCCTAGCGACGGGAGAGACGAGGTCATGTTGCTATCCCCAACCATGGAGTCGGACGCGGTCTGGGCTGCCATGGATCCGCGCGAGCATGCGACCAAGGCGCGCGTCGACCTGCCTGGGCAGTGCATCAAGCTGGTCGAGGACAACACGTCCGAGTTTCATGACCAGCTGATGGCGCCGAGCAACTATCTGCAGATCGGCTATCTGTTCGACTCGGTCGCCAAGGAGCGGAACGTGCGTTTCCCCGAAGTGCGCGGCGCCAGCCACTTCACCCCGCTCGGGATGCTCTATGTCGTCCCGCCGCACACGCCGTTTCACACCCGCTGCAGCCCCGTCACGGGGACTGGCATGGTCTGCCTGATCGATGCCTCTCGCTATGGTTCGATCATCGATCCCGAGCTGTGGCGCAAGCCGGGCGTGCTGGAGCGCGTCTCCAACATTCGCAGTCCCGAGATGAAGCGCGTCATGGCCGAGATCGCCCGCGAGGTCGCGCACATCGGCCGCGAACGGGAGCTGGCGATCGAGGCACTGGTGTCGCTCGCCCTGGTCCACCTCGGCCGCTACATCGGCGAAGCCTCCACCGGGCAGGGCACGCTTCCGACGTGGCGTGTTAAGCGGGTGGAGGAGATGGTTCGCGAGCACTGGGGCAAGCCCTTGCAGGTGAACGACATCGCCCGATACTGCGGCACGTCGAGCAGCCACCTGATGCGCGCCTACAAGCGCACCACCGGGCGCACCATCGGCCAGCTGATCGAGGACGTGCGGATCGAACGCGCCAAGAAGCTGCTGAGCGAGGACGAGGCGACGATCACCGCCATCGCCCAGCAGCTCAACTATTCCAGCCGCCCCCATTTCGCGGCCGCCTTCCGCCGCGCCGAGGGGGTAAGCCCGCTGGTCTACCGTCAGACGTTCGGGCGGGCGCGGCTCAGCTCCTAGGCCGTTTGCAGCCTGGACGAATCGGTTACCCGGGCGGCGTTCTCCGCGCCGCCCTTGCGGACTTACTTGGGCGAGATGACCATCAGCATCTGGCGGCCTTCCATACGGGGATAGGCCTCAACCTTGGCGACTTCGGCGACGTCCTCCTGCACGCGGCGCAGCAGGTTCATGCCGAGCTGCTGGTGCGAAAGCTCGCGGCCGCGGAAACGCAGGGTTACCTTGACCTTGTCCCCTTCGCCGATGAACTTGTGCATGGCCCGCATCTTCACGTCATAGTCGTGATCGTCGATGTTCGGACGCATCTTGATCTCCTTGATCTCCTGCGTCTTCTGGGTCTTGCGGGCCTGGTTGGCCTTCTTCTGCGCCTCGTACCGGTACTTGCCCACGTCGAGGAACTTGCAGACCGGCGGATCGGCGTTGGGCGAGACTTCCACGAGGTCAAGGCCGACTTCGGCGGCCTGCTCGATAGCCTCGCGCGTGTACATCACGCCGAGGTTCTCTCCGTTCTCATCGATGACCCGGACCTTGTCCGTCTGGATGAGTTGATTGTAGCGCGGCCCGCTCTTGACCGGGGGCTGCAACATGCGCCGGGGTGGGGGAGCTATAGTACGTTCTCCTGTGGATGCTCTTCTGCGCGCGTCCTTAGAGCGAATCG
>Ga0207640_10000633_pt1 | contig 20639 bp, 20 predicted proteins | sample KBSCornC42_FD_184300 | JGI IMG/M metagenome (GOLD analysis project Ga0207640, IMG submission 184300) | Corn rhizosphere microbial communities from Kellogg Biological Station, Michigan, USA - KBS Corn C4-2 (SPAdes) (version 2) | ecosystem: Host-associated > Plants > Roots > Rhizosphere > Soil ... | reverse complement strand
GGCGACGATCCGTGGCTCCAGGATTGCGTAATCCAGCCGCCGGCGGTTTCGGCGAATGCGGGCCCCGGAGCGGGCGGAAGTATGGGCAGCTCAGGTCCGCCTGCACCGCCTGCGCCACCCTCGCCGGGCGGCTGATCGGCCTATTTGAGTTCGAGGACGACCGGCCCCGAAACCGGGTCGGTGTCGCCCTCCAGCATGTCGCGGAAGGTGTCGAGGGTGGCGATCATGCTGGGGCGGGCGTTGGCCAGGGCGTCCATGTCGTCCCACTCGCCGATGATGCAGAAGGTCTGCTCGCCGGTCTTGATGAGGTTGACGTGCCTGAGGCCGGGCCATTCGCGGTCCACTCGGGCGTGTGCGTCGATGAAGTCCTGGTTGCGGCCCGGCTTCACCTTGAAGCGGACGGCGTTGAACGCGGTCATGGCTGTGCTCCCGCTGTTGTTCCAGCGGCGGAACATTACTCCTGTGCGATAGGCAAGGGAACTGCAGTGGGGACTTAGGGTGCGGTCACCCCATCTTCAGCGGCGAGGCTCCGGCCGACACAATCAGCCGAAGCAGCGGTGCTCCGCCCTCGTCGATGGTGACCTGCGCCCCGAAGAAGGGCTTGCCGGCGGCCACCTGGTCGGATGCGATGGCTAGCGTGGCGGCGACGGCGCGCTTGCGGACGCTTTCCTGATCCGGCGCTTCCTGTTCCTCGGAGCTGGTGAACTCCTCGTTCTCGATGGTGATTTTGTATTTTCCCACGTGGCCGCAGCGAAGCCGCTCCGGTTTTGTTCCGCATCTTGGGCTGGATTAGTGCAATCGCAATTTGCTGTCCTATCGCGCGCGATGTGTGGCTTATGGAGCAGATGCGCTTTCCGCGGCGCGATTGAGGAGGAATAGCGATGGATGAGATCACCGGGTCCTGCCTTTGCGGAGACGTCCGGATCGTGACGACGGGTAAGCCCTATCGGGTCGGGCTCTGCCATTGCCTCGATTGCCGAAAGCACCACGGCGCCCTGTTCTTCGCCGCAGCCATCTTCCCGGAAAAGTCGGTGACGGTCGAGGGCGAAACCCGCCACTACAAGCACCGCCACTTCTGCCCACGCTGCGGATCGTCGGTGTTCAACCGCTTTGGCGATGAGGTGGAGGTGCACCTTGGCGTGCTCGACGAGCCGGACCGGTTCACGCCGGCTTACGAAAACTGGACGATCCGCCGCGAATCCTGGCTGCCGCCCTTCCCGCTCCGCCACAGCTACCCGCGCGACCGGGAGAAGCCGGGGCGGAGCGAGGATTAGGGATGTGTAATCAATATACCCAGACGCGCTCGGTCGAGGCGCTTCGCGAAATTCTTCAGTCGCTGCATATGCCGGTTCGATTTCCGGAGGGCATTCCGAACCTCGCGCCGCGCGACATCTGCATCACTGATCCGGCGCCGATCATCCGCCGCTCGACTGAGGGGCAGGACAGCTACGACCTGGTTGCGCGCCGCTGGAGCTGGCCGGCGCCAAACGGCAAGCCGGTCTACAATTTCCGGTCGGAGGGGCGCGAGTTCGGCTCTAACCGCTGCCTGATCATCGCCGACGGCTTCTATGAATTCACTGCGTCGGCGGACCCCAAGTCGAAGCGCAAGGACCGCTGGCTGTTCACCGCACCGGGCGACGAGATGCTGGGGATTGCGGGGCTGGTTCGCTCCACACCAGACGTCGGGGAAGCGTTCACAATGCTGACGACGGAGCCGGGGGCCGACGTTGCGCCCTACCACAGCCGGCAGGTGGCGGTGCTTCCCCCGGCGAATTGGAAGGCATGGCTGGACGGGTCGGTGGCGGCGCGCGAGGTCTTGAAGCCGCTTCCGGAGGGCACGCTCACAGTACGCCCCTCGGCGCGGTGACCGCCCGCCCCCCGGTGTCTCAGCCGCGCTCGGCGAAGCTTAGCAGCGTCCGCCGTGCATTGCGTTCTGGGTGCAGTCCGCGGCCGAATTCACGTCGGCGGCGGCGCCGCGGACGGTGTTGCATGCGGCCACGGCGAGGCTGCCGAGAACCACGGTGGCAATGATGATGCGTCGAACCATGATCGTCCCTCCGGTTTGCCCTGTTAAATGATCATGGCTTGGTTAACCGGGCTTTGTCGAGAGCCGAGTGTCAGCAATTCCGTCCGTTCATCGTGTTCTGGGTGCAGTTCGCGACCGAATTCACGTCAGTTGCCGCACCGCGAACCGTGTTGCAGGCCGCAGTCGCAACCGCTGCCGCGACAATGGCGAGGCCAATCAGCTTGTGGATCATCACATCCTCCTGTGTCGCGGCCCGAACGCTTGAGCGTCCGGAACGGCTCCGTTCCGGCCACCGCTCGGCCTGAGGATGCCGCGTTCTGCCGTTCTAAACGGCGACCGGCGCCGCGATGTGCGGGTGCGGATCGTAATTTTCGAAAACGAAGTCCTCGGGCTCATAGTCGAGCAGTCCCTGCCCCCGATCCTTGATCACCAGCTTCGGGAGCGGCCGCGGATCGCGAGTGAGCTGGAGCCGCACCTGCTCCATGTGGTTCGAATAGATGTGGCAGTCGCCGCCGGTCCACACGAACACGCCCGGTTCGAGACCGCACTCCCTCGCCAGCATGTGGGTCAGCAGCGAATAGCTGGCGATGTTGAAGGGAACGCCGAGGAACATGTCGGCGCTGCGCTGGTAAAGCTGCAGGTTCAGTCGCCCGGCCGCGACCTGAGTCTGGAACAGGCAGTGGCACGGTGCCAGCGCCATCCGGTGGATCTCGCCAGGGTTCCATGCGGTGACGATCTGCCGACGGGATGATGGGTCTTTCCTGATCAGCTCCACAAGGGCGGCGATCTGATCGATGTGCCGACCATCGGCGCTCTCCCAGTCGCGCCACTGCTTGCCGTAAACCGGGCCGAGGTCGCCGTTCTCGTCGGCCCACTCGTCCCAGATGCGGACGTTGCGGTCCTTTAGCCAGCGGATGTTGGTGTCTCCGCGAAGGAACCACAGGAGCTCGACGATGATCGACCGCAGGTGCAGTTTCTTGGTCGTCAGGAGCGGGAAACCTGCGCCCAGATCGAAGCGCATCTGCGCTCCGAAATAGCTGAGCGTCCCGGTACCGGTGCGGTCCGACTGCGGCACCCCTTCGTCCAGGATTTTCTGAAGAAGATCGAGATATAGACGCATGGCGAGACGCTACAGCGGCGGCGGCGGCAGACCAAGAGCGATCAGCGGCGCTTTCGGTTGTTGTGGCGAATGTTCTGTGGACGGCCGCGGCGTTGGGTCGGGCGGATTCGGTCGCGACGCGCGGGCCGGACTTCCTCGTCATCCTCGTCGCCGGTGTGGGGCAGCTCGAACCGCAGCGCGGCGGAAACGGGGTTCGCTTCGACAATCCGCAGCTTGAGCTTCTGCCCGAGCCGATAGGTCGTCCCGGTCTCCTCGCCGATCAGCTGCTGCGACTTCTCGTCGTAGCGGAAATATTCGTCGCCGATGGTCGAGACCGGCACCAGCCCGTCACCTCCGAGATCGGTGACGGTCGCGAAAAATCCGAACGGCTGCACACCCGTGATCCGGCACATCACCACCTGCCCGACGCGGTCGCCGAGGTAAGCCGCAACATAGCGGTCGACCGTCTCGCGCTCGGCCTCCATCGCCCGCCGTTCGAGGCGGGAGATATGCTCGCCCACTTCCTCGAATTTCTCGGCCTCCTCGGCTGGAAGACCGCCCTCACCGAGCTTGTAGGCGGTCACCAGCGAGCGATGGACCAGAAGATCGGCGTAGCGGCGGATGGGCGAAGTGAAATGGGCGTAAGTCGCGAGCGCGAGCCCGAAATGGCCGAGCCGCTCCGGCCCGTAGCGCGCCTGCATCTGTGTTCGAAGCAGCTGCTCCATGATTTCGGGACGGAAGTCCGCATCGCCCACCCGCTCGATGATCCTGTTGAACGTCTGCGGCGTGATCACCTGGCCGAGCGTGAACTCGATCCCGAAAGTATCGAGATAATCCTTGAGAGCGACCAGCTTCTCGCGGCTCGGAGGCTCGTGAATCCGGTACATCACCGGCCCCTTCTTCGCTTCGAGTGCGCGTGCGGCGGCGACGTTCGCCGCGATCATAAAATCCTCGACCAGCCGATGCGCATCGAGCCTTTCGCGGGGAGCGACAGACGTGATGCGGCCCATTTCGTCGAGCACCACTTGCCGCTCGGGAAGGTCGAGCTCGAGCGGTTGCCGCTTCTCCCGGGCCTTGGCCAGCGCCCGCCAACAGCTCCAAAGCGGCTTCAGCGCGGTAGCGACCAGCTCCGCCGGCACCGGCCCCTCGACCTCCGGCATCCAGCAGACCGGTGAGGAGACCTCGACCCGCTCCTCCTCGGAAGCATCGATCGCGGATTGCGCATCCTCGTAGGCAATGTTTGCCGCAACGCAAACCTTTGCCCGCGCAAATCGCCAGCTTTTGACACTGCCGTCCGGCGCGATCTGGAGATGGCAGGCCATCGCCGCCCGCTCCTCGCCCTCCTTGAGCGAGCAGATGCCCGCCGACAGTTCCTCCGGCAGCATCGGCACCACGCGGTCCGGGAAATAGACGCTATTGCCCCGCCTTCGCGCTTCGCGGTCGAGCTCGGACCCGGGACGGACGTAGAAGCTGACGTCGGCGATCGCGACGATCGCCTTCCAGCCACCCTTGTTGCCGGGATCGTCGTCCGGCGCCGCCCAGATGGCATCGTCATGGTCGCGCGCATCGGCAGGATCGATGGCGACGATCGGCAGATGCGTGAGGTCTTCCCTTAAATCCTCCCCGGCACGGGGAGGGGTACCATCCGAAGGATGGTGGAGGGGGCCCACCTCTCCGCCACTTCTACCGCGGGACCCCTCCACCGGCTTCGCCGGTCCCCCTCCCCGTTCCGGGGAGGAGTTGATCGGCAGCTTCGCCACCTTCTTGGCCTCTGCAATCGCAGCATCGCTGAATTCGTGCGGAAGCTCGTATTTGTGGATGGCGATGAGGCTGAAGCTCTTGGGAGCGAACGGATCGCCGAGCACCGCCTCGACGCGCGCCGTGATCCGCGGCCCGCGCCCGCTAACCTCGCAGAGCACGAGGTCGCCGGCTCCCGCTTCCTTGATATCGCTCACCGCAAGCTCGCGCCGCTCGCGCTTCTCGACCGGCGTCAGCCAGTACCGGTCGCCATCTCGCCGAAGCACGCCAAGGACCAGCTCCGCCCTTTTCGCGAGCTTCTTGAGCGGATGGGCGGCAAACCGCTCGCCGCGCTCCTCGGTCCGCGCCAGAATGCGATCGCCGACGCCTAGCGCGCTGTGACAGCCCTTCTCTATCACCCGAAGCCGCGGCGGCGGAACGTCGGCTTCCCAATGCTCGGGCTTCGCCCAGACCTGCCCGTCCTCGTCCGCCTCGACGACATGGAGAACAGTCACCCGCGGAATCCCGCCAACCTGGTTGAAGGCGCGGCCGCGCGACGTCTCGATCAGCCCCTCGTCAGCCATGTCGTTCAACAGCTTCTTGAGAGCGATCTTGTCGTTGCCGCGAAGATTGAAGGCGCGCGCGATCTCGCGCTTTCCGGCCGGCTGATCGGACGACGAAATGAAATCGAGGATCTGCTTTCGGCTAGGCAGCCCTTCGGAGCGGTTGCGGGGCATCAAAAGATCACAAAGTTCGCGTTCGCGGCGTACATTCCCTGCCTCATTCGCCGCCGATCACAAGGGAGATGCGGGCGATCAATGCCCGCGCCTGTGAACTTGGCAAGTGAGGGTGCGGGGACGTGTGGAGGCTCATGAAGCTGCCACTAGTCCAAGCCTGCATTTGTAGGACAGAAATTTCACCGAAGCTGGCTATCCTTGCTCCCGCGCCGGTTGATCGTCGAGTGAACGACCGCCTTGTCCCGTTCGGACTGGCAGGCGACACAGGTGCGGACGCCCGGAAGCGCCTCGCGCCGCTTCTTCGGGATTGGCTCGCCGCAATCGTCGCATTCCGCAGCGCTCTCGCCATGCGGAGTCAAAGCGCGGGCGCGAAGGACGGCATCTTTCACCGTGTCGTCGATCTGGTCCTGAACCGCTCCATCGCGAGTCCAACCGCCTGCCATTGCCGCATCCTTTCAGCAATTTAGGTGGGAATTGCGGCAGCCGCCGACAAGGCAGCGCGGCGATGAAGCCTGTGCTCGCGCCAGACGATGACGAGCCCGCTGCCGACGATGATCGGTGCACCAACCCAAGTCCACGGGCTCGGCAGCTGCCCGAACAGCCATGCTCCGAGAACCGTCGCCCACAAGAGGCTGGTGTAATCCATCGGCATCACCATCGCGACCGGCGCGAGCCGAAGCGAACCGGTGAGGGCAAGCTGGCCGAGGCCGCCCGCGATGGCTATGCCGCCAATGATCGCCCAAGTCCCCGGGTCATGCATGCGGGCGTAACGCAGCATCAGCAGCGAAAGCGGCGCAAGCGAACTCACCGCGAACCAGAAAACCGTCGTTGACGCCAATTCGGTCGCGCCGAGGCGGCGAAGGATGATGGTGACGGACGCGGTGACCAGCGCCGCGGCGACGGCGACGCCCGCGCCGATCATCGGCAGATCGCCAGATCCAGGCTGCACGATCACCAGCACGCCGAGGAAGCCGGCGGCGACCGCTCCCCACCGCCATTTGCCGGTCGGCTCGCCAAGCAGAAGCGCGGCGAGCACGGTGGCGAAGATCGGGACCGAGAAGCCGATCGTCGTCGCCTCCGCGAGCGGAAGCAGGATCATCGACAGGAAATTGAGCGCCATGCCCGTCATTCCCACGACCATCCGGCTGACGTGCGCCCACATGCGCTGGGTGCGGAGAGTCGCGAAGCCGGGGCCCGAGGCGACGAAAGCGGTCGCGCAGATGGCCGACCCGCACTGGCGATAAAAAAGCGTTTCGGCGAGATCGACCCCGCGCGTCGAGGCGAGCTTCACCAGCGCGAAGGTGAGCGCGAGCAGGAGCGCGCTCGCCAGCCGCAGCGCCGCTCCGCCAAGCGGATGCTGTTCGGTTGGTCGGTCGGTGTATCTGGAGTCAGCCATTATCTCGTCATTGCGAGGAGCGAAGTGACGAAGCAATCCAGTTCGCTGATGGTGCTGGATTGCCGCGCCTTTCAGGCTCGCAATGACGGCTATTTGGTGGATGGCGGTGCGACGAAAGGCCTGAACGCGCCGCCGGGGACGGCCGAGGCGACCGGGCTTTCGAAGCCATTCGCGCCGACCGAGGAGACGCCGAACACCCAATCGTCGACACGGATGTGGGGAAGAACCAGCTTGCAGGTCGTCCATCGGATACCGGCCACTACAATTGGGGGTGGACCGTGTGGATCAAGTTTGAAACACGGCGCGCTGCGCCCGAACTGCCATTGGTTCGCGTCAGTCCTGCGCCACCACACTTTGTAAGACGATGCACCTATCGCTTGTTTCCAGGTGATAGTCGTATCCGTGCTCACCGCGCCTTCCACCTTCGGCTCCGGTGGCGGCGGGGCGCTGGCGATGGCGGCGAGCGCGGCGGCGTTCAGCCTGGTCATCTTGGCGAGATAGGCGAAATCGACATGGTCGATGGTGTCGCCGTAGTGGATTCCGTTCTCGACGCGCACGTCCTGATGCTGCCAGTTGTAATTCTCGACAGCGACGCTGATCCGCGCGGCGGGAAAGCCGAGTTTGAGAAACTCAATCTGGTCGCCGCCTCGCCCGAAGCGGTCGGTGCGCCAGATCTGCCGAACGCTGAGCCCGATGTTCAGCCGGTCCGCGAGGCTTGCGAGAAAGCGCGAGATGTTTCGCGAGGGGGAGTCGTTCTCGCCGCCGAGCGAATGGGTCGCCGCCATCAGCTCGGTCTCGCCCTGCGAGCGGGGACCTTCCGACAGCACTCGCGCGTGCGTCGAATCGCAGACGCCATCGGAGCCGCAGCTGTTGCCGATGATGTCGTTGTTCAGATCGGCGATGACGTTCCAGCCCTGCGCCTTCGCATATTCGGCGATCACCCTGCCGCCATACAGCCCCTGCTCCTCGCCGGAATCGAGCGAATAGACGATGGTGCCGGGGAACTTGTACCTCGACAGGACCCGTGCGGCCTCAAGGATCGCAGAGACGCCCGAGCCGTCGTCATTGGCCCCCGGCTCAAAGGCATTGGCGTTCATCACGTCGGTTACGCGGCTGTCGATATGCGCGGTGATGACGACGACGTCGTTCGGCCGTTCGGTCCCGCGCTGGATTGCGACCATGTCGCAAATCCGGGTCGGTCCGGGCAGCCTTGAGCCGGTCATGGTCTGGCAGGGTTCCACCGTCGGGAGGCCGTCGCTCTCGAACTCGGATTTCGCCCAGGCGAGCGCCGCGCCGATGCCGCGCTTGGGATCGGTCTGCGACGATAGCGTGTGGCGCGTGCCGAAGCTGACCAGCTTCTCGTCAAAGGCCTTGAGGCTCGCCGCGCTGACCGGAGCGATGATCGCTCGGAGTTGTGCATCCGGAGACGACGGCGGCGCGGCTCCGATCAGAGCCAGACAAGGCAGGACGGCGGCCAGTTTACGCATGAGTCTCTCCCGTTTCCGCCGCTTAGCGCGCTGAACGCCCATTTGTCGAAGCGCCATTGTTCCGGAACGCGGCCGCCGTTACCCAAAGCGTCTGCTGAAGGGGGAATAATCATGCGAGCATTTGTTGCGTTCATCCTCGGGTCGAGCATGTTAGCGTCGCCGGGAATGGCAGCCCAACCACTGATCCCGCCGGTTCTGACCGGGGCGCCGACCGCGGCCCAAATCAACCAGAGGTGCGACTATTTCGTCGCCCGGAGCGCCGCTCTCCGCAAGGCGCTGGAGCATGAGACGGGGCCGGCCACCGTCAACGGGACACTTCGCAAGTACGACCGGCTGTCGGAACTGCTGGGCGACGCGAGCGGCGAATCTGCGATGTACCGGGAAGTGGCAATCACCCCGGAAGCGCGTGCCGCGGGACAGAAATGCGAAGTGCGAATTTCGAGCGAGTCGACGAAGCTCAGCCTGTCGCGTCCGATTTACGACCGGCTGAAAGCGGTCAAAGCGCCGGCGTCCGACAAGGTGACCAATTACTACCTCGAACGCACGCTCGGCAGCTTCGAACGGTCGGGTGTGGGGCTCGATCCGGCAGGCCGGGCGAAGGCGCAGGCCCTTTCCGATGACATTGCTAACCTCTCGACGGCATTCGAAGCAAACATTCCGAAAGGCCAACAAACGATTACGGCTACGCCGGCCGAGCTGGATGGGCTTCCACAGGACTTCATCGACGCGCACAAGCCGGGCGCGGACGGGAAGATCACGCTGCGGACCGACTACACCGATTATATCCCGGTGATGACCTACGCGAAGAGCAGCGCCCTTCGAGAGCGTTTCTATCACGCCTATAATATGCGCGCGTACCCGCAGAATGAGAGCGTGCTTCGCGACATGCTCAACAAGCGCGACGAGTTCGCCAAGCTGCTTGGTCGGCCGAACTACGCGACGCTCAACTTCGAAGACCGGATGCTGAACACCCCGGAAAAGGTGCAGACGCTCATGGACGATATGGCCGCCGCCGCCAAACCCGCCGGCGACCGCGACTATGCAAAGAAGCTGGCAGTCCTTCAGCAGCTTCAGCCTGGAGCGACCAAGCTCAACCCCTGGGATAACGCCTATGTGAGCCAGGTCGTGCAGAAGCAGTCCTATGGTTACGACCAGCAGGAAGCGCGGAAATACTTCCAGTACGACAAGGTCCGCGACGGCATCCTGAAGCTCACACAGGACATGTTCGGCGTCGAAATCCGGCCGTGGAAGACGCCGGTTTGGGACAAGCTCGTCGAAAGCTACGAGGTCTACGATCACGGCAAGCTGATCGGCCGCTTTTACTTCGATTCGCACCCTCGGCCCGGCAAATATGAGCACGCCAATTCCGTACCGCTTCGTGCGGGTACTGCGGCGGGGCAGATTCCCGTCGGAATCCTGGTGATGAACCTGCCCGCCGGAAAGAGCCTGATGGAGCACAGCGACGTGGAGACCTTCCTCCACGAGTTCGGGCACCTGCTCCACGGCATCTTCGGCGGCCAGGGCCAGCGATGGGCGGGCCAAAGCGGAGTCGCGACCGAATGGGACTTCGTCGAAGCCCCGTCGCAGATGCTGGAGAACTGGGTCTACGATTACGGCGTGCTGAAAGACTTCGCGGTCGACGAAAACGGCAAGACGATCCCGCGTGATCTCGTCGATCAGATGAACAAGGCGCGGTACTTCAGCCTCGGCATGGACGACATGCGCCAGCTTGGGCTGTCCAACACGGCCCTGCAGTTCCACATGGGGCCGGCTCCAGCCGATCTCGGTGCCGCAGCGCGCGCCTTCGATGCAAAGTACGACATGCTTCCGCCGAGCCCGGATTCGGAATGGCAGGACGCGTTCCCGCATCTCGCCGGCTATGCCGCCGCCTATTACACCTATCGCTGGTCGATCGTGATCGCGGACGACATGTTCACGCAGTTCCAGCAGCATGGGCTTCGCGATCCCGCGACCGCGAGGCGGTATCGTGAGCTGGTGCTCGCACCGGGTGGAACCCGTCCGGCCGGCGAGCTGGTCGCCGATTTCCTGGGCCGACCGATCAGCCTCGATGCCTACAAGGCGAAGCTTGCGAAGGACCAGTAACCGGGCCCTCGGCTGGAATTCGGGGCTGCCAAGGTCTAGTGCGGCGGCAGCCCCCAATCAGCATTCGAGGACCCAACATGTTGCGTGACATCGATCATTTCATCGCCGGTGAAGCCTATGCGCCAAGCGGCCGGACCGGCGATGTGTTCGACCCCAATCGCGGCGAAGTGCAGGCGAAAGTGAAGCTCGGGACGAGTGCCGAGCTTCAGCGCGCTGTCGACGCGGCCAAGGCGGCGCAGCCCGCCTGGGCCGCGACCAATCCGCAGCGGCGAGCGCGCGTGATGTTCAGATATCGCGAGCTGGTCGAGAAGAATATGGAGGAGCTCGCGCGCCTCCTGTCATCCGAGCACGGCAAGGTGCTGGCCGACTCACGGGGCGACGTTCAGCGCGGACTCGAAGTGATCGAATATGCCTGCGGAATCCCGCAGGCGCTGAAGGGCGAATATACCCAGGGCGCGGGGCCGGGAATCGACGTCTATTCGATGCGCCAGCCTCTCGGCATTGGCGCGGGCATCACCCCTTTCAACTTCCCGGCGATGATCCCGATGTGGATGTTCGGGATGGCGATCGCCGCCGGCAACGCCTTCATCCTTAAACCGAGCGAGCGCGATCCCTCGGTGCCGGTGCGCCTCGCCGAGTTGATGAAGGAAGCGGGACTCCCGGACGGAATCCTGAATGTCGTTCACGGCGACAAGGAGATGGTCGATGCGATCCTCGACCATCCCGATATTGCGGGGATCAGCTTCGTCGGCTCGTCCGATATCGCGCAGTATATCTACTCTCGCGGGACGGCGAAAGGAAAGCGGGTGCAGGCGTTCGGCGGCGCCAAGAACCACGGCGTCGTCATGCCCGACGCCGACCTCGACCAGGTGGTAAACGACATCACCGGCGCCGCGTTCGGTTCGGCCGGCGAGCGCTGCATGGCGCTTCCGGTCGTGGTGCCAGTGGGTGACGAGACCGCAGATCGGCTTCGCGAAAAGCTGGTTCCCGCAATCGAGAAGCTGCGGGTCGGAGTCTCGACCGACCCCGAAGCCCATTACGGCCCGGTCGTCAGCGAAGCGCACAAGAAGCGCATCGAGCACTATATCCAGATGTGCGAGGACGAGGGCGGCGAGCTGGTCGTCGACGGCCGCGGCTTCATGCTCCAGGGGCATGAGAAGGGCTGGTTCATCGGCCCGACCTTCTTCGACCATGTAAAACCCAGCTTCAAAAGCTACCAGGACGAGATTTTCGGCCCTGTCCTGCAGATGGTCCGCGCCAGCGATTTCGAGGAGGCAGTGCGGCTGCCGAGCGAGCATGCCTACGGCAACGGCGTCGCGATCTTCACCCGCAATGGTCACGCCGCCCGCGAATTCACGGCGCGGGTGAATGTCGGAATGGTCGGCGTCAACGTGCCGATCCCGGTGCCGGTCAGCTACCACAGCTTCGGCGGCTGGAAGCGCTCCGGGTTCGGCGACATCGGGCAATATGGCCAGGAGGGCTTGCGCTTTTGGACAAAGAGCAAGATCGTGACGCAGCGCTGGCCCGACGGGAGCGTCACCGGCGAAAATGCGTTCGTGATTCCGACAATGGGGTGATCGCGCGCAAGCCTATCCGGGGGATGGGCTGAGCACGGTCACCAAAGGAGGTCTGAATGAGGCGAAGTCTAGCGGTTGCGCTGTTCGCTGCGATTGCGCTGGTTGCGGCCTGTCACAAGAACCAGGCGCAGAACGATCAGAATGCCGCCGACATGAGCGTGATCGACAACAACCTCACCGCTCCTCCTGCCGATGTCGAAACGCTTCCGCCCGACGAAAGCGCCGGCAATCAGGCGACGGCCAACGACGACCTCGACGCCAACGAAGAGAATGATGTCGACTGAGGCGCGGGCGCGATGGTGACCCTCTATTACTCGCCCGGCGCATGCTCACAGGCCCCGCACATCCTGATGCACGAGATCGGGATCGAGCATGACGCGGTTCGCGTGCACCTCAAGTCGCACACGCTGAACGACGGGAGCTCTTACCTCGCCGTAAACCCGAAAGGTTCGGTGCCCGCGCTCCAGATCGAGAATGGCGAGGTGCTGACCGAGAATGCGGTCATCCTCCAATATCTCGCGGATCGCGCGGGAGCAGAGCGGGTGCTACCTCCGCTCGGCGATTTCCGGCGCTACCGCGTGCTGGAGATGGTGAACTTCATCACCACCGAGCTTCACAAGAGCTTCTCGCCTTTATTCGCGGCCAATGCCGGCGACGAGGTGAAGGCGTTCTTCCGGCAGAAAGTGGCCAACAGGCTCGACTATATCGATAAGCGGTTGGGCCCCGGGCCATTCTTGTTCGGGGACGAGCTAACGCTGCCCGACCCGTATCTGTTCGTGATCAGCGGCTGGACCGAGGGCCTGTTGGGGCTAGAGCAATGGCCGAGCCTCGCCGCTTTCCGGGAGCGTATGCTGCGGCGGCCGTGGGTGCGGCACGTGCTCCGCTTCGAGGGGCTGCTGAAGGAAGAGGCGGCGGAGTAGAAGCCGTGCTCCTGCGAAGGCAGGAGCCCAGACTCTTGTGCCGGACTGGACCCCTGCCTACGCAGGGGTACTCTCACCCCGAATTGCGGAGCGCCGTCGCGATCGCGTTGATGGTCAGGTGGATTCCGTCGCGAAGCTGCTCGCCGCTCTCGCCGGAACGAATCCGCTTCAGCAGCTCGATCTGAAGCAGGTTCAAGGGCTCGATGTAGGGGAGCCGCAGGAGGATCGAATTCTCGAGCGGCGGATTGCCCTCCAGCAGCCGGCTCTCGCCGGTCACCTCCAAGAGGCAATCGTGGCTGCGCTGCCATTCCTCGCGGATCTGGCCGAACAGGTGGACTCGGGTTGCATCGTCTTCCACCAACTCGCTGTAGCGAGCCGCAATCGACAGGTCGGACTTGGCGAGCACCATTTCCATATTGTCGAGCGTCGTCCGGAAGAACGGCCACGCCTCGCGCATTTCGCGAAGCAGGCCCTTGTCGCCGAAGCCATGCAGTGCTGAGCCGACGCCGTACCAGCCGGGAAGCATGACGCGCGCCTGGCCCCAGCTGAACACCCAGGGAATCGCGCGCAAATCCTCGATCCGGTTCGACTTGGTCCGGCTCGATGGCCGCGAGCCGATGTTGAGGGTCGCGATCTCCGACACCGGAGTCATCTGCCGGAAGAATGTCGCGAAGTCCGGCTCGTCATAGACGAGACTGCGGTAAGACTTGAAAGCGACCGAGGAGAGCTGGTCCATCGCGGAGGCGAACCGCGCGGCATCCGCGCTCGAAAGCTCATCCTTCTCCAATGATGCCAGCACCGTCGCCGAGGCCATGGCTTCCAGGTTGGAGGCCGCAACGTCCGGAGTTGCATATTTTGCGGCGATGACCTCGCCCTGCTCGGTGATCCGGATTCGGCCCTGCACCGTCTCCCGCGGTTGCGCGCGGATGGCAGCGAAGCTCGATCCACCGCCGCGGCCGACGGCCCCGCCGCGGCCGTGAAACAGCTGCATCCGAGTCCCCGCCTTTTGAAACACCTCCGCCAGCGCTTCACTCGCCTGGTGAAGGCTCCAGACGGAAGTGAGATAGCCGCCGTCTTTGTTCGAATCCGAATAGCCGATCATCACCTCGGAAAAGCCGCGGGATTGAAGGGCGCCGGCGATCTCCGGAAGCTCGAACCAGGTGCGCATTACCTCCGGCGCACGCTCGAGATCGGCGACGGTTTCGAACAACGGGACGGCCATAATTGGTGCGCTTGGCGGATTGCCGGGCCGCCAAAGTCCCGCCTCCTTGAGCAGAAGATAGACTTCCAGCAGGTCCGAGACCTGCTTGGCCATCGAGATCACATAATATTGGATGCACTGCGGCCCGTAGCGCGCGTGCGCGGCAGCGGCGGCGGCAACAATCGCCAGCTCCGATTTTGTCTCGTCCGAATAGTCCGCGAACGGGCTCGACAGCAGCCGCTCCGACGCCAGTTCCCGCCGCAAGAGGGCAACGCGCTCATCTTCGCCGAGCGTAGCGTAATCCTCTTCGACGCCCGCTGATTTTAGCAACTCCGCGACCACCCGCTCGTGAACCGCGGAGTTTTGCCTCAGATCGAGGGTGGCGAGGTGGAAGCCGAAGGTCTCGACTGAGCGGATCAGCCGTTTCAGGCTGGAATGACCGCCGAGCAGCCCGTTGCCGCCCGTCTTGAGCGCTGTCATCAGCACGGTCAGGTCCGATACAAATGCCGCGGGTCCTGAATAGGCCTCGGCCTCGACCAGCGGCGGCCGCGGCGCCTCACGTCCGATGATCGCGGCGAAAGTCGCCGCGAGCCGGGCATAAACGCCGGTCAGCGCGCGGCGGTATGGCTCGTCTGAGCGAGCCGGGGACGGATCGCCGGCAGCGTCGGCCAGCTCACGAAGCGCGGGCGCAATATCGGCGAGTTCGGTGGAAACGGACAGTTCCGCGCCCAGCGAATGCACCTGCTCCAGGTAATAGAGCAGCAACGTTTCCGACGCTCGCCCGAGCGCATATTCAAGCGTTTCTGCGGTAACGTTGGGATTGCCGTCGCGGTCGCCTCCGATCCAGCTTCCGAGCCTCAGGAAGCTCGGTGGCCGCTCGCCCAGCACCCGCTCCCATTCGGCGTACAGCCTCGGCAGAACGGGGACGAAGATGTCGCGCATGTAGGAGAGCGCGATGTTGACCTCGTCGGCAACAAACAGGCGCTCGCGCCGCAACGGACGGGTCAGCCACAGCAGAGCCACCTGCCGGGCGATCGCTTCATCGACCGTTTCCCCCTCGGCGGTCACAGTCGCGCCGGAATCGCGAAGCCGCATCAGCTCTGCGATCCGGTTCTTGTGATCGATCATGCTCTTGCGCCGCACTTCGGTAGGGTGCGCGGTCAGCACCGGCATGATCAGCGCCGTGTCCAGCAGGGCCGCAGCCTCGCCGTCGGCAACGCCTTCGTTGCGCAGGATATCGAGAGCCTCAGCCAGGCTCGCGCCCGGCTCCCAGGCGCCGCCCTGCCGGTCTTCCGCCAGGTTGGCGAGCATCGAGAACAGCATGAAGCCGCGCACGAAATCGAGCGTCTCGTGCGGATCGAGCGCGCCGAGGCCCGGGTCGACACTGTCATCGGCGATCAGTCCGCGATGACGGTCGACGGATGTGGAGCGGATATATTCGATGCGGCGAAACAGCGTCTCGCCTCCAAACGCGCGGATCACGTCGCCGAGAATGCGCCCCAGGTAACGGATGTCCGGGTTCTGTTCGACGGCGCGTCGAGGTGTCGAAGGTCTGGATTGCTCGGCTACGTCAGGCATGGATCTGCGCCTAGACTCCTTGTGCGTTGGACGCAAAGGCGGGCCGGCACCGGAAGTGCCGACCCGCAATTGTTGAACACGTGACTTTTAGTAGTTGTACGCGCGCTCGCCGTGCTCGCCGATGTCGAGACCTTCGAGCTCGGTCTCCTTGCTGACCCGCAGGCCAGTGAGCGCCTTGGCGACATAGATGGCAATGGTGGTGCCAACCGCCGCCCACGCGATGGTCGCGCCGACGGTCATGAACTGGACCTTCAGCTGCGCAGCCATGCCCATCCAGTTGTCCGCGCTCGGGCCGCCCAGCGCCGCCGAATAGACGATGCCGGTACCGATGGCACCGACCATTCCGCCGACGCCGTGGACACCGAACGTATCAAGCGCGTCGTCGTAGCCGAGAGCCGGCTTTAGCTTCGTGACTGCGAAGTAGCAGACGAAGGCCGCAACCGAGCAGAGCACGATCGCTCCGAGCGGACCCGAATTACCGGCGGCCGGGGTAACGGCGACGAGGCCGACAACCAGGCCGGAGCAGAAGCCGAGGGCAGATGCCTTGTGACCCATCAGCTTCTCGGCGAGCATCCAGGCGAGGCCGCCTGCTGCCGTTCCGACGAAAGTGTTCATCATCGCCAGTGCGGCCGAACCGTTCGCCTCGAGCGCGGACCCCGCGTTGAAGCCGAACCAGCCGACCCACAGCAAACCGGTGCCGATTCCCGTCATCGTCAGCGAGTGCGGCGGCATCGGTTCCTGCGGGTAGCCGATGCGCTTGCCGAGGATGAGGCAGGCGACCAGCGCCGACACACCGGAGTTGATGTGCACCACGGTACCGCCGGCGAAATCGAGTGCTCCCATGCTGAAGAAGTAACCGTTTCCGCCCCACACCATGTGCGCGACGGGGAAGTAGACGATCGTCAGCCAGATCGCACCGAAGATCATCACCGCCGAAAACTTCATCCGTTCGACCACAGATCCCAGCACCAGGGCGACGGTGATCGCAGCGAAGGTCATCTGGAAGCAGACGAACACATATTCGGGAATCGCAACGCCCGACGTGAACGTCGCCGCCGTCGTGCTGCTGGACACGCCTTTAAGGAAGACCTTGCTGAAGCTGGCGATCACGGCGTTACCCCCGTCGCCGAAGGCCATCGAATAGCCCCAGCCGACCCAGATCAGCATCGCGAGGGCGCAGACCGCGCCCACCTGGGTCATCACCGAGAGCATGTTCTTCGAGCGGACAAGACCGCCGTAGAACAGCGCCAATCCCGGCACGATCATCATCAGAACCAGCACCGAAGAGGTCATCATCCAGGCGGTGTCGCCCTTGTTGACCGTCGGTGCGGCAGTCGCCGCCGCCTGAGCCCAGACCGGCATCGCCGCGAAGGCCGCGAGCGTAACGCCCGCAGCCCCCCGGCAAAGATTGCTTACGAGTTTCATCGATTCACCCCCCTTACAGAGCGTCGTCGTTCTGTTCGCCGGTGCGGATCCGCACCGCCTGCTCGACATCGAGCACGAAGATCTTGCCGTCTCCGATCGAGCCGGTGCGGGCCGAGTGCTGGATCGCCTCGACCACGCGTTCGGCGAAACCGTCCTCGACGACGATCTCGACCCGGATTTTCGGAACAAGGTTCGTTTCGTATTCGGCGCCACGGTAGATTTCCGTGTGGCCCTTCTGACGGCCGTAACCGCGAGCCTCCGAGACGGTGAGGCCCTGGACGGAAATGTCCCCCAGCGCCTCCCTTACCTCTTCCAGCTTGTGCGGTTTGATCACCGCAAGGATCAGTTTCATTGGGTCCCTCCTGTTAGAATGCGACGCCGATCGAGCCGACCACGCCCGGCCCGCTGATGTCCCGCCCGTTCGGGTGATCCGAGCTCGGTGGGCTGTAGCTCTTCTTGCTGGTATCGACGTACTGGACGCCGAGGGTGAGCGGCCCGTGCGTGAAGCTCGCGCCCACGTTCCAATCGGTATATTCCTTGCCGATCGACAGGTAGCTCGGGCCCCAGGTGTGGCCGAGGTGGGCAGTCAGGCTGACCGGCGATTTCGGAATCGCGTAGGACAGGTCACCGGCAAGGTAGAGGTTGTCCTCGCTGCCGTTGCCGATGTTCAGCGCCTTCTGCTTCGGCGCGTAGTTGACGGTCGCCTTGGCGGTGAACGGACCGACGGCCTCGGCGACCGAGAAATAGGGCTCGAAGAAGTCGGTGGTTGCGCCGTGGTTGCCCGGATACCAGTAATAGAGAACGCCGCCGTTGACGGTCGTCGGCCCGAAGCTCTTTTGATAGCCGACGATCAGGTCGTTCTCGGCCTGGGCTCCGTTGGCGATATAATCGTCAATCGAAGAGCCCCACCATGTGGCATAAAAGCCCGACGAATGCGTGATCGTGAAGGTGCCCTGGACAGCGGGCTCCTTGTTCGTTTGCGAAATGCCGCGAAAGCGATAGTCGCTGGTCAGGGTGGCGCCACCGGTTACGGTGAACCCGCCGCCGAGATCGCCCGCAGCGGCAGCCGCCGGCGCGGTCGAGAACAGCAACATGGCCCCAACGGCCGCAACACCAAGTCGAACAAAACCAGTCATTAGAATCCCCCGTAAAGAGTTTCGGCAAACCCTCCCCAGCCCGAGGTCTCGCGGCTCTACTGATGCCCCGCGACTCCGGACCCGGTGCAACAAAATGGACACATTGCTGCACTGCACAACGAGAAATATTCACACATTTTAGGGATTGTTCCGGAGGAACACCGGTTTCTTAACGGAGATTGTATCCCAAACGCGGGACGTCAGGCGGCAGCCGCGAAGCCTCGCTCAAGGTCCACGATTAGTTCGTCCGCACTTTCCAGACCGACGGATAAACGCAGGAGATCCGGATGGATTCCCGCCTCTTCCTGCGCCTCCGGCGGCATGCCGCGGTGAGTCATCGACGCCGGCGTGCAGATGAGAGTCGCAAACCCGCCAAGAGAGGAGGCGAGCGTGATCAATTGAAGCGCGCTGACGAACCTGTCGGCGGCCGCTTTTCCGCCGCTCAGGCGAAAGCTCAGCATGAATCCGTGGCCCGACTGTTGCTGCGTTGCAACATGATGGCCGGAATGTGACTCCAGGCCCGGATGGTGCACAGCCTGGACGTCCGCGCGTTCGCTGAGCCACTGCGCGATCCTTGCGGCGCTCGCCTCCTGCCGATCGAGCCGAAGCGGGAGAGTCCTCAGGCCGCGAAGCGTTTGCGATGCATCGAAGGCTGACCCGTTCAGGCCGGCTGCATTCGACCACCACTCCAATTCTTCGACCAATGCGGCGTCGGCCGCGAGCAAGGCGCCGCCGAACAGGTCCGAATGGCCGTTGAGCGCCTTGGTGGTGGAGTGCATGACGAGATCGCAGCCGAGTACAAGCGGCTGCTGCCGGAGCGGCGTCAGCAATGTGTTGTCGGCGATGACCAAAGCGCCCCGCTGCTTGGCTGCCGACGCACATCGGGCGATGTCGGTGACCCTCAGCAGCGGATTGCTGGGCGTCTCGATCCACAGAAGGTCGAGCTTGTCGCCGAGTGCGCGATCAAATGCCGCGTCCTCGGTGAAATCGACGAATTCGCAGGCGATCTTCCCCTGATTGGCGAGCGCCTGAAGAAGCCGGTAGGTGCCGCCATAGCAGTCGTGCGGCGCAACCACACGCGCACCGTTCGGGAGCCGAAGCAGCGCCAGAAGCGCAGCCGACTGGCCGCTGTTGGTGACAACTCCGCCCGCCGCACCTTCAAGTTCCGTCAGCGCTTGCCCGAGCAACGCCCGGTTGGGATTGACGGTCCGCGAATAGTCGAAGTCGGGTTTTTCATCCGGACTATCCCACTCGAACGTATCCGACGCGACGATCGGCGGGGCGACGCCTCGGTAGCCTCGGTCGAACTCTGTCCTGGCGGCGGCAACGATTGTCGCCGGGTCTTTCTTGCGGCTCATGAAGCAGCCGCAATGAATGGCGCAACGATCCGCCCGACGCGAGCCGCTTCCTTGAGAAACATGTCGTGGCCGAATAGCGAATCAAGCAAGTGCAGCTCGGATGGACCGCCCAGCTTCTGCTCGAGCACGCGCATCTGCTCGGGGAACGCCAGCTGATCGCTGTCGGCTCCAATCAACAAAGTCGGCGCAGTGATCCGCTCCGGGTGGATGCGATGCCGGTCGATCGACGCGGACAAGCTCAGGAAGCGCTGCGGCGACATCACCGACAGGAAGGCTTGGCCGCGTGCACGGAGATAGCCGCCGGGATGCGAGGCCGTGGTCGGATGCATCTCGTCGATTCCTCCATCGAAGCGCACGGCGAATTCCTGCGGAGTGCGGTAGGTCAGCATTGCCATTCCGCGCGCGATCGCCAGCGCTTCGTCACCACGCCCCGCCTCGATGCCGAGCGCGACGACGCGGCGCTGAAGCTCCCGGGCCGCAGTGGCGGCAGGGTGCGGCTCGCCGGCGGCGCCGATGATCACCAGCTTCGCGACCCGCTCCGGCTCCGCCTCTGCAAGCGCAAGCGCAACCATTCCGCCATAGGAAGCACCCACAATCGTGACCGGTTCGGCGATGCCGATCGCATCGAGCGCGGCGGCGAGAACACGCGCCTGGTCGAAAGTGGTTGGGGCGGCTTCACCGGTGACGTCGGCCGCATAGTCCATCCCGATGACCCGAAAGCGCGCCGGATCAATTGCTGTGCCCGGACCCGTGAGGCCGGACCACCAGCCCCTACTTCCATCTGGCCTCAGGCAGGGAAAGCAGTCACCGGAAATTCCGCCGAGGACGACAATGGGTGGGTTCTGAGGATCGCCGACCG
>Ga0207640_10000632_pt1 | contig 20641 bp, 17 predicted proteins | sample KBSCornC42_FD_184300 | JGI IMG/M metagenome (GOLD analysis project Ga0207640, IMG submission 184300) | Corn rhizosphere microbial communities from Kellogg Biological Station, Michigan, USA - KBS Corn C4-2 (SPAdes) (version 2) | ecosystem: Host-associated > Plants > Roots > Rhizosphere > Soil ... | reverse complement strand
TCCTGGCGGATCGACAGCTTCTCGCCGCCGGCGATCAGCAGCTGCTCGCGCACCAGGTCGATGCCGGTGATCAGCTCGGTCACCGGATGCTCCACCTGGATGCGGGTGTTCATCTCGATGAAGTAGAAGCGGCCATTCTCGAACAGGAATTCGAAGGTGCCGGCGCCGCGATAGCCGATGCGCAGGCAGGCGTCGACGCAGACCTTGCCGATCTGCTCGCGCTGCTCCGACGTGATGCCCGGGGCCGGCGCTTCTTCCACCACCTTCTGGTGGCGGCGCTGCATCGAGCAGTCGCGTTCGCCCAGATGGATGGCGTGGCCCTGGCCGTCGGCGAGCACCTGGATCTCCACGTGGCGCGGGTTCTCCAGGAACTTCTCCATGTACACCTGATCGTTGCCGAAGGCCGCCTTGGCCTCCTGCTTGGTCATGGTGATGGCATTGGCCAGATGCGCCTCGGTGCGCACCACGCGCATGCCGCGGCCGCCGCCGCCGCCGGCGGCCTTGATGATCACCGGGTAGCCGATCTCGCGCGCGATGCGGATGTTCTCGTCCGCGTCGTCGCCGAGCGGGCCGCCGGAACCGGGCACGCAGGGCACGCCCGCGGCCTTCATGGCGCGGATCGCTTCGACCTTGTCGCCCATCAGGCGGATCACGTCGGCGGTCGGGCCGATAAAGATAAAGCCCGACTGTTCTACCTGTTCGGCGAAATCGGCGCGCTCGGACAGGAAGCCGTAGCCCGGATGGATGGCCTGGGCGTCGGTGATTTCCGCCGCGGCGATGATGCGCGGGATATTGAGGTAACTGTCGACCGACGGCGCCGGGCCGATGCAGATCGACTCGTCGGCCAGGCCGACGTGCTTGAGGTTGCGGTCCGCGGTGGAATGCACCGCGACCGTCTTGATGCCGAGGCTATGGCAGGCGCGCAGCACGCGCAGCGCGATCTCCCCCCGGTTGGCGATGACGACTTTCTCCAGCATGGGCATGGTCGGCGGCCGCTCAGGCGATCACGAACATGGGCTGGTCGAATTCCACCGGCTGGCCGTTGTCGACCAGGATGGCCTGGACCGTGCCGCCGACGTCGGCCTCGATCTGGTTGAACATCTTCATCGCTTCGATGATGCCCAGCGTCTCGCCGGCCTTGACCTGCTGGCCGACCTTGACGAAGGCCGCAGCGCCGGGGGTGGCCGAGGCGTAGAAAGTGCCGACCATCGGCGCCTTCACCACGTGGCCGGCCGGCAGCGTGCTGGCGGGGGTGGCTTCGGCGGCGGGTGCCGGGGCGGCGACCGGAGCGGCTGCCTGCATCACGGGCGCCATGACCGGTGCGGCGGCGACGTTCACGGTTCCCTTCGGCACGCGCGAGAGGCGCACGACTTCCTCGCCTTCCTTGATCTCGAGCTCGGCGAGGTTGGATTCCTCGAGCAGGTCGATCAGTTTCTTGATCTTGCGCAGGTCCATCGGTCAAACCTTTTCGTTGGTGCCGCCGCGGCGGCAGGGAAGAGAAATCTTGAGGTGGCGGGCGCTCAGGAGGCGGCCCGCTCCAGGCGGCTCAGCGCCGCTTCCAGGGCCAGCCGGTAGCTGTCCTGGCCGAAGCCGCAGATCACGCCCACGGCGATGTCGGCCAGGTAGGAGTGGCGGCGGAACGGCTCGCGCGCGTGCACATTGGAGAGGTGCACTTCCACGAACGGGATGGCTACCGCCGCCAGCGCGTCGCGCAGGGCGATGCTGGTGTGGGTGAAGGCGCCGGGGTTGAATAGGATCATCGCCACCTGCTCGTCGCGAGCCTGGTGGATGCGGCCGATCAGCTCGTGCTCGGCATTGGACTGGAACCAGGCCAGCTCCTGGCCGGCGGCCTGGGCGCGGGCGGCGAGGGCGGCGTTGATGTCGGCCAGGGTGGTGCGGCCGTAGATATCCGGCTCGCGCACGCCCAGCAGATTGAGATTGGGTCCGTGCAGGACCAGGATCTTCGCCACGCCGCAGCCTTCAACGGGGCCGGGCAGGGCCCGGCGACCGGCGGGAGTGTGCTCGCAGTCGGCAATGTTGTCTAGTTCGGCGCAGATCGGCGATGTTCGGCGGAGAAGTTCGCGTTAAACCGTGCGGCGCCGTATTGCAGCCGGAATGGCCTCAGGGCGCGGCCGGCGGCGCCAGCCAGCGTTCCAGGGTGGCCGCGTCGAGTGCGCCGCGGCGGGCTTCGAGGATGCGGCCGTCGGCATCCAGCAGCACGCTGTAGGGCAGCACTTCGCCGACGTTGCCCAGGCGCAGCGAGGTGCTGGGGCTGTCCAGCCGGCCGAGCAGGATCGGGTAATCGACCGGATGGGCGGCCAGGAAGTCGCGCGCCCGGGCCGGTTCGTCCATGGCGATGCCAATGATGATGGCGCCCTGTTCGCCGAATTTCGCCTGCGCCTTGGCCAGGGCCGGCATCTCGTCCAGGCAGGGGCCGCACCAGCTGGCCCAGAAGTTGAGCAGCACGCGGCGGCCGTGGAATTCGGACAGGCGGTGCTCCTTGCCGTCCAGGCCCGGCAGAGCCAGATCGGGCCGCAGATCGCCGACGTTCGCCACCTGCACCCCGGCCGGCGCGTGCGCCTGCTTGCTGGCGTGCTGCAGCCAGCCGCCCAGCGCGGCGACCAGCACCGCCGCGCCGAGGATCAGCCAGTTGCTGCGGCTGAGCATTACTTCGCCGCCTCGGTCAGCGCCTGCTCGACCAGCGAGGAGGTCAGCACCGTCGGCAGCTTGCGGCCTTCACCGCCGTTCTTTGGAAACACCACGTACAGCGGCACGCCGGGCGTGTGGTACTGCTGCAGGAAGGCGGTGATGTCCGGGTCCTCATTGGTCCAGTCGCCCTTCATATAGACCGCGCCGGTGCGCTTGAGCAGGTCGCGGAAGGCGTCGGTGGCCAGCACCGCGTGCTCGTTGGCCTTGCAGGTGATGCACCAGTCGGCGGTCATGTCGACGAACACCGGCGTACCGGCCTTGCGCAGTTCGGCGAGCTTGGCCGGGGTGAAGGCGACCGTGCCTTCGGCGGCCGTGGCGGCTGCCACCGGCGGCGGCAGATGCGCGAGGTAATACAGCGGCGCCAGCGCGAGCAGCAGCGGTATCGCGGCCAGCGTGCGCGAGCCGACGCTGCGATAGCGCGCCCGCTCGAACCACCACAGCGTCATCGCCAGCATCACCGCCGCCACCAGCAGCAGGCCGACCGCATCGGCGCCGCGCTGGTTGGCCAGCACCCAGGCCAGCCACGCGGCGGCCAGGTACATCGGGAAGGCCAGCACCTGCTTGAGCGTGTCCATCCACGCGCCCGGCCGCGGCAGCAGGCGCGCCAGCGCCGGCACATAGCCCACGGCGAGGAAGGGCAGCGCCAGCCCCAGGCCCAGCATCACGAACACCAGCATCGCCTGCGCCGTCGGCGCGGTCAGCGCATAGGCCAGCGCGCTGCCCATGAACGGCGCGGTGCAGGGGCTGGCCACCACCACCGCCAGCACGCCGGTGAAGAAGTCGCCGGCCAGGCCGGCACGGCTGGCCAGTCCGCTGCCGGTATTGCCCAGCGAGGCGCCGAACTGCACCACGCCGGACATCGACAGCGCCACCGCCAGCATCACCAGCGACAGCGCGGCGACCACCAGCGGCTTCTGCAGCTGGGCGCCCCAGGCCGCCTTCAGCGACAGGATCACCAGGCCCAGCACCACGAAGCTGACCAGTACGCCGGCGGTATAGGCCAGCGCATGGCGGCGGCGGTGCGCGGGGCTCTCGCCGCTTTCGATCAGGCCGACTGCCTTGATCGACAGCACCGGCAGCACGCAGGGCATCAGGTTCAGCACCAGGCCGCCGCCCAGGGCGAGCAGCAGCGCGGCCCATAGGCTGACGTCGAGTTCGGCGGCGGGGCGGGTTTCCGGCGCGGGGCCGGACACGGTCGCGCCGGTGGCGACGGCGCCGCCGGCCAGGTCGACGGTTACCGCGCGGCTCATCAGCGGGTAGCACAGTCCGCCGTCCTGGCAGCCCTGGAAGCTGGCCTCGATGGCGACCTGCTTGAGCTTGGAAGTGTCGCCTTCGATCGCCACCGGCAGCTCGACCTGGTCGAAGTACACGGTGACGTTGCCGAAGTGCGGATCCTGCTTGGTGGTGCCTTGCGGCCACTGCGGCTTGCCGAGCTTCAGGCCCGCGGCGTTGAGATGCAGCGAGGTCTGGTCGCGATACAGGTAATAGCCCTTGGGCATGGTCCAGCGCAGCAGCAGCTGGTTGGGCGAGCTGGCCAGGGCTTCGAAGCGGAACGCCTGTTCGGCGGGCAGCGGGGCGGTGTCGGTGCCCGGCGTGGCGGAGGCCGGCGAGCTGCCGCCGATCTGCGCCAGCGCGGCGCCGAGCGTCTGCGGGGCATCGCCGCCGCCGCTCTGCGCGACGCCCGCGGGCAGCGGCAGATCGAGCTGTTCGGTATGCGGCGGATAGCAGATCTTCGGCTCCACCTCGTGGCAGCCCTGGATGCGCACGGCGACCTTCAGCCGCTGCGTGCCCGGGGCGACGGTGTACGGCACCGTCGCGTCGACTTCGTGGTGATAGATCTCCACGTCGCCCAGGTATTCGTCGTGATGCTTGGCGCCGTCCGGCAGCTTGGCCTCGCCGGTGGTGATGCCGTCGGCGCCGGTGAACTTCATGCGGCCGCGGTAGAGGTAGTAGTCCGGCGCGATATCCCAGTGCAGCTTCAGCACACCAGGCGTGGAGGCGTCGGCCTTCAGCTTGTAGGCCTCGGTCACCGGCAGGATGTTGTCGTCGTCCTGGGCATGGGCGCTGGAGATGCCGGCCAGCAGCAACGCCAGCAGAAGCCAGGCGAGGGCGGCGAAGCGTGCCGTCGGTCGGGTGTAGCGGATCGGGTGCATTGCGGCTCCGGCGAAGGGAGCGCCCGGCGCGGGGACGCGGGCGATCTTGGGATTATGGCGCAGCCGGTCCCTGAGGCGCCGGCTGGATGGACAGTCAGGGGCTCAGGCTTGTTCCGGCGTGGCGGCGGCCGGGAGGGTGCGGGGGCGGATCAGACCCGTGGTCAGCGCGACGCCCGCCAGGATCACCACGCAGCCGCCGGCCATGGCCAAGGTGATCGGCTCGCCCAGGAACATCAGGCCCCACAGCGCGCCGAACACCGGAATCAGGTACAGCACCGCCAGCGTGCGGGTGGAGCCGATCCGCGCCATCAGGCGGTAGAACAGCACATAGGCCAGCGAGGTACAGGCCGCGGCCAGGCCGAACATGGCGAACCAGGCCTGCGCGCCGGGCATCTTGGCCGGCCACATCCACACGGTGAGCGGCAGCAGCGCGGCCGCGGCGACCAGCTGGCTGCCGGTGGCCACCGCCAGCGGCGACACGCCGCGCAGCCGGCGCTGGCCGTAATGCGCGCCGAAGGCGTAGCAGACATTCGCGCCGACACAGGCGGCCATGGCCCAGGCCGAACCGCCGCCATGGCTGAAGCCCACGCTGCCAGCGATCAGCCACACCACGCCGGCAAAGCCCACGGTCAGTCCGGCGGTGCGCATGCCGTCCAGCTTCTCGCCCAGCCACAGCCAGCCCGACAGCGCCACCAGCAGCGGCCCGATCGCGTCGGAGATCGCCGACACGCCGGCCGGCAGGCTGGTCGCCGCGTAGGAAAACAGCACGAACGGCAGCGCCGAATTGCTCATGCCCACCACCGCGATCGGACGCCAGTGCCGGCGCATCTCCGCCAGCCGCTCGCGCGAAGCCAGCAGCGGCAGCGAGCACAGCGCCGCGCCGATCGCGCGCAGCCCGGCCAGCGCCATGCCGCCGAACTGGTCCGCGCCCGTGCGCATGAACAGGAACGACGCGCCCCACAGGGCACCGAGCGACAACAGGGCGATGAGATCGGACTTCTTCATGGCGTGAGGGCTCATGGTGGAAGGAATGCAAGATCGAAGCGGAAGCCCCTCTCCCCTCGGGAGAGGGGTGAGGGTGCGGGCGGAGTGATGTGTTGCGCTCCGCCCGAACCCTCATCCGGCTGCCGCCACCTTCTCTCCCACGGGGACTACCTTCGGGTCGCCGGAGGGAGAAGGGTTCCAATCTGGGAATCAGGACACGGCCGTAGGCGACTTGCCCTGGCCGAACAGCACCCGGCGCTCGGCTTCCGTCAGCGCCTGCTTCGGCGCGTAGGCGTTTTCCACGCCTTCGTAGGTGCGCACCGTGGCGGGACGCGCCGCCATCGTGCGGAACCAGCGCGACAGATTCGGAAACTGAGCCAGGTCCTGCCCATGTGCTTCGTGCGGAACGATCCACGGGTAACAGGCAATGTCGGCGATGGAGAATTCCCCGGCGATAAATTCGCGGCCTTCCAGGCGGCGGTCGAGCACGCCGTACAGGCGGCTGACTTCGCGGGTGTAGCGGTCGATCGCGTAAGGCACCTTCTCCGGCGCGTACACATTGAAATGTCCGATCTGCCCGGCCATCGGCCCCAGGCCGGCCATCTGCCAGAACAGCCATTGCAGCACTTCGGTGCGGCCGCGCAGGTCCGCAGGAATCAGGCGGCCGGTCTTCTCGGCGAGGTAAAGCATGATCGCGCCCGACTCGAACATGGTCAGCGGCGCGCCGCCGTCGGCCGGCGCGTGATCGACGATGGCCGGGATCTTGTTGTTCGACGAAACGGCCAGGAACTCCGGCTGGAACTGTTCGCCCTTGCTCAGGCTGACCGGCACCAGGCGATACGCAATGCCGGCCTCTTCCAGGAACAGGCGGGCCTTCAGGCCGTTCGGGGTGGCGGCGTAGTAGAGCTCGATCATGGCGGTGGCCTTGCAAGGTTGGGCGATGGGTGCAGGCTAGGCCGTCCGATGGTCTGGCAAAAGGGCCACAATGCGGCAATTATCAGGGTCCACTTTGCCGGGGCGGTCTGATGGAGCATCCCTTCGAGTTCCCCTTGGAGCTGCCCGCGAAAGGCTCGCGGCAGCGGCTGGCCGCGCTGCACGCGCAGCTGCGCGCGGCGATTCTGGACGGACGGCTGAAAGCCGGCCTGCGCCTGCCGGCCACGCGCGAGCTGGCGCAGGCGCTGAAGCTGTCGCGCAACACCGTGGTGGCGGCCTACGACCTGCTGCTGAGCGAGGGCTACGTGGTCGCGCGGCGCGGCGCCGGCAACTACGTGGCCGACCTGATGGAACGCCGCGCCCGCGCAAGCCCCAACACCGCCGAACAGGGTGGCGACCGCCGGCTGGCGCCGTACTGGCGCGAGGCGGTTCCGCCCGCGCCGTCGCTGCCGCCCGGCGCGTTCGCGCACGATTTCCGCCTGGGCGTGCCGGATACGCGGCAGTTTCCGTTCGAGGTATGGCGCCGCCTGTCGGCGCGCGCGCTGCGCGGCGTCTCGCGCCTGCCGTCGATGTCGGGGCAGTCGCGCGGGCGGCCGATCCTGCGCGAGGCGATCGCGCAGCATGTGTCGTTCGCGCGCGCGGTGGCCTGCGACCCGGACGACGTGATGGTGACCAGCGGCGCGCAGCAGGCCTTCGACCTGCTGGCGCGCGTGCTGGTGACGCCGGGGCGCACGGTGGTGGCGGTGGAAGATCCCGGCTATACGCCGCTGCGCGCCGCGTTCGCTGCGGCGGGCGCCAAGCTGGCCGCGGTGCCGGTGGATGACGAAGGCATCGTGGTCGAGCGCATTCCCGCCGAGGCGCGGGTGATCTATGTGACGCCGTCGCATCAGTTTCCGCTGGGCATGTCGATGTCGCCGCGCCGCCGTGCGGAACTGCTGGCCCTGGCCGCGGCGCGCGGCGCCACGGTGATCGAGGACGACTACGACGGCGAGTTCCGCTACAGCGGCCGTCCGCTGGATGCGCTGCAGACGCTCGATCGCGAAGGCTCGGTCTGCTACGTCGGCACCTTCTCCAAATGCCTGTTCCCCGCGCTGCGCATCGGCTACGTGGTGGCGCCGCCGTGGCTGCTGCCGGCGCTGGCGGCGGCGAAGGAACTGGCGGACTGGCATTGCGACGTGCCCGCGCAGGACACGCTGGCCGCCTTCATCGCCGAGGGGCATCTGGCCCGGCATGTGCGGCGCATGCGCAAGGTCTACGCAGAGCGGCGCGAGGCCTTGCTCGAGGCGCTGGCGCAGCACGGCCTGGAGGCCTGGCCTTCGGACGCGGGGCTGCATCTGTCCGCCAGGCTGCCGCGCAAGGCGCGCACCGATGTGCTGGTGGCCCAGGCTGCCGGGCAGGGCGTGCGGATCGAAGGGCTGGATGGCTACACGTTCGGGCGCATGACCTCGAACGGGCTGGCGCTGGGCTATGGGCTGATCGAGGCCGGGCGCATGGAAGAGGCAGTGCGGCGCATCGCGCGGCTGCTGCCGGCTTGAGCAAAGTGGTCCCGTAGCATTGGCCGGAAGTGGCCCTTAAAACAGGGCCACGGGAAGCGGAGCATGGCGCCATTCTCCCCACGGGACCGCCCCGCCATGCATCGCCTTCTCCTTTGCTGTTTCCTCCTGCTGGGCCTGGCCGCGGCGCCGGCCTGGGCGCAATCCGGCCAGCAGCGCGCCGAAGCCGCCGGCAAGAGCCTGGTCGGCACGCCGGCGCCGCGCGTGACGCTGAAGACCATCGACGGCAAGACCATCGACCTGGGCAGCCTGTACGGCAAGCAGGCGGTGTACCTGAAGTTCTGGGCCACCTGGTGCGTGCCCTGCCGCGAGCAGATGCCGCATCTGAAGAAGACCTACGAGGAAGCCGGCCCCGACCTGGCCGTGATCGCGATCAGCGCGGGCTTCGACGAAACCATCGAGGACGTGCGCAAGTACCGCGACGAGATGGGCCTGAAGATGCCGCTGGTGTTCGACGACGGCTCGCTCGGCCAGGCTTTCCATCTGCGCGTGACGCCGCAGCATGTGGTGATCGGGCGCGACGGCCGCATCCTCTATATCGGCCACGAGGCGAACGCCAAGCTCGATGCGGCGCTGCAGGCCGCGCGCAGCAGCACCGGCGTGGTCGCGGCCGGCGCGGCGCCGAAGGAAGAAGCGCATTACGACACCGGCGATCGCGTGCCCGCGTTCGACGCCGCCACGCTGGACGGCAAGCAGCTGTCGCTGCCGCAGGCGGGCAAGCCGACCGCCCTGGTGTTCCTGTCGCCCTGGTGCGAGTCCTACCTGGCGACCAGCCGGCCGGAACTCTCCAAGAGCTGCCGCGCGATGCGCGAACAGGTCACCGCGCTGTCGGCGCGCGATACGAAGCTGCGCTGGGTCGGCGTCGCCTCCGGCCTGTGGGCCGCCCGCGACGAGCTGGCCAAGTACCGCGACGAGCACCGCATCGGCATGCCGCTGACGCTGGACGATTCCGGCGCGCTGTTCCGCCGCTTCCGCGTGACGCATGTGCCGACCGTGCTGCTGTTCGATGTGCAGGGGCGCATCACCGCCCGCGTCGAACAGCCCGGCGCGCCGCTGGACCAGGCGCTCAAGAACCTGAGCGCGCGTTGATGGAGGCCGCCATGTCCCGCCTGCTTCGCCATCTACTGGTGCTCGGGCTTGCCGCCGGCATCGCCATGCCCGCAATCGCGGCCGAGGAACATCCCATCCTCACCGCCCCGCTGACCCAGGCGCCCGGCAAGAAGCTGATCGCTCTGACCGTGACCTTCGCGCCGGGCCAGCAATCCAAGCCGCATCACCATGAGGCGGATGCGTTCGTCTATATGTTGTCCGGGCGGGTGCGCAGCCAGGTCGACAACGAACCGGCGCGGGAATACGGGCCTGGCGAGAGCTGGTTCGAGCCGGCAGGGGCCCACCATGTGGGCACCGCCAATGTCAGCAGCACGGAGCCGGCGACCTTCCTGGTGGTGTTCGTGGCCAGGCCGGAGGCGCGGCTGACCGTGCCCGATCAGTCCGCAACGCCGGCGCGGACCCAGTCCAGGTAGGCGGCGTGGCCGTGCTCCACCGGCACGGCGATCAGTTCCGGCAGCTCGTAGGGATGCAGCTCGAGCAGGCGCGCCTTCAGGGCTTCGAAGCGCGCCGCGGTGGTCTTGATCAGCAGCAGTTCTTCGATATCCGTGCTGACCTTGCCCTCCCAGCGGTAGGTCGAACGCACCCCGGGCAGGCGGTTGATGCAGGCGGCAAGCCCTTCTTCCACCAGGGTTCTGGCGAAATTTTCGGACTCCGGCGAGTCCGGATAGGTGCAGTAGCACAGCAGGACGGGATCGGTCATGGCAGGGGAGCCTAGCGTGGCTCCCCTGCCGCCGCATGCCCGGCCTCCCCTTGAAAGCCCTCGCCGACTTCCCCATTAGCCCTTGCAGCTTCGGAACAAAGCCTCTTGCGGGGGATTCCTGCGCCGCTAGAATTGGCACTCGCCCCACGGGAGTGCTAACAGCGCCGCCGGCGCTGTTCCGGGGACACCTTTTTCGATCCACTCAAACCCAAGCTGGAGCCCATCACCATGAGCAAGCTGCGTCCGCTGCACGACCGCGTCATCGTCAAGCGCCTCGAAGAAGAGCGCGTCTCCGCCGGCGGCATCGTCATCCCCGACAGCGCCACCGAGAAGCCGACCCGCGGCAAGGTCATCGCCGCCGGCGCCGGCCGCATCCTGGAAGACGGCAAGGTCCGCCCGATGTCGGTCAACGAAGGCGACGTGGTGCTGTTCGGCAAGTACGCCGGCCAGGAAATCAAGATCGACGGCGAAGAGCTGGTCTTCCTGAAGGAAGACGACATCGTTGCGGTGATCGAAGGCTAAGCAGCCTCTCCCGCTCCTCTTCCCTCACACATTCACGCATTCAAAGGAATTACAGACATGGCTGCAAAAGAAGTCCGCTTTGGCGAAGACGTCCGCGCCCGCATGCTCAAGGGTGTCAACACCCTGGCCAACGCGGTCAAGGTCACCCTGGGTCCGAAGGGCCGCAACGTGGTGCTCGAGAAGAGCTTCGGCGCCCCGACCGTGACCAAGGACGGCGTCTCCGTCGCCAAGGAAATCGAGCTGGCCGACAAGTACGAGAACATCGGCGCGCAGATCGTCAAGGAAGCCGCTTCCAAGACCTCCGACGTGGCCGGCGACGGCACCACCACCGCCACCGTGCTGGCCCAGGCCTTCATCCAGGACGGCCTCAAGGCCGTGGCCGCCGGCATGAACCCGATGGACCTCAAGCGCGGCATCGACAAGGCCGTGGTCGCGGCGGTGGAAGAGCTCAAGAAGCTCTCCAACCCGACCGCCGACGACAAGGCGATCGCCCAGGTCGGCACCATCTCCGCCAACTCCGACGCGGCCATCGGCGAAATCATCGCCACCGCCATGAAGAAGGTCGGCAAGGAAGGCGTGATCACCGTCGAGGAAGGCTCGGGCCTGGACAACGAGCTGGACGTGGTCGAGGGCATGCAGTTCGACCGCGGCTACCTGTCGCCGTACTTCATCAACAACCAGCAGTCGCAGCAGGTCGAACTGGATGATCCCTTCATCCTGCTGTACGACAAGAAGATCTCCAACGTGCGCGAGCTGCTGCCGATCCTCGAGGGCGTGGCCAAGGCCGGCAAGCCGCTGCTGATCGTCGCCGAGGAAGTGGAAGGCGAGGCGCTGGCGACCCTGGTGGTCAACACCATCCGCGGCATCGTCAAGGTTGCCGCCGTGAAGGCGCCGGGCTTCGGCGACCGCCGCAAGGCGATGCTGGAAGACATGGCCATCCTGACCAACGGCCAGGTCATTTCCGAGGAAGTGGGCCTGCAGCTGGAGAAGGCCACCATCCAGGATCTGGGCCGTGCGAAGAAGATCGTGGTCACCAAGGAAAACACCACGATCATCGACGGCGCCGGCGAAGCGGAGAAGATCCAGTCGCGCATCGGCCAGATCAAGGCGCAGATCGAGGAGACCTCCTCCGACTACGACCGCGAGAAGCTGCAGGAACGCGTGGCCAAGCTGGCCGGCGGCGTGGCCGTGATCAAGGTCGGCGCAGCCACCGAAGTGGAGATGAAGGAAAAGAAGGCCCGCGTCGAAGACGCCCTGCACGCCACCCGTGCGGCCGTCGAGGAAGGCGTGGTGCCGGGCGGCGGCGTCGCCCTGATCCGTGCGCTGAAGGCCGTGGTCGGCCTGAAGGGCATCAACGAAGACCAGAACCACGGCATCAAGATCACCATCGCCGCTCTGGAAGCTCCGCTGCGCGCGATCGTGGCCAATGCCGGCGAAGAGCCCTCCGTCATCGCCAACAAGGTGAAGGAAGGCCAGGGCAACTTCGGCTACAACGCCGCCACCGGCGAGTTCGGCGACATGATCGCCTTCGGCATCCTGGACCCGACAAAGGTCACCCGTTCGGCGCTGCAGTACGCCGCCTCGGTGGCCGGCTCGATCATCACGACCGAAGCGGCCGTGACCGAACTGCCGAAGAAGGAAGAAGGCCATTCGCACGGCGCGGGCGGCGGCATGGGCGGCATGGGCGGCATGGATTTCTGATCCGTCTCACCGTTGCCTGTTTCGAGAAGAACCCCGCTTCGGCGGGGTTTTTCTTTGCGCCAAAAGAAAACCCCGGGAGTCCGCCTCCCGGGGTTGCTCGATGCGGGCGCGCCCTTGGCGCCGCGTCACTCGATCGCTTACTTGCCGCCGGCTGCCGCCTTGGCGTCGGTCTTCGTGTCGACCGCGGCGCCGGCGACCGGCGTTTCGACCTTCGCGCCGGCCTTCACCGAGGTGGCGCCTTCGACACCGGCGGCGGCGTCGCTGGTGGCCGCTTCGGTGGTCTTCGCAGCCTTGTGGCCGGCATGCTTGGCCTTGTGCGCGGCCTTCTTCACGGTATCGCCCGCGGTGGTCGTGGCGGAATCAGCGGTCTTGGTGGCGTCCTGCACCGCGGCGCCGGCGTTGACGCTCGCGTCGGCCTTGGCGGCGGCCTGAGCCTGCGCGAAGGCCGGGGCGGTCAGCACGCTGGCCGAGAGGACGAGAGCAGCAAGCAGGGTCTTACGCATGGGTGAACCTCCGATGTGGGTGCCGCGACGCAACGTGCCGCGGTGGAATCACGCTAGAGGCCGTTTGCCTGCTGAATCCTGAATTTTTTCGGGCACCGCCGGTTTGCTTAAGCCGGCGGACATCTCGCTGAATCGCTCGCACGCGTCAGTAAAAAACCCGTTCAACGCACTCTTGTTTTTCTTTGCGCTGCTAGTGGGAACGCGCTTTGCGCGGTGTCACTGCTGCACGCCGTCGGTGGCGACGGCGGGCGGCGCGCCCTCCTGCGCGAAGCCGGCTTGCTCGCTGCTGGCGTGTGCGGTCAGGGCGTCGGCGCGCGGCAGCAGGCGATCGAGTTTGCCCTTCAGGCGCAGCAGGGCAACGCTTTCCATCGCGGCATCGGTGTGCTGCTCGGCGCCGTCTTCCGCCTGCGGCGGCGCGCCCGGCGCGCGGGTAAGCGCGGCGAGCTGCGGGGCGAGCACCTGGGTCAGCGCGAAATACGCATCGTCGTGGATGCCGGCCTGTTCCAGCAGCTTGCCCGGCAGCATCCACGAGGCGAGATCCTCGCGCTGCGGCTGCACCTGGTTGCGCGGATCGACCAGCAGCCAGGTACCCGGTTCGCTCAGCATGTCCTTGCCGTCGGTGAAGCCCAGCGTTTCGAACGCGCCGCTCAGGCCCGGCAGGTGGTCGCCGTAGAACAGCAGCAGGGTCGGACGGTCGCGCTGCGCCAGCAGGCCGGCGAGGCGGCCGAGTTCTTCGTCGGCGTGCTGCATGTGATAGAGGTAGTTGCGCAGCTCGGTCTTGTCCTCGTCCGCAAGGCCATCGGGCACCGGGATCGCATCGCGCTTGGCCGCATCGGCCGGCGCCACGTCGTAGGGGCCATGCGCCTCGATGCTGATCGCGAACAGGAACTGCGGCGGGCCGGCGTCCTTCAGCTGCGCCATGATCTCGTCGGTCATCGCGCGATCGGCCATGTACTGGCCGTCCAGGTCCTTCGCATTGACGAAACCGCCCTGCGATACGAAACGATCGAAGCCGATCGCGCGGAACGCCGTGCTGCGGTTCCAGAACGAGGGGTTGTTGCCGTGGATCGCCATGGTCCGGTAGCCATGCGAGCGCAGCGTGCGCACCATGCCCGGCACCACCTTGGTATTGAGCTGCAGATAGGGGAACTGCAGATCGTCGAAGTAGCGCAGCGACAGACCGGTCAGCACCTCGAACTCGGTGCGGATGGTGCCGCCGCCGAAGGTCGGCACATGCAGCGCGCCGCTGTAGCCCTGCCGGGCGAGGCGGCGCAGGTTCGGCGTGAGGTCGTGGTGCTCGAAGCCCTTGAGGATCGAAGGATCGAAGAAGGATTCGCTCTGCACCACCACGATATCGGGCATCGCGCCGGTATCGCTGGGCGCGCCGCGCATGCGTTCGCGCAGCGCGCTGTCGGCCTGGCCGATCAGCTGCATCGCCGCATTCGGATCGGCCTTCTTGCGCTGCTGGCCGAAGTGCAGGTGGAACATCATCAGCGAACTGACCAGTCCCGAGTGCTGCGCGGTGGACGAAGCCGACCACGGTTCCATCCACAGCGTCTCGCCGTCGTAGAAGTGGCCCCAGGCCGGCATGCCGCCCAGCAGCGAACCGAGCACCAGCACCGTCGAGGCGCCGGCGAGCAGGCGCTTGCCGTGGGTGCGCCGCGGGAACACCGGCAGCTCCCTGCGCCAGGCCAGCACCACCAGCGCCATGCCCGCGGCGAGCGCGAGATACGGCCAGGGCGACGCGGGCAGATAACCGCCGAGCAGATGCAGGCCGCCCTTGCGCAGCTGGCCGACCATGCGGAAATCGGCCGGCATCAGCGGCGTGCCGAGCTGGCGCACCTTCAGCGCATTGACCCCGTACAGCACGCCCTGCAGCAGGAAGGCCAGGCCGAACGACAGCAGCGGCCGGCGGCTCAGCACCATCAGCAGCAGCGCCAGCAGCAGGCCCGGCAGCGCATTGGCCAGCAGGTACAGCGGCTGCTGGAACAGCTGCTGCGGCGCGACACCTTCGCCGCCGTCCAGCCAGCCGGTCAGCAGCACGAAGATCACCGTCAGCAGCAGAGGCAGGACGGCGCGGCGGGCGAGGCTGGTTGTAGGGGGAAGGGTCTTGGTCATGGCAGTCCTTGGGGGATTGCGCTGTCATGGCTTGGACATCGGAATGTAATGATGCCGGCATTAACCATGTGTTCGGCGTCCGTGGCGGATGCGTCCTTTTGAGGCTGTGGCAACGTGAGGGCCGCCGGCCGGGTGCACGCGGGGCCAGGCTGCAGGTTCTCGCGGTCATCCGGCGGTCATCTTGGCGACATGCGGCCGCGCGGAGACGGCGCACCGGCTGTGCGGGCACAATGGCCCGATGTCTGCCAAGGAATCCCCGGCGCTGCGCGCCCTGATCGACGATCGCTACGCGGAACTCGCGGCCCGCTGCCGCCAGGCCGGTGTTGCGCTGCACGACGACGCCGGCGTGGCCGAGCGCATCCGCCGCGCGCTGCTGGCCAGCGATTTCGCCTTCGATATCTGGTTCCGCCAGCCGCAGCTGCTGGCGCCGCAGGGGCTGGAACGCCTGCGCGCCGGCGGCGACGCCAGCACGCGCATCGAGGCGCTGAAGCTCGATCCGGACGAAGCCGCCTGCATGGCCACGCTGCGCCGCTTCCGCCATGCCGAGGCGCTGCGGCTGGTGTTCCGCGACGTCAACGGACTGGACGAACTGCCGGAGACGCTGTCCGCCACCAGCGTGCTCTACGAAGTGCTGCTGGGCGCGGCGCTGAGCTGGTCCGAACGCGCGCTCGCGGCGCGCTACGGCCATAGCCGCGACCACGACGGCGCCCTGCAGCGCATGCTGGTGGTGGGCTTCGGCAAGCTCGGCGGCAGCGAGCTGAATTTCTCTTCGGATATCGACCTGGTGCTGGCTTATCCGCATGGCGGCCAGAGCGACGGCCCGCGGCCGCTGGACAACAGCGAATACTTCGTACGCATGGGCCGGCAGCTGGTGCGCCTGCTGGCCGAGCCGACCGTCGACGGCATCTGCGCGCGCGTCGATCTGCGCCTGCGTCCGTTCGGCAATGCCGGGCGCCTGGCGCTGCCGTTCAGCGCGATGGAGCAGTACTACCAGAGCGAAGGCCGCGACTGGGAACGCTATGCGTGGATCAAGGCGCGCGCCGTGGCCGGCGACCGCAACGCCGGCAAGCAGCTGCAGGAACTGCTGCGGCCGTTCGTCTATCGCAAATATCTGGACTACACCGCCTTCGCCGGCCTGCGCGAGATGAAGGCGCTGATCGATGCCGAGGTGGCGCGCAAGGATCTGGCCGATAACCTCAAGCTCGGCCCCGGCGGTATCCGCGAAGTCGAATTTATCGTGCAGCTCACTCAGCTGATCCGCGGCGGTCGCGAACCCAGCCTGCGCGTGCGCGGCCTGCTGCCGGCGCTGACCGCCTGCGAAGCGCGCGGCCATATCGCCGCTGCGCGCGCGAAGGCGCTGCGCGAGGCGTATGTGTTCCTGCGCCGGGTGGAGAACCGCGTGCAGATGCTGCGCGATGCGCAGACGCACGATATTCCCGAGGACGCGCTGAGCCGCGAACGCATCGCGCTCGGCCTGGGCCATGCCTCGTGGGAAGAACTGGCCGCGGAACTCGCGCGCCATCGCGCGGTGGTCAGCGAGGAATTCGCCGAGGTGCTGGTGCCGCAGGGCGGCCGCACCGCCAGCGCGCCGGTGGAAGACGTGGCGCTGTGGCGGCGCGTCTGCGCCGAAGAAATCGATCCCGGCATGCTCGAAGCGGCGGGCTTCCAGCCCGGCGCCGAAGCCGCCGAAGCCTTGCTGAAACTGCCGCAGGCCGCCGCGGTGCGCGCGATGCCGCCGCGCTCGCGCGAACAGCTCGACCGCCTGATGCCGCAGCTGCTGGCGCTGGCGCGCGACAGCGCGGCGCCGGTGCCGGGCCTGCTGCGGCTATGCCGCCTGGTGCAGGCGGTGGCGCGGCGTTCTTCGTATCTCGCCCTGCTGGAAGAGCAGCCAGCGGCGCGGCGCCGCCTCGCCGAGCTGTTCGCGCGCAGCGCCTTCCTGGCCGAGCGCGTGATCGCGCAGCCGCTGCTGCTGGACGATGTGCTCGATCCGCGCATCGACCAATTGCCGCTGAAGCGCGCCGATATCAGCGCGGAAATCAGCCGCACGCTGGGCACGCTGGACGAGCGCGAGGCGGAAGCGGAGCTGGAGCGCATCAACGAATTCAAGGCCAGCACGGCGTTCCGCCTCGGCCTGGCTTTCAATGATGGCCGTGCCGATGCGGTCGCTACGGCGCGCCGTCTCGGCGCCTTGGCGGAGTCGGTGGTGATCGCGGTGACGGCCTTGGCCGAACGCGAACTCACCGAACAGCATGGCCGCCTGCCGGGCGAGGGCACGGGTTTCGCCGTGCTCGGCTACGGCAGCCTCGGCGGCGAGGAGCTGGGCTTCGCTTCGGATCTCGACCTGGTCTTCGTCTACGACACCCGCCGTGCGCATGCGATGAGCGACGGCGCGCGCCCGATCGAAGGCTCGCGCTGGTATCAGCGCCTGGCCCAGCGCGTGATGAACTGGCTGACCGTGCTGACCCGCGCGGGCCGCTTGTACGAGGTGGATACGCGCCTGCGTCCCGACGGTTCCAAGGGCCTGCTGGTCAGCAGCCTGGAAGCGTTCGCCCAATACCAGCGCAGCCGCGCCTGGACGTGGGAACACCAGGCCTTGCAGCGCGCGCGCGCCGTCGCGGGCGATGCGGCATTGAATGCGGAACTGCTGGAAGTGCGGCGCGAGATTCTGGCGGTGCCGCGCGACCACGTCCGCGTGCTGGCCGACGTCAGCGACATGCGCCGCCGCTGGCGCGCCGAGCGCGATCGCTCCGACGAGCGGCTGTTCGATCTGAAGCAGGGCCACGGCGGCCTGCTCGATATCGAATTCGCGCTGCAGGGACTGGTGCTGGCGCATGCGGCGGAGCGGCCCTTGCTGTTGATGTCCACCGCCAACGCGGCCCTGATCGAAGCCTGCCGCACCAGCGGCTTGCTCGACGCGGCGCAGGCGGAGGTGTTCGCGCGCGCACATGGCGAGCTGCTGCGCCGCGCGCTCGCCTGCACGCTGGACCTGCGCTCGCGCATCGCGCCGCGCGATCCGGAGCTGGATGCGCTGGGCGCGGACGTGCGGCGGGTGACGGCGGAACTGGGTTTCGAATTCGCCGCGAAGGCGGCGACGGTTTAGTGAGCGGGCTCGTCACCCCAGCGAGGAGCTTCACAACAGCGAAGCTGGTCAAGCTGGGGTCCAGAGCCTGTAAGGCACTAGATTCCTGCTTTCGCAGGAATGACGAATCTCCTTAGGTTAGGGGGGCTCGTCACCCCAGCGAAAGCTGGGGTCCAGAGCCTGTAAGGCACTAGATTCCTGCTTTCGCAGGAATGACGAATCTCCTTAGGTTAGGGGGGGGCTCGTCACCCCAGCGAAAGCTGGGGTCCAGAGCCTTAAAGGCACTGGATGACTCGCTACGCTCGCCCCTTCGGGGCCGTCCTGCGGGCGTTCTTCGCGCTGCGCGCTCGTCCTGCTTTCGCAGGAATGACGAATCTCCCGGACGTTGCGAGGGTTTGCTGGCGCAGAGGATTTATCAGGCGCGGGCGGCGTTGCGCGCGGCTATGCGCTCGCGCACCGTCGCGGCGATCGCGCGTGTTTCCCGCAGCGGCGTCTGCCGCGCGGGTCCAGTATCGTCATCGAGCTCGCGCAGCAAGCCCGTCTCGCGCAGCGCCTGATGGAACCTGGCGAACTTGCCCGGCAGCGGTGCGCGCACCATCGTCTGCACCGGGCAGCCGATCGCGCAGGCTTCGGAGAGCATATTGATCGAGTCGGGCGTGACCACCACGCGGTCGGCCCAGCCCATCGCGGCGGGGTAGGGATTGGCGCCGTCTTCCTCGCTGCTCCACACCACGCCGGGGACGCCGGCGAAGCGCGCGCGCAGCACCGCGACCACGGCGGCCGGCGTACGGCGCGAAGCCAGCGCAAGCAGGCTGCCGCCGTCGCGCCGCTGCTGCGCCAGCAGCTGTTCGGCCAATGCTTCGGCGTACGCCGCATCGATGGGAATGCCCTTGCGCGGCCCGCCCACCAGCACGGCCACGCGCGGCTGCGGCAGATCGCCGAAGGCGGGGCAGACGTCGCGGCCTTCGGCCAGCCAGGCCTCGTCGACCGGATTGAGCGAGCCCAGCGGACGCAGCACGTTCGGGCCTTCGAGGCCGTCGTGGCGCGGCGCGATCACCGTGTCCCAGTGCGCCGGGTCCAGGCGCGGATCGAGAATCTGCACGGCATAGCTGCCGCCTTCGGACAGTTCACGCACCAGCCGCGTGTAATACGCCGCCGCGCGGCCGCAGCCGACGATCGCCGCCGGCCACGGCGGCACCACGATGCCGCGGCGCTGCGGCGCGGGCAGGGCGAAGCGGCCGCCGGGCAGCAGGCGCGGCGCGAACCAGGACCACGGCGCGCGCAGGCCCAGCACCAGATGGCGGAACGGCAGGCCCAGCGCTTCGGCCAGGGCCAGGGCCTGGCGGTCGTTGCCGGCGCGGCCGTCGGTGACCACCCAGCATTCGCCGTGCAGCCTGGTCATGCGGGGCGCGAGCCCGTGATTGTTTCGATTCTCGCCACAGTACGTTCTACCCGGCCCAGTCCTGTTCGTCCTTGCGTGCCCGTACACTTCAGGGTCACGGCGCCGACGGCGCCTTCCATCGAAGGATACCCATGAGCGAGTTGCTTTCCGAGGCCGCCCTGGACCAGTTGTTCCGCGAGGCCCGCACCTATAACGCCTTCCTGGACAAGCCGGTCGGCGACGAACTGCTGCAGCGGGTGTATGAGCTGGCCAAGTTCGGCCCGACCAGCGCCAACTCCTCGCCGGCGCGCTTCGTGTTCGTGAAGTCGGCCGAAGCGAAGGCCAGGCTCGAGCCGTTCCTGTCCGAAGGCAACCGCGCCAAGACCATGAAAGCGCCGGTCACCGTGATCGTGGCGATGGACCACGAGTTCTACGAACACCTGCCGCGCCTGTTCCCGCACGCCGATGCGCGCAGCTGGTTCGCCGGCAACCAGCCGTCGATCGACACCACCGCGTTCCGCAACGGCACCCTGCAGGGCGCCTACCTGATCATGGCGGCGCGTGCGGCGGGCCTGGACTGCGGTCCGATGTCCGGCTTCGACAATGCCGGCGTGGATCAGGCGTTCTTCGCCGATACGCCGAAGGTGAAATCCAACTTCCTGATCAATCTCGGTTACGGCGATGCCAGCCGCGACCTGTTCCCGCGCAGCCCGCGCCTGTCGTTCGAGGAGGCGTGCCGCATCGCCTGATCGCGCTGCGTCCGCCCCGATTGTTCCGTCCCGCAGACCCCTCTTCCACGGAGACTTACCCATGCGTGCACTTCGTTACCTCGTTCTCGCCGGCCTGATCGGCGCCGCCGTCACCGCCCAGGCCGACCCGGTCACCTACAAGCTCGACCCGGGCCACACCAATGTGCTGTTCAGCTGGAACCACTTCGGCTTCTCCAACCCGACCGCCAACCTGGGCCTGGGCGAAGGCACCCTGGTGTTCGACGAAAAGGACGCGGCCAAGTCCTCGGTCGACGTGACCCTGCCGCTGGCCAACCTGGACACCCACGTGTCCAAGCTGGACGAGCACCTGAAGAAGCCGGATTTCTTCGACGCCGACAAGTTCGCCAACATCACCTTCAAGAGCACCAAGGTGCAGTCGCTCGGCGGCGGCAAGTACAAGGTGACCGGCGACCTGACCGTGCACG